>Ga0070658_10000746_pt1 | contig 27908 bp, 27 predicted proteins | sample KBSC13metaG_FD_64664 | JGI IMG/M metagenome (GOLD analysis project Ga0070658, IMG submission 64664) | Corn rhizosphere microbial communities from Kellogg Biological Station, Michigan, USA - KBS C1-3 metaG | ecosystem: Host-associated > Plants > Roots > Rhizosphere > Soil ... | reverse complement strand
CGCCCACTGGCAGTTCGGCGTGCGGCCCTGAGACTGGATGGTGGGAGCCGGATGAGTCGAGAGGCTCACGTCCGGTTCTGAGAGAGCCGGGGGGTGAAATTCCCCCCGGCCACTCGCCCGCTGTCAAGGTGATCATGCTGTCGCGTCGTGGTCGACGCGGCTGATGAGTGTGGTGAACAGCTGCTGCCGGTCGGTCTGGTTCTTGGCGGCGGCGTCGTCGCGTTGTGCTTCCAGGGTGGGTCGGAACGCGATGGTGGTCTGGAAGTAGACGCAGTTCTCGCAGGCGCTGTCGTGGTCGCAGTCGAGTTGGCGGGGTCGGGTGCAGTAGCCGTTGCCGAGTCGTCGTGCGCTCATCTCTCGGTGCAGCTCGGTGAGCGGCGGCGCCGGCGGATGTGACTGGTAGAGCGCGTCGACTTGTCGGCGACGGTGAAGTACGCCTCGGCGACGGTGCGGTCGTGGATGCGGGCGTAACGCCGCGTCATGTCCAGGCTGTGATGCCCGAGCAGCGCGGCGATCGCTTCCATGCTCATCCCGCGGTTGATCGCCTGTGTCGCGAGGGTGTGCCGGAGTTGGTGTGGGTGCACGTGCCCGACGCCGGCGCGGGCGGCGATCTTGCGCAGCAACCGCGCAACACAACTGCTGGTCAGTGGCCGGCCGGACTCGTGCGGGATCAGCAGCGGATGGTTGGTCGGGACGTGCTGGTTGCGGTAGTCGCCGATCAGCCCGACCAGGGTGGGGTGCAGCGGCAGGTAGCGGTCGTCGTGGAGTTTGCCGACCGGGACGTGCAGCCAGAACCCGTCGACGCCGGTGCGGATCGCGTCGGCTTCTAACCGGCAGAGTTCACCGACGCGTAGTCCGGTGCGCAGCAGCACTTCGGCGACGACGCGGGCGAGCAGCCGGGGTTGTTCTTGTGCGGTGCGCAGGAACTTGGCGGCGTCGGTGTCGTCGAGCGCTTTGGGGAGCGGCTGGTCGCGGCGGGGCAGGTCACCGAGGAACAGCAGCGGCCGGACCGGGGCGTCCTCCCAGCCCCACTCGATCGCGCGGTGGAAGAACATCCGCAGCGCACCGAGGCGCATCGACCGGGTGGTGGCGGACAGCGGAACCCGGTCATCGTCGCTGGCCAGCCACCGCTTGTAGTTCTCCAGATGGTGCCGTTCCAGATGCGCGATGGCGAGCACGGCCGGGTGCTCGAGGAGCAGGAACGTGCCGAAGGTGCGCATCGAGGTGTCGGTGGAAACGACGGACCCGCGGGTCAGCGACACCGCGATCTGGTCCAGATAACGCAGCATCGTTCGGGTCGAGACCGGTGCGTGCGCCGCCAGCTGCGACCAACGCGCCAGCGTGCTGCCGGTCACCGGGAGATCCGCATGCTCGGGTGGTCCACGAGCAGCTGCGCGTCGATCGCTTCCGCCGCCCGCCGGTACTGCGCGGCGAACCAGTCATCAGCCAAATGCAGATAGAGCCTGGTGGTCTCGATGGAGGCATGTCCGGCCTGAGCTTGCACCGCCTCCAACTCCATCCCGGCCTCCCGCAACCGGGTCAGGCAGGTGTGTCGCAGCTCATGGCAGGTCCCGCGGGACAGGCCGGCGCGGCGGCGAGCACCGTCGAGGATCTCGTCCAGGCCATAGGCCGATAGCGGCTGCCCGCGCCGTGAGCCCTTCAACACGACGAACACCGCATCGGTGCCGCCGTCGGGTCGCTCAGTGTCGAGGTAGTCGGCCAGGTGCACGAAGAACCGCCGGGACACGCTGACATGCCGTTGCCGGCCACCTTTGCCGTCAGCGATGAACACCCGCCGCGAGCCGACATCGACATCCGGCAATCGCAGACCGAGGACCTCACAACGGCGCAACCCGCCGAGCAGCATCAACGCGACCATCGCCAGATCCCGCTGCGTCCGTAACGCGGCCAGCAGATCGTTCGCTTCGACCGGGGACAGGATCCGTGGCAGCGTCCGCGGCCGGCGCACCAACGGCACCGTCTGCCGCGGCCGGGACCACTCCCGACGGGTCGGCAAGCCGCGCGGCACCGGGTTGGCGAGCACCTCGCCGCAAGCCAGCAGATAAGCGAACAACCCCGAGACACTCGACAGCCGTCGCGCCACCGTCCGCGCCGACAGCACCTGCTCCTCATCAACAGCCCGAACACTGTGGCCGTCACCGCCAGCGCGCTGCGCGCTGATGAACGCGATCACGTCGCTGCTCGTCACCGCCGTCGGCTGTTTGGCGACCGCCGAGAAGAACACCTTCAGATCGAACGCGACCGCCAACACCGTGTTCGGCCGACACCTCGCAGCGACGAACTCCAAATAGTCATCCAGCAGCGGAACACCGAGCCGCACCACCAGCTCGCCCTCTGCGGAACGGCGGATCAGGCAGTCATCGAACAACGCCATCGCGGGCCTCCAACCCCCAGGACGCAAGGGCCAGGACGGCCCTGCGAAATGTCCCGAGAGATCACCCGCATATCAAGTGTTCTCCGGCTGTCGCGCGAAGGAGCTAGTCACCTGGGTGGTGCCGGTAGCTGCCGGCAGCCAGGCTCCACAAAGCGCTCGCGGCTCCGGGCGCGTCCGTCTAGTTTCCGTGACGTGTCAGAGTCGCCAGTCATTCGTTGGCCGCGGCCCTCGGATGCCGCAGCGATCGCGGACGTACACATCGCTTCGTGGCGATCGGCCTACCGCGGCCTTCTCCCGCAGGCCCTACTGGATACCTTGTCGACGAGCGAGTTCACCGATCGCTGGCGGCATCAGCTCGCCGATCGCCGCCGTACGACGCTGGTGGCCGAGGTAGCGAACAGGGTCGTCGGGTTCGCGTCCTTCGGCGTAAGCCGCGACCCCGACGCAAACGCTGGAACGGGCGAGTTGTTCGGGTTGTACACCGCTACCGATGTGTGGGGAAGCAGCGTAGGGCGGCTTCTTCACGAGGCCGTCGTAATAGAACTAGACGCAGGCTTCCAGCAGTCGACGTTGTGGGTTCTCGAGGCGAACGCGCGGGCGCGGGCTTTCTATGAGAAGAACGGGTGGTTGGCCGATGGCACGATCAAGGACAGCAATCGAGGGGGCGAGACGCAGCAGGAGGTGCGATACCGGCGACAGCAACGACAGCGTCAGAACCGCCGATACAAGGCAATCGATAGCGACGACGTGATCGCCTGACTGCCGGCGCTACTCGGCGCGGAGGATAGGCGCGGCTTACACGCGCGTCGCCCGGGAAACACCGTTGACGTACGCGGCGGGACTGCTGGTAGGCGTGGTAGTGGGCGCGCTTCTCCTCGTTGTGGAGTGGGCGACCCGCCACCGTCGGAAGAGGGCGTTGCGCCGGAGAGCTCCCTTTCCTGTCCTGACTGACATGCCTGTCGCCGGCGTTACCGGGCGCTCGCGTCGTGGATGCCTATGCACATAACTGCATGCGCTGCGGCAGCCCGCGGCCTGATTGCGGCGGTCCTTGTGTTGGCTGCGGGCTCTCTTCTCGGCATTGCGGTCGGTTATCCGTCGTGGCGGCCCAGGGAGCGAGAACTGCTGGGCCGCAAGCCTGCCCGACGCGCCGGATAGAGCAGGCGAGCCGCCCACGCACGTCCACAGCTTCGACCAGGTGCGTCATGTTCTCGCTCGGCACCAGGTCCGGGGCAAGCCAACATCGTCGTCCGCGACTTCCCGGCCGTCCAGGTCTGCACTGGAGCGGCGGCGTCGGCCTCCTCCTGCCTGGACTGTCGGAGAGCTCCCCGTCGTACCGGGGCGCGCAGCAGCGCACGGCCTTGCGCCTGCCACGAGGCAACCAATCAGTCGAGACCGAACCATCGCCGGCGGCGGCTGGCGCCGAAGTCTTCCTTCTGCACCGCTGCCTCGCGTGTGGGTGCGGTGAAGAGCGCCGTCGGGCCAGGACCGGACAGGAAGTTGACGTCGACCATGCCGACGGTGTCGCCGCCCATCTCGATGTAGCAGGTCGCCTGGCCGGCGAACGGCGGTGGGGGGGCCGACCCGGTGACGCGGCTGATGATCACGTCGGCGACGGTCCGCGCTTCTGCCTCTGCCATCGTTCCGGCGCGGGGCACTGGAACGCTGGTGACGTCACCAACCGCGAAGACGTCGGGAAATCGCGTCGCCATGGTGGCCTGGTCAACTTGGATCCAACCGTCCTCGGCCAGACCGGAGTCGAGAACCACTGCTGGTGCGACGTGCACCGGAACGCCGAGGAAGAGGTCATAGCCAAGCATGCGGCCGTCCTTAAGGTGTGCCGTCCTTGTGGCTGGGTCGAGATGGGTGATCCAGGCGCCGTGCCAGTGCTCGATGGAACGGTCGTCGAGGAGCCCGACGATCGCGCCGGACACCTCGTCGGAGATCGGGATGGGCTTCGGCATCGGAGTGACCACGTGGATGCTGCTCTGAGCACGGAGGCCGCGCCGGTCGAGTAGGTCGTGCAGCATGAACGCGGTCTCATAGGGTGCCGGCGGGCATTTGAAGAAGCCTCCGAGCACGCCGATGACCACCCTGCCACCCGAGAACGACTCGAGGACCGTCCTAATACCGGCTGCGCCCTCGGGCGAGTAGAACTCGTGGCCGCTCTCGAGGAGCCCGGGCGTCATCGCCGGCGCCAGGTCCGCGCCCAGCGCGACGACGAGGACGTCGGCGAGGTAGTCACCGCGGTCGGTGACAACCTGCTTCCGACCGGGGTCGATCGACAGGACTGTCTCCTGGCGGAAGTCGATCTCCGGTGCGGCGATCCGGTCAAGAGGGAGTTGTGCCTCGGCGTACGTTTGCCGGCCGAACATAACGTCGAGCTTCGAGTAGCCGAACATGAAGGCGTCGCTCTTGTCGATCAACGTCACCTTCACACCGTCGCCGAGCGACTCCACGAGGCGCGTCGAGAGTTCGAGCCCGCCGAAGCCGGCTCCGAGGACCAAAACGCGCAGCGGCTGAACGATAGTCATGTCACGGATGCTCGCGCACGACGCACGACCGTGCAGGCCGAATCGCGATACGTCCCACCTGAGCGACGCACCGGGCCGTCTGCCAGGGTCGCGCGATGGAATCGCTGGGTCGTTTCCTCTGGACGCGCACAGATTGGCCCGAAGAGTAGTCGCCGTTTCCCGGCGTCAAGCAGCGACCACCTGACGTAGCGATCCCGGCGATACCGTGCAGCCGTGTCGGAGGCGACGCCGCGGCCCCTCGCCGGGCTGGGCATGTCCGCAATCCGCGAGTGCGCAGTGCACCTCGCGACGCGACGCTGGGCACACGTTCCGCAGGCCCTGACGGCTCAGATCACCGCAGACGTCCTTCAGGTTGCCCCGGCAGAGCGAATCGCTGAGCAATCGCCTCCGGGCAGTTCGGTGGCCTTCGCTTCTCTCGTCGCGGGTGCGACTGTTACGAAGTCGCCGTCACTCATCCAAGACATGGCTGCTGGCGTGCGGTTGGCACTTGGCGAAGGAAGCGCGTCCGGCATCGAAGTACCAGCGTTCACAGACGTCACGTGGAATTGGTATGCGCACGATGGACACATCAGTCTCCACCGTGACCCGCCGATGGTCGGCGGCGTCATCGCCATCTTCACGCTGGCCGGAAGTGCCTCCTTCACGATCCACGAAAGGGTCGGGTTTCGCGTGACGCCGGGCGACCTGGTGCTGCTCGCCGCTAATCGCTGGCCCTCCGCCACCGACGCCTGCCCGCTCCACGCGGCCGGGACGCCCGAGGGTCAGGAGCGCATCATCTTGACTCTTCGCCACAACCTCGCCGGCCCCGGCCGAGACTTCTTCGGCGGTTAGGTCTCGGCGGGACTGCCGCGCACCGGAGCCTGGAAGTGCCGCTGTCGGTCATAGATGACAGCCTGGCTGAGTGAGCAACCACGCCCATCGCCGGAAGCGATCGGATCCGGTTCCAGTGGGCGGGCCGGCCGGGTTCTGGCGTCGAGTTCGCCTGTTCCTTGCGTGGTTCTTCTCACCCCGAGTGGCTCCCTCGGCGTGGCAGCGTCGGCCGTACCTGCGGGACCAGAATCGCCGACCAGGGCGGCGTCCTCGGCGCTGAGGAACAACAGCAATACCTGCATGCATCTGGCTCGAACCGCGCCCTGCTGCCGGCGTTCTCGATCGGCTGCGGTCGAGGTTGCACATCCGAACTGCCGCATCGAACTTGATCGCGGCAAGCAACAGCTGGCCGGACTGGGACCTCCGACCTCCCCACGGAGACCGCTGGGCCAGCGGGAGAGGATGAGCGAGTGCGGTACGCCGACGGGCCGACTGTGGAAGTTGAAGTGCTGGTGCAGGCGCCGGTGGAGAAGGTGTGGGCGCTCGTCACTGACATCGAGCTGCCCGCGAAGTTTTCCTCCGAGTTCGAGGGCGCGACGTGGGTCGACGAGGGCCCGCGCTTATCGGCCCGGTTCGTCGGCCGCAACAGTCACCCCGCCGCCGGCACGTGGGAGACCACGTCCTACGTCGTGCGCTACGACCCACCTCGGGCCTTCGGCTGGAACGTCAACGATCCTGATCATCCCTCGGCCAGCTGGTGGTTCGACCTGGAACCGGAGGAGGACCAGATTCGGTTGCGCTACGGGGCCCGGCTCGGGCCCGGACCATCGGGCCTGACGCCCGCGATCACCGCGATGCCGGACAAGGAGGAGCGCATCGTCGCGCGCCGGCTCGAGGAGCACGAGCGCAACATGCGGGCGACCCTTGCCGGCATCAAGGCACTCGCCGAAGAGCGCGCATGACGCTGCGGCTCGGCGTCACCTTGTCGGGCGTCGACGACGACGCTGTCACATTCGCCCGGGAGGCCGAGCGGCTCGGTGTCGACTCCGTATGGGCCCCGGAGTTCTGGGCGGCCGATGCGCTGACACCACTCGGCTATCTCGCCGGCCTCACGTCGACCATCCGACTCGGTACCGCGATCGTGCAGCTCGGCGCCCGGACCCCGGCCATGCTGGCGATGTCGGCGATGTCGTTGCAGGCCATGTCGCACGGCAGATTTGTCCTGGGTATCGGCACGAGCGGTCCGCAGGTCATGGAAGGCTGGCACGGCGTCGGTTTCGACCGCCCGGTTCGCCGCACCCGGGAGACGATCGAGATCATCCGCGCGGTCAGCTCCGGCGAGCGTCTCGCCTACCAGGGCGAGGTTTACACCTTGCCTATGCCTGGCGGAGAAGGGCGGGCTATCCGCTCCCTGATGCCGCCCGCACACGTGCCGATCTACGTCGCCTCGCTCGGCCCGGCGAACCTTCGCCTCACTGGCGAGCTGGCCGACGGCTGGATCGGCAACTCGTTCATGCCCGAGACGTCCGAGACGTTCCTCGCGCCATTACGCGAAGGTGCGACTAGCGCAGGTCGGTCACTGTCCGAGCTCGACTTGACTGTCGCGGTCGGGCTGGAATTCACCGAGGATGCTGACCAGGCAGGCCGTCGTCACGCCGCCGGCTACGCATTCACGTTCGGTGCGATGGGTTCGGCCGACCGCAATTTCTACAACGACGCCTTCGCACGGCAGGGGTATGGCGATGACGTGCGCGCCGTCCAGCAGTTGTGGCTCGCTGGCGACCGCGACGCAGCGGCGAAACGCGTGCCGATCGAGCTCGGCCTGCGCACCAACCTCATCGGCACCGACGCCGAGATCGGCGAACGGCTGCGCCTTTACCGTGAGGTCGGAATCACCACACTGCGACTCACCGGCATCCACGGCGTCGACACCGTCAACGGCAGACTCGACGCCATCGCGCGACTGCAAGCCCTGACCAACAAGAACAACGCGTAGAAGTGACATCGCTGAGCAGCACGAGCGCCCGATGCCGCTAGGCGGCGCTGGATAAGAGCGCGAATATCTGCATCCGTCACGGAGAGCGCGCGCAGTGGTGCCGGCGCTATTCGTCGTCGGGTTGCGACATCCTCAGCGGAGCAACCCGCCGGATTGCCGCCAGATCCCGCGGGTTTGCTGCTCGTGAGGGTGTTCGTCGGCGCCGATCCGTGCGACACTGACAGCACTCCGCGCGCGTGGGTCTGTCCGGACCTCGTGCCCCCTCGCCGCTCGTGCACTGACGCCATGAAGGCGGCGAGACAAGTGACTGAACTGCTCCGCGAGCCGACCGGTGCCCCGGCCGCTGTCGAGACGGTGCCGTGTGTGTACTGCCGTGAGCCGATCGCGGCCCACACGTTCACCTACTGGTCGTCGGCACGGCGGCTGCTTTCTGCTGACTGCCCTGGGTGCCAGCGCCGTGTCACCCTGCCCACGGCCACTTGGCGTCGCTGGAGCCGGGAATCCGGCACCTCGGCGGCGACCGCATGAGCACCCTGCTGGGCGCCACGCAAGCACCCGAGACCGCTGTGAAGCGATGCACATGTGGGCACCCCGAACACGAGCACGACGCCATCGCCCGACGCTACTGCGCGGCGACATCGTCGGCTGAACTGACTCGGGGCTGCATCTGCCTGGTGGCGTCTGGGCTGAGGCCCCGATGACCGCGCCCACGACCGACTACGCCGTCGACCGTCTCAATGACGACGGAGGACCGACCGGATCAGAGCGAGGCGGGACTGAACAGGTGACGCGCCTGGTATGGGCGCCGACCAGGACCGGGCGTCGAATCGACGGAGCGTGGTGGCCGCGCACCCGCAATGCCAGCGCCGAGCTCGTCGCGCTGGCGCCGCTGGCAAGTGAACACCTGGGCGGTCCGGTGAGGAGGGTGTCGATCAACATCGATGCCTGGGACCCTGACCAGCCCCGACGTCTGCGGGTCGGCGACGGACTGGTGCGGCTCGGGTGGTTCCACACGCTCGATCCGGCGACCGTCACCCTCGGTCGCCGCAACGACGACCGGGTCACCCTGCTGGTCATCCCGCCGGCTTTCGACCCGGTGGCCGCACGCCGTCTGCTGCGCCGGCTATCCACCGCGGGCGCCTGGCCGGACACCGCAACTTCGGCGCTGAGCGGCACATGGACGGGTGACGGCGCGGAGAACGGGTCATGAGGCGGTCACGACGACAGGCGGACGACTTCCGCGCGGGTCGCCGCAAGCCGGGTCAAGCCTCCAGCGACACGCTGCCCTCGGGCCTGTCGGCTGCCGCATATGAGCTTCGGCTGCCGCAGCTGGCTCGGCTGCGAGCCGCGCTGGCCACCGACGGCTGCGGTGCCCGGTCGATCATGGAGGTCCGCCGCGACCACGCCGATCTCGACCGCTCGCTCGCCGCCGCCGTCGCGCACGCCTTCGCCGCCGACGCGCTCGACGCACCCACACCAAACGGCATGAGCAGCTGGGTCGCCGAAGGGCTCGCACGCTCGAGGGAACGGGAGCTGGCGTTGTTCGCCGCTGCCGACGTCAGCGGAGTCCTGCAGGCGACGACCGCACCGTACCCGCGCTGGTGGAGCGCTGGCGCAATCCCACGTCGGCCCAGCAACGGCCACGACAGAACCGACACCCAGGAAGAAGCGTCACCATGACCACCGGACCAACCCTCGACAGCGGATCAGCCTCCGCACCCAACCCGCCAACCACTTCGGCTCCGGCCCAGGCGCGGAAGACGCAACGCCGACCGACCAGAACCGGCAACATTCATGCCGGGCTGATCATCGCCGCGGTCCTGCTCGTGCTGCTGGTGGTCTTCCTCGCGCAGAACGCCCACACCATCACCATCAACTTCCTTGGCGCGGACCTGCACGTGTCACTGGCGGTCGCGCTGCTGGCAGCGGGGCTCGTCGGCGCGCTGATCGTCGGTGCCGCCGGGACCGCGCGGATCACGCAGCTACGTCTGCACACACGCCGCGCCGCCCGGCGCCACGGCCAGTAGACGTTCGACGCTACGACCGCACCCGCAGACGCGCCTCGGCAGATGTCGATGTCGTCAGCGGGCAGCAGCGGTCCACGACGCACCCGCTGGATCTCTGTCGCACACCGAGTCGATCACATCAACGTGAGAACGACCGGCATCAGCGACTGGCAGCATTGCTCGGGACTCCCGGCCTTTGCGTAACCAGCTCGAAGTCGCGAAACCGCAGTTCCTCGGCGCTCGATAGCCACGCGGCGACGCCGAAGTGCCGGCGTTCTACGGCGCTGACCCGATAGGGCCAGTCCCCGGCGTGAACGGCGCTCGCGACCTCCGGTTAGTGGTGATCCTCATGCCGTGCGGTGGATTTGGTCGCTTGAGCGGCACTATCTAAGTGTGAGACGACCTTGCGTGGTGGCGATGTCATCGTTGGTTGTCGGTTGCGTTATCGCGGGATGCGGCGGAACGCACCAGCAGCACGCAGCCGCCGCTGCCTCCGGAGCGGTGTCCTCAACACCAGGCGACTGCCCGGCTTTCGACGCCCACCTGGTCCCAGCGGCTTCGATGCAACACACGGCGGCCGAAGCTCGTCAGCAGGCTCCCCTCGCGAACAATGCGAAGGTATTCGCGGTGTTGCCGGTGCGAATCGTTGATCCCGTTGCGGCGAAGATTGGCCTACCGTCGCCTGATGCGGCACGAAAGATGTGGGTCGTCCGAGCGATGTGGCACTACGCGCCGCCGAAGGGCGCTGTCGGCGGCATTGGCCAGCCGACGCCGGGAGCAGTTGTCACGGCGAACTACGTGGTGGACGACGGAACTCTCAGACTCGCTGGCAACCTGGACTGCCGCTCCAGCTTGCGCGGCTAGGTCGCGTCGTGAAAGTGCCGCTACACGGAGGGCGCTGGAAGCGGTGTTAGCGCCCTTAGTAGCCAAAGAAAGCCCACGGGCCAGACGACGCCCGCAGAACCCACGAAGGCGATGACAGCCAATCGCCAGGCGGCGTGAGAAGCCTGCATCGAAACGGCGGTGATCAGCGATGCGCTGCCGAGAACGGTGATGGCGCGTACCAAGGCCCGGTAAAGGCGTCCGTCTGTGCGTTCACCCCGACCGGCGCGAAGCGCCTGAGCGCACAGCACCAGCGCGAGGGCTGCCGTAACCACAACACCAGCGACGATCCATAGCCAGGCGACCGCCGTCGAAGACCGGTGGTCAATGGCATCCGCGTACGTTCTGTACGCCCACCAGGCGGCCCCCGCCGACCAAGCCAGCGCAAGACCAGCGAAGGGCAGTAACCGCGAGACGCGCACACGCCCATTGTCGGCGAGCGTGGTTGCGGCGTCGTGCTGTTGTCGCCGAATAAGTGCCGTGTCTGTGCATTGACCGGCGGCGACCCGCCAGCTCTGTAATCGCAACTATCGGCGAGTGTCGGTGTCCAGACCGTCGCTCAATGTGGATGTTTGCACCCGGCCGAAGGCAGGCTTGTCCGCCGCGCGCGTGGCAAGAGGACGACAGCCGAGTTGACAGCCAAGCGCGCACACATCGGCGGTGACGCACGGACGCGTGCGGACAGAGTTGAGCGCGAAACGGGGCTCAGCGGACGCTTGTGGACGCTTCAAGATCAATTAGGAAACCGACGCTCTATCCCCTGAGCTACGAGGGCGGGGGATACCCATCGTACGGCGCGGCGCGGGGCCGGTCCTGACTGCTAGGCGGCGGTGCGTTGCTCGTCCTCGGCGACGGGGACCGGGCCGATCCCGGCGGCCAGCAGTGTGCCGTTCGGGATGGAGATCAGACCCTGCTCGGTGTGCATCGTCACGTAGGTCATCCCCATTCCGGTGACGCGCCCGTCGAGCACTCCGCCCAGTGAGCCGGCGCGCACACGCACCTCGTCGCCGATGTTGAACGGGCGCGCCATCAGCAGTACGAGCCCGGCGAAAAGGTTGCTCAGGGCTTGTTGCGCAGCGATGCCGATGATGACACCAGTGAGTGCCCCGCCGAGCAGCAGATGCTGGATCGGCACCGCGAGCAGGCCCAGGGCCGTGACGAGCACGAGGCCGTAGCCGACGAGGGTGATCAGGAGCCGTACGACGCCCGCGTGCGCGCGGCCGGTCCTCGGCTCGAGCACTCGTCCCAGCTCGCTGGCAACGCTGCGCGTGGCTACCGCAGCAAGCACGATGAAGCCGAGGGCTCCGGCGCCGGCGATGACTTTGCGCTGGAGTTGGGGTGCATGGATGTTGCCGAAAGCGCTCGCGACGATCAATGAAGCAATGGACAGGGCGCCAGTCACAACGGCGGCCCGAAAATCCGGTGTCAGCCTCTCGGTCAGCGGCTGGATCGGCACCTGGACATGGTCGAGGGTTCGATGCAGTCGTCTCACGACGATTCGTCCTACCCGGTGTGCTCGGACCGATACCGCAACATCTGCTTCATCTGGCGCGGTTTGCGTCGGGTGCGGCGCCCAGGGAACATCCCGCGAATGAGCGTTGCAGTTCCCTGGCTGAGCGATCCGACGTCGATCAGCAGGCTTCGGCGCATGAAGCTCGCGGCGGCGTCGTTCCTCGTGCTCGCTGCGGGCTTGTTCGTGGCCAGCCTTTACGTGTCGAACGGCTTCCTGCGTGCCGGATCTGAAGCGGCGCTCGCCGGCGGTGTGGCGGACTGGTTCGCCGTGACCGCGCTTTTCCGGCGCCCTCTGGGTCTGCCCATTCCCCACACGGCGCTCATTCCGGAGCGTAAGGACGAGCTTGCCGAGCGGTTGGGCGGATATGTCACACAGGCGTTCCTGACGTCCGAGGCCGTGACGACGCGGCTCGACGAGTCGGACGTGGTGGGGAAGACGGCGCGCTGGCTGGCGGCGCCAGATCACGCCCAACACCTCGCCCGCGAGGTGGCCGACGCTGCGGAGGCGCTGCTCGACCTGGTGGACCCGCAGGAGCTGTCCCAGGTGCTGCTCGCGGCAGCTCGCGTGGACGCCACCCGTCGGCTATACGCGCCCCTCATCGGGCGGCTGCTGCAGACAACGGTTGAGGACGAGGCGCACCGCGCGATCACCAATCTGCTGCTGCGGCAACTGCATGAATGGCTTATCTCACACCGACACGAACTGGTCCCACAGCTCAAAGAGCACATCGACCGGCGCGCGACCTTCTTCATGTGGTTGTTCGTCACGGAGCGTCGGGTGGGGGTGGCCTTCGACGGCGTCGTCGACTACCTGGCCGCTGTGCTGAACGACCCGGAGCACGAGGCGCGCGGGCAGCTGGACCGGCTCCTGCTGGCGGTTGCCGCCGACCTGCAGCAGGACTCCGAGCTCGGCGCGCAGATCAACGAGGAGGCGCTGCGGGTCTTGCGTGACCCGGCCGTCGAGCGGTGGCTGTGCGACGTCATCGAGGGCGCCACGGCCGCACTTCGAGAGAGTGTGGCCGACCCCAACAGCGATGCCGTCCGGGTGCTCGCCAAGCGGGTGTCGTCGTACGCGACGCATGTGCTGGACACGCCGGAGCTGCAGGAGCGGCTTCGCGAGGCATTACGCCGTGCCGCCTCCTACGCCGTCGAGCACTATGCCGACGAGTTCACCCTGCTCGTGCAGACCACGGTCGCTCGTTGGGACGGCAAGGAAACGGCACGCTCTATTGAGCTTCTCGCCGGTCGTGACCTGCAGTTCATCCGCATCAACGGCACTGTGGTCGGTGCCATCGTCGGCGTTACTGTGCACGCGATCTCGATTGGCCTCACCTGACCCACGGACTCCGGTTCGTTTTGACCATTGCTCCGCCCGCCGCGACGGCGGGAGGCTCCACGGGTTGCCCGAAGGCTGGAGGCCTCATGACGACGCTGATGATCACCCACGATGTCGACGATGTAGCGCACTGGTTGAAGTCGCCCCGGCGCGACCAGGTGTTCGGGCCGCTGGGCATGACTGCCCGGACTTTCGTCGACGCCGAACGATCCAATCGCGTCGGCCTTGTGGTCGAGGTGCCGGACATCGCGACGTTCCAGCGGGCTCTCGCGATGCCCGAGGCTGCAGCGGCGATGAAGCACGACGGCGTCCACCCCGAGACGATCCACATCATGGTGCAGTCGTAACCACCCGTACCCAACCGGTTAACACGCCCTGATAACGTCCCTAGAGCGGCCGGTGATGTTCGTCGTACTGTCCGCCCATGGTGATGAAGACGAGGACCCTCGGCCGCACGGGAATCAAGGTCAGCCCGCTCTGTCTGGGCGCGATGATGTTCGGCGCGTGGGGCAACCACGACCACGACGAGTCGATCCGCATCATTCATGCCGCGCTCGACAACGGCATCAATTTCATCGATACGGCCGATGTCTACAGCGCCGGTGAGTCGGAGGAGATCGTCGGCAAGGCGCTCAAGGGGCGACGCGACGACGTCATCGTCGCGACGAAGTTCCACGGCACCATGGGCAAGGACCCCAACCAGCAGGGCAACTCGCGCCGCTGGATCATCCGCGAGTGCGAGGCCAGCCTGCGCCGCCTTGGCACCGACTGGATCGACCTCTACCAGGTGCACCGGCCGGACGCGTCGACCGACATCGACGAGACGCTGTCCGCGCTGTCCGACCTCATCCACCAGGGCAAGGTCCGCGCCATCGGTTCGTCGACGTTCCCGGCGGAGGAGATCGTCGAAGCGCAGTGGGTGGCCGACAAGCGGGGACATGAGCGCTTCCGCTGCGAGCAGCCGCCGTACTCCATCTTCGTGCGCGGCATCGAGAACGACGTGCTGCCGACCTGCCAGCGCTATGGCATGGGCGTCATCCCGTGGAGTCCGCTGAACGGCAGCTGGCTCACCGGCCGCTATCGCAAGGGCACCGACATCGACATGTCGTCCGGGCGGGCGGCCCGGATCCCGCAGCGGTTCGACCCGTCATTGCCTGGCAACCAGCGCAAGCTCGAGCTGATCGAGGAGCTGCTGAAGGTCGCGGCCGACGCCGGTTGCTCGCTCACCCAGCTGGCCATCGCGTTCGTGCTCGAGCATCCGGCCGTCTCGGCGGCCATCATCGGCCCGCGCACGATGGAGCAGATGCTTGACCTGCTGCCGGCGGTCGAGGTGCAGCTGGACAAGTCCGTGCTCGATCGCATTGACGAGCTGGTGCCACCGGGCACCAACGTCAACGCGGCGGACGCGGGCTACGTGGCACCGGCTGTCGCTCAGGTGTGGAGGCGCCGGCGCAGCGCCCGCTGACAACAGGTCTCGTGAAGAGCCGATCCGAAGCGGCGGCTGCGACGAACATAGGACCGTGGGCGAGCATCCAGGCTCGGGCCCGGGCGATGTCGTGCACGCTGCCGGGGTGAGAGACGACGCCGAGCTCGTCGCCGGCATCGCGGTCGGCGACGAGGCTGCCCTCGAAGCGCTCTACCAGCGGTACGGCGGGGGCTGCTACCGGTTGGCCCGCCGCATTCTCGACGACCCTCAGCTCGCCGAGGACGTCGTCCAGCAGGTGTTCCTCGCGCTCTGGCAGGGCGGCGGCTATGACCGCAGCCGCGGTGCGGTCAGCACGTGGCTCATGTCCATCGCGCACCACAAGGCGGTCGACGCCCTGCGCCGAGAGGCGGGACGGCGCAAGCGGCTGATCGACGATCAACAGCTGGTCGAGATCGAAGCGGTGGGCCCCGGTCCGGCCGATCAGGCGTGGGCACAATTGCGTGCCGAACGCACCCGATTGGCGCTGCGCAGCCTGCCCGCAGAACAACGCGAAGTGCTGTTGCTCGCCTACTACGGCGGCTACACCCAGCGCGAGATCGCGGATATGACCGGCCTGCCACTTGGCACCGTGAAGAGCCGTACCTTGCAAGCGATGCAACGGCTGAGGGCAAGGCTGCGAGCCGACGTCGACGAGGAGCCGACACAATGACCGGCCCGACGACCCCGCACGACGAGATGTGGGACGAGCTGGCCGCGGGCTACGCACTCGACGCGATCGAACCCGAGGACGAAGCCCGTCTGCTCGAGCACCTGGCCGGCTGCGCACACTGCCGCGCCACCTTGGACGACTTCACGCTGGTGGCCTCTCAGCTCGGCTCGCTCGCTAACGGCGAGGAAGAACCGCCACCCTGGCAGCAGATCGCGCCGCGCATCACCCGCGTCACGCCGATCACGTCGATTCGCCGCCGACGTCAGCCGCGGATCCTCGCTGCCGCGGCCGCCGTCGTGCTGCTGGCTGCGGGCGGCGTCCTCGCGTGGCACTACACGCACGGCGCCACGTCGCCGCCGGCCCAAGCGGCGATCGCGGCGTGCTCGCAGCACCCCGGTTGCTCCGTCGTCCGGCTGCACGGATCGAGCGGTGTCGTCGCAGCGGTCATCGTCCAGGACGGCCGGGCAAGCCTCGTGCCGCTGCACCTGGCATCTCCCTCTGCCGCGCGCGCCTATGCGCTGTGGCAGCTGCCGCGCGACGGCAGCCCGATCTTCCTCGACACCTTCCGCGACACAGGCCGAGCGACGCCTCCCTCACCCCTCGCGGTTCCTGTCGCCGACACCACCGCGTTCGCGGTCAGCGTCGAGCCGGCCGGGACGCGACCGGAGCGCCCGAGCACCGTCATTGCTGTCGGTCCTGCACCTGCCTGAGCGCCTTGCCCTTGGTTGTGACGTCTCACGCCGAACGTCCACCACCTGATCGGGCCATCTTCTCCGTCCAACCAATCCACGGTTGCCGCCGCGACGAACGCCTAAACGGACCACCGGCCGGGTCCGGACCTTCTCGTCCTAGCGAAAGGAAGGAATCGTGAACCGAGTTTCCCGCTCCGGCTCGCGAAGAGGCGTGGCGGTGCTCGGCGTGGTAGCAGCCCTCGCCAGTAGTGGCCTGGTGCTCACGCCGACAGTGTCGTACGCGTCGAGTCACCGTGAAGCACCGCTTATCGCAGGCGACCCGCGCGCCGACAACACCGACACCTATGCGTTCGTGAGCCCGGACAATCCCAACACCGTCACGATCATCGCCAACTGGATCCCGTTCGAGGAGCCCAACGGCGGGCCGAACTTCTATCCGTTCGCCACCCGCGCGGGCTACAACATCAAGATCGACAACAACGGTGACGGTGTCGCCGACATCAACTACACGTGGGTGTTCCACAATCACTACCGCGACACTGCCGGCCAGTTCCTCTACAACACCGGTGTCGTCAACAATCTCACCGATTCAACGCTCAACTTCTGGCAGACCTACTCGCTGATCGAGACCACGCCGACATCACGCGAGGTTCTCATCAACAACGCGATCGTGGCGCCGTCCGACGTCGGTCTGGCGTCTATGCCCAACTACGGCAAGCTGCGCGACCAGTCGATCGCACAGGGCCAGTTCCACGAGTCCACCGGCACCGGACAGTCCTTCGTGGGCCAAGCCGATGACCCGTTCTTCCTCGACTTGCGGGTCTTCGACCTTCTGTACGGCGCGAACCTCTCCGAGGCGGGCCACGACACCCTGAGCGGATTCAACGTCAACACGATCGCGCTGCAGGTGCCGAAGGCCGACCTGGCGCTGAAGGGTGACGCAAGCCGCAACCCGGTCATCGGCGTCTGGAGCACGACCGATCGTCCGGTGACAACGACGCTCACGCCAGGTGGCGCGGTCGCGAGTGGGCACTACGTGCAGATCTCGCGACTCGGCAACCCACTGGTCAACGAGGTCGTCGTGCCGTTGAAGTACAAGGACGCATTCAACGGACTGCAGCCCTCGCAGGATCACACCGTGCAGCCGGTGGTCGACAAGGTGCTCGACCCGATCGTTCCGCACCTGATCCAGTCGATCTACGGCATCCCCGCACCACCCACCCCGCGCAAGGACCTGGCGGAGATCTTCCTCACCGGCATCTGCAAGGCGTGCGGCCCGATCCAAGCCGACCTCAACTCGCAGTTGCTCAACAAGGACGTGAAAGCCAGTGCGTTCGTCCCCAGTGAGGAGCTGCGGCTGAACATGTCCATCGCGCCTACCGCACAGCCCAACCGGCTCGGCGTCATCGGCGGCGACCTGCAAGGGTTCCCGAACGGTCGGCGCCTGACCGACGACGTGGTGGACATCGCCCTGCAGGTGATGGAGGGCGCGGCGCAGACCGGTCAGCTGGTGAGCGCACTCGCCGCCGGTGACGGCGTCAACGCCAACGACGTGCCGTTCAGCTCGACGTTCCCCTACGTCGCGCTGCCCCACGCCACTGCTGCCAACGCTGGCTCGTCGTCGTCCCTGTTGCCGCCTCCGGCAGGGGCACCGCGCGGACACAACGACACACCGGTGACGGTCGCGTTGGCATCCATCGCGAGTGTGGCCACCCTGCTGGCGCTGCGAAGCGTCCGCCGGCGTCGCCGGTCCCTCGCGACCGCCTGATTCCTCGATCAACTGATTCACAGCGTGCCGTGGCGGGCGGCGCAGGTCGCCCGTCACGGCACCACAACCGGCGTAAGGGGTGTCATGTCCGCCTCCATCGCAACGCTTCGCATCCCGGCGCTCGCCGCGGTCGCGGTCGCAGCCGGTGCCGCGGCTCTTGTCGTGCACGTGCATGCGCCGGCTACGTCCGCGCCGCAGGTGACAGCGCCAGCACCGACGGCGCAGCCCGCCCCATCGCAGGCCGGGCTGCCCGCGCAGATCGCGCAGCTGCAGCAGCGGCTGCGGGTCGTCCCGGGCGACTGGGAGTCCTGGGGCACCCTCGGCCTCGACTACGTGCAGCAGGCCCGGGTCACCGTCGATCCCACCTACTACCCGAAGGCCGAGCAGGTGCTCCGTCGGTCGTTGTCGCTCAACCGATCCGACAACATCGTGGCGATGGCCGGCGAGGCGGCGCTCAGCGCAGCCCGGCATGACTTCCGCGGTGCGTTGGCCTGGGCACGACGCGGACTGCAGGTCGACCCGCGCAACGGCGTCCTGCTCGGTGCCCTCGACGACGCGCTGACCCAGCTCGGTGACTACGCCGGCGCCGCGCGCGCAGCGAAGGCGATGGAGACCGTCGACCCCGGCACCTCCGCGGAGGCGCGGCTGTCGTACGTCGCCGAACTGCAGGGCGACATCCGCGGAGCGGAAACCTGGATGCGACTGGCGCTCGACGATGCAGGCAGCGCCGCCGACGTCGCCTTCACGCGCTACTACCTCGGCGACCTCGCGCTCGCCTCGAACCACCCGCAGCAGGCACTTGCCCACTACAACGCCGGCCTTGCGGCGGATCCGTCCTACACCGCACTCCTCGAGGGCAAGGCACGAGCCGAGCAGGCGCTCGGTCAGACGCAGGCGGCGCTGCGTGACTTCGCCCGCGTCGTCAACGAAGTGCCGATGCCGTCCTACGTCGTCGAATACGGCGACTTGCTGCAGGCAACCGGCGACCGCAGCGGTGCGGCAGCGCAGTACGCGCTGGTGCGCGTCGAGGAGAAGCTGTTCCGCGCCAACGGTGTCGCGTTGGACAGTGATGCGACGCTGTTCGAAGCCGACCACGGCAGTCCCGTGCAGGCAGTGACACTGGGCCGCGCCGCCATCGCCTCGCGGCCGTTCCTCGACAGTTACGACGCCTACGGTTGGGCCCTGCACCGCGACGGGCAGAACACCGCCGCCCTAGCCATGATCAACCGAGCCCACGGCACCGGCATGCGCAATCCGCTCTTCTACTACCACCGGGGTGTCGTCGAGCTGGAGCTCGGTCGCACCGCCGCCGGACGTGCAGACCTGCGCACGGCGCTGGCGATCAACTCTGCGTTCAGCCCGCTGGCCGCGCCGATCGCCCATCGACTGCTGGCGGCGGCTCGATGAAACGCGCGCTCGTCGTCGGCGGCGTTATGGCCGCGGTGCTCCTGCCGACCGCGCACGCCCTCGCGCATCCGCTGGGCAACTTCACGGTCAACCACTACGACGGGCTGACCGTCACCCCGCACAGCGTGACCGACCAAGCGGTGGTCGATTTCGCCGAGATCCCGACCGCGCAGGCGCGGAGCTCCGTCGACACCAACGGAGACGGCACGGTCCAGCCGGCCGAGGCATCGTCGTACGCCGCGGTGACGTGCGCGGGTGTGGCTCGCAACGTCTCGCTCGTCGTCAGCGGTCGATCGGCCACTTGGCAGGTGCGCTCGTCATCGTTCGCCTATCGTCCCGGTGCCGCTGGTCTGCAGACCTCACGACTGGAATGTGCGCTGGTGACCACGGCTGCGGTGACGTCGCGGACGCAGCTGTCGCTCAGCGATGCCTTCGAGTCGGATCGGATCGGCTGGCACGAAGTCACCGCCGTCGGTCAGGGCGTGCACTTCCACAACGCTCCGGTGCCCGCGCGCAGCATCAGCGACGAGCTCCGGCACTACCCGAACGACCTGCTGTCGTCACCGCTTGACGTGCGCTCGGCCCAGCTCACCGTGCTGCCCGGCGCGGGTGCCTCCACGCTCGCGCCGCATCTGCCCGGGGTGCACGGGGCTAACGCGGTGGCGCGTGGCGTGGAGGGCCTGTTCCGCCTCCTGTCGTCACTCGCCGGTAGCAGGCACCTCACCGTTGGGGTTGGCATGCTGGCCGTGCTCGTCAGCCTGCTGCTCGGCGCCGCGCACGCAGCGCTGCCCGGGCATGGCAAGACGGTCATGGCGGCGTACCTGGCCGGCCGGCACGGAACCCGCCGCGACGCGGTCATGGTCGGGGCGACGGTGACGCTGACACACACGGCCGGCGTGTTGGCGCTCGGCCTCGCACTGTCCCTGTCCTCAAGCCTGGCCGGGGAACAGGTGAGCAGCGAGCTCGGGGTGGTCTCGGGTGCTGTCATCGTCGCGGTGGGCGTCGGGCTGCTGCTGACTGCGGTCCGGCAGCGACGTGACCACAAGCACGCTCATCACCATGAGCACGGTCCTCACGCTGAGCACAGTCATCATCACGAGCACCATCCGCGCCCGCTGCGCCGGCGCGCAACCCTGATCGGCATGGGTATCGCCGGGGGATTAGTGCCCTCACCTTCGGCGCTGGTCGTGTTGCTCGGGGCCGTCGCACTCGGTCGGACGGCGTTCGGTGTCGTCCTCGTGCTCGCCTACGGTGCGGGCATGGCGGCCACCCTTACCGCCGCCGGGCTGTTGCTGGTGAACGCCACGGATCGCTTCGGCTCCCGGCCGCAACTACGGGCACTCGCGCAACGCGCCGCACGGTTCGCGCCGGCTACTACATCGGTGCTGGTCGTTGCGGTGGGCGCCGGGCTCGCAACCCGTAGCCTGCTCGCACTATCGCTGTGAGTAATTGGACACAGACGCACTACCGCCCGCATGATCGGTCTATGCGGGGGAACAACGGGCACCTGCCATCTCGGCTGATGGAACTCCGGGATCAGGCAAGGATTCTCAACGAGCGCATGCAGCGCACTGCGATCGCGCTCGCGCTGACCGAGGACCTGCTCGCCGACATGTGGGCGCAGAGCGACAACGACGGCCGCAGTATCCGCCGTCTCGACGCTCAACTCGAGGCGAAGCGGGCGCGGGCAGCAGCCGACGAGTTCCGTTCCTTCGCTAATCGGCTGGCCGAGATCAACCGGCTGCGTGAGCTGCCCGGCTTCGACCATCCCGAGCCGCACTGACGGGCCCACCCTCGCGTCGGGCCGGCTCAGGCTGCGCGGCTGACCTCTCCGCGCAACGGGCGCAGCACCGTTTCCATCCGCTGTAGCTCGTCGAGCATCGCGTCTGCCGACTCAGGTGCATCCGCCGATTACGTATTCCGGCCGGGACCGCCCGAAATCAGACGGCTACCGTCTCCTGGGCGCAACCGCGCAGGGACGGCCCCATCAGGTCGGCGAAGTTGCCGCTGTAGAACGCCTCCCGGGCCGACGAGTCACACCCGGCAAGCGCACCCTCGAACCTTTTCACCGGGTTGCGCCCGCCCTCGACGTGCGGGTAGTCGGAGGAGAACATCGGCACCTCCTGGCCGCAGTTCTCCACGATCCACCCGGCCGGCTCGTGCGGGTAAGGGCACACTCGGATCTGCCGCTGCACGAACTCGCTCGGGAGCAACGACAGATTCTGCAAGCGGGTCTCGTTGCGGCGGAAAGCGTCCGCGGCGGAGTCCATCGACCGCATCCAACCCGGCACCCAGCTGGCACCGAGCTCGATCACGCCGATCTTCAACTGCGGGAACCTGTCGAGCACGCCGTCGATGATGAGCGTGCCAAGGGTCTGCATAGGAGCGTACGGAATGGCCATGTAGGACACCGAGGTGAAGTTGGTGTCCCCGCCGTGGAAGTCGGGCACCGGCGGCAGGCCGTTGTTCTTGTAGACCGGGTCCATCGGTTGCTCGCCGCCGACGTGGAAGACGATGGGCACGCCGGCTTCCTGCGCCTGCGCCCACACGCGGTCGAAGCCGACGTGCGTCTGGCTGTGGTGCTTCGGGACCTGCGAGGCGATCATCAGTGCGGCTGCACCCTCGCTGATCGCCTCGGCGGTGATCTCTGCCGCGAGGTCGATGTCGGCGAACGGCACGTAGCAGACCGGGAGAAGACGCCGGTCCACGCTGCAGAACTCGATCAGGCCGCGGTTGTGGCCGCGCGCGAGTCCATAGGCCAGCTCGAGATCCGCCTCGACGTCGAACTTGCGCAGCGGGCCCAGGTAGGTCGTCGTGAACACGAGCTGCGCGGCGAATCCCAGCAGATCCAGCGCCTTCGGCCGGTCCTCGCGCAGGATCGCCCCGACGGCGACGTGGTTCTTGCGCAGCATGATCTCGTCGGCGTCCTTGGCGCGGAACTCGGCGTCGCTCTGCTTCGCGATCGCTTCTTCGACGTACGACGGCCGCTTGTCCGAGCCGAGCGCGGCGCGCAGCCGCTCCCGGACGTCAGGGTCGGCGTAGTCCTCGGCATAGCCGGGCGGCTCGTGCACGTGCGAGTCGGCGTCGTAGACCAGCATGTCTTCCACGTACGGCATGGGCGCAGTATCACGCGCCTGGACTGCGCCGGGAAGACAGGTCTGCCTTCTGTGCGGAGGCTTTGGCTCGGACCGCGATGGAAAAGAACCAAGGAGGGATCACCGAGAGGAGCCACCATCATGTCCAGGGTCGTCGTCGTGACCGGAGCGAGTGCGGGGGTCGGCCGTGCTGTCGCGCAGGCCTTCAGGCGTCGGGAGGATCGCCTCGGCTTGCTCGCCCGCGGCGAGGTCGGCCTCGAGGGCGCGGTCAAGGACGTGACCGATGCCGGCGGCCAGGCGCTGGCGATCCCGACCGACGTCGCCGACTTCGCGCAGGTCGACGCCGCCGCGACGCAGGTCGAGGCGGAGCTCGGACCCATCGACATCTGGGTCAACGTTGCGTTCAGCAGCGTCTTCGCCCCGTTCGCGAAGATCACGATGGAGGAGTTCCGGCGTACGACCGAGGTTTCCTACCTCGGCTTCGTCCACGGGACGAAGGCCGCGCTGGACCGGATGCTGCCGCGGGACCGCGGCACGATCGTGCAGGTCGGCTCCGCGCTGGCCTATCGCGGCATCCCGCTGCAGTCGGCGTATTGCGGCGCCAAGCACGCGGTGCAGGGCTTCAACGAGGCGCTGCGCTGCGAACTGCTGCACGACGGCAGCCGGGTGCGCACGACGATGGTGCAGCTGCCCGCGGTGAACACCCCGCAGTTTGACTGGGTACTGTCCAAGCTCGCCCGGCACCCGCAGCCGGTGCCACCGATCTACGAGCCGGAGGTGGTCGCCGAGGCCATTGTCCGCGCAGCGGAGAATCCGCGCCGGCGCGAGTACTACGTCGGCTCGTCGGCTGTGGCCACGATCCTCGGCGACAAGCTCGCCGCCGGCTTCCTCGACCGCTACCTCGGCCGCACCGGCTACGACTCGCAGCAGACCGGCGAGCCGACCGATCCCGACCGGCCGGCCAACCTCTGGGATCCGGCCGACGGGCCGGGCGGGCGCGACTACGGCGCGCGCGGGTCGTTCGACGGGCAGTCGCGGGCGCGGTCATGGCAGGCGCCGTTCAACCGCACCCCCTGGCTCGTCGGCGCCATCGCCAATCTCGGCGCCGCGGCGGTCGCCGCTGCCGGGATGATCGGCAAGCAGCCGAAGGCCTTCGCCCAGTCAGCCATCAAGGAGAAACCCGTTCGTTGAGTGTGACGAAGTTGGTCTTGTCAGCGCCTCAGAGACCAACAACGTCACAGTCAACGGGGCTGTTGTCGCTGTGTGGCCAGGCCCTTGCGATTCGTAACCGATGGCGCGGGCATCATCGAGGGGTGCGCGGTGAGTCGTTCGCGTGGATCACGGCGGTTCTCGTCGTGCCCGTGCTGCTGGCGTTGATGCTGCTGATGGAGTGGCTGGAGAAGCGTTTCGCGCGCCGCATGGTCGCCGACCAGGTGGCGGTCGCCTTCACGTCGGCCGAGTCAGCAGACGAACTCGAGGAGCTCATCGCCCGTAGCGTCGCGCCACTGTTCCGCGACAGTGTGTGAACTCGTGCAAAGGCCTTGATCGCGTTCCGCGCAGACCGGGCATTTGCCCAATTGATCCGTTTGGCTGACGGTGCTGTCCTTCCGTCGTACGGTTGGCGAACCCCGGCAATCTTGGAGCGGCGGTGCCCGGCGAGCTTCGTATGCAAGACATGGCGTTGACCGTCGTGCTGCATGGCGAGTTGGATCTCGTCACGATCGAACGCCTGCGTCGATTGCTCGACCGTGCAGTCGAGCGACACCCGGACCAGCTGGTCATCGACCTGTCTGATGTGCCGTTCGTCGATGTGCTGTCGCTGTCGGCGATGCTCGCTGCGGCCGACGTCGTGCGTGACGGCGGGGGAAGTGCCGTCGTACGCGGAGCAAGCACGGCGGTTCGGCGGATGTGCACGTTGTTCAACGCGACCGATGTGCTCGGGCCGGAGATTCCGCTGCCACGCATCGCAGTCGTCTGAGCCGCCACCTGAGCGGTCGGCTGAGGTCCGTCTCCGGTCTTCCGGCGGGGTTCGGCATGCTGGACGCATGTCCGACTCGACGCAGCCGTGGCAGCCGACCGATGCCGTACGCCGGCTCGACGGCCGCTACTTGCTGGGCGAGCGCCTCGGCGGCGGGGCGGTAGCGGAGGTCTTCCGCGCCGTCGACGAGCGCCTTTCCCGCCCGGTCGCGATCAAGCTCTTCCGCGGTGACGCGGCGGAGCAACTGCAGCGGCACGAGGCGGAGATGCGCACGCTGGCGCGGCTCGATCATCCCTCGTTGGTCAGTGTGTATGACGCCGGCGAGCAGGACGGGCGGCCCTTCCTCGTCATGCAACTCGTCGAAGGCGACACGCTCGCCGAAGAGCTTCGGCGCGGCCCGCTCGGGTTGCAGCGCACCGCTCGGTACGGCGCGGCTCTGGCGGACGCGCTCGCCTATGTGCACTCCCAGGGCTTCGTGCACCGCGACATCAAGCCGGCGAACGTGCTGATCGCCGCAGACGAGCGGGTGCACCTGGCCGACTTCGGAATCGCGCGACTGGTCGACTCGGCGCATGTCACCCGCACCGGCGAAATCCTCGGCACGCCCGCCTACTTCGCTCCCGAGCAGGTCGCCGGTGAGGCAGTGGGGCCACCCGCTGACATCTACGCGCTGGGCGTGATGTTGCTGGAGTGCGTCACCGGACGGCGTCCCTTCGAAGGTTCCGCGATGGAAGTCGCGATGGCGCGCTTGTCCCGCGACCCGGAGGTCCCGGCCACGCTGCCGGACTCGTGGCGTCGGTTGCTTGCGGCGATGACCGCGCGCAAGCCCGAGGAGCGACCCACCGCGGCCACCGTCGTCGAGGCGCTGCGGGCGCTTGCCGCCGGTGAGGACCGGACCGTGGTGCTGCCACGTCCGACACCGGCGACCGCCACCCAGGTGTTGCCACCGACGGCTGTCGCGACGCAAGCGCCGAGGACCGACGTCCCGGTCCGCCGTCGGCAGAGTCGCCGCGGCGGGCTCATCGCCGCCATGCTGATTGTCGCGATCGTCGCAGCGGTCGCGATCGGCATAGCGATTGCTCGCAACAACAACGGCAACTCGTCGTTCCAGCCCGGCACCCCGACGTTGAACAACCCGACGCTCGAGAACGACATGCAGCACCTCGAACAGCTGGTGCGCCGATGAAGCGCGTCGTCGCCCTGGTCGCTGCGGTGCTGGCCTTCGCGCCCGGCTGCACATCGGGCTCACCCGGTGACCTGACGGCCGCGGCGGAGCGAGTGCTGGTGCCAGAAGTGCAACGCATCCGTGACATCGCCGCGACCGGCACCTATTCGCAGCTGCAGAGCGCGGTCAAGCACCTCAAGTCGGTTGTCGCGAGCGAGCAGCGCAGGGGTCAGGTGACTGCCGCAAGAGCCGGGGCGATCGACGACGCCGCGGATGAGTTGCTGGTCGACGCCGCGCCGACGCCGTCCGCCTCACCGACTCCGTCGGAGTCGTCCACGTCGGCGACGCCGACGCCGACGCCGAGCGCAACCCCGACGCCGACGCCATCCGCGACACCGACGACTTCTTCGTCAACCAACTCGCCATCGCCAGGTGTGACGATCTCCGTCCCGTAGCAGCGCACCCGTCTGACAAGTCGCGTTAGTCGGGCAGGAGCTTGCCGGGGTTCATGACACCGTTGGGGTCGAGCGTCGCCTTGACCGCGCGCAACACGTCGACTCCGAGCGCGCCACCGAGGTCGCCGGTCACGTGATCGCGATGCGCCGTGCCGACGGCATGGTGATGCGTGATGGTGCCGCCTGCGGCGACGACCGCCTCATTGGCCGCGGCCTTGGCTCGCGTCCACTGTTCTTCCTCGCCACCTGGTTGTGCGGCGGCAAGCACCGTGAAGTAGAGCGAAGCGCCGCTGCTGTAGAGGTGCGAGATGTGGCAGCCGACCACGCAACGCCCGAGTGAGTCGGTGAGCGCGCGACGGACTCCGTCGTACAACGCCGGCAACCTGGACCACGTCGCAGCCGTCTCGAGCGTCTCGGCGAGCGCCCCGACATCGAGCAGCGTGTCGCGCAACGCCGGCGCCGCAAAGCGTGAGTGTTCCCACGAGCGGCCGGCGGCAGTGCCGAGCCGCACCGCTCCGGCTTTGCGCAAAATCCCGCGAACCCGTCGACGTCGATGACGCACGTCGTCATCGCTGCTCTCGTAGCCGGTGATGAGCAGGCATCCGGTCGACACGTTGCGCAGCTGCAGGTACCGGGCCATCGCCGCACGGGTCAGCCGGCCCGCCCGCGACATCGACAGCGAGACCTCGGTCTCGGTGGGATCGGACAGCCGGGCGATGTCGGGGCGCGGCCCGTCCTGTGCCAGGCGCCTGAGCGCCTCCTGCCCGGACTCCCAGTCAGGAAGCATCCAGCCCTCGTAGTGCCGTCGCTGTGGCCGGCGATGCACTCGTACCGTGACTTCGGTGACGACCCCGAGCGTCCCCTCGGAGCCGAGCACCAGCCGCCGCAGGTCAGGCCCGGCCGCGCTGCCGGCCTGAGCCGCGAGCACGAGTTCGCCGGCCGGTGCTGCTAGTCGCACACCGGCGACCAAGTCGTCGAAGCGACCGACACCGGTCGACGCCTGCCCCGCCGACCTGGTGACGACGTAGCCACCGAGGGAGGCGCGCTCGAAGCTCTGCGGCACATGCCCGAGCGTCAAGCCGTGCCGCTCCAACGCAGCTTCGACTGCGGGTGTCCGGATGCCGGGTTGGAACGTCGCGAGCAACGAGGTCTCGTCGACGTCGACCATCGCGTCCAGGCGGGACAGGTCGAGGGCGACGACCGCCTGACAGCCATCGGCCACCGGGTCCAAGCCGCCGACCACGCTCGTGCCGCCACCCCACGGAACCACGGCAAGCCGCTCTTCGCTGCACACGGCGAGCACGCGCTGCACGGCGGCCGCGTCGGGCACCACGACCACTGCATCGGGCGCGGCCGACGCGTCACCGCGCCGGCGCCGCACCAGGTCGGCGTAGGCCTGCCCGCCGGCGTGGCGAGCCCGCGACGCGTCGTCGACGAGCACGGCGCCTTCGCCACCGGCCGCTGCGACCAGGCGCGTCAGCGGCGGGCCGGACAGCCTTGACGGAGGCACGGCTGCGTCTGTCAGCGCTGCTGCTTTCGAGGGTGTCAGTGGACCGAGCCGGTCGGCGAGCATCGCGCGTGCTGCGCGCGGAAGCGGCGGCCGCTCGTCCGACCACGATGTCCAATCCGGAGCCATGCGATACAGTGTGACAGATGCCGTCCCAACGTCACAACCTTGGGCAGCCCACGTCGGCCGGCCGCGAGGTGCCGGAGGCGGTGCTCGATGCGACTCGCGCGGCGGTGCT
>Ga0070658_10000744_pt1 | contig 27961 bp, 23 predicted proteins | sample KBSC13metaG_FD_64664 | JGI IMG/M metagenome (GOLD analysis project Ga0070658, IMG submission 64664) | Corn rhizosphere microbial communities from Kellogg Biological Station, Michigan, USA - KBS C1-3 metaG | ecosystem: Host-associated > Plants > Roots > Rhizosphere > Soil ... | reverse complement strand
CTGCGCAGGCGGCGATTACGCTGCCGCGCGGATCCCCATTTTCGAGGGGCTGGATGTAGGGAGTGCGCAAGCGCTCGAGCATGTATCTCGACGATACAGGGCAAGGTTCGTGCCTGCATTGGCTCGCGTTTGAACGAGGCGGCTCAATCAGGTAGTCGATAGCCTTGAGGTGTTTGAACTGACCGCATCGAGCGTTTCGCGCAATCCGAGCGCCGGATACATCAGGTCGAGCGTGCTCAGATCGGCACGCATTTCCTCAATGAGCCAGTCGCGCATCTGCGCAACGACGGGGCGCAGCGGTCGGTTGGCGGGCCACACCAGGCAGCAGAGCCGGGACGTCGCGATCAGTTCTTCTTCCGCCGGCACGAGCGCTCCCTGCGTAAGCCAATGCGACAGCACATTGAGCCAGCCAAGCGCGATGCCTTGGCCGAGCAGGGCGGCCTGGACGACAATCGCGTAGTCGCTGAAGCTGAGCACGCCCGAAACTTGACGGCCGTGCTCGACGAAGGCCTTGAAGCGGTTGTGCCAGCCGCGCTCGCCTTCGTCCATCACCATCACGGTGTCGCCCTGTTCGCTGCCCGCGCCGGCCGCCGCCGCCGCATCGCGATAAGCGCGATTGCAAACGGGCAGCAGCGTCTCGGGCATGATCGCTACGCTGTGCTCGTCCATGTCGACTTCACGCAAGAAGCGCATACCCAAGTCCACGTCGCCGAGCGGGCCGCCGATGCGGCCGGAAATCAATTGGAAACGAATATCGACCGACGGAAACGTCTCGTGCAGCCGGCTCATGCGCGGCATCAGCCAATGCGTCGTGAACGCTGTCGAAACCGAAAGCGTGACCGTTTCGACGCCGGTCGCTCTCGCCTCTATTTCCCGGATCGCGCCCTCGATCCCATTGAACCCTTCGGCGATCTTACGGTAGAGAATCCGGCCGCTTTCGGTGAGTTCGATGCCGCCTCGCACGCGTTCGAACAGGCGTACCCCGATGTGGTCTTCCATGCGTGCAAGCATGCGGCTAACGGCCGGCTGGCTCACGTAGAGCTCTTGCGCGGCGCGCGTGAAGTTGCCGCAGCGCGCGGCCGCTTCGAAAACGAAGAGGGCGTTGGCGCTCGGGAGCTTTCTTCGAAGGTTTGGCATGACCTGATGTTATACCCGATCCAACAATTCGGGAATTGCCGTTGAAAATATTGCCGCCTATATTGCTCTCAACGTGAAGGCAGTCAACGAGGCGCACCACAATGGATTCAAGAGCGAAGTCAGGGGTTTCCATTAGATCCGCAGCGAAGCGCTACGGCCCGGTTGTCGCGCTCGACGACGTTTCGCTCGATATCGCGCCGGGCGAATTCGTTTCGCTGCTAGGCCCGTCGGGATCGGGCAAGACGACGCTGCTCGGGATCCTCGGCGGGTTCGTGCAGCCGAGTTCGGGCAGCGTCTGGATCGGCGAGCGAGACATTACATTTGCGCCGCCGCATAAGCGCAACATCGGCATCGTCTTTCAAAACTACGCGCTGTTTCCGCATATGACGGCCGGCGAGAATGTCGCGTTCGCCTTGCGCGCACGGCGCGAACCGAAATCGAGCTGGGCGAAGAAAGTGGCCGATGCGCTAGCGCTGGTCGAGCTTGGCGGGTTCGAGGCGCGCCGTATCAGCCAGTTATCGGGCGGCCAGCGTCAGCGCGTGGCACTGGCGCGCGCGATTGTCTTCGAGCCGCAGCTCATCCTGATGGACGAGCCGCTGTCCGCGCTCGACAAGCAGTTGCGCGACACGATGCAGTTGGAGCTGCGGCGGCTGCACCGCAGGCTCGGCGCGACGATCATCAATGTCACGCACGACCAACGCGAGGCGCTCACGATGAGCGACCGCGTGGCGGTGCTCAAGGACGGCAGGCTCGTGCAAATCGACACGCCGGAGGGGCTGTACGACCGTCCGCGCGATGCGTTCGTCGCCAGCTTTATCGGCGAGGCAACCCTGCTGCCGGTGAGCCGCGTGGACGGCGAGGCGGTGCGTCTAGGGGAAACCGTGCTGCGCACGGCTCATCCGCTGCCGCCCGGTGAACGCCTGATGCTTGCCGTGCAAACCGAGCGCCTCGTTATCGACGACGGCCAATCGCACGAGGGCGCGAACCGGCTGTCCTGCCGTGTCACCGAGGTGCTCTATCAAGGCGAAAGCCTGCGCGTTTTCGCGGCGCTCGCCGATGGCACGGCCATCAGCCTGCGACAGCTGAGCAGCCACCACGCGCGCCGATGCATCCCCCCGCCGGGCGCGTCGATGACCGTGCTGCTCGATCCGCAAGACACGATTGTCGTGCCCGCCTGAAGGGCTTACCGCCGCTCGGGCCCGGCTATCGCGCCCCCGGCATTTCCGTTAGTAGTGACCCGCGAAAACTGCAAGAGGATTGCGCAATGAAACTCACCGATTTCAAGGTTTTGACGTTCGATGTCGTCGGCACACTGATCGACTTCGAGCGTGGCGTGCTCGCGTCCGTGCGACGCCTGGGCGGCGCGGCGGCCAAAGATCTGAAGGATGATCAGATCTTCGAGCCGTACATGCGCGGACGTGCGGCTTTCGCCGGCCGCTCCAGCCAGCAAATGGGAAACGTCTATCTCTCGCTTGCCAAGGAACTCGGTCTGCCCGACGATGCGCAATCGGCTGCCGCGTTTCAACGCGATGTGCTCGAGTGGCCGGCGTTCCCCGATTCTGTCGCGGCGCTCAAGCGGCTGCGCAAGCATTTCCGCCTGGTCGCGATGACGAACGCGGACCGGGTGGCGCTTTCCGCTTATTCGCATACGCTTTGCGATCCGTTCGACGATACGGTGTGCTGCGACGAGACGGGCGTAGCCAAGCCGGATCCGCAATTCTTCGCCTTTAACCGCGGGCGTCAAGCGGCATTCGGCTACAAGTTCGACGAGATCTTGCATACGGCGCAGAGCCAATATCACGACATCGGCGTCGCGACGAAGCTCGGTTATTCCACCTGCTGGATCGAGCGACGCCAGGGCCTGAAAGGTTTTGGTGCAACGCCGGTTCCCGAGGTGGTTACGGCACCGACCTTCACGTTCCCGACGTTGGCAGCGCTGGCCGATGCCGTCGACGCCGAACTGCACGTGGCAGCCTGACGATGCTCGCCCCGATGACCGCGGCCCGGCCGCAGCCCGACTCTCTCTGGCGCGCCATGGCGGCGCGCGAGCCGGTGACGGAGGCGCCCGCCGCGCGGCCTTCGCCGCTGGCGCGCGATCTGACCGTCGAGGTCGCGGTGATCGGCGCCGGCTACTCGGGCCTGGCAGCAGCCTACGCGTTGCATAAACGCGGCGTAAGCTGCGCCGTGTTCGAAGCCAATGATATCGGCTGGGGGGCGAGCGGGCGCAACGGTGGCGTGGTCTCGTCCAAGTTCCGGCTCTCGTTTCCGACGATCGAACGCACCTACGGGCTCGACACGGCACAACGCATGCACCGGCTCGCGCATGAAGGCGTGCGGGCCGTCGAGGCGTTCGTCGATGAGTTCAAGCTCGCACGCGCGCAGTTCGAACATACCGGCAGCCTGCGTTGCGCGCATACGGAACGTGCGTTCGCGGCGCTGCGCGATGAGGCGCAATGGGTGCGGCAGACGCTGGGCGATCGATCGATGACGGTCATGTCTCCCGCCGAGGTCACCGAGGAAACCGGCTCGCGCGCTTTTGTCGGAGGCGTGCTGAGCGCCGATGCGGGCACCATTCTGCCGCTCGAATATGTACTGGGTCTTTCTCGCGGGCTGACTGCGCGCGGCGTGCCGATCTATGAAGGCACGCCCATCCTCGAGATCGCGCGCGCGTCGGGTGGCGCAGGCAGGATACTGCGCACCGAGGGCGGTATCGTGCACGCGAAGCAGGTTATCGTCGCGACGAATGCCTATTCGAATTTGACGTCGGCCACGGCGCCCTACCAGCGTGAGCTCGTGCCTTTTCGCAGCGCGATGATCGCGACGGCGCGCTTGCCCGCCGAACTCGATGCCCGGTTGATGACGAATCGCCGCAGCTACACGGAAACGCGGCGCATGATGAAATGGTTTCGCAAGGTCGACGGGCGCATGCTGTTCGGTGGGCGCGACGCCTTCGGCAAGGAAGGGCAGACGACCGGGCTGGACGCGTTGCGCCGTGCGATGGTCGCGCTCTTTCCCGATCTGTCCGGCATACCGATCGAGTTCGGATGGTCCGGTTATGTCGGCATGACATTCAATGCATTGCCGCATGTGGGCCGCAGCGACGAGGCGACCACATTCTGTCTCGGATACAACGGCGCAGGCGTTGCGATGGCGAGCCTGATCGGACAGCATGCCGCTGCGCTCGCGCTCGGCGATAAGCCGGAACTGGCGTTGCTCGCGCAGCCAGGGCTGCGGCCCGTCCCGTTCCATGCGTTGCGCGCGCCGGGTGTCCGGGTGATCGCCGCGTGGTATCAGTTTCTCGATGCGGTGGGGGCGTGATGACGACAAGCAAACGACTTTATCCGGCCCACGCCGCGATCGGCATGTCGACGGCCGATATTGCACAACAGCATCGACGCCGTGGCGATCGCACCATGCTGCTGCTGCTTACGCCCGCGCTCGTGGTGATTGTTGCGCTACTTGTCGTGCCGCTCGCTTGGCTCGCCTGGCAGTCGATCCGCCAGGACGGTGGCTTTACGCTAGCGAACTACCAGCGCGTCTTCACAGGGACTTACCTCGATACCTTCCTGCTCACGTTCAAGCTAAGCTTCATCGTAACCGGCGTGACGGTGCTGCTCGGCTATCCGGTTGCTTATCTGGCCGCATCGGTTTCGTCTCGCTGGAGCGCACTGATTCTCGGCATGGTGATCTTGCCGTTCTGGACGAGCGTGCTCGTGCGCACCTATGCATGGCTGGTGCTTCTGCAGCGCACCGGGGTGTTCAACAAGGCGCTCCTCGCGACGGGCCTCATCGAGCAGCCGCTTCAACTCGCCTACAACCCGTTCGGCACGATCGTCGCAATGGTGCACATCCTGCTGCCATTCATGGTGCTGCCGCTCTATTCGGCGATGCAGAAGATCCCACCGAACCTCTCGCAGGCAGGTGCGAGCCTCGGCGGCTCCCCGTTCTATGTATTCACGCGTGTCTTTCTGCCGCTCTCGCTGTCCGGCGTCATGGCCGGCGTCACGCTTGTCTTCGTGCTATGTCTTGGGTTCTATATCACGCCTGAATTGATGGGCGGAGGTAAGTCGATCATGGTGTCGATGGTGGTCAGCCGCAATGTCGAAATCTACAATAGCTGGGGCGCGGCCAGTGCCGTCAGCGTTGCACTACTCGTCTGTGTGTTCGCAATCTTCTATGCCGCGAGCCGCATTGTTCCACTCGAGAAGACCCTGAGCGCGAAATGAACAAGCTCTCGTTCGGACGTATTTGTCTCATCGCGGGCGTGGCGCTCATCCTCGCCTTCCTGATGTTGCCCGTGCTGATCGTCGTCCCGCTATCGTTTTCCGATACGCGCTTCCTGACGTTCCCGCCACCCGGTTATTCGTTGCGCTGGTATTACGCGTTCTTCGGCAACCCTACCTGGCTAGCGGCCGCCCGCACGACCCTGATCGCATCGACGTCCGCAGCCTTGATCGCGACGCCGATCGGGGTGGCGGCAGCCTATGCCATCCAGCACGGCACGCTCAGCGTGATGCGCTACCTACGCATGGTGCTGATGCTGCCCCTGATGGTGCCGATCATCATCGTTGCCGTCGGTGTGTTCTTTGTCTTCACGAAGACCGGCATGGTCAATACGCTGCCGGGCCTGATCCTCGCCGATACCATGCTTGGGCTGCCCTATGTGCTCATTTCCGTGGGGGCCGATTTGAGGACGTTCGACCACACGCAAGAGATGGTGGCGCGCAGCCTGGGCATGAACCGCGTGCGCAGCTTCCTCGCGGTGACGCTGCCGCAAATCCGCTCGAGCGTCATCTCGGCTGCCGTCTTCGTCTTCATTCAGGCACTCGACGAAACGGTCGTCGCGCTCTTCATTTCGGGCGGCGAGAACCAGACCCTGACACGGCGCATGTTCGTCACGCTGCGCGACGAGATCGATCCGACGATCGCCGCGATCAGCACCATGCTGACTGCGCTCACGTTATGCCTCGTCCTGAGCGTTGTCGTCAGCCGCCGTTCGGTTGCCGCACGCGCATAATGCAACCGCGCTCGGGTGCGATAGGTTTGCGATTTGCCTGCGCGGCCTGGGCCGGTTGATATTCAATTCCGATTTCCATACCGATACCCGACTCCCATACCGATGAAAAACGCTTTGAAGTTCTATATCGACGGCGCGTGGGTGGCGCCGTCGGGCACGGCACGTCTGCCTGTCGTCGATCCGTGCACCGAGGAGCCGTTCGCCGAAGTGGCGCTCGGGCAGGCTGACGATGTGGATCGCGCGGTTGCCGCGGCCAAGCGCGCCTTCCCATCGTTTTCCCGCACGTTGCCGAGCGAACGGATCGCACTGATTCGGCGCATTCTCGAACAGTACCTGCTCCGCTATGACGAAATCGCCTCCACGATCTCGCGCGAGATCGGTGCGCCGCGTGCGCTGGCGCACAACTGGCACGCGGGGCTCGGCAAGCGCCATCTGGAACAGCTGCTGCGCACAGGCGAAACGTTTGCATGGCAACGCCCGCAAGGCACGACGCTAGTCAATCACGAGCCGGTGGGCGTGGTGGCGCTCATCACCCCGTGGAACTGGCCGATCAACCAGATCGCCTGCAAGGTGGCGCCGGCGATCGCCGCAGGGTGCACGATGGTGCTCAAGCCGAGCGAAGTCTCGCCGCTCAACGCGGTACTGTTTGCGGAAGTTCTCGATGCGGCCGGTGTGCCGCCGGGTGTGTTCAATCTCGTGCAGGGCGAAGGGGCGAGCGTCGGTGCCGCATTGGCGCGTCACGCCGACGTCGACATGGTGTCGATCACGGGATCGACGCGCGCGGGCGTTGAAGTGGCGATGCTAGCTGCGCCGACGGTCAAGCGTGTGCACCAGGAATTGGGCGGCAAGTCGGCCAACCTCCTGCTCGACGATGCGCACTTCGAGGCAGCCGTCACCGCGGGTGTCAATGCATGCTTCGGCAATAGCGGGCAGTCGTGCAACGCGCCCACGCGGATGCTCGTGCCCGCGGCGCGCTACGAGGAGGCGGTCGAGCTGGCCCGGCGCGCCGCACAGGCTCACCGCGTTGGCCCGCCGGATGACGCGCAGGCGACGATGGGGCCCGTCGTGAGCGCCTTGCAGCATGCGCGCGTGCAACGGCTTATCGGCATCGGGATCGAGGAGGGCGCCCGTCTTGTGGCGGGTGGCCTCGGGCGCCCGGATGGCCTCGCGCGAGGCTACTACGTCAAGCCGACCGTATTTGCCGACGTCACGCCGGCGATGACGATCGCGCGCGAAGAGGTTTTCGGCCCCGTACTCGCGATGATGGCCTACGGCGACGAAGACGAAGCGATTGCCCTGGCGAACGACACGCCCTACGGCCTTGCCGCGTACGTGCAATCGGGCGATATCGAGCGGGCGCGCCGCGTGGCGCTGAGGCTGCGTGCCGGCAGCGTTTATCTGAACCATCCGGCCTGGGATGCGGCTGCCCCGTTCGGCGGTTACAAGCAGTCGGGCAACGGTCGAGAATATGGGGACTGGGGCCTCGAGGCCTTTCTCGAAGTAAAGGCCGTCGTGGGCTATGGCAACTGAATCGGGGCCGCGTAGCCGCAGCAGATCGCGGCGACGGTAAAACGAACGGCAAATCACACAGGAAATTGCCCGCTACGCGTCGTGCGTGAGCGGGCAATTTGTCGACGGCGATGCCTCGTTTCTATTGCATGAACTTGAGCCAGCGCGCCTTCGCTTGAATACCGGCATCCGATGCCCACCATTCTTCCGACATCAGGGCTTGTTTAGCCGCATTCTCCGGCGAACTCGGCAACTCCTTCGCGCGTTGCGCGGTGATCTTGCCCGTCTTGAACGCGGCTGGGTTGCCGGGACCGTAGTCGATGTAAAGCGGCAGGTTGGCTTGCAGTTCGGGCGAGACAGCGGCGTTGACGAATTTGACTGCCTCCGGCAAGTTCGGCGCATTCTTGAGGATGCACAGTTGCGTGTTCTGCAAAATCCCGTCGTTGAATGTGAAGTCGACGTCCGGATCGTCCTTGCGCACGGCGCTCGCGCGGCCGTTCCAGATCATTTCCATATCGACTTCACCGTCGTGCAGCAATTGCGCGGACTGACCGCCCGACGTCCACCAGACCGCAATGTGAGGCTTGATCTGTTGCAGCTTCTTGAACGCGCGGTCGACATCGAGCGGATAGAGTTTATCGCGCGGTACGCCATCGGCCATCAGGGCGGCTTCGAGCACTGTCTGAGGATCGTTGCGCAGCGCGCGCGTGCCGGGGAAGTCCTTGACGTCCCAGAAGTCGGCCCAGCTTTGCGGCACCTTCTTGAGCGCCTTCTTGTTGTAGGCGATCACCGTCGAATAGAACTCATAGGCGACGGAATACGGCGTGCGATATTTTTCGGGCATCGACGCACCGTTCGGAATCTTCGAGAAGTCGAGCTTCTCTAGCACGCCTTCACGCCCGCCGCGCAGACAGTTCGACGTCGGCGTATCGACGACGTCCCAGATCGGCTTGCCGGTTGCCGCTTGTGCCTTGATCTGCGGCCACGCATCCGGAATGCTGTCCTGATTGATCGTGATGCCGAGTTCCTTCGCGGCGGGATCCAGAATGGCTTTGGTCTGCGCGTCCTGATAGGCGCCGCCTTGCGAAACGAAGGTGATCTTTCCCGCCGCAACGGCGGGCGCCGTCGCAGCGGAGGCGGCGGCGAATACGACGGTGAAAGCGAGCGGGCGCAACGTGAACATCTTCATCACGAGTCTTCCTCGATAGAACTGAAGCGAAATCGAGCACTGTGCCGCTGACCGACAGGCAGCAACACACAGTGCGTTCGTACCGATCCGGGCTCTGCGGTGTCTCCTCCACCGCGCCATGCATACACGTCATGCAAAGCCTCGTTCGGAGGCGCGGGTCGATTTCAATATAGTGAGCCAAATAAGGCAGGGCAATGCCCGAATTGTTTGAGTGGCTATGACATGGGGTTATGCCGGCAGGGGCACGATAGGCTTGGATTTCGCCTGCTTCAGCGTGCGGCCGTCCCCGCCGGGGCTCACTCCGACGACTCGGTCAACTCCTCTTCGAGCGCATCGAGCAGATCGTAAATTTCCGACAGGTTTCGCTTCAATGTTTTGAGCGCCGCCGGCGAAAGCTTGCTGACCGCGACCTGCTCGAAGTGCTGAGCGATCGGCATCAACTCCTTCAACACGCCCGCGCCCGCCTCGGTCAGGTTAATCGCCACCGTGCGCGCATTGTTCTCGAGCCGGCTGCGCGAGACGAGCTTCATCTTCTCCATCGTGCCGATCAGGCGGGACAGCGTGGAGAGCTCGACCGTCGTCATGGCGGCCAAATCATTGAGCCGCTGATCGGGGACCTCTCTAAGCGCTGCCATCACCCGATACATCGGCAAGGTGATGCCGTAGGACGCGATTCGGCGCGAGAACAGCTCGCCCATGCGCACGCCGACGCGGTTCAGCAGGTAGGGGAATGAATCGGTGAACGTGTACACGGCTCGGACCTCTCTCAAGATTGAGCGATTCTATCAAGGCAACAGTTCCATCGACATTATTTTCATTGAAAACATTTGCAAATGAAACTATAGTCTCTCCAACAGGGCGCTTCGAAGCCCGGATATTCAGGAGACGTCATGGATGCGCTAGCCGTACCCCACCCACAGATCGGCACCTCGTTTCGCGCCGCGATGCGCGGCGTCGCCTCCACCGTCACCATCGTGACGGCTTCTGACGGGAGCCGTCACCACGGCATGACGATGACGGCGGTCAGCTCGCTTTCGATGGAGCCGCCGTCGATGGTCATCTGCGTCAATCGCTCCACGCTTTTGCATGACGTGCTCGTTTGCGCACGCCACTTCTGCGTGAACGTGTTGAAACACGATCAGGCCGAGGTATCGGCGGCATTCAGCGGTGCATCCTCGCCCGAAGTGCGCTTTTCCGTGGGGGACTGGCTGACGCACGCGGCCGGCATGCATTACCTCGCCAGCGCGCAGGCCAATATCGTCTGCCGAAAAGTCGCAGCCATTCCGTTCGGCACGCACACGCTTTTTATCGGCAACGCAGACGACGTCATGCTGGGCGGCGACGATGCGCGGCCGCTCCTTTATCGCAACGCGGCGTATTGCTAGGCCGCCCCTCAGATTCTCTTCGGCGGATGCAACGTGCGAGCAACGTCCGGTGCAACGAAGCCGATGGCAAAAAACCGACCAACGGAGGTGACTTCATGATCGTTGTAGAAAGAAGCGAGACCGAGACGCCCGCGCCATGCGAGGACGGCCGTTTCACGACCCCCATCACACCCGCCGCCTTGCGCGCGCGCATTGCCGCGCTCGCTGCGGCGATCAAAGCGCGCGCCCCTCAGGTAGAAGCGGACCGTCGCGTCCCAATGGAGACGATCGACGCACTGCGAGCGGCGGGCTATTTCGATATCGTTAAACCCAAGGACTTCGGCGGCCTCGAGTGCGACTTTTCCGTCCTGGTCGATTTAAACATCGAACTCGCGAAGGCGTGTGCATCGACTGCGTGGGTCGCTGGCCTACTATCGGCTCATCAGTGGCTCGTGGCGGCATTTCCGGCTGCCGCCCAGCACGATGTTTGGGACAGCAATCCCGACGCGCTCGTTTGCGGCTCCTATGCGCCGGTTTGCCAAGCGCAGGCCGTCGACGGGGGGCACTTGATCAGCGGGCGGTGGAGCTTCGCGAGCGGCTGTGAGTGCGCGCAGTGGTCGCTGTGTGCGGCGGTGTTGCCGCCGCAAGGCGAGCGCGAGCATCCGGCCCCTGCGTTCTTGCTCGTGCCGCAGACGGACTACACCATCGACGACACCTGGCACGTAGTCGGCCTGGCCGGCACCGGCAGCAAAACGCTCGTGCTCGACGACGTATTCGTTCCTGCCCACCGAACCCTGCTTTTTGCCGAAACGACGAGCGGGCAGACGCCCGGTGCCAAACAGTACGCTCATCAGCCGGGTTTTTCGATTCCGATGTTGAGCACGATTCCGTCGTGTCTCGCGTCGGTCGCCGTCGGCGCCGCCCAAGGCGCGCTGGACGATTACCTTGAACGAACGGCGCGCCGCGTGACGCGCGGTGCCGTGGCCGGTGGGCAAAACCGGATGGCGGAGTTCCCGACGATTCAGTTGCGCGTCGCCGAAGCGAGCGCAAGTGCCGACGCGGCAAGAAACATGTTGCTCGCCGACCTGCGCGAGCGCGAAGCCACCGTCAAGGCGGGCGAGAAGGTGTCCGTGGAAGAGCGGATTAGAAGCCGCCTCGGTCAGGCCTTCGCCGTCTCCCTCGCCATTCGTGCGACGGAAGCGCTCAACGCCTCGACGGGCGGGCAGGGCCTCGACCTCGCTCATCCGGTACAGCGCGCATGGCGCGACGCGAATGCGGTAGGCCGGCACATCAGCATGAATTGGGATACGGTGGGAACGATGTACGGCCAGATGGCACTCGGCCTTGAACCCAAGGGTCAATACTAAACGCAAGGGAGTGCTTATGTCATTCAAGGCAACCAGGAAGATCGCGCTCGAAGAGCACTTTGCGATCGAAGAGACAGTGCAGGATTCGGCAGGGTTCGTGCCGCAATCCTATTGGGTCGAACTCAAGAGCCGGCTGCTCGATATCCAAGCGCGTCGTATCGACGAAATGGATCGAAACGGCATCGAACTCATGATCCTTTCGTTGAATGCGCCTACCGTACAAGCCGTGCCCGACACGAAAGCAGCTTATGACTTGTCGCGGCGAGCGAACGACTTTCTGGCCGAACAGGTCGCCAAGCGCCCCGATCGTTTCCAAGGATTCGCAGCTTTGCCGATGCAATCGCCCGAACTCGCGGCGCGCGAACTCGAACGCTGCGTAAAGGAGCTCGGCTTCGTCGGCGCGCTCGTGAACGGCTTTTCGCAAGTGGAGGGTAGCCATGGCGTGCTTTATTACGATTTGCCGCAGTATCGTCCATTCTGGGCGACGCTCGAGAAGCTCGATGTCCCTTTCTATCTGCACCCGCGCAATCCGCTCGCCGCACACGCGCCGATCTATGACGGGCACCCGTGGCTGCTCGGGCCCACCTGGGCGTTCGGCCAGGAGACGGCGGTTCATGCGCTGCGCCTGATGGGATCCGGCCTTTTCGACGACCATCCGCGCTTGAAGATCGTTCTGGGCCATATGGGCGAAGGGTTGCCGTACAGCATGTGGCGCATCGATAACCGAAACGCATGGGTGAAAACCAAGCCGAATTATCCGGCGACCCGGCCGATTGCCGAATACTTCCGTTCTAATTTCTGGCTGACGACCTCGGGCAACTTCCGCACGCAGACACTGATCGACGCCATGCTGGAGATCGGATCGGATCGAATTCTCTTTTCGGCCGATTGGCCTTTCGAGAACGTCGATCACGCGGCGCAATGGTTCGACGATGCATCGATCAGCGAGAACGATCGAATCAAGATCGGCCGAACCAATGCCGCACGGCTCTTCAAGCTTGGGGACGCCTGAGCGCTCACGCATGGCGCGCTGCCGCGGCAGCGCAATCGACGAGGGGCAGCCGACGCAACCGATGCCGCCCCCGCCCACAAAACGAATGGAGCGAGACACCATGCAAGACGCACTCATCGACGTACACCAGGAGCTATCGGAGGCGCCCGTCGGACCGATGCATATCAGGCTCGGCATCTTACTGGCATTGCTGACGCTGTTCGACGGGTACGACACCTTCAATCCGGCTTACGTCATTCACTACGTACGGGGGCCGTGGGGCCTCTCGCTGCAGCAGGCCGGGATGCTCGTTTCCAGCGGCCTCATCGGCTTTCTGATCGGTGCGGCCGTACACGGCGCGATCGCCGACCGAATCGGGCGGCGCGTCACGCTGCTCGCGGGGCTATGGATCACGACGATTTTCTCGGCGGCTACGGCCATCGCGGCCGATTCGTTCGGAAGCTTTTGCGCGCTGCGCGTTTTGACGGGCTTGGGACTCGGCGTCTTGCTGCCGCTGTCGACGACATACATCAACGAACTCGCCCCGCGGCGAATCGCCAATACGTTCGCGCTCTGGGGCGTTGCGCTGGGGTGGGCGACGGGCGGTGCGGCGGCCGGTATGGTCGGTGTCTTCGTCACGCCAAGCACCGGCTGGCAGGGGCTTTATTGGGTGGGCTCGTTATCGTTGGTGCTGATTCCCTTCGTGCATCGCTATTTGCCCGAATCGCCGAGGTTCGCGCTGCTGCAAGGGCGCGACATCGAGGTCAAGGCGATCCTCGCAAAGCTGCGCCCTGACCGCGCCGAGCATTATCGCGACCGTGCCGTGGCGCGGCCTTCCGCGACGGTGCGAACGCCCGTGTTCGCCTTGCTCGAGGCCCCGTACCGACGCGTGACGATCGCGATCTGGGCGACGAGCTTCCTCAGTTTGTTTTGTATCTTCGGGCTGTCCGGGTGGATCCCTACGCTCATGCAAGGGCGTGGCGAGACGTTCGGTGCGAGCTTCGCTTTTGGCGCATTGATGCAAGTGATGTCGTTTGTCGGCGCGCTTGTCTGCGGGCGTCTCGTCGATCGCTCGAACCGTCCTCGCCAATGGCTCTGCGTATGGTCGATGGGGGGCGCGCTAGCGGTGCTCGCGCTGATTTTCTTCCACAGTCACTGGCTCAATCTCGCGCTCAGCGCCACGGCGGGCTTTTGCATCATCGGCGGCCAGTTCGTACTCAACAACTTCACGGCAACCTCGTATGAGACGCAAATGAGGGCGACCGCGGTCGGAATGGAGCTTGCGGTCGGGCGGCTCGGCGCTATCCTCGGCCCCTTCGTCGGGGGCGCGTTGCAGCAAGCGTTCGGCGGCGCGAATGCGATGCTGGCCGCGATTGCTGTCGCGGCAACGGGTGCGGCGGTGTGCGTCATCTTCGCGACCAGAACCGCGGCCGGCCAAACGCCGTTGCCGGAAGCGGCCGAGGGGCCTGTTGCCGGCGCCGCAGGAGGGTAACGACTTGAACTACCAAGCGATTTCATTGCATTCGCCTTTTACGTACGAAGGCTTGCCGACGCGTGTGCGGTTTGGCGCCGGCACGCGCTCGGCCGTGCGCGAAGAAGCGCTAAGGCTCGGCATGTCACGCGTGTTGGTGTTGAGCGGGCCGGCGCATCAAGCGTTTGCGCTTCAGCTCGTGAGCGCGCTGGGCGACCTGTATGCCGGCATTTACGACGGCGCACGGATGCATACGCCCGTCGACGTAACCGAACAAGCCCTGGCGTTGCTGAGCGAGCTGCGAGCCGACGGCATCTTGGCGATCGGCGGTGGTTCGACGACGGGCCTTGGCAAGGCACTAGCGCTGCGCACGGACTTGCCGCAGATCGTGCTGCCGACCACTTACGCCGGGTCGGAAATGACGCCTATCCTCGGTGAGACCCAAGCGGGGTTGAAGACGACCGTGCGCAGCCTAAAGGTGCTCCCGGAGACGGTGATTTACGACGTCGATCTAACGATGGATTTGCCGGCGGGGCTGAGCGGCGTCAGCGGCATGAATGCCGTGGCGCATGCGGTCGAAGCGCTCTACGCGCGCGAGGCGAATCCGATTGTGACGGCGCTTGCGCTGGAGAGTATCGGCTCGCTCGCACACGCGTTGCCGGCCGTGTGCGCGAACCCGCGAGACACCGTGGCTCGAGCGGGCGCGCTATATGGCGCTTGGCTTGCCGGTATCTGTCTCGGTTCTGTCGGCATGGCGCTGCACCATAAGCTTTGCCACACGCTCGGCGGAACGTTCGATCTGCCGCATGCGCAGACGCATGCCGTCGTGCTTCCGCACGCGCTGGCCTACAACGCGCCGGCGATCCCGGAGGTCATGGCCCGCCTTTGCGCCGTGCTCGGCGTCGACGACGCACCGCTTGCGCTCTACGAGCTCAACACCGCGATAGGCGCGCCCAAGGGGTTGCGCGAACTAGGCATGCCCGAGGACGGCATCGACCGATGTGTGGAGCTGGCGACGGCGAACCCGTACTGGAATCCGCAGCCACTGGATCGCATGCGGCTTCGAGCCCTGCTAGCGCGTGCCTATGCAGGTGCCGCACCGTCCATCGATCCAATTTGAAACCGATGGGGATCATCATGAGTGCATCCGGAAAGGGCCGTTTTCCTCTGTTCGAAGAAGCGCGCTCCGCAGAAATCGTCAATGCTCGGATCGGCGCCGAGGTGGACGCGCGCACGCGCCAGATTGCTGAAACCGTCGTGCGTCACCTCCATGCCGCGGTCAAGGAGATCGAGCCGAGCCACGAGGAGTGGCTCGCGGCGATACGGTTTTTGACCGATACGGGCCACATGTGCACCGATTGGCGCCAGGAGTTCATCCTGCTGTCGGATGTTCTGGGCGTGTCGATGCTCGTCGACGCAATCAATCACCGTCGGCCCGGCCGTGCAACCGAAAACACGATACTGGGCCCGTTCTTTGTCGAAGGGGTGCCTGTGCTGCCGCCTGGCGCGAATGTCTGTCTCGATGGGAAGGGCGCGCCGCTCGTGGTAGAGGCCGAGATTGTCGATATCGAAGGCAATCCGATCCGCGGGGCGATGGTCGATGTCTGGCAGACGAACGATGATGGCTTCTACGATGTTCAGCAAAAGGGCCAGCAGCCGGACGGCAACTTGCGAGGCAAGTTCGAAAGCGACGAGCAAGGACGCTTCTGGTTCAGAACGGTTAAGCCGCGCGACTATCCGATCCCCGACGACGGACCGGTCGGCAAGCTGCTCGCCAAGCTCGGCCGGCATCCTCACCGCGCGGCGCACATTCATTTCATCGTTCAGGCGCCTGGATACGACACGGTAATCACGCATCTATTTGCCCCCGACTGCCCCTACCTCGGCGAAGACGCCGTGTTCGGCGTGAAGCCGAGTCTCGTGGCATCGTTCGAGCAAGTCGAAGACGCGGCACGAGCGCAATCGCTCGGCGTGGCCAATCCTTTCTGGCACACGTCCTGGTCATTCGTCCTCCAGCGATCGGAACCGGATGGAGACTCGGCAAAGTAGAACCGGCAAAACGGCATAAGCGCCGAGCCTTGTTGCGCGGTATCGCGGCGAGGCCCTTTTTCTCTGGGCCGTCGACGCGCAAAACGTTGTATGCAGACGGAGGAAAATGAAAGGACTACCAAATAAATTAGGACTACTAAATAACTAGGGATTGGGACAAGGAATGGAGACTTCTTCAATGAAAAGATTTTTCGTGGGCGCTGCCGTAGCGACGGCTGCCGCTGGCGCACATGCTCAAAGTACCGTGACGCTTTATGGCATCGTCGACGTGGGAGTGAGTTACCAGAACAGCGCGCAGACCGGCAAAGTGGGTGGGCAATTGAAAGGCGCTTCGCTGACGGCGCTGACCGATGCCCACGCGACCGGGCTCTCCGGTAGCCGGTGGGGCGTGCGCGGGTCGGAAGATTTGGGCGCGGGGCGCAAAGCGGTGTTCGTGCTCGAGAACGGATTCATGGTGAACAGCGGGACCTTGGCGCAAGGCGGCGCCGAGTTCGGGCGGCAGGCTTACGTCGGTTTATCGTCGGCGGCGGCGGGCACGGTAACGGCGGGGCGGCAGTATGACCCGCTGGTGGACGCCATTCAACAATTTTCGGCGCCTTATTGGGCAGGCTACGTGTCGTCGCACATCGGCGATATCGATAATCTTGCCAATACCAGTCGAATCAACAACGCCGTCAAATATACAACGCCGAACTTTCATGGTCTCAAGGCGGGCGCCTTGTACAGTTTCGGCGGCGTGGCGGGGAGCCAAGCGCAGAATCAGATCTGGTCGCTCGGCGTCAGCTACAGCGCGGGACCGCTGTCACTCGGCGCGGGATACCTGAACGCGCGTAATCCGAACGTGTCGTTCTATGGGAACACGCCCAACAAGGGGCCGGCGACGGTCAACAACATCGGCTCGCTCGGTTCTGCCACGACGCCTGAAGCGTCGCCGGCATTCGCAGGCTACGCTTCCGCGAATACGTTGGAGATCATGGGCATCGGCGCCTCTTATGCGTTCAGCCGCACGACGGTCAACGCCGTCGTGACGAACACGCGCTTCGAGGGCCTCGGTTCCGCGTCAGGGCCGAACCCTTTCGGCTACTCGGGTAAAGCCACGTTCACCAACGCGGAGCTCGGGGTGCGCACGATGATCGCGCCGACACTGATGACGGGGGTGGCATTGAACTACACGCAGCGCAATTCCGTGAAGGGCGATGGCGGCGCGAAGTATCTGCAATTGGACTTCGCCCTGGATTACCTGCTGTCGAAGCGAACGGACCTGTATGCGCTTGCAGTCTTGCAACGGGCGAGCGGGCACGACTCCCTGAGCCAGCCGGCAGTTGCCACGATCAGCGGATTCACCCCCTCCGCCACCGATAAGCAACTGGGCCTGCGGCTCGGCTTGCGTCACAAGTTCTGAGCGTCGGCGCCGCTTGGTCGGACGGTGCCGTGCGGCGCCGTCCCCGAGCCTATGGTGTGCGCGAAGCCGCTACGCGCCTGCTGCCGGCGCAAACGCCAGCGTCACGGCAAACCCGCCGGCCGCAGGGAAAGCGAAACGCACTTGCCCCCCGTGTGCCTTCATCACTTCCTGCACGATCGCGAGCCCAAGACCGGACCCTGTGCGACGCTCGGTACCGTCCTCGCCCAGCCGCTCGAATGGCCGCAGGACAGCCTCCCAGTGTTCGTGAGGAATGCCGGGGCCGTTGTCGGTCACAGTCAGCGTCACGGCGTCGTTCTGCGTCGCGAGGGAGACAAGGATCTCGTCCGCCTTGCCATGCAGTAGCGCATTGTGCAGCACGTTAGAGAGCGCTTCCTGCAAGCTGATCGGATCGCCGGCAATACAGACCTGCGGCGCATCGCTTTCGAAGGCCACCCGCACGTCGCGCGCGTCGGCGAGCGGAATCGTGCGGCCGAGCACTTCCTTGGCGAGCCCGACCAAGTCGACCGGCTGCAGCGGGATCGCTTCTTTGCGATGAGTCACCATCGCGTGATTCAGTAATTGTCCGGTGAGCCGGCCGACGTCGGCGCACGTTGCGCGCAAAGACTGGAGACGCGCCGCGTGGCGGGCAGGATCGGTTTCGCTACTGAGCAGTTCAACCTGCGCATCGAGCCGCGCGAGCGGCGTGCGCATCTGGTGCGCCGCGTCGGCGATGAAGCGCTGCATAGCCGTCATTCGCACCGCGAGGTGGTGGATCAGCCCGTTGATCGCGCCGATGATGGCGTTGATTTCACTGGGCGTGTCGGCAGCGACCGGCCGCAGGTCGGCGGGATCGCGCGCGGCGATGATCGTCTCGATCTGGGCGAGCGGCCGCAGGCCGCGCCGGATCGCGAGGCCGCTTGCACCGATCGCCAGCACGCTCATCAATAGGATCAGCGTCCACACCTTGAAGCTCATATCGTTGGTCAACTGCTGGCGTGCGTGCGTCGTCTGCGCGACCGTCACGACAGCCCAGCCCGGCGTGCGCTGCTCCGGCAGATAACGGGCGATGGTTGCCATCCGGATGCGCTGCCGCTGATATGTGCCGTTCGCGAATTCAGGACCTTGTCGCGCGGCGACGGCGCTGGTCGTGCTCTGAAGGTCCCCGTAGCCCGCCACCACGACGCCGCGCGAATCGACCACCTTGTAGTACACCAGGTCGTAGCGCGACAGGGTCGACAGGGCTGCCACCGGCGGACTCAGCGCAAGCACGCCGCCCTGCACGTAGAGGTTTTCCGCCACCTGGATGGCTGCGCCGGCCAACAACTGGTCGTAGGCGCGTTCGGAAGCGACACCCGCGTAGTACCGCGCGATCACCGCGAGCGCCGCGGCACCCGACGCGACGACCAGCGCGATGAAAAGCAGCGTCCGGCCGAACAGCGTCTTGGGGAACCAGTCAGAGCGTCGCAATCTGATACCCCACGCCGCGCGCCGTGCGAATCTCCACCGAGCTTCCCAGCAGTTTCTTGCGCACCCGTGTCACGTATTGCTCGACGGCGTTCGCGGTGGGTTCGTTGCCGAAGCTGAACAGTTGATTGAGTAGGTCTTCCTTAGGGAAGATCCGCTGTGGGCGGCTCGCGAGGATTTCCAGAAGTGCAAACTCCTGCCGCGAAAGCGACAGCGGCTTGCCGTCGAGTTCGGCGAGCCGGCTGGCGCGGTCGATCACGAGGCCGCCGATCTTCACGAGATCGTTCGCTTGGCCGCTGTTGCGGCGCAAGAGCGCTTGCACGCGAGCCTCGAGTTCGCGGTAGTCGAATGGCTTGACGAGATAGTCGTCGGCACCGAGCCCGAGGCCGCTCACGCGATCGTCGATGGCCGAGCGGGCGGTCACGAGCAGCACGGGCGCGGTGGAGCCCGCTGCACGCAAGTGCCGCAAGATTTCGAAGCCGTTCATGGAAGGCAGCATCACGTCGAGCACGATGAGATCGAAGCGCTCGATACGGAGCAAGCTGTTCGCGGTGGCCCCGTCCGTTTCCAGGTCCACCGCGTGCCCGAGCCGCGTGAGGCGGCTGCGGATCGCCGCGCCGATCTCCGCGTCGTCCTCTACCACCAGAATGCGCATGGTGTCGTTCCTGCCGATCTGTTCATCCGATTGATCTCTTCGATTGCGGGTTTTCCCGGGGAGCCGATGTCAGCATTTTCTCAGACTCGCCCGATAACCTTGCGACTCGTGGAGTATGCAGCGACGGCAGTAATACCAGAACTAGAGGAGACAGCAAGATGCAGCAGGGGGAAAGCGACGGCTATCCGCGCACGACGCCCTCATTGCGACGCCGTGCGCTCCTAGCGGCCGGTCTCGGTGCAGCGCTATCGCCTGCGTTGGTGCTGTCCAATCCGCCACGGAGGGTGCGGATCTCGAAGGGCTACGGCTTGCTCTATCTGCCGCTGCTCGTGATGGAGAAACAGCGGCTGTTCGAGCGGCATGCCGCGGTGCAAGGCTTGCGGGACTTGAGCGTCGATTGGGTATTGCTCGATGGCGGCAATTCGGTCGACGACGCCATGATGGCCGGCACGCTCGACTTCGCCGCCGCGGGCGCGCCGGGGTTCATCGAACTGTGGGCGCGAGCGCGTGGCATTCCGAATGTCGAAGTAATCGGCATCAGTGGATTGTCGACGACATCGCTCTCGCTCAACACAAACCGGCCTTCGATCGTTTCGCTCGGCGACTTTAGTTCGTCCGATCGGATCGCAGTGCCCGGCATCCGCACGTCGCTGTCGGCGGTGGTCCTGCAGATGATAGCGAGCCGGCTGCTCGGGCCTCGGCATTTTGCTCAACTCGACTCGATCACGGTCAACCTGCCGCATCCGCAGGCGATGCAAGCACTGATCCGGCGCGAGAACGGCGTTACCGCGCATTTCACGTCGCCGCCGTTTTCGACGCTCGAATTGCGGCAGCCGGGTATCCATCGCGTAGTCGATTCGATCGACGTGTTGGGCCCCATCACGCTCGATGTCGTCTTCGCCCCCAAGCGCCTCGTCGACGCCGAGCCCGCGCTCGTGCGGGCATTCCTCGGCGCGCTCGACGAGGCGAACCGCCTGATCGCGCAGGACCGGCAAGCCGCCGCGACGATTTACGTCGCCGCTTCGGGCCTGGGCGTATCGCGCGAGGGCGTCATGCAGATGCTAGCCGCACCGGAGACGCGCTTCTCCGTATGGCCGGATCAATTGATGGAGTACGTCGACTTTCTGTACATGGTGGGCACGATCAAGGCAAAGCCGCGCATCTGGAACGACATGTTCGTGAGCATGCTCAGCGATTTCCGTGCGCCTCGGCCCGCATTGCCCCAGTAAATGCTCCAGCAAGTGCCCCAGTAATTGCCCCAGTAATTGCCCCAGTAATTGCCCCGATGACCCGACCTTGCCTTGTTTGCCGCGCTGCTTGCGCGCCACCGTCAGGCGCGGCGAACGATAGATGATCAAAACCTCCAAGGAGCCAATAGTGAAAGCCGTCACACACCCTGAACTTCAGCCCTCGGAAGAGCGGCGCGTCATGTCGAAGATGGCACGTCGCTTGATGCCGATCCTCGTCGTGATGTTCCTGATCTCCTTCATCGACCGGCAGAACGTCGGGTTCGCGAAGCTGCAGATGGTACACAGCCTTCATATGACCGAGAGCGCCTTCGCGCTCGCGTCCTCACTGTTTTTTATCGGCTATTTGCTGTTCGAGGTGCCGAGCACGCTCGCGCTGCACCGGTTCGGCGCGCGCGTCTGGCTCGCGCGCATCATGCTCACGTGGGGCGCGATTACCGTCTTGATGGGCTTCACCACATCGATGCAGGTGTTTTGCGGATTGCGCTTCGCGTTAGGCGTCGCCGAGGCGGGTTTCTATCCGGGCGTCATTTATTACCTGACGCTGTGGTTTCCGCAAAGCTATCGTGCGCGCGTGCTCGGCATTTTCACGCTTGGCAGCGCGCTTGCGAACATGCTCGGTTCGCTGGTGGGCGGTTGGCTGCTGACCCTGAACGGTGTGTTGGGCCTTGCCGGGTGGCAATGGGTGTTCATCGCGACCGGCATGCCTGCCGTGCTGGTCGCCATCATGGTGTTCAAGCTGCTGCCCGCATCGTACCGGGAGGCCCGCTTTCTCAGCGAGCGCGAGAAGGATCTCGTCGCAGCTGCGCTCGAGCGGGAAAAGCCGGAGCATGCGGAGCACGGGCAGCCCTGGAAGGCACTGCTCGATCCGCGCGTGATGCTGTTTGCCGCAACCTACATGCTGATGTCGACATCGCTTTACGGCGTGACCTATTGGCTGCCGACGCTGGTTAAATCGTTCGGCGTCTCGAGCAGTACGAACGGCATGTTGAGCATGTTGCCCTGGGCGTTGTCGGTGCTGCTGCTCCTCTACCTGCCGGCCAAGCTGCGCCGCGCGAAGAGCATCTTGCGGGCGATCGCGATGGTCGCCGCGCTCGGTGCGCTCGGTTTTCTGCTGAGCCTTGTCCTGCACTCGACGCCGCTGCGCTTCATCGCGCTCGTGCTCGGCGGCTCGTGCATTCCACTGCTGTATCCGTGCTTCTGGTCGATGCCGCCGCGCTACTTCACCGGGGCACGCGCCGCGGCGAGCGTCGCGGCGATCAATTCGATCGGAAATCTCGGCGGCTTCTTCGGCCAGAATCTCATGCCGTATGCCGGCAAGGTCGCCGGAACCGCGTTTGGTCCGATGATCGTGCCGATCGTGTGTCTTACGGTGCTCGCGCTGGGCAGCCTCATCGCATGGTCCCGCTCGGGACGCGCGATATCGGCCGTGCCGGCTTGAATGCGGGCCGCCCGCGCTGCGCGTGTCGCCGGATAAAGACTGAGGGTGTAAGCGGTTTTGGCCGATAACAGGCGGCGCACACGTAGGCCCTTGCACGGCCAGCGCCGCACTTAGACAGGACAGTGCTCGACAGCGTTCTTCAACTCGTCGAGGAAGCGCTTGCGCCACCAATGCACGTCATAGCGGCGTAGGGTGGTCATCAGCGCGGCGTGACGCGCTACGCGTTCTTCGATTGGCATCGTCAGCGCGCGTTGGATCGCCTCCGCCATCTGTTGCGTGTCGTACGGGTTCACGAGCACCGCCTCTTTTAGCTGTTCGGCCGCGCCGGCGAAACGCGAAAGGACGAGTACGCCGGGGTCCGTCGGATCCTGGGCGGCGAGAAATTCCTTGGCGACGAGATTCATCCCGTCGCGCAACGGGGTAACGAGCGCGACTCGGCTCGCGCGGTACAGTCCGGGCAGGCGCTTGCGCGCGACGCTGCGATGAATATAGCGTACAGGCATCCAATCGAGTTCGCCGTAGTCGCTGTTGATGGCACCGCAAAGGCTGTCCATCTCGCAGCGTAGATCGTCGTACGCGGCGAGGTCCTCCCGGCTCGGGGCTGCGATCTGGATCAGCGTCGCGCGGTTGCGATTCTCGTCATGGCGTTCGAGCAGGCGGCGAAAGGCCTGCAAGCGCTGCGGCAGACCCTTGGAGTAATCAAGCCTATCGACGCCGATAAGTAGCTGTCGACGTGAATATTCCTCGCGCATTCGATGGAACATATCCATGCCCTCGCGGCTGCGGACGAGCTTGGAGAATTCCTCGAGATCGATGCCGATCGGAAACGCCCCCAAGCGCGCGGACCGGCCGAACGCATGGAATCGTCCGTCCGCCAAGCGTTCCGCGTCGGTTTCGGCTTCAAGGTAGTGCGCGAAATGCGTTACATCGGTTTGCGTCTGGAAGCCGATGAGATCATAAGCGAACAGCGCCCGGACCAGCGCAGCGTGCTCCGGAATCGCTGCCATGATGAGCGGAGGGGGCAGCGGAATATGAAGGAAGAAGCCAATTCGATTGTCGCAACCCATGGCTCGCAGTTCGGCGGCCAGCGGGATCAAATGATAGTCGTGAACCCAGATCACGTCGCCTGGCTGGAGCAGCGAGCACAGTGCCTGAGCAAACTTCCGGTTTACGCGGCGATAGCCCGCTGCGTAGCGTTCATCGAATCGAGCGAGGTCGAGCCGATAGTGGAAGACCGGCCACAACACGTTGTTGGCGTAGCCAAGATAGTAGTTTTCGTATTCGTCTCGGCTCAGATCGGTCGTGACGAGTTGGACGTTGCCGACGGTCTGGGTGTTCACACGTGCGCCAGCCTCTTGATCGGACGCATCTTCCCGTAGACGGCCGCTCCAGCCAAACCACATACCGCCCGTCTCGCGCAAACTCTCTCTGACAGCCACGGCAAGTCCGCCAGCGGCGGGTCGTTGAGGATTTGCAACACGGTTGGAAACGACAACCAATCGGCTCATCAGGTCTCCTTTGACAATCACGTCTTGACTAAAGTGCACCGCGGACAGCCCGGATGCCTTCGATGATGGATAGGTCCTTCAGCGCCGACCGGCTTGCGCCGGCTAGGCCGGGTCAGGTGCGTTGCTAGGGGCTCGGTTAGTGGAAAGGCGCCGCGTCCCGCGCGCCGCGTATCGCGTGCCACGTATCATGTATCGCGTATCGGCGGGATGTCTCACCACGGGGTGTACGCAAAGCCCCTCGTTTTGCATACATCCGGCTTGGCCGATGATGTCCATGACAGCCGGCGCCATCCGATCCGGCACGGGCACGCGCGATCGATCGCGGAACGTTGAAAGTGGCCGAACCCACGTGCCTAAGCGTTACTCTTTCGGGACGGCCGAGAATGGGCCATGAAGCCGTAAATCTGCATGCCGCAGGCATGGGCGGAATGGACGGTGCTGATTTTAAACGATGCGGGGCAAGTCAGTCGCGACCTCACCCTAAAGCGGCAACTGCGACACCCCAGCCGATCAGCAGCATCGCGCCCGCAAACGAAAGCCATCGCGCTTGCGGCAGCATTTTTTCGACCATCACGTAGATCGACAGTGCGGCCACCCAAAGTACGTTTGCGACGCCGAACACGAAGAGCAACGCCATCAGTAGTCCGCAACAGCCAACGCAATAGGCCCCGTGGCGCAATCCCATGATCCAGGCGCCGAGGGTGCCGTCGCGCCATTCAGTCAAAAGAAAACCGAGTGGCGAAGCACACTTGCCAAGGCACGCGTGCTTTAACGGCGTGAGTTGGAAGATTCCCGCCATGACCAGGAGCGCACCTCCCAACAGCGGCGTTGCGCTCATCGTCATCGGTGTAACGAGACGGGCTTCGAGCAAGCCCCACTGCGCGAGCGTTGCCAGCAAACTGAAGCCGGACCACACGGTCAGGTAGCCCAGAATAAATACGCTCGTGCGTCCATACGGCAGTCGTTGCGCACGCCGCTGGCGGCTCAAGAACGCGAAACCGAGCACCATCGGTACGATCGATGGGAGCATCATGGCAGCCATCATGATGGCCCACATTGCGAGCACCCACAGCAAATCGATGGCGCCCCAATCCGTCATGCGCGGCATGATCGCCATGGCTGCTACCGCGTCCATATGCTCCATGCCCCAGCCCATGTACAGCAGATAGGCCCATGCGAGCATTGCGGCGGCCGCGAGTCCCGACAGGACGATCACTCGGTCCCGCACGGGTAGCCGTCGCGCCGCAAACCCGCCCCGAAAATCCGGCTCAACCATGGTAGGCAAACGGAGCATAGAAGCCGTTTCGGTCTGAGATTTCTCTCGAAAAACCGTGGTCGGTGAAGCGAAAGCGCGTCGATTTTCCGATCACCGCCGCAAATCCTGGGACAGGGGTAAACGGGTGGTTGTTGAGGGTGACGTCGCCTCCATCTTGACCCGGCAACGCTTCAATTTCGACGTCCGCCACATCGGGTATGCGAAGGCTGCGACGCTTCCCGTCGAGGTGGTAGTCGATCGCGGCGGGCTTAACCCCCAGGATTTCGCCAATCATCGGGCCCAGTGCGGAAAGCGGCCCGCCAGCTTGACCGGAAAAGATCTTACCTAATGCTTCTTGCTGCTGTGGCGTCCCGCGTTCGTCCAGATAAAGGGCCACCTTCCACTTGTTTTGCAGCATGTGACCGGGCGAATACGCAAAGAGCGCGGTGTTGAGTCCGTTCAGTGTCACGTCGGCAAACTCGCCCTGATCGATGTGCCAACCGATCAGCACCGCGCAGTCTCCATCCGACGGCGGACTGAGACAAACGCAACTGCACGGAGCGTAGCAGTTACAGCTTTCGAAATACATACCGGCAACCTTCCAGCTCTCGGCCATGGCGTTGACCTCCTTCATTCGAACGTGAGCAGGGTGCGCGATTATGGCATTCGGACAGGGCCCGATCGCGCGTGTTAGCGGCGATTCCGCACGCCGAAGCTGGCGCGCGAATCACTCCAAGTCTAGGTCGAAAATGGCTGGAGGCGGGGGCCGCATGGCTCGCAATGGACTGATTGCGGGCCGGCCTGCAACCGAGCACGGATAGACCGGCGGCGCAGGCCTGTCCCATAGCGGTCCGAGCGAATCGCGGCGGGTATTCGATGCGGCTGCGGCCGCTGCGGTGAGTGCTGGACCCCGCGCCAACGACAAGCCGTTCTGCAACAAAACCGCAAGAGTGGGTTCTTTTCTGAAATGAAATGATATAACATTGCGTTCGCTTCACCCCTGTACCCCTGACACAACCTGCGCGCATTGCTGCCACTGCAATAGCGCGCAGCTGCTGCTTTTCGCGATCGCGAGATCGTCCTCGCGCGAAATTTTGCAGCAGGCGGTCGGACTCATGATTCGCGAACCCAACAAATAACTGACAAGATGAGAAACCGCCATTACCTCACACAGGCCGCGCTGCTCCTGTTTATGTTTGCGGGTCATGCCTACGCGGCGAACGACAGTTCCATAACCGGTGCAATCGCCGACAGTTCAGGCCACGCGGTCAGCAATGCAACCGTTACGGTCCAGGACGCCAGCGGCAAAGCGATCGGGGCAGCCCAAACCGATGCCAACGGTCATTTCATACTCGACCACGTCAATCCCGGTACGTATGCGATTGTCGTCACCGCCCCCGGTTTTGCCAGTAGCAGCAGCGTCGCGACGACCCAGGCAGGGAAAGAAAGCGCCGTATCGATCGCACTGGCAAAAAGCGACGCGCTGGATGTGCAGGTCAACGCCCAGCGCTTGAACCGGGCGCGCAATGATCTTCTGCCCGAAACCGGCAGCAGCGTCTACCGCTTCAGCCAGAGCAACCTCAACGACCTGCCGGCTGGCCAGAACACCCCGCTTAACCAGGTCCTGTTGCAGGCGCCGGGTGTGGCGAGCGACTCCTACGGCCAGTTGCATGTCCGGGGCGATCACGCAAACCTGCAGTACCGGATCGACGGCATCATCATTCCTGAACCGATCAGCGGTTTCGGTCAATCGCTGGACACGCGGATTATCGACCAGATGAATTTCCTGACCGGTGCCCTGCCTGCTCAGTATGGGTATCGGACCGCGGGTATCGTCGACATCCGAACTCATTCCGGCGATCAGGCGAGCGGTGGTTCGATCGATGTGTTTGGCGGCAGCCACCAGACGATCCGCACGAGCGGCGACGTCTTCGGCAGCCAGGGGCCGTTCAGCTATTACTTCAGCGGTTCGCTCGGCGAGAACAATCTGGGCATCGAGAACCCGACCTCGAGTGCCAATGCCATACACGATCACGCGCGTCAGGGGAACGCGTTCGGCTACCTGTCATACATCATTAACCCGCTTACACGCCTAAGCGTGATGTTCGGTACCACGAGCAACCAGTTCGAGATCCCCAATACACCTGGGTTGACCCCTGCGGCCACGCTCAATGGCGTCAACAGTTTTGATTCGAGCCAGCTCAACGAAACGCAATCGGAATTAAACCAGTTTGCTGCGATAGCCCTGCAGGGAACAAACGGCGGCGCACTGGACTATCAACTGTCTTTCGTGACCCGGTATTCGCGCACGCAGTTCAATCCTGACCGGCTCGGCGATCTGCTGTTCAACGGCGTCGCAGCCAGCGACTTCCATAGTGACACGGCGAACGGGGTGCAGCTCGACACCACCTATCGGCTCAATGAAAAACACACGATCCGCGCAGGCATCTTTGCCCAGGAGGAACACGCCGTCTTTGACAACAATCTCGCCGTCTTTCCGGTTGACGAGAACGGCAACCCGTCCTCCGATCAGGCGATCAATATCCCTGATTCGAGCACCAAGACCGGCTATCTGTACAGCGCCTACGTGCAGGACGAATGGAAAGTCACCCGCAAGCTGACGATCAACTACGGCCTGCGCTACGACAAGATGAATGAGTACGTCAGCGCCAGCCAGCTGAGTCCGCGTATTGGCATGGTGTACGCGCTGACGCCGTCGACCACGGTTCACGCGGGCTACGCCCGCTACTTCACCCCACCGGCATTCGAATTGGTGTCGAACTCCGACATTGCTCGCTTTGCGGGTACCACAGCGCAGGTGACCGGCCAGAACGATCCGGTGCAACCCGAGCGCAGCCATTACTTCGACCTGGGCGTGACGCAGCGGCTGACGCC
>Ga0070658_10000739_pt1 | contig 27999 bp, 21 predicted proteins | sample KBSC13metaG_FD_64664 | JGI IMG/M metagenome (GOLD analysis project Ga0070658, IMG submission 64664) | Corn rhizosphere microbial communities from Kellogg Biological Station, Michigan, USA - KBS C1-3 metaG | ecosystem: Host-associated > Plants > Roots > Rhizosphere > Soil ... | reverse complement strand
GTCCAGCCAGAAGCGCATCGCCTTCAGGACCTCTTCCATTACCCGGGGATTATCGAAGTTCAGGTCCGGCTGGTGTGAAAAAAATCGGTGCCAATAGAACTGCTGGGCCTGCTCGTCCCAAGTCCAATTGGACTTTTCAGTATCGGTGAAAATGATACGGACGCCCTCGTACAGGCGGTCCGTGTCGGACCAGACGTACATATCCCGCTCTGGCGATCCCTTTGGCGCGCGTCGGGCCGCCTGGAACCAGGGATGCTGATCCGAGGTGTGGTTGATGACGAGCTCGATCATCACCTGCATTCCCCGCTGATGAGCCGCGTCCAGGAATTGTTTGAAATCGTTCAGGTTGCCGTAGGAAGGGTTAACCTCGACGTAGTTGGAAATGTCGTATCCGTCATCCCGCAACGGAGAGGGGAAAAAGGGCAACACCCAAAGACACGTAACACCCAGGTCCTGCAGATAGTCGAGCCTTGAGATCAGGCCCGGGAAATCCCCGATTCCATCACCGTTCGAGTCCTGAAAGGCCCGAACGTGGAGCTCGTAAATGACTGCGTCTTTGTACCAGAGTGGATCAGTGGCGCTGCCAGCTTTCTTCACGCGTACTTGTCTCCGAGCCAGATTGGATGCACGTACCGTCGCTCAGGACACTTTACCCATGCACCTGTATCAGGTACAAGAAGAGCCGCACTACGAGGTTACGGCTTTAGGCGGGTAACACGAAAAACGTGAGCAGGCATGATCTGCGGCCGCAGGGCTACATAGTTCGAGCGATTGCGCCAGCGGTAGTGTGTGCCGGTCAGCAGATCCTCTACGTCAAATTGCTCATCGTGCCCGATTCCGAGTCGCTTCAAATCAAGGTCTATCCAGCCTCCCTGCTCGTTGGTGGGATCCAGATTTACGGCCACAAGAATCACATTTGGCGGCTCACCGTTGGCTGACGGCGCGGATTTGGAATAACAGAGGATCTGTGGGTTATCTACATTGTGAAAATGCAGTGACAAATCGTTTTGTAAAGCACGATTCGAATTCCGGATGTAATTCAGCTTTGTCACCAAAGGAGCAATGGAATGCGAGGCCGACCGGTCCCACCGTCGGATCTGATACTTCTCGCTGTTCAAGTATTCTTCACTTCCGTGCCGCACCGGCACATTCTCGCCCAGTTCATATGCAGGTCCATAGATACCGTAGCTTGCAGCCAGGGTTGTTGCAAGGATGAGCCGCTGCATAAAGGCCGGCTTACCGCCGTTCTGCAAAGAGGCATGCAGAATGTCGGGTGTATTGGGCCATACGTTCGGCGTGAAGAAATCCGAGACGGGAGGCTTCGTGATTTCTTCGAAATACGACTGCAACTCAGATTTCGCAGTCCTCCATGTAAAGTACGTATACGATTGAGTGAACCCGCTTTTAGCGAGCGAGTACATGATGTGAGGCCTTGTAAACGCCTCGGCAAGAAAGATGACGTCCGGCGCCGTCTTGTGCAGGGTGTTGATACACCACTCCCAAAACGGCAAGGCCTTCGTATGTGGGTTATCAACACGGAACACTCGCACCCCGCGATCCATCCAGAACTGGAACACGGACGCCAATTCGTCCCAAAGCCCTTTCCAGTCCGATGACTCGAAATTGAGCGGGTAGATATCCTGGTACTTCTTCGGCGGATTCTCAGCGTACTGAATCGTCCCGTCCGGCCGGTGAATGAACCACTCCGGATGGTCCTTGACCCAGGGGTGGTCTGGAGAGCATTGGAATGCGATATCCATCGCCAGCTCCAAGCCGTGCCGCTTCAGTGCCTCGACCAGGTGATCGAAATCTTCGAAGGTTCCCAGTGACGGGTGAATCGATTTGTGACCTCCTGCCGGCGAACCGATCGCCCATGGACTTCCTTCGTCGCCGGGCTGTGCGCTAACAGAGTTATTCGGTCCTTTGCGAAATGCAAGACCAATTGGGTGGATCGGCGGGAGGTACAGTATGTCAAAACCCATCGCTGCAATTTCAGGCAGAATCGCCTCCACATCCCGCAACCTACCGTGTCTGTTTGGGTCCGGTGAAGCGGAGCGGGGAAAGAGCTCATACCACGACGAGAACCGCGCGCGTTCACGATCGACCCAAAGGTGCAGTTCCTTCTTCGGCATTGCTACAAAGCTATGGTCGGGGTATTTGGCAATAAGTTGCTCCGCCTCTGAGGTCAAGGGATACTCATAATACGGCCGCTCTTGGTCCGCGAGTTCACGCAAGGAGCTGGCAATTTCGCTCAGCGCGCTCGCATCTCCCCCGGAAGCCCGGCTGACGGCAGCATCCACCAACCCAGCCCCGACCGTAAACGCCACGGCGATATCCTGCGGTGTCGTGGCAGTGCCAGGTAAGGGAGGATTCGCCGCATCCGGATTCGCGGCATCAGATGTCACGGGATCTCGTTCCATGCGTGCAACTTGCTGCAGTGACTGCGCTGCGAGCCGTTTGCGCAGGTCGGCACACCAGGTGTCGAAGTGATCGACCCAGCCACGGATGGTGAAGCTCCACAGGCCGAGCCGGTCTACAACGAATGTGCCGGACCAAAGGTCATTCGGCAACGCCTCCAAGGTAAGGACCTTCCATGACGAATCCTGTTCGTGCTTGTACAAGAGCTGCGCAGAGACGTGGTCGTGGCCGTCGGAGAAGATTGCTGCCGAAACGTCAACTTGGTCCCCGATAAACCGGCGGGCGGGATAGCGTCCGCAGTCTATCTGCGGCTGAATTTGTTCGATGATGACACGCGTGCGGCCTTCGATTGGTTTCATTCGCTCCGTTCACCAATAATAATTCGGATTCCCACAGCACCTCTTGTTCACTCAACGGGAGCCCACTCGCTGCATCTTATCCAAGAGACGAGACTTCGGCTTGACGAGGTGCCCCAAACATCTCTCAAAAGATGCCGCCCCTGTGAGTCCGGTTGGTCGATCTAAAGGAGTTAGTCAGAAGAAATGCCGACAGAGGAACCAAAAGAGCAGGCAGCAAAAGCAAGGTCCAGAGAGTCGGGATGGAACACAACCCCCATTGAAGAGTATGCCCTCATCGGAGACTGCGAAACGGCCGCCTTAGTCTCACGCGCAGGATCGATTGATTGGCTCTGCTGGCCTACATTTTCATCCGCCGCTGTATTCGCGGCTATGCTCGGCACACGAGATCATGGCTTTTGGAAAATCTGCCCAGCGAATTCGTCTGCTCAAATCCAAAGGCGCTATCTCGACTCTACTCTGACCGTGGAGACAACGTTCTCAACGCCAGACGGCGAGGTTCGCCTTGTCGATTTCATGCCGCCGCGAGCCAAACACTCACGCGTGGTCCGGCTCATTTACGGCGTCGCCGGAACGATGAAAATGCGCATGGACCTTGCCATTCGCTTTGATTATGGCCGGACTGTGCCCTGGGTCACAACGAACGCCGAGCTGCGCGCCGTCGCTGGCTCCGATATGGTTGTGCTGCATACGAAAGTGCCCGTCCGCGGTGAAGGCATGAAGACGATCGCGGAGTTCACGATCCACCAGGGGAAGACCGCTAGCTTCATGCTGACCTACGGCTCTTCGCTCGAGAAAGTACCGCCCACGGCTGACCCGCACAACTTGATGAAGCAGACCACTCAGTTCTGGACGGGCTGGATAAAGAAAAACGCCTACGAGGGTGAGTACAAGCATATCGTCGACCGCTCGCTGATCACCCTCAAGGCGCTCACATACCGTCCGACGGGAGGCATCGTAGCCGCCGTGACGACCTCCCTTCCCGAAGATATCGGAGGCGAGCGCAACTGGGATTATCGGTTTTGTTGGCTTCGCGACACGGCTTTCACGTTGTCGGTTCTGCTCCGCGCCGGCTTCCGCGAGGAGGCCTTAGCGTGGAGACGCTGGCTACTACGGGCTGTCGCAGGAGCACCGGACCAGATTCAGACGCTGTACAGCATCATGGGGGGACGCGAACTGCCGGAGTGGGAGGCAGACTGGCTGCCCGGCTACTGGAATTCAAAGCCAGTCCGCATTGGGAATGCGGCCTCGCAGCAATTTCAGCTCGATGTATTCGGGGAAGTCTCGTCTGCTCTGGCCCAAATGCCGGAGGCGGAGGCAGACATCCGGGTATCCGCACGCGATCTGCAGGTCGCCTTGGTCAATCATCTATGTGATGTGTGGCGGAATCCAGATCAAGGTATATGGGAGGTTCGCGGGAGACCGAAGCATTTCACGCATTCGAAGATTATGGCGTGGGTGGCGTTTGACCGCGCAATCCCCGCCATAGCAAGCAAGCTAACTGAAGAGACCGATGCAACCCGCAGGAAATACCTCGCCGAATGCGTCGAACGTTGGAAGGCCGAGCGCGCAGCGGTTCGCAAGCAAGTCTGCGAGGAAGGGTTCGACAGACAGCTCAACAGCTTCGTCCAAGCGTACGGCTCCAAAACTCTGGACGCCTCATGTCTCCGAATCGCACTTGTCGGCTTCCTCCCAGCCTCTGACCCGAGAGTTGTCGGCACTGTGAACGCGATCCTCAAATCTCTTGTGAAAGACGGCTTCGTCCAGCGGTATGACACTGGCCAAACGGAGGATGGTCTCCGCGGAGGAGAGGGCCAGTTTCTGGCGTGCAGCTTCTGGATGGTGACTTGCCTCTGGCTGGTGGGACGCCACGACGACGCAAAGCGAATGTTCGACAGTCTACTCAACCTTGCAAATGACGTCGGCCTGCTTTCCGAAGAGTATGACTCTACCCGGAACCGCCAGTGCGGAAATTTTCCGCAAGCGATCTCTCACATCGCCCTGCTGCATGCCGCTTCTGCAATCTCGGGCGAGTGGACTCCGCAAGCAGCTGATGACATGTCGGATATCGTGCCGCCGAGCAGGTAAACACTCTCAGGACAACCTAAACGCGGCGCTGCTGCTCCTAAGCACAGAGCGCCACGCCCGACACACGTCCGAACCCGACGCTCGCGGTGTGCCCGGGGAACGTAAATTAAGACTATGCCTCGAATCCCAAATGCAACCTACAGATTGCAACTTCATCGGGAGTTTTCATTCGATGATGCAGCCGGCATCGCCGATTACCTGCATGATCTGGGGATTTCGCATGTCTACTGCTCACCCTATCTGCAGGCAGCTCCTGGCAGCACGCATGGTTACGACGTCGTAGACCATACCAAAGTGAACGAAGAACTGGGCGGAGCGGAAGCTCATGAGCGGTTCTGCCGCAAGCTTGCGGATGCAAAACTTGGGCAGATTTTAGATGTCGTGCCAAATCACATGTCACTCGGCCGTCAGAACCGGTATTGGTGGGACGTACTTGAGAACGGTGTCTCCAGCCGTTACGCCTCATTTTTCGATATCGACTGGCAATCGTATGAGGAACGGCTGCGTAACAAAGTGCTTGTCCCCATTCTTGCGGATCAGTACGGCAAGGTACTCGAGGCTGGTGGCATTCGTGTGGTTCGGCATGGAACCGACTTCCAGGTCGAGTGCTCTGGTCAGACTCTTCCAGTCGCCCCGCAGTCATTGCCCTTAATCCTTGATCGCGCCGCCGAATACGCGAAATCTGACACACTGCGCTTCCTTTCTGCTTCCTTCGGCCGTTTGCCAGCGCCTGACTATGCCGAGCGCGCGGTCATTCTTGCCCGGCACAGGGACAAACTGGTTCTCAAAGGTCTGCTTGCCCGGCTTTGTCTTGAAGAACCTGCCGTCGTCGACGCGCTCTATCAGTCCGTCGCAGAACTAAATGACAACAGAGATGCTCTGGATGAGTTCCTGAACCAGCAGAATTACCGTCTTGCATATTGGAAGACCGCCGACCAACAACTTGGATATCGGCGCTTCTTCGATGTCAACACACTGATTGGCTTGCGTGTCGAACGCGAACATGTATTCGAAGAGACTCACGCCCTGATCCTGGACTGGTTGCGTCGCGGCGTCCTCGATGGAGTGCGGATTGATCATCCTGATGGGCTTCGTGATCCGCTGCAGTACTTTTACCGTCTTCGTGACCACGCACCGGAGGCTTGGATCATCGCGGAAAAAATTCTTGAGCCCGGCGAATTCCTGCGCGAGGAATGGCCGATTGAGGGCACAAGCGGTTACGATTTCCTCAACGTGTCGCTTGGCGTCTTGGTTCGACGCGAAGGTGTGGCCGAACTCACGCGTGTCTACGCTGAGTTCACGAACGAGCCGACCGACTTCCCATCTATCGCGCACGAAAAAAAGATTAACGTCACCCAGGAGGCCCTCGGCAGCGATGTCAACCGCCTCACCTCAATTCTGGTCGAAATTTGCGAAGCAAACCGCGATCAGCGCGACTACACACGCACAGAAATGCGTCGAGCCATACGGGAGGTCGCGGCATGCTTCGCGATATATCGAAGTTACGTAGAACCCACGCGTGGCGAGATTACGGACGAAGACCGCTCTGTTATCACCGCAGCCGTCGAATGCGCCAAGCAGCAGCGGCAGGATATCCCTCCCGGCCTCTTTGACTTCATCCGCACAGTCCTTTGCGACGAAGTTAAAGGCAAGCGGGAATCCGAATTCGTGCTTCGTTTCCAGCAGTTCACCCCTCCCGTGATGGCCAAGGGTGTCGAAGATACTGCGTTTTACTGCTTCAACCGACTAGTCGCGATGAGTGAGGTAGGCGGAGATCCAGGCTCAAACGGCATATCGGTCGACCAATTCCACGCTTACAACGTAAGGATGCAGGCTACACATCCGCACACGATGGTGACGCTGTCTACCCATGACACCAAGCGCAGCGATGATGTGCGCGCACGGCTCGCGGTCCTCTCCGAGGCTCCTGAACTCTTCGCTGAATCAGCGGTCCGGTGGTCATCCATAAATGGCGAACTCCGCTCGAAGCTATTTGCGGGCAAGCCCATGGGCGATCCGTTGGATCGCAATACGGAATATCTGTTGTATCAAACCCTCATCGGAGCATGGCCGATTTCAGCCAGTCGTCTCAAGGAATACACACTCAAAGCAGTGCGCGAGGCCAAGCAGAGGACGTCCTGGACCGTCAACAATCCCGAATTCGAAACTGCCTTGCAGGAGTTCATTGACGCAGCTCTGGAGCACGATCCCTTCACCACCGACCTAAAAAACTTTGTAAACCAGATTCGTGAAGCAGGAAGAATCAACTCTCTTGCGCAGACGCTCATGAAGCACACTGTGCCAGGCGTACCGGACCTTTACCAGGGCTCAGAGTTGTGGGACCTTAGTTTGGTCGATCCGGATAATCGCCGACCAGTGGATTACGAGCTTCGTCGCAGACTACTCCACCAAATCAAGAATCTTGAGCCTGCAGCCGGGGCTGCCTTGGCGATGCAGCATGCTGAAGATGGTCTGCCCAAGATGTGGACTATTCATCGCGCTCTTCACCTCCGTCGGGAGCGCCCGGCGTACTTTGGCGCCGCTGCCGAATATAAGCCGATCTTTGCGGAAGGCTCGAAAGCCGAACACGTTATCGCATACCTCCGAAGGGACCATATCGCAACTGTCGTTCCAAGACTTCCATTCCTGTTGCGCGGCCAGTGGCAGAACACATCGCTCAACCTCCCTCAAGGAAGCTGGACGAATTTTCTGACCGGAAGAACGATCCGAGGGGGCTCTCTCTCCCTCCAGACACTGCTACAGGACTTTCCCGTGGCCTTGCTGGTGAGAGACAACGCGTCGGCCGAGGAGCCACGTCACACGCGCTGATAGCTACGAATACTTGCAGGGAGAAAAAGCAGCATGCATCAGTTTGAAGTCTGGGCCCCCAAGTCGAAAAAGGTTTGCATCCAGGTAGATGGAACCCTATATCCGATGGAGGGACCTGATCAGCGCGGCTGTTGGCGCCTTTCAGTGGAACACGCAGGCGCCGGTTCTGATTACGGCTTCGTTCTAGGCGATGATCCAAGACCCTATCCCGACCCACGCAGCCAATGGCAGCCCAGTGGCGTTCATGGACTTTCGCGGGTCTACGACCATAATGTCTTTGAGTGGCACGACAGCCGATGGCAGGCTCCGCCCCTGGCTAGCGCCGTCATTTACGAGATGCACGTGGGCACATTCACAGATGGAGGCACACTTGACAGTGCCATCGAAAAACTCGATTTCCTCCATGCACTCGGTATCACTCACATCGAACTCATGCCCGTCGCTGCTTACCCAGGCGACCGAGGCTGGGGATATGACGGTGTGGACCTCTTCGCCGTTACAGAGAACTACGGCGGCCCCGACGCGCTGAAGCGGCTCGTGGACGCGTGCCATGTTCGTGGACTCGCCGTCATCCTGGACGTCGTCTACAACCATTTCGGACCGGTTGGGAACTATACCGGCAAGTTCGCTCCATACGTCACCAGCCGTCACTGCACTCCTTGGGGCGACGCGGTCAACTTTGAGGACCAGGGTAGCGATGAGGTCCGTCGCTTCTTCTGCGATAACGCGATCATGTGGATGCGTGATTTCCATATTGATGGACTGCGCCTGGACGCTGTACACGAGTTCGTCGATCGTTCCGCCATCCATTTCATGGAACAGCTGTCTGCAGAAATCGAAGTACTCGCCACCACACTTGGCGGCCGCTTCGTCCTAATTGCAGAGAGCGATCTAAACGATCCCCGCATTGTCCGCCCACGAGAAGCCGGCGGCTACGGTATCGACGCCCAATGGAGCGACGACTTTCATCACGCGCTGTTCACGGTTCTCCATGTCGAAGAGGGCGCACGCGGATACTATGACGATTTCGGCACGATGGAGAAACTTGCAAAATCCCTGACAAACATCTTTGTCTACGATGGAGAGTATTCTGGGTATCGTCATCGCAAGCACGGCCGACCGGTCGACGGACTATCTGCCCACCACTTTATCGGCTACATTCAGAATCACGATCAGGTGGGAAATCGTGCCACCGGCGAGCGCATTGAGCATCTCATAGGTTTAGCCCGCGCCAAGGCCGCCATGGGACTGGTCCTGACTGCCCCCTTCATCCCGATGCTCTTCCAAGGTGAGGAGTTCGCCGCGTCCACGCCGTTCCTGTACTTCGCTGACCACGAAGACCCCGATATGGCGAGACTTGTCTCCGAAGGCCGCAAACGGGAGTTCGCCGCCTTTGGATTTGCGGAGAAAGATGTGCCTGATCCCGAGGCACGGGACACCTTCACGCGCTGCAAGTTGAACTGGGACGAGATCGAGCAGGGCAGTCACAAGCAAATGCTTGAATGGGTGCGTTCCCTCATTCATTTGCGGCGGACTACCCCCGCGCTAAACGATGGCGAGAAAAACCACACAATTGTCCGCTGGAACGAGGAGAATCGCTGGCTCGTGATGGATCGTCGAACTGTACAGGTCATTTTAAACCTGGGAAGCAACGAAGCCCAACTCGATGTGCCGACAAACTTCGAAGTGAAGCTTGCATCAAGCGAAGGCGTGGTCCGGAGCGAGGGAAAGCTGCGAGTGCCGCCGGACACAATCGCAATTCTCTCCTCCGGCTCAACTTTGTAGCGACCTAATAACCCTATGAAAAGGCAACGAAGTACTTCCGAAGCCAAATCACGACGAAGTCTCTGATTCCGCCTATTTTGGGTTCTACAGTCAATCGTTATACTTAGAGAAACTTTTGGGCCGGCTATTCGTATCTTTTATGGATACACCTTAACCCCGCCGAGGAAGTTCTTTCCTTTCGTGCTCGGGTCTGGAGCTTTTCTGCGCTCCTACAGCGAATCACACAACGAGAGGAGATCTGGATGATATTGATGACACGTCGCCAAATTTCTTTCTTCCTTAGGGCCGCGCTGTATCTCGGCTGGTTGCTTGCATCTCCCGGCAGTGGTTCCCAAAGCCTTGCACAGGCTCCGACCGGCACACCTACAGCCGCGCGACAACTCGGTACGGTCAAATCCGTGTCCGGCGATACCATCACGTTGGCAACGGATGCGGGACAGGTCGTCACGGTAACAACTTCCGCTGAAACAAAGGTTTTGAAGCTGGCAGTCGGCAGTACCGATCTTAAGACCGCGCAACCAGGGCAATTGGCGGATGTCGCCGTTGGTGATCGCGTGCTAGCAACCGGCAAGACAGGGGACACCCCGACGGCCCTCACCGCAGCACGGGTTATTCTGATGAAGTCCTCTGACATTGCCGAAAAGAACGCTGCTGAGCAGGCACAGTGGCGAACCAATGGGGTCGGGGGTATCGTCAGCGCCGTGGACTCCGCCACCGGCACCATCTCCGTGGCTTCAGGGATCCACAAATACACCGTCACCACTACCGGCAATACCCTCTTCAAGCGGTTCGCGGTAGATTCCGTGAGGTACCAGGACGCTAAGCCTGGCACACTCGCCCAGATTCACACTGGCGACCAGTTGCAGGCGCGTGGGGAGAAGTCCGCTGACGGTCTTTCAGTCAAGGCCGACGAGGTGCTCAGCGGTTCCTTCAAAAATCTCTCGGGCCTGATCATTTCGGCCGATGCAACCGCAGGCGCTATTACGTTGAAGGATCTCGCCACCAAGAAGCTAGTAACCGTCAACATCACAGCAAACAGCACTATCCGCAGAATGCCTCCCCAAACGGCCCAGATGTTCGCAACACGTAACCTGGCTGGAAGCCAGGCTGGCGGACGCACTGGAGCCGCCGCTTCCGATCAGAACGGCGGTGCCCGGGGAGCCTATGCCGGCGGTCAAGGAGCCGAGCGGGCAGGGGCTGGGGGACAGGCGGGCCAGGCTGGTGGTGGTGCCGGGATGCGACGGGCCGGCGGTGAACTCTCGCAGATCATTAATCGTCTTCCTACTGAGAGCGTGGCCGATCTGAAGAAGGGAGACGCGGTAATGGTAGTTGCAACCGAACCGAATCCGGATGCCACCACTCTAACCGCGATCACCGTGTTGACTGGCGTCGAACCGATTCTGACCGCAAATCCCAACGGAGGCATGGATCTCTCCGGATGGAGCATGGGTGAGGGTCCCGGCGGCGGACCCGAGCAATAGTGTTCGTCTTGTTTTATTTGACTAGGAGTGAGGATGTCTTTTCGAATTAGCTGGTTGGTTCTCCTGTTGGCCCTGATAATAGCTTTGCCCTATGCGGCAATCGCCCAAGGTACGGGTGGTACGGTGCATGGCACAGTGCTGGACCCCGACGATGCGCTCATTCCCGGCGCAACCGTCACCCTTACTTCCACCTCCGGCAAGAGTCAGAGCACCCCGTCGGGGAGCGACGGAACCTATACATTTCGCAATGTCGCGCCCGGCACCTACACCGTCACCGTCAATGCGCCCGGATTCGCCACATTCGTCAAGCAGGATGTGAACGTCACGGCGCGTGCCAGCGTGGCTGCCGACGTGAAAATGGTGATTCAGGAGCAGGTACAGCAGGTCAACGTCACCACGGACACTGCTCAGCTCAGCGTTGATCCTGAAAATAACGCAAGTGCAACCGTCATCAGCGGAGACGCTCTGAACTCGCTTTCCGACGACCCCGACGACTTGCAAGACGAACTCACAGCTCTTGCCGGCCCCTCGGCTGGACCGAACGGTGGGCAGATTTACATTGATGGCTTTACCGGGGGAACCCTTCCGCCGAAGTCCTCCATTCGTGAAATTCGCATCAACTCGAACCCGTTTTCCGCCCAATTCGACCAGCTCGGGTATGGTCGGGTTGAGGTATTCACTAAGCCTGGTACAGACAAGTTCCACGGCAATCTCGGATTCAATTACAACCAGAAGAGTCTTAACACCTCCTCCCCTTTTCTGGGATCCACTAACAATCAGCCGGACTACCATACCAATTTCATAATGGGCAGCCTCACGGGCCCAATCCGCTCGGGCATGTCGTTCACCGTGAGCGGCAACTACCGAGACATTCAGAACAACTCGATCATCAACCCGACTGCGATTTTCAGCAGTGGTCCAACCTCGACCACTATCTGCGCTCCCCACGACCTGACCTGCGGGTCGTTCGCATATCCCACCGCCGCACGCGCTGTTTCCAGCCCTTCAAAGCGGTGGGAGATCAGCCCGCGCATCGATCTCGCGCTCGGGAGTAAGAACACTCTTACAGCTCGTTTTCAGTACGAGAAGGGTACGCGGACCAGCAACGGAGGAGGGATTTCACTCCCCACCCTGGGCAACAGTTCCTCGGATTCCGAAGCGACGATTCAGATCAGTGACACGCAACTCATCAGCGAGCGCGTCATAAATGAAAGTCGGTTCGAGTATCAGCGCAGTCCCTCCAGACAAACTCCGTTCAATACAGGTCCGCGGATCTCCGTCCAAGGTTTCTTCAATGGAGGCGGCTCCAATGGTGGCACGATCAACACCTCCACAGAAAACCACATCGAGGTGCAGAACTACACCTCAATTGCTCTCGCGAAGAACTTTGTGCGAATCGGTGGCCGGCTGCGTAGTACCGAACAGTCTTCAAGTTCCGACTCTGGTTCTGTCGGGTCCTTCACATACGAGTTCCTGCTGGATCCCTGTGCCGATCCATCTCAAACGAATCGCCCATCAAACTGTGCTGCTGGCGTTACGCAGGTCTGCGCATCGGCCAACGTCTCCTCCTATCAATGCGGCCTGCCGTATCAGTTCTCCAAAACGTTCATCACGAACACTACGGTGAGTGCTCGCGAAACTGACCTCGGTATTTACGCGGAGGATGATTGGAAAGTGAAGCCCAACCTCACGATTAGTGTTGGAGGACGATTAGAGACACAATCCTATATCCAAAGCACGCATGACCTGGCCCCGCGTATCTCGCTCGCCTACGGCGTGCCACGCAAGAACGGTAGAACGACCACAGTAATTCGCGCCGGATTCGGTGTCTTTTACAACCGCTTCTCACTGGGCAACATCCTCAATATCGTTCAGAACAACGGCATCAACCAGAACACGGTGGTCTATACAAATCCTGGCCCGCAGTGCACACCCGGCAGTATCGCCAATTGCACATCCGCTTCGGGCACCAGCCGCTCTACGGTTTATGCTGCCGGACCTGGCCTGCGGAGCGCGTACATTATGCAAACCGCGGTCACGGTCGAGCAGCAGCTCGGCAGATACATCAATGCATCAGCTACTTACCTCAACGCCCGAGGTGAACATCAGTTTCTGACTCGCATCTTCAAGCAGCAAAATAATTCCTTTCTGTTCTCGAATGACTCCGGTGGTGTATTCCGCCAAAACCAAATCAACACCAGCATGAACGTCCGCACGCCCAAAGGGATCACTCTCTTCGGCTTCTACTCCGCCAACTGGGCAAACTCGAATATCAGCAATATCACCGATCCCTATAATTCACGTACTGACTATGGTCGCGCGGCATTCTCGGTTCGAAACCGCGTCACAGTGGGAGGCAATCTCCCTTTGCCCTGGCATCTCACTGCCAGCCCAATGATCATTGCGCAGTCGGGATCCCCTTACAACATCACCACAGGCACTGACGTGAACGGTGACACACTAACAAGTAACGACAGACCCAAGCTCACAAGCGTGACGCCTAATTGCAGGGACAGAGGCAGCTTTGGGCCTATACCCGACCAGAGTCAAACTTACACACCAGGGGAGCCTTACACGCAGATTCCGGTCAACTACTGCACTGGCCCGGCAAGTTCGAGCGTCAATCTCCGCCTCTCCCGCACCTTCGGATTCGGTCCCAAAACCGATGCAGCTCTTGCTGCGGAGGGCCGCAGACAAGGCGGTCCAGGCGGACCGGGCGGCATGGGGGGTCCGGGTGGTCCCGGTGGTCCGGGTGGCGGCCGCGGTGGACGCGGCGGCGGCGGCTTCGGTGGCGGCCGGGGTGGGTTCGGCGGCGGAAGTAACACCGGACGTAAATACAACCTAACCATCGGCGCTCAGGCACAAAACTTGTTCAATCAGGTTCCTTACGGTATCCCTGTGAGTTCCCTGAACAATCCGCGCTTTGGACAGTCGATCTCGATCGGCGGATTCTACGGCGGTGGGGGCGGCGGTGGCGGATTCACTGGGGGCTCCAATGCGGTTCGCCGGATAACGCTACAGGCGAACTTCAACTTCTAAACAATTGAACACCAGGAAAGCGCGGACCGCTATCAGGTCCGCGTTTTCTCTTTGAGAAGCTGACGTTATCGTTTACGGCCCTTCAGCCGGATGACCATCCGAGACTGACGGTGGTTGGTCGCCACGCGCATGGGCGCAACGAGAGGTGGCAGATTTTCTCGGGCCGGCTCACCTTGCGGATTTGGCTGCACAGCGGCTGCCGCAGTTTCGGTAGCAACCAGAACAGTCTTGGCATTCAGGAACTCGCGCATGCCGGCAGCCGAAAGTTCACGTCCATACCCCGAGTGCTTCACCCCTCCAAAAGGCAGCCTTGGATCGCTCGCCACCATCGCGTTCACAAAGACGGCACCCGACTCTAGTTCCATTGTGAACCGCCGCTCGTCTTCCGGATCACGGGTCCACACCGAAGCGCCTAAACCGAACGGTGTATCGTTCGCAATCTCAATTGCCTCCTCCACATCCCGCACCCGGAAGAGCATCGCAACTGGTCCAAAGACCTCCTGCCGACACACCGGCGCGCTGCGCGGCACATCGGAAATCACAGTTGGCGTGAAGTAGTTCCCGGCGCCCCCAACTCGTTCGCCGCCCGTCAGCACTCGTCCACCGGCTTCCACGGCGAGTCGCACCTGGCCCTCCAGGTCACGTACCTGCGCGATGGTCGCAAGCGGGCCGATATCCGTGTCATCTCGCAGCGGGTCTCCGATTTTCAGCCGCTGCATCCCCGCGACAAACCCAGCTTCAAACTTGTCGTATATCTCGCTTGCGACCAAAAACCGTTTCGCCGCAATGCAGGACTGGCCATTGTTGACACACCGCGCCTTTACCGCGGTCTCGACCGCCAAGTCCAGGTCGGCGGAAGCCATCACGATGAAGGGATCGCTGCCTCCCAGCTCCAGCACAGATTTCTTGATTAGCCACCCAGCCTGAGCGGCAACTGCTCGGCCTGCCGGCTCGCTGCCCGTCAGCGTCACCGCCGCAACGCGCTCATCGGAGAGCACCATCTCCACCTGTCGCGCCTCTATCAAAAGGCTCTGAAAGGAGCCGGCCGGAAAGCCCGCGCGGCGCACGAGTTCTTCGATTGCCAGCGCGCATTGCGGCACATTGGAGGCATGCTTTAGCAGCCCCACATTGCCTGCCATCAGTGCAGGCGCAAGAAACCGAAATACCTGCCAGAGCGGAAAGTTCCACGGCATAACCGCAAGCACAACTCCCAGCGGGTCCCAGCGAACGTAGGCTTCGTTCCCGCCCACATCGATTTGCTCCGGCGTTAGAATCCGCGCCGCATGGTCAGCGTAATAGCGGCATGCCGTCGCACACTTCAGCACCTCTGCGCGAGCAGCGGAAATCGGTTTGCCCATCTCGAGAGTGATTACCTCTCCCAATTCCTGAGCCTCAGATTCCAGCAGGCTCGCCAGCTTACGCATCCAGAGCTCGCGCTGACTCAGTGGGGAATCGCGATTTCGGACGAATGCCTCCCGTGCTGCGCCGATCTTCGCAAGCACAGCTTCCTCGTTCAATGGGTCAAATGTCCGCAGCACCTCACCTGTCGCAGGATTCACAGAACGAATTGCCATCGCATCACTCCATCGCAAGACGCGCCAGCGTGTTCGCTAGCACCTGTGTGCCGTGGAATATGTCGGAGGGACTGGCGTATTCATCCGGCCTGTGGCTCACCCCTCCACGGCAAGGTATAAAGATCATCGCCATTGGAGCGATCTGCGCCATGAATAGCGAGTCGTGATACGCGCGACTCACCATGTGTTTAGAAGGGATTCCCAGTTCCGCGCACACCTGCTCAATCACCTCAATCACGTGCTCCGAGCAAATTGCCGGCTGGTCCGCATTCACCAGCTCCTCGGTAACTTTTACCTCGCGCTTCCGTGTCAGTTCGTCAATATCGCCCCGAACGGCCAACATCACAACCTCACGTCGCGCCGGATCGATATCACGAATATCCACTTGCAGGGTGACCCCGCTCGGCACGCTGTTTACCGCACCCGGATAAACCTCGCACGTCCCCACCGTCGCAACGGTATCGATCGCCTTCGTCGCAAGCGCATGCTTCTCTACCGAGAGAATGATTTCCGCCGCCGCACACAGAGCATCTCGCCGGTCGGGCATCAGCAATGCTCCCGCATGGCCACCCACACCTTCAATTGTGAACCTGTAACTTGCGGGCGCGGCGATCGCAGTCACTATTCCGATTGGAATCTGTTCCCGCTCAAGAATTGGTCCCTGTTCAATATGCAGCTCCACCCAGGCATAATAATCGTCTTGTTTCAGACGTACGGACGAGAGCGGTCCCCTGAAACCCGCAGCATCACGTACCTGCGCCAGCGTCTCTGCTTCCTTGCCGCGTTCCGCCCCATGCAGATTGTCCGCGCTCTCGGGATCCAGGATTCCCGCGATCAGCCGGCTGCCCAGGCACCCAATCCCAAACCGAGTCGGCTCCTCAGACGTCAGTAGCACCAGCTCGATCGAGCGTCGCGGGCGCAACCCACTCCGCTTCAGCGCTCGTATCGCTTCCAGGCCGCCCAGCACCCCTACGGTGCCGTCATACATCCCTGCGTGCGGAATCGCATCGATGTGCGAGCCGGTCGCAACCGCCGGCAGGTCCGGCTCGCTGCCGACCAAACGATAGAACGTATTCCCAACAGCATCCTCGCGCACGAGGAGCCCGTCCTCCGCAGCCAGGCGCTTCAGCCAGGCGCGTGCCTTGAGGTCGTCCTCTGAAAACACAATCCGCGTAACCGCTGTGCCCTCGTTCGGCTGCTCGACGGACGTGAACTTCGAAAGAACCTGAAGCTCTTCCATCAGCCGCGCTGAGTTCACTTCAACCTGTCTCGCGAATCCCGTCGCAGTCTGCATTGTCTTCCAGTCCTTCCTGCACCGTCACCCCAGCGGATGTCGATTCCAATCCTTGTAGATTAGATACTTCGCCGCTCGCTTGCCCAGCGCGCCAAACCATTGCGGACAGTACGGTGCCATCCAGACGAAGTCACCAGCCGCCACCGGATACCAACAGTCACCCAGCCGGTAAATCCCGCCTCCCTCCAGCATCAGAAGCCCATGCTCCATCACATGGACCTCCACTTGGCCCAGCGCAGCACCGGGCTGATAACTCATCGTGTTCACAGCAAAATCGAATGTTGCTTGGTCCGGCAGCAGACTCCGTACGTGCAGATCTTCATCCCCCATCAAGGGCGTTGACGGGACATTCGGCTCATACCCAATGAGCACGCCTGGTGCATCCACTCCGGCTAAGGGCTCGTACGGCTTCTCAATCACAACCAACCGGCTTTCCTTCCGCGCTGCGATCTTGCAATCCAGACCCGCCGGAAGATACGCATAGGCTCCCGGCTCAAGCGCATGCGAGCCACTAGTCTCTACCACCACGCTGCCCGACAGAAGGAACACAAATCGCTGCGTTGACGCAGGCTTCATGAACCCGCCGGACTCCAGTTCCGCGGTGTACTCAGTGAATCCCGCACCCACTGCGGGCGAGACGTGCACAATCGCCACACCGCGCTCTATACCGGGCATTGACGTGCGCACAAATGTATCTGGTGTCAGCAGCAGATGGTCGCGCCGATTACTGCTTCGCGTTTGTCCCAGGTCATGCATCTCGGACCTCACCCTTGCACCGAGAAGCCCTGGCTACGAGCCTGTCGAGCATCGCTCTATCATCGCGCAACATGCAGAGTAACTCCAGACCCGCGAAGTACGCTGCTTCTACGTCACCCAATATCACCGACTCCTCAGGATGATGGCTTAGGGCGGCCGGCGACCTTAGGAACACCATGGCCGCGGGTACCTTGCGAGCAATAATCATCGCGTCATGCCCCGCCCCACTTGTCATGCGCTGCGCCCGCGAGCATCCAGTTCGTCCGCACGCGTCCTCCACCGCAGCCATAAGCAATTCATCCATGGCAACCGCGGGCTGCTGCAGGGTCGTGCTGCTCTCAACAGAGACGGCCCGCGCGGCGCCGGCGCGCTCAGCCGCATTCATCATGTGCCGCACGGCATCCCTGCGCACCTCATCCTGAGCATGTCGAACATCCAGCGTCGCTTCGCAATCACCCGCAATCACATTGCCGGCGCCGCCAGGAACCTCTACTTTCCCTACGGTTGCTACCAGACCCGCGCAGACGTTCGCGTAACGCTCCACCTCAACGATCCACTCTGCCGCCGCCGCAACAGCATCCCTGCGGAGGCGCCCCATCGGCGTGGTGCCCGCGTGATTCGCCTGTCCTCTAAATCTCACCTGCATCCGTGTTTGACCCGCGACCGCATGCACAACTGCAATCGAAGTCCTTTCATCATCGAGCACCGGCCCCTGCTCGATATGGAACTCAAGATATCCGAATGTCCGCGGTGAAAGCTGTGCGTCCGCGATAGCTCCACCATCCAGCCCGAACTCTCGCAACGCCTGCCTGACCGTCACGCCCGCCTTGTCGCTCGACTCCAGGATCGCGTCGTCCAGTCCGCCGACCGCCGCAAGGCTGCCGAGAAACGGCTTCGCGAACCGCACACCCTCCTCTTCGCTGAAGCCAATGACCTCAACTGCAAAGGGCAACGTCTCCGCTGCGGCAGCATGCGCCAACTCGATTCCCATCAGCACGCCCAGCGGTCCGTCGAACGCGCCCGCATTGATGACCGTGTCCAAATGTGATCCAAACACCAGCCGAGGTGCATCCTCTGCGCCACGGATGCCTCTCAGATTCCCTACGGCATCCGTCCACGCCCGCAGCCCCGCCTCACGCATCCAACCGCCAACCAGCGCGTGAGCCTCGCGCGTTGCCGGCGACAGAAACAGCCGCGTGGTTTGCCCAGGAACGTCGCTGATCCGCGCCAGTTCCCGGCATCGGGTGATGATGCGCTGCGCCGCTGCAGCCGCATTGCTCAAGCCTTCCGCCTCACCCGTGCTTCAATTTGTCCCGCAGGCTCGTCGGTGGGCATAAAGATTTCGTTAGGGTTCTGCTCTCCAAAACGCTCCAGGTCAATCAGGAGACAGTGCTTGTTTGGCATTGCCAGATCGATCTGGTCCACTTCGGCCACAGCTTCTAACGCGGCCTTGCCCATCGCGTACTCGGTCTCTTGCACCGATTTGCTCTTGTGATCCGCGAACGTCGACAGCATCGCTTCGCGAATCGCCTTCCGCTTCGCATTGAAATTTCCGCTCGATGCGTTATAGCTCCACTCCGCTTCCAACGCGGTGCAAAACAGCCGATCGTTCGTCTCTTTCAGCGTGGTCAGCTCGTCTTTGATATACCCTTCGAACGCTGAGTCTGCCGTCTTCATCACCACCAGATTCTTTAGGCCGGAGATTACCTTGAGCTCACCGTTCTGCTCCCTCGAAACCGCCGTCGTTTGAATTTCGCCCGAACCCCGCATAAACGATGTCGGATGCGGCTTACCTTCCACTGTCAGTCTCTTCCACATAAAGCCTTCCACGGATACCGTCGCTGAAGTAACCTGCGGATTCCGGCCCAGCAGAAAATCAATCAAATCTTTTGCATAATCTTCCATCGAATCGGCCTTTGATTTCCGCGCGATGTAATAGACCGTGTTCTTCATGGTATCGGTCGGCAGAATCTTGCTATTGTCTCCCTCATAGTGCGCCGAATCGAAGTGCCCCGTCAGCAGCACCTGTACCGTCCACTCCCGCAGTTCATTCCCCTCCGGCCCACGCAGCACCTTCATCAGCCGTACGCGCGACTTGCCATACCGATTCTCCGCCAGTTCGATCATCGTTGCCCCTTGCCTTTCAACTTCCCCGATACGTCGTGTAACCGTTCGGCGTCAGCAGAAGCGGTATGTGGTAATGCTGTTCCGTATCACGCACCTCAAACACAATCTCCACATAGGGATATAACCCCGGCAACCGCTGCGCTTCGTAGTAAACCGCTGTCTCGAAGCGTACGCGATACCATCCCATCTCTAGCCGAACATCCGTCGGTAACAGTTGTCGGCACCTTCCGTCCGCATCTGTCTTATCAGCGTTCAAGGTGCGCCACTCGGGCCCGTTTTGCTGCGCCAGCGACACGGGAACGTCTCTCGCAGGCCGCCCACACGCAGTATCCAGGATATGTGTCGAAATCCCCATCGTTACTCCACTCCCAACCAGCGCCGCAGCCGAAGCTGCGTAATCCGCCGCTGCTGCTCTGCCGCTTCCTTTAGCTCCGCATCCGGCGAGTTCTCCATGCGGCGCTCCAGAATTCCGAGTATCTCCGACGCCGATCTCCCCGACGCGCACACGATAAAGATCCGCCCGAACTTATCTTCGTAGCGTCTATTCGCATTTGCCAATGCAGTCTTTACCTGTTCATCCGATGAGGTAGCCGTGCGCTGCTCCTCGGACGACCACTTAAGCGACTCCGCAGTGGCTATGGGTGCGTGCTGTTGCCCAATGCGCGGGTGGTTGTCGAACGCCTGCTGCCAATCCGGCTCCTGCAGGTTCCACCAGATCTGATCCGATGCCGTGAACAACTCATCTGCCGACGCAAACGGCCGTCGTGCAACAAGCCCTTTCGCCCATGCATGCGACCCACAGCACGGCAATACCTCGTGCGCTGCGTCCTCAGACTCAAGCGCATTCCACCGATCCAAAACGGAGTTACTAACCTTTAGGCTCATCGCGGAAGTGTCTAGCATAGCCTGAGTTCTCGCCCCCGCAAACGCGAATCGAACTCGCCCGACCTCCATACCGGTTCTCCACGTAGGTATGTGGCGTCCACAACACCGCGTAACCGTGCCCCCACATAGGGCGAGACCGGATGTCTGAAGTACAACCGTTCTGGCCGAACCGTAAACTCTGCCTCGGGATCGAATACCACGAAGTTCGCGTCACGGCCCTTGGCGATCACGCCAGCACGGCCTTCCATCCCGGCAAGCTTCGCCGGCTTCACAGACATCCACCGCGCCATATCCTCCACCGTGTACCCGCGCCGCTGTGCCTCCGCCCAAACCACCGGCAGTGCAATCGACAAGCTCGCAATTCCACCCCACGCGAGGTCGAACCGGCCCTCCTCCAGCCGCTTCATCTCGGGCGGGCATGGCGAGTGATCCGTCGCAATCAAATCGATCGTCCCATCACGCAGCCCATCCCATAGCGCCTCGCGATTCTCGGCACTTCGAATCGGCGGTGCACATTTTGCAAGCGTGTTGCCGGCCGCAATCTCCTGCGCCGAGAAATGCAAGTAATGCGGGCACGTTTCCACCGTTACTGGTAGTCCTTCAGCCTTCGCTGCCCGAAGGACCGCCAACGCACGTGCTGTCGATAGATGCACAATATGCAGCTGGAACTTGTAACTGCGGCAAAGCTCGATCATCATCTCGATGGCCTCAAGCTCCGCCTCGTCCGGTCGAGATGCTAGATATGTCGCATAGTTGCGCCAGTCGGAATCACGCAGCTTCGACACCGCGCTGTCAATTGGGCCGGCGAGCTCCGCGTGCACCAACAGCGGCAACCCACTTTCAGCAATCGCGGGCAGTGCCCGCTCCAGTTGCTCACGATCGATCATGGTGAAACCGTCACATCCCGGATAAATCAGAAAGCACTTGTAGCCCGGCACACCCGCGCGCGCCAGCGGCAGCAGGTCCGCTTGATTGTCGGCCACCGCGCCGCCCCACGCGACCCAGTCCACCAGACATTTCCCCTCAGCCTCTCTTCGCTTCAACTCCAGCGCCTCGACCGTGGTCGTCTCCGGGAGGCAATTTAGCGGCATATCGACTAATAGCGTGTAACCACCCGCAGCCGCAGCACGTGTCGCCGTCACAAATCCTTCCCACTCCGTCCTGCCTGGCTCGTTTATATGGACATGGCTATCCACCAATCCGGGCAGCAATACCCGTTTGCCGAAGTTCACCACCTTGGCGTCGGCGGGCACCTCGTCCGTGCGACACACCGCCGTAATAACGCCGCTCTCGACGACCACCGCCGCGTGTCTCGTCCCGTCAGGGGTCACCACACGTTCTGCCACAAACGCCTGTGCCATAATCGCTATTATCCGCCACAAGATGGACCCGACCAGCGCGGGCACTGCACTGCAGTAACGGAGGTCATGCAATCCAAGGGGATCCCAAACTGATGCGCCAGGTCATCGCGCTCGCTACCGAAAACGTAACCTCCGGCAGCGGCGGTCCCTTCGCAGCGATGGTCGTTCGTGAGGGCAAAATCATTGCCCGTGGGGTGAATCAGGTCACCGCGACCAACGACCCTACTGCACATGCTGAGGTCGTTGCCATCCGCGCCGCCTGCCAGGCACTCGGCACTTTTCAACTCACCGGATGCACAGTCTATACGAGCTGCGAACCCTGCCCCATGTGCCTCGCCGCCCTCTATTGGTCACGCTGTGATGCCGTTTACTACGGCAACTCCGCCGACGACGCCGCCGCCATCGGCTTCGACGACTCCTTCCTGTATCAGCAGGTCGCACTACCGATCGAAGACCGCAGGCTCCCAATGCATCGGCTCCTTCCCGAAGAGGCCATCGTCAGCTTCGAAGCCTGGCGCAACCAGCCAAATAAGATTGAGTACTGATATGCCGACCAAGAGCAAGTCCGTCCGCCCGAAGAAAACTGCCGTATCCGGTTCCTCTGTGCCAGTCCGAGTCGCGCTCCTCGGCTTCGGCACCGTCGGAAGCTCCGTCGCCCGTCTTCTTGCCGAGCTCAAGCTCCCCGGCATCGAGCTCACTCACATCTTCAATCGCAATATCGCCCGCAAACACGCGTCTGACGCCGCCAAATACGTTCCGCCCTCTGTCGTATGGACTGAGGACATCAATGACATTCTGCGTTCCCGTGTCGACATCGTCGTGGAGCTCATGGGTGGCCTCAAGCCGGCCGAAGACTGGATCAGAAAGTGCTTCGCCACCGGCAAATCCGTGATCACCGCGAACAAGCAGCTCATCGCCTACCGCGGCACGTCGCTCTTCCGCGTCGCCGCCGCGAAGGACGTCCAGTTGGTGCACGGAGCAGCCGTCGCAGGCGGAGTGCCTGTTATTCCGGGCATGCTGCAGGGCTTGTCCGGCGACCGCATCACGCGCATCAGCGGCATCGTCAACGGCACCTGCAACTACATTCTCAGCCGAATGGAGACCGGTGCCAGCTACGCTGCTGTGCTCGCGGATGCCCAGGCCCTCGGCTACGCAGAAGCTAACCCCTCCGCCGACGTTGACGGTTTCGACGCACGTGCCAAGCTCTGCATCCTGTCGCGAATCGCCATGCGCGCCGAGCTCGATCCCGATTCCGTCTCCACTCAGACCATCTCGACCGTCGAGGCGGTCGACTTCGCCTATGCGAAGGAGCTCAACTGCACCATCCGCCAGGTCTCTCGCGCGCAGCTCGATGAGAAATCGAAGCTCGTCCACGCCCGCGTCGCGCCGATGCTCGTGCCGCTAACCTCGCCAATAGCCTGGTCGCACGGCACGCAGAATATGGTCGTCACGACCGGCCGTTTCGGCGGCGACGTCGTCTTCTCCGGCCACGGCGCCGGCGGTGAGCCAACAGCCGTAGCCGTTGTCTCCGACATCCTCGCCGTCGCCCAGCGCTCCGTTGCCGTCGAGCTCCCCGTCCGCCGGCGCCAGGTCACGGGAGAGTTCCTCGCGCCCTACTACTTGCGCTTCGTCGTCGACGACCGCCCCGGCATCGTCGCCAGCATCGCCACAGCGCTCGCCAAGGTCAGCGTCAACATCGACTCACTCATCCAGCACCCCGGCCATCCAAAAGACCGGCTGCCCTTCGTCATCACCACCGAGCCCTGCCTTACCTCAACTATAGAAAAGGCCGTCGCCGCAATCGCCAAGCTCGACTGCATGCTGGAGCCTCCGCTCTGCCTGCAGATCCTCACCCTTGACGACAAAGCGGATTGAAGGTGGTGGGTACTCTCAGTCCCCCGTACTTAAGTCCTAAAGTACCCCGGAATAAGGACTTAGGCGCAAAGTACCGGATCTAAACGGGTTAGTAGCAAAGCACGTGATTGGAATAACTTAGCTCTGAGGTTTGGACTTTCAGAAGGCCAGGCACGAGGCCGCGCCTCTTTCTTCCCACTCCCTTTATTTTAAATGGCGTGTCAAGGCTGGACGCCGTTTGGTGTGGGAAATGCGGGTTTAACTCGGAGCGAGATGGTGGGCAGCCGAGTATTGGCAAGAGCAAAGTAGGTCCTTCCCTACGCTCAGGATGACGCCTCAATTTCGTGCAACAAGCGAGCGGTTCGACTTCGGGCGCAGTTGCGGCACGAATACGCGGGGAAAAGAGAAAGGCGCGCCACAATGGCGCGCCTTTTCGCTTGGTGCGACGACTTAGTACTTTGGCATGCTCGGGTCGATCTTGTCTGCCCAAGCCAGAATCCCGCCCGCAAGGTTCTCCACGTTCTTGAAGCCCGCATTCTTCAGAATCAACGCCGCCTTCTGGCTGCGCGAGCCCGACCGGCAGTGAATCACAATTTCGCGGTCCTTCTGCGCCGCCAACTCCCCGACGCGCTTCTCCAACTCGCCGACGGGTATCAGCGGTGCGCCAAGGTTCGCGATCGGGTACTCGTGCGGCTCGCGAACGTCCAGCACGAACACATCCTGCTTGGCGTCCAGCTTCCGCTTCAGTTCTTCCACGGAGATCTGCGGAATGCCGTCCACGATCGGCGCGTTGGCGACCGACTTGTCGCGCGCGACTTCAAGTGGCCCGACGCTCGTTGGCTTCTCAATCCCGCAGAACTGGTCGTAGTCGATCAGCTCCGTCACCGTGGGGTGCGTACCGCACGCCGGGCAGTCCGGGTTCTTGCGCAGCTTCAGCGTGCGGAAGTTCATGCCGAGAGCATCCACCAGAAGCAAACGCCCAACCAGCGGCTCTCCGATGCCAAGGATCAGCTTGATGACCTCAGTCGCCTGGATAATACCCACGAGCCCTGGCAGAATGCCCAGCACGCCGCCCTCTGCGCACGAGGGCACCAGTCCCGGGGGTGGTGGCTCCGGATACAGGCACCGATAGCACGGGCCTTCCTTGGTCGCGAACACGCTCGCCTGTCCCTCAAACCGGAAGATCGAACCATATGCATTTGGCTTGCCCGTCAGCACGCACGCATCGTTCACCAAGTATCGCGTCTGGAAGTTGTCCGTTCCATCCGCGATCACGTCGTAGTCCTTGAAGATCTCGAGCGCATTCGCACTCGTCAGCATCGTATTATGCTTGACGATCTTCATGTGTGGATTCAAGCCCTTGAGCATCTTCTCAGCCGAATCCACCTTCAGCATCCCAACCGTCTCAGTCGAGTGGATGATCTGCCGCTGCAGATTGCTCGCGTCCACCACATCGAAGTCGATCAGGCCTAAGGTGCCCACGCCTGCCGCCGCCAGATACAGCGCGAGCGGCGCGCCCAGCCCACCCGTGCCCACGCACAGCACCTTTGCAGCTTTCAGCTTCTGCTGACCTTCCATGCCGACTTCCGGCAGGATCAGGTGTCGCGAGTATCGCGAGATCTCTTCATTCGAGAGCTTCGGAAGCTCCACTTCATTCAATGTTGCTGTTGGCATCTTTGTTTCCCCTCACCCGGAATTTCGGGTTCACCAATCCATCTCACTAGCCAGTACGCGCGCAACGCCCACGCCTAAGCGGCTAGTTTCCGCCAGCGATGGACGGGATAATTGTCAGCTCATCGCTGTCGCCCGTCTTGGTTGCTTCCTTCTCTGGCAGATAGCGAATGTCATCGTCGTTCAGATAAATGTTCACGAACGACCGCAGCTTCCCTTCACCCGTGTACAAATGATTCCGAAGCTCCGCGTAGTTGGTGGTCAAGTGCTGCAGAGCCTCTCCAACATTCGCCCCGTCAACCGTCACCGTCTGCTGTCCGCCCGTATACTGCCGCAGCGGTGTAGGGATATGAATCTTCATACCTGCGCTTTCTCCTTTGCACTGTCGACCTGACCGGCTAACACATCCACCGGTTCGTCGAGGAACTTCTTATCTTCTTCGCTCGTCCCCGACAGCAAAAACGAGTTCGTCACCGTGGCCTTGCCCTTATCAATCTTTGTGATGATGTATGAACACCCGACCCAGTGCGCCTCTTCAAAATCCGTCTGCGACCACTGAGCGGGATGGTCAGGGTGCGAGTGATAGAACCCGACAATATCCAGACCCAGCCCACGTGCCTGCCGCTGCACGCGGATCAATTCCTCCGGAGCGATGTTGTACCGATCATGTGCCCGGTCAGTCCGCGTGTTCCCGGCGCGCACAATCTTGTGCACGTGATTTCCGTCTACACCGCTCTTACCAAGCAGCACACCGCAACACTCGTGTGGATACGTTTCTTCGCCGTGTGCGCGAAGCGACTCGTAATCTTCCCGGCTCAGTTTCAGCATCAGCCCTCCCGCCAGAAGCGTTCACTCAGATACTTGTCCGCGGCATCGCACAGAATCGTCACAATCACCGCCTCACGCCCAGCCTTCGCCTCTCGCTCCGCGATCACCATCGAAGTCGCAACTGCGCCCGCAGCCGAGACACCCACCAACAGACCATCTTTCCGGCCAAGCTCCCGGGCCATGTCGTACGCGCGTTCTGTCTCCATGAATATGTTTTCGTCCGCCAGACCCGCATCGTAGATCGGCGGAACAATCGCCGTCGCCATGTGCTTCAGCCCTTCAAAGCCGTTGAACGGCGAGTCGGGCTGCATCGAAATGCACTGGATCTTCGGATTCAGCTCCTTCAGCCGCCGCGTGGTTCCCATAAACGTCCCGCTGGTCCCCAGGCCCGCAACAAAGTGCGTTACCTGGCCTTCGGTCTGGCGCCAGATCTCGTTCGCCGTTGTGCGGTAGTGGGCCTTCCAGTTCTGCTCGTTGCCATACTGGTCGGCATACAGGTACCGGTCCGGCTGCTCCGCCGCAAGCTCCCGCGCCTTGCGAATCGCGCCGTCCGAGCCATCCGCCGGGTCTGTCCAGATCACCTCGGCACCGTACGCCTGAAGAATGTTCTTCCGTTCCGGTGACACATTCGATGGCACACACAAAATCACCGGGAATCCCAACGCAGCTCCCAGCATCGCATACGCAATGCCAGTGTTGCCGCTCGTCGCATCCAGCAGCCCGCGGCCACCGCTGCCCGTCTGGTGGAACTTCAAGAGCCCGCGTTTCTCCGCATCAAGAACGATCGAAGCCGCCGCGCGGTCCTTTACGGAGCCACCCGGGTTCATCCACTCGGCCTTCCCGACAATGTGGACGCCGGGCAGATGCGCCGTCAACCGATCCAGGTTGATCAGCGGAGTATTCCCAATGCGTTCGAGCAGCGTCGCTCCAAACGACCGCGCCGTTGCAATCATCGAATTCCCTTCCTAAGACGCTGCCGGCAAGCTGTAATGCTTCCTTCCAGCCCTTTGAAGCGGGCCACCGGATATGCGACAGTTAAATCTGAGTCTAAACGTATCTAAACCTATGGCAAAGAAGACTGCGGCACGTACCTTCTCCGGCGCACTAGAATATCTGGCCGGACATCAATTTGATGTCTCTTCCTCGCGAGAAGGTTCAAGCACCAAGGCCTTCCAGGTCCGCAAGTACGGCTGTGCCGCGGAGATAGCGGCCGCACCCGACGGTTCAACCCTGGTCCTCGCCCGTCCCGGCTGGGTTCTCGCGGGCCAGATCTCCCGCATCGTCGATCGCGGCTACCAGAAGTTCCTCAAAACGCCTAAGCTGGAGATCCCTGCCACTGCCGACCACCTCCGCGCCATTCACGACTTCAGCGAGGAGCTCAAGGAAGCTGCCGGCTCCACCAGCCTCTACAACGAGTCCTTAGGCACCACCAGCGATCGCTACGTCTACGATCGCGTCAAAGGCCGCGAGTAGCCGATCGGAGTAGCAGCGGCTTCTGGATGCCCCTCTACTCGCGAAGCGAAGCGTCGCATGTAGGCCCTCCGGCCGTTAGATTAGCCTCGCTTGCCGCGCTCCCGCTGCATCTCCCGGTACGCCTCGCTCTTGCCCATCCCACGAGCCTTTGCCACCCGCTTCAGGGCGTCCATCTCGCTC
>Ga0070658_10000729_pt1 | contig 28397 bp, 31 predicted proteins | sample KBSC13metaG_FD_64664 | JGI IMG/M metagenome (GOLD analysis project Ga0070658, IMG submission 64664) | Corn rhizosphere microbial communities from Kellogg Biological Station, Michigan, USA - KBS C1-3 metaG | ecosystem: Host-associated > Plants > Roots > Rhizosphere > Soil ... | reverse complement strand
CACTGCCCATTTGCCCAAGGGAATTGTGGGGCATCGGCGGCAGAAAGCCCCACAACCCGAGCAAAAAGGGAGCAGTAAGGCGGCAAGAGCCGCCTTAGTTAGCGGAAACTAGAGTTAATCAGGTTCTTGCGTTGCATCAGTCTTGAAGTGCTTAGCGTATCTGCTTGCGATTTGCGCCCAGCGCAAAAGCAAATCGAAGCATCAGTTCTATGGAGGTACTGGGGCATTCATTTCGGCTTTGGCAACTCAAGCCTGATCGGAGCCGAGGTGCTTTACGACGGTGGCCTGACTGATACGGTTTTCCTTTCGTAGAGATTTGATCAGCCGTGACAATGCGATATGTGTCTCTACGAGTTCGTTCTCTTCCGGAGCGAGGCCGAAGAGTTCCTGAACATTAGTTTCAACGAAGCCTGTGGCTTCGATTCTGGCTCTCGTCTGGGCATCCATATCTACGGTTTTCCTTGTTCTCCTCGTCTCTCTTAGAGACATCAGAGATACCTTGCAGCCTCTAAAGTATTGTAGAAGAACAGACTTGCAATTCGGGCAGATGTCCGCGAAGGCGGACATTCGGCGCGCAGCGCTCTAGCGAAGGAATTCATTCCATCGCGAACGACCAGATCGCTGTATACGACTTTTTCTGGTCTGTTTATCGTATCCGATTGTAGGTCATGTTGGGCATAAAGTCAAACAACGTACAACACTTCTTGGCTTCGTTGTGTTCGATCCGACAAGGCAGATGCTCGCATAGAGTGAAGACATATTCGTGGGCGGAGTTGTTGCCTGGGGCAATGAGGCATCTTGCTTCGGCGGCGAAAAATCGGCTATAATAGAGTCCGGGCGCAACGGGAAACCCCTCGTTGCGCTTTTTGCATTGGAGGAGAGATTTCATGCCACAGTACCAGCGACAGAAACAGGGACAGGCGCGGGTGCGGATTCTATCGAAGGACGCGACGCGCGCATATATGCTCCTGATGCAGAAGACCGGCGGCAGAATGCAGGTTCTGCCCAACGATATCTATGTCATCGAGGAGAAGCTGCTGCCCGTCCTGACCGAAAACGGCATCGAGTTTGAACAGATCGAAAACAAGTAGCGAAGAGGCCGCGAGAAAGGGTGAGAAGGGGATGACGAAATACATATTTGTAACCGGTGGAGTGGTCAGCAGCATCGGTAAGGGGATCACAACGGCGAGTCTGGGCCGTCTGCTGCGCAACCGGGGCTTTAACGTCACCCTGCAAAAACTCGATCCCTACATCAATGTCGATGCGGGAACTATGAGCCCCTATCAGCACGGGGAGGTGTTCGTCACCGAAGACGGCGCCGAGACCGACCTGGATCTGGGCCACTACGAGCGATTCGTGGATGTGAACCTGACGCGCCGCGCCAGCGTCACGACGGGCAGCGTCTACAGCTCCGTCATCGAAAAAGAGCGCCGCGGCGACTATCTGGGCATCACCGTACAGATGATCCCGCACGTCACCAACGAGATCAAAGATCGGATCAAACTGGCGGCAAAGGGCGAAGACGGCAAACCGGACGCCGATGTGGTCATCGCCGAGGTCGGCGGAACCGTCGGGGATCTGGAGGGACTGCCGTTCCTCGAAGCGATTCGCCAGTTCAAGAAGGATGTGGGGCCGGAGAACGTGATGTATATCCATGTCACGCTCATTCCCTATGTCGGGCCGTGGGGCGAGGTGAAGACCAAGCCCACGCAGCACAGCGTCATCAAACTGCGTGAGATCGGGATTCAGCCGGATGCCCTGATCTGCCGCACCCGCCTGCCGATCTCCGACGAGATGAAGCGCAAGATCTCGCTGTTCTGCGATGTCGAGCCGGAGGCCGTGATTGAGGCGCAGGACGCCGAGACGATCTACGAAGTGCCATTGCTGTTCGAGGATGCCGGACTTTCGGACCTCGTCGTGAAACGACTGGGCCTGCCGAACAACCCGGCGAACCTGACCGAATGGCGCAAGATCGTCGATCGGCTGAAGCGTCCGACCTACGAGGTCGATGTCGCGGTCGTAGGCAAGTACACCGAAAACGGGGACGCCTATATCTCGATCGCGGAGTCGCTGATCCACGGCGGTATCGCCAGCGATGCGCGGGTCAATCTGCGCTGGATCGAGAGCGAGGAGCTGGAAAAGCAGGATGTCGTCGAGGCGCTCGGCAAGATGGACGCGATCCTGGTCGCCCCCGGTTTCGGCGCGCGCGGCGTCGAGGGCAAGATCTCCGCGGCGCACTATGCGCGCCAGCACCATGTGCCTTTCCTGGGCGTCTGTTATGGGATGCAGATGGCGGTCGTGGAGTTCGCCCGGCACAAAGCCGGATTGACAGAGGCGCATACCGAAGAGGTCGCGCCGGATACGCCCCATCCCGTGATCCATATCCTGCCGGAACAGAAAGACATCGTCGAGAAAGGCGCGACCATGCGGCTTGGCTCCTACAAGTGCCAGTTGGTGGCCGGATCGTTGGCGGAAAAACTGTACGGCTCGTCGGTGGTCTACGAGCGCCATCGGCATCGCTACGAGCTGAACAACCTCTATCGGGAGCAGTTGGCGAAACTCGGCCTGCTCTGCTCGGGGCTTTCGCCCGACTATCGTCTGGTCGAGATCATCGAGATCCCGGAGCATCCCTACTTCATCGCCACGCAGTTCCATCCGGAGTTTCGATCGCGGCCCAACCGGGCGCATCCGCTGTTCGAAGGACTTATCGCCGCCGCCGTGCAGCGGTCAAAACGCCTCTTCAACGCCCCGCCGCAGGAGACACCTGCCGAAGCGGTCGTCACGACCACCGCAGAAAAGAACGGCGACCACAGCAAGTCGGTGAAGCGGGGCGGCCGGGGCGAACTGAACGTAGCCGCCATCGAGTTGGAGATTTAGGGAGGTCGCTATGTTTCTGGGGCTTACGCCGAACCGCCGGAATCTTCCACAGCACCCGGCGCAGCGGAAGCTGTTGATCTTCTGGTGCTGGCTCTACATGTCGATGGGGCTGGCTTCCGCCGGCCTCGGCACGCTTGTGCTGACCAACAGCAGCCTGTTCGTCGGCGGCAAGACGGTGCATCTGGACGGCGGAATCGTGGCGATCGCGCTGATCCTGATCATCTTTGGAGTCCTCCGCGTCGCAGGCTCGGTCTACCATATCCGTCGCCTCTCTAAAATGCGCTAAAACAAGGAAGTTTGAGGAGAGTTATCATGCCTCCGGAGCGATGGCGAGTCGATATGTTCGGCGGCATTCAGGTCGGGTTCCAGGGGCGGAACCTGGCACACTTCGAGATGCGGCGGTCGGGCGCTCTGCTGGCCCGCCTCAGTTATTGGCCCAAACGCACCCACTCTCGCGAAGAGCTGACCGAGATGCTCTGGCCGGAAGAGGACCCGGAGGTTACCCGGCAGCGGTTTCGGCAGGTGCTCTCGACCCTTCGCCGCGCCTTACAGAGCCTGGATCCGTCGTGCGACGCCTTCCTGCTTGCCGACCGCATGAGCCTTCGACTCGACGCCGGATTGGTGGCGACGGATGTGGCGGAGTTCGAGCAGGCTGTCCGCGTCGGCACACAGGCCGCAGATCCGCAGGAGCGAGTAGCGGCGCTGTTGGAAGCGGTTCGTCTCTACCGCGGAGAGCTGCTCCCCGGTTACTACGACGACTGGATACCGGCTGAGCGCGGGCGTCTGGCGGAGACCTATATCGAGGCGCTCTGCCGGTTGGCGACGACGCAGGCGGAACTCGGCGATCTGGATGGAGCGCTGACCCACGCCCGCCGCGCCGTCGCGGCCGATCCCTTGCGGGAAGAGAGCCACTGCGACCTCATGCGCGTCTATGCGGCTGCCGGACGCCCCTCGGAAGCGATGCGGCAGTATCGTGAACTCGAACGCCTGCTCTGGAAAGAGATGCGTTCCCTCCCCTCTGCCGAGGTTCAGGCGCTCGATCAGGCGCTGCGTTCCGCCGCTCCCGCAGATGCCTCCTCGTCTCTGCTGTCAGTACGCCCAACGAACGCCTCCGCCCCGGACGTTGCACGTGCCGCCCCTGTCAGTCTTCCAACCTCCTTGCCACGACCCTTGACCCGGTTTTTTGGCCGCGAGGACGAGATCACCGCGCTTCAATCGCTGCTCCAGCCTGCTATACATGACGCTGCTTCCCATGCGTGTCGATTGGTGACGCTGATCGGGCCGGGTGGTTCCGGAAAGACCCGTCTTGCGCTGGAAGTGGCGCGGCGGCTGGAAGCCGATTTTGATACCGTCCAGTTTGTCGCGTTCGATGCGATCCAGGCGGCGGGGCTGGTAGCTCGCACCATCGCCGCGACCCTCTCCGGGGAACGCTCGACGATCGAGCAGCCGCTGGAGCAGATCGCCGGCGCCCTTCAAGACCGCTCCTGCCTGCTGGTTCTCGACAATCTGGAGCATCTGGTCGCGGAGGGAGGCACGGTCATTCGGACCCTTCTGGAGCGCGTGCCGGGCCTCTCCTGCCTGGTGACGTCACGGCAGCGCCTGCACATCGAAGGGGAGCAGGAGCAGAATGTCCTGCCGCTGCCGGTGCCTGCGAAAGAGACAGGGATAGAGGCGGGAGAGAGCGTTCCAAGCCTGCAACTGTTTCTGGATCGCATCCGACAGGTGCGCCCAGGTTTCGTGCTGTCCGATGACAACATCGCGACCGTCGCGGCCGTCTGTCGCAAACTGGAAGGGCTGCCGCTTGCGATCGAACTGACAGCCGCCTGGGCCTCGATTCTCTCTCCGGATCAGATGCTCCAGCGTCTGGAACGCCGTTTCGATCTGCTGGTCAGCCGACGCCAGGACCAGACCGAGAGGCATCAGAGCCTGCATGAGACGATCTCGTGGAGCTATCGGCAACTGACTCCCTCCTTGCAGGCGTTCTTCCGAAGGTTAAGCGTGTTTCGAGGCGGCTGGACGCTCGAAGCGGCGGAGAGGTTCGTCTCAAACAAGTCGAAACTGTTGGCGGACCTGGACGCCCTGCGGGAGCGGTCGCTTATCCAGGCCTACGATACCGGCACGGAGATGCGGTTTACGATGCTGGAGACGCTGCGTGAGTATGCGGAGGAGCAACTGACCGAGGAGGAGCGCGTTGCCGCGCAACGCACCCACACCGGCATCTATCTGGATCTGGCCGAGCGTGCGGAAGAGCATCTGGATCGCGCCGACCATCTGTTGTGGCTGACGCGCCTGCGTGTGGAACAGGACAATCTCCGGGCGGTTCTGCGCAACGGCCTGGAGAGCGAAGCGGACAGGAGCGTACGACTCGCCTGCGCCCTGTTTCGTTACTGGGAGCTGAGCGCGCACTACGCGGAAGCCGAAACCTGGCTGGACACGATGCTGAACTCCGGCGTAGAACTCGCACCGGAGGTGCGTGCGAAGGCGCTGGAAGTCTCCGGCAATCTGGCGCTGGGACACCGGCAGCCTACTCTGGCGGTGGCCAGGCTGGAAGAGAGTTTGGCGCTCTATCGGTCTCTCCACGATGTGCGCTCGGAAGCGCGGACCACCTGTGTGCTCGGTATCGCGATGCGCGATTGTGGAGATCTGGCGCGAGCCGCCGCGCTGCTCGGCGCCTGCCAGCCTTCTCTGCGGGAGACACGGGATGTGTTCACTCTGGCGCGCGCGCTGGGAGGACTGGCGATCACCGTGAAGTTGGAAGGGGATGCGACGGGCGCGCTCTCCCTGCTGGACAATGCGGCGGCGATGTATCGCCTGGTCGGCAGCAGGCGCGGTCTGGCGTGGTGTTACCATGAGCAGGCGCGTCTGGCCAGGGATAGGGGACAACTGGACGAAGCGATCTCGCTCTTCGAACAGTCCGGCGTGCTGTTCCGTTTGTTGGAAGATGCCCGCTGGCTGGCCTGGGTCCATGGTAACCTGGGAGCGGTCTATACCCAGCGCGGCGATCTTGACAGGGCGGCCACCCATTGGGCAGAGTGTCGCCGGCTGGCAAAGTCTGTCTTCCTGCCCCTCCGCCAACTCGGCCTGGATGAAGAGTAGTTCGATATTTTCCAGTCCGTTTCGATTTCTGACGATTTTCTCACATTCGAGTGGCATAGTACTCAGCAAGGACGGAACGCGCGCTTTCGAGCACGCCGATTCCATCGATCTCTCTCCTGAACAGGACAACGCTATGACACCGCAGCAAAAAATTCTGGTGCGCGCTTCCTTTGCGCTGCTTGCACCTCGCTCCGCGCAGGTCGCGGCCTACTTCTATACCACTCTCTTCAGCATGGATCCTGCATTACGCGCGCTCTTTAAGGTCGATATGCGGCTGCAGGAGCAGAAGTTCATGCAGATGCTGGCGACCATCGTCCACTGCATGGAGCCGCTGGAAGACGTCATCCCGGTCGTCTGGCCGATGGGCAGACGTCATGCCGCTTACGGTGTCCGACCGGAACACTATGAGACCGTCGGCGCGGCCTTCCTGGCGACCCTGGACCACGCGTTGGGCGCAGAGTTCAGCAGCGACGTCAGAGAAGCCTGGACTGCCGCCTACGCCCTCCTCTCCCTCACCATGCAGTACGCCGCCGACCAACCGTGATGTAACTTCCTGTCACAACAACAACGAAATCCCCACTCCTCGTAGGCAGGTGGGGATTTCGCTGTCTGGGGCCGGAAAGAATCAGCGCTGGACGCGGTATTGGGAGATCAGCTTTTGGGCGGCTTCGGCGGATTCCCAGCCGTCGATGCGAACCTCCTTGTTTTCGAGGTCTTTGTAGACAGCGAAGAAGTGCAGAATCTCGCGCAGGCGGTGCTCGTAGACACCTTCCAGATTGGTGACGGTTTCGAAGCGTGGATCGTGGACGGAGACGCCGAGGATCTTGTCGTCCTGTCCTTTGTCGTCGCTCATTTTGAGAACGCCGACAGGGCGCGCGACCAGCACGCAGCCGGTAAAGGTAGGCTGGGCGGTGAGGATCAGGATGTCGAGCGGGTCGCCATCTTCGAACATCGTATCGCAGACGAAGCCGTATTCGCAGGGATAGTAGAGCGGCGAATAGAGCACGCGGTCCAGTCGGAAGACATCCCACTCGGGATCGTATTCCACTTTATTGCTTGTTCCACGTGGAATTTCGACGACGACATTTACCTCTACGGGCGCTTTGTCTCCAAGTGGTATCTGATTGAAATTCATTCTGTGCACTCCTGAGCTGCTACATCTAAGATTTTTTTTGTAGCAATCGTTGACAACCTGTCCTGCTCATGTTATACTTGACCGTCTGAGGTGGATCTCAGTCGAACTACCGTGAGGAGGAAATAATCGCATGCCATCTGGAAAAGTGAAATGGTTTAATGACGCCAAGGGATATGGCTTCATCGAAACGAACGAGGGCAAGGATATCTTCGTGCACTACTCCGCCATCGTAAAAGAAGGATTTAAAACCCTTGCCGAAGGCCAGGAAGTGACGTTTGAGATCGTCGATGGGGCGAAAGGCCCCCAGGCTTCGAATGTCGCCGGACAGTAACTTTTTTTACAACCGGTTGAAAATACGTATTCGCAAGCACTTTTTGCCCCGAATCGGCACCCGGATCCGGTGCGCCGCCGACTGCGTGGTCTTTTCTGTACTTATTCATCCTATCCTGACTGCTCCTTCGCGGGCAGGAAGAACGTCCTTACCGGTTTCGACGCAGTAAGACCGCGTCGAGCCGGTTTTTTATCGTCGCGCTGTTCTGGGCGACGACGCAATAAGCGAAGGGGCGAACCAGCAGATCCCTTCCTCATTGTACCCTACACAGTCCCATCGCCAAACGGACTGTCAAAAACAAGGCGTTCCGCGCGGGTTTTCTCGTTGGATGCGGGTAAAACAAGCCGGAACTTCCTTTTCAGACGGTTCGTAGCAGAAACGAAGAGGCTTTCATAAGCTTGTCAAATCGGTGGAGCATCCGCTCCGCCTTATCCTTCTGGAGGAGAGATACCATGAGTAGTGCAATTACGTCCGGCCAATTTGAGCAGGAGGTGCTTCAGTCTTCCCTGCCGGTGCTGGTGGACTTCTGGGCGGAGTGGTGTGGCCCCTGTAAAATGATCGGCCCGCATGTTGAAGCGATTGCGCACGATTATGAGGGCAAAGCGCGGGTCTTTAAGTGTGATGTAGACAGTGAGCAGGAGATCGCGCAGAAGTACAATATTATGTCCATCCCGACACTGCTCTTCTTCAAGGGCGGCAAAGTGGTGGACCAGGTTGTCGGAGCTGTGCCGAAGAGCACCATCTCCGCCAAACTGGAGTCCCTTCTCTAAGGGAGCCGCGCCAGCTCTTATCAGAGAGGGGCCGCGATGCTTGCTGCATCGCGGCCCCTCTCTGCGCTTACGGGGCGCTCTCACAGGCAGCGTCCCTTCACATGGGACTACTTCTCGGCTTTGGCGGCGCGCATCTCCTTCAGCAGGGTGACGGCGCGCGGATTGCTGATAAAGACGTCCAGCACATAGGCATTGAAGAACTGGGCATCGGTCGTCTTTTCGTTATACCGTTTGTTGCGCTTGTAGGCGTCGACCTCCAGTTTCGCACAGGTGGCGATCTGATCCGCCGTCAGAACGGGCTTGATCACGGCGCTCAGAGCCACCAGATTCTTCGTGTCCATGTCTACGCGTTTGGTAGTGAACTCTGCCTGAAGGCCCTGGATTCGTGTGTCGAAAGCCGCGGGAACCGGCGTTCCGGCGATCGCCTTCTTACGGGTCTCCCGAATCTCGTCCGCCATTTTCAGCAAAGAACCGCTGCTGAGTGCCGCGTACTGCTTATCGTATTCGGTTTTCGCGCTGGTGATGGCTGCGGCGATCTTGTCCATCTGCTCCGAAGTGAGTTTCAAAGGCAGCAGTACATGCAGGGCATCGAGATCGTCCAGTGCAGTCTGGAGTTCCTGTACCTCCTTCGAATCTTTCGAGGGTTGCGTGGAGGTAGGGGCCGTCTGTCCCTGCGCGCGGGCCGGATGCGAGGTAAGATAAGAAGCGACGACTCCACCGCCTATCACAGACAGGGCAGCCATCACGGACGTGAGACGAGCGACGACGGGATGTATACGAGTGAACATGGTGAACTCCATCGATCAATGAAAAGTGAAGGTATTCCGAACCGGTAGACGGATTCGAAGGGACTATTGATCAAATCGGGATCTAATCCCTCCCTGGTTAGGCGTCGTTCGCACGATTCCGGTTACATCACGGGCCGTACGAAAGGAGATCCTCCGCATGGACGAGGCACTGGCAACGTTTTTGAAAACTCGGGCCGAACGTAGTTATCGTAACCTCCTGGCTCAGATCGAAGGACTCTCCGCCGAGGAGGCCCTCGCCGGCAGCCGACCGGACTGGCCGGATCACCCCTGGGGGATCGGCCAGAACGGCTCCATTGCAGGCATCGTCTACCATGTCGCCGCCTGGAAACAGTTGGGTCTTCCGGTGTTTCAACCGGAAGGACGTCCTCTCCTACGCGCAGATTTCGACCACGATACCGCCCCCGCTCTCGACGACTGGCCGGGCATCCAGTCCTGGCTGAAGCAGGTCGGTACAGCCTGGAACACCGCCCTCGCCGCCCTTGCGCCCGAAACTCTTGATGACCTTGTGCGATGGGAAGGCACGACTCCTACGATCACTATGGCGAAATTCATCGTCGAGATGTACGAACACGACATTCAACACGCCGCTCAGATCGAATACCTGCGCCAGCTTATTTCAACCCGACGTGTATGAGCCAAGAGATTTCACCACCCGCATTTTGTCTGAACCGGGATTTGTAGGATTTTGGGATTAACTATGATTTTGCCTGTCCATCCTTCTCTCGTCTGAACGACGATTTCCGCGATGAGACGATAAACACGATTGTGTGCTCATCGCCTGATATTCCGAAACGCATCTTCATCCCCATCCAGGAGATATGATGAAGGGAAGAAAAAGATAGGTAACGGATTGAAAATCATAGTTAATCCTTTAATCCCATAAATCCCGGTTCAGACAAGAACACTTACCCGATGACGATGTTGATGAGTTTGCCGGGGACCGGGATGATTTTGCGGATCTGTTTGCCGGTCAGTTCAGACTGGACTTTGTCGCTCGCCAGCGCCAGGCGCTCGACCTCTTCCTGGGCCGTGCCGACGGGTACCTGAAGGCGGTCGCGGACTTTGCCGTTGACCTGCACGACGATCGTCATCTCCTCCTCGGCGGCGGCTTCCGGATCGAACGCCGGCCATGTCTCCAGCAGAGTGAAGCCCGTTTTGCCCAGCATCTCCCAGAACTCGTCCGCCAGATGCGGCATGATGGGCGAGATCAGCAGGGTCAGGGACTCCAGGGATTCGGAGATCAGGATCGCCTGCTCCGGCGTGACGGCGGTGTGCGTCAGCGCGTTGCGGAAGGCGGACAGGTCGTTGGTGAACTCCATCAACGCGGCGATGGCCGTATTGAAGCGGAAGTTCTCGACGTCCTCTCCGATCTTGCGGATCGTCTGGTGCAGTTTGCGGCGCAGCGCCTTGCCTTCCGGACCCCCGGAACTGGTGCCGGCCGCCATCTGTTTGCGCCAGTCCGCCTGGTAGTGCGGACGCAGTTCCGTCCACAGGCGCCAGAGGCGGTTGACGAAACGGTGCGCGCCGTCGATGCCCTTATCGGACCACTGGACGGTGTCCTCGAAGGGTGCGACGAACAGGGAGTAGAGACGCAGACTGTCCGCGCCGTACTGCTCCGCCATCTCGTCGGGCGTGACGACGTTGCCGCTGCTCTTGCTCATCTTGATCCAGCGGTAGACCCACTCCGAGGCGGGAACGCCTGCGCGCTCCTCCGGCTTCAGCGCCTTCCAGTTTTCGATCGGTTCGTCGCCGCTGCTCTCTTCGCCCTGGACATCCTCGTCGCCTTTCACTTCTCGACCGGGCGTATGGGCCAACAGCATTCCCTGATTGCGGTAGCGCTGGAACGGCTCCTGGAACTCAATCAGACCGGCGTCGTACATGACTTTGGTCCAGAAGCGGGCGTAGAGCAGATGCATGACGGCATGCTCCGCGCCTCCCACGTAGAGATCGACCGGCAGCCAGTATTTCGCGGCCTCCTGGCTGAAGGGAGCGTCTTCGTTGTGTGGATCGGCGAAGCGCAGGAAGTACCAGGAGGAGCAGGCGAAGCCGCCCATCGTATCGGTCTCCCGTTTCGCCTCGTCGCCGCACTGCGGGCAGGTTGTATTGACGAAGTCGGCGATGGCCGCCAGCGGCGACTCGCCGGTTCCGGTCGGCTCGTAGCGCTCGACATCCGGCAGCAGCACCGGCAACTGGTCCTCAGGCACCGGCACGATCCCGCAACTCGGGCAGTGGACGATCGGGATGGGCGCGCCCCAATAGCGCTGACGCGAGATCAGCCAGTCGCGCAGGCGATAGTTGATCAGCCCTTTGCCGAAGCCCTGCTCCTCTATCCAGGAGATCACCTTGCGCACCGTCTCTTTGTTGTTCGGCGCGCCTGCAAAGGGACCGATGGCCATGGTGCCGCCCTGTGCAGTCGCCGCGATCATCGCCTCCGCCGTCTCGTCCTCGCTCTGCTTGTAGACCAGGCGGATCGGAATGTGGTACTTGCGGGCGAACTCGAAGTCGCGTTCGTCGTGCGCGGGGACCGCCATGATCGCGCCCGTGCCGTAGCCCATCAGGACGTAGTCGGCGATATAGATCGGAATGTTCTCGCCGTTGACCGGATTGACCGCATACGCGCCGGTAAAGACGCCTGTCTTGGTTCGCTCGGTGCTCTGGCGGTCGATCTCGGAGAGCCGCTGCGCGCGCTCTCTATACTCATCGACTTCGCTCTGCTGCTCCGCCGTAGTCAGGGTTGCCACCAGCGGATGCTCGGGAGCCAGCACCATAAAGGTCGCGCCCCACAGCGTGTCCGGACGCGTGGTAAAGACCCGCAACTCTTCCGTGCTGTCGGCGACCTTGAATACGACCTCCGCGCCTTCGCTGCGTCCGATCCAGTTCGTCTGGAGCATCTTGACGCCTTCGGGCCACTGGATGGTGTCGAGATCCTGGATCAGCCGCTCGGCATAGTCGGTGATCTTGAAGAACCACTGTGGCATGGGGCGCTTTTCGACCAGCGTGCCGCAGCGCCAGCAGCGGCCGTTGACGACCTCTTCGTTCGCCAGGCCGGTCTTGTCGAACGGGCACCAGTTGATCGCCGTGTTGGCGCGATAGGCCAGCCCGCGCTCGTGCAGCAGCAGGAAGAACCACTGGGTCCACTTGTAGTAGTTGGGCAGGCTGGAGTTGATCTCGCGCGACCAGTCGTAAGAAAGCCCGACCAGCTTCAACTGGCGGCGATAGTTCTCGGCGTATTCGGGCACCATCTCGCGGGGGTTGCGCTTCTTTTTGATGGCCTCGTTCTCCGCGGGCTGTCCGAAGGCGTCCCAGCCCATCGGCTGCAGCACATTGAAGCCCTGCATCCGCTTCAGGCGGCAGGCGACGTCCGGGGGAATGTAGTTCTTACAGTGCCCGACGCTGATTCCCGCCCCGCTCGGATAGGGGAACATGACGAGGCCATAGAACTTCGGCTTCTCGGAGTCGAGATGCACCCGGAACAGGTCGGCCTGCTCCCAGCGCTGCTGCCACTTCTTCTCGATGATGCGGAATTCATAACGGTTTTCGATGCGTTCGTCGGACATTGTCACAACCCCTTCGTAGGAAGTACGGAGAAAACAGAAACAAAAAAACCGGCTGCCGTCGCTGCGGTCGCCAGGTCGTAAAGATTCAGAAAAACAGGGCAGGCAACCACTCAGGAACAGGCAGGCGTGAGGCTAAGGCCAGCAAGAAGGAGTGTGCTGAACGGGGTGGAGATCGGAGCGCCCTGCATTGTTACAAAAGCATGCTGCATGGGAAGACCAGCCTTTTGCAGGGGATTCCTGCGGATAGTTTTCGACACGAGTTCACTCTAGTATTATACGCTCTCAAGGCCATTTCGTCAACTGCCAACCGAAGACTGTTCCGGTGCGTATCGTCGCAGTAGGGTACTATACCCAAGGTTATATCTTCCTGGTGAACGTTTTACAAACTAATCCGTATGGTGGCAATAAACCGAATGGTGAGAAACGGTTCGAAGGGATGGGACGTGCGCTTTCAGGCATAGCTGCACGTGCCTTCCAACGCCGAGCGATCCGAAGTACTGATTATTCAGGAGTGTGGGAAGGCGCTCTGATGGCGCTGTTGGAAAGGATGGCTGGGAATGGAGCAATCAATGTTCGCGCCGGAGCGGGCCTCGCATCGTGTCGTGATTACCGGGATCGGTGCGGTGACGGCGCAGGGACGCGACATCGAGACGATTTGGAAAGCCTGTCTCTCCGGGTGTTCGGCAGTGTCGCCGATCACGCTGTTCGATGTCTCCGCCTACCCGACGCGGATCGCCGCCGAGATCAAGGAGTGGGACGCGTCGCCCTGGATGGATAAAAAAGAGATCCGCCGCATGGACCGCTTCGTGCAGTTTGCGGTCGCCGCGGCGCAGATGGCGCTGGCAGACAGCGGCCTGGTCGTCGATAACGATAACAGGGACCGCATCGGCGTGCAGATCGGCTCGGGCATCGGCGGACTGGAGACGCTGGAAGAGAATCACCGGGTGCTGTTGGAGAAGGGGCCGGGGCGCGTCAGTCCGTTACTCGTACCCGGCATGATCGCGGATATGGGCGCTGGCTTCGTCTCGATCGCGCTGGGACTGCGCGGTCCGAACTCCTGTGTCGTCTCCGCCTGCGCGACAGGCGGCAACAGTGTCGGAGATGCCTACCATGTCATCCGGCGCGGGGATGCCGACGCGATGATGGCGGGCGGCTCGGAGGCGGCGATCACCCCGCTCGCGATGGCGGGCTTCTGCGCTGCGCGGGCCATGACGACACGCAACGACGATCCGGAAGGCGCCAGCCGCCCGTTCGATAAGGACCGGGACGGCTTCGTGATGGCGGAGGGCAGCGGTATGCTGCTCCTGGAGTCGCTGGAGTCGGCGCAGGCGCGCGGAGCGCAGATCTACGCGGAGATCGTCGGTTACGGAATGGCGGGAGATGCCTATCATGTCACGGCCCCGGCGCCGGGGGGTGAAGGCGCGACCCGTTCGATGCGCGAGGCTTTGCGTACGGCTGGACTGACGCCTGCCGATGTAGACTATGTCAACGCGCACGGCACCTCGACGGGCCACAACGACCGCAACGAGACCGCCGCCATCAAAGCGGCGCTGGGCGCGGACGCCTATCGGATCGCCGTCAGCTCCACCAAATCCATGACCGGGCACCTCAACGGCGCGGCCGGAGCCGTGGAAGCCATCTTCTGCGCCCTCGCGATGCGCGACAGCGTCATCCCGCCGACCATCAACTACACCACGCCCGACCCGGACTGCGATCTCGACTATGTGCCGAACGTCGCGCGCAAAGCCGAGGTGCGTGTCGCCCTATCCAACTCCTTCGGATTTGGCGGGCACAATGTCACCCTTGTCCTGGAGAAGTTCGGTTCGTGACAGAAACAGTCCCCCCGCTCTTGCGAAAAGGCCGCTTCCTGGATTTCGGTTGTGCCTTCAGGACAAAAATGGTATAATTCTGCTGAGAGGGAGGACGATACGGTGGTGAAAAGGCTGCAGTTTGGGCTGATCGTGGGATGGTTGTTGCTGGCGTCGATGAGCAGGGCGGATACGGTCGACCGCCCGGATTTTACCTCTCTGAAGGGCGCGAACCACTACACGCTGGTCAAAGAGGGGGCTGGTAAGCCGTCACAAGTGGTGTCCGGCGATCTGCTCCTTCTGGATGGAGAGCCGAACCAGAAGAACGCTCTGGTCCTGGACCGCACCGCCTCCGGCCTCTATCGCCATATCGATCTGCGCTGGAACATGACGATCGGAACGGGAGGAGACAGCGCCTCCTGCATCCTGCTGAACACCGCCACCGCAGGTCTGAAGGGCGCGCCGACCACCGCAATTCCCTGGGGCGAGCCGAAACTCAAGAGTACTTTCGCGATCCTGTTCGATATTCACAACCCGCCCACCACCGACCCCTTCAACAAAGACGGCAATATCTACGACCGCCCGCAGCGTGAGATCGCGCTCTACTGGGACGGCGTGGAGATCGTTCGGAAGCTGTCGCCCGTCGAGTTTCGGACCGGCAAGCCGCTGACCATTCAGGCGGACCTCGATTTCGTCTGCGGCGGCGCGGAACTGAGTCTGAACGTGGCCGGCACCGATGTCTACACGCATACCTTTATCCCCGGAATGCAGCCCTACGAGAGCCGCGCGGCCTTCGGTGGCACCACCTCGGCCGCGACGACCCACCTCGGTATCGGCAAAGTCGCGGTCACCTATCACGATCGATTCGGCGCTCCGCCTCTGCCCCGCAGCGTTACCGCCATCGACGCGCTGCCGCTCGACTCCAAACACAGCACCCAGTCCAATCTCGTCACCTTTCCCGACAAGACCGACTCCTACGGGCGCATCATCTGTACGCTCACCCTCGACAAGCCCGACAGCGGCCCGATCGACCCGTGGGACCGCGCGGCGGCGATCTATCTCTACGATGAGACCGGGCAGAAGTTCGAGATCCTGCGCTTCATCACCCCGTATCGGCGCGGCTACACTTGGCAGATGGACGTCAGCGACTATCGCCCCTTGCTGCGCGGCAAAAAGAAGGTGGAGGCCTGGTGCGTGACCTACGCCAACGGCTGGAAGACCTCCGTACGCTTCGACTTCTATCCCGGCAAGACGGATCGCAAGGCGGTTCGCGTCGTCAATCTCTGGTCCGGCACCGCCGAGATCGGCAACCCGGACAAACCGGTCACCACCTTTTTCACCCCAAAGACAGTCACCATCGACCCGAAGACCGACTACGCCAAACTTCGATTCATGGTCACCGGGCACGGGATGTCGCCGAATACGGACAACGCCGCCGAGTTTATGCCCAGCAAGCGCACCGTCACCATCGGCGGCCGCAGTTTCGAGAATCTGCTCTGGAAGACCGACAACTACCTCAACCCCTGCCGTCCCCAGGGCGGAACCTGGAAATACGACCGTGCCGGCTGGGCTCCCGGCGACGTAGTGCGCCCCTGGGAGATCGACATCACCGGCCTGATCCCCGCAGGACAGTCCGGCCCCATGAGTTACGACGTCTCGCCCTACCTGAACACCGAGCGCGGCAAGACCAATCCCCCGACGCACTGGGTGGAATCCCAACTCATTCTCTACAAAAAATCACGATGACCTAACCCCCGTCCCCTTCCCTGAAAAGGTCGCCCTTCGGGCACCCCAAATTCATCGCTTCCGCGCAATGAATTTCGTTCGCTGCGCTCACAGGGAAGGGGTGCCCCAACAAGTACCCGACATACAGCGTCCCACTCTATCCGATTCCTTACTTGGTGAGTGCAAAACAAGCAAGGGTCGCAGAACAAGGTCAAGTGCTGCGTGGTCGTTGCTTGTTAGGGCACCCCTTCCCGTTTCGGGAAAGGGACGGGGGTTAGGTATGCGAGCGAAGCGAGCACATAGTAGATACAGGTCAACAAACAGAACAGATCGGAATCGACAATGAAACTAAATAGATATAAAAGCCTGGTGGTTCTCTGTCTGGCGTTGCTCACCGGGGGCAGCAGGGGACACGCCCAGGAGATGGGGCGGGCGGCGTTGGTGGAGGGTGTGAAGGAGATCGCAGCGCCGGGCCTGCCGGGGACGGTCGATGCGTTTGGGCCGGATGCGTTTGCGGTGGTGGTTGGGAATGTGAGCCGGAGGCTGACGGGGGCGGTGGTAGCGGCGGGGAAGGCCGGGGCGGGGCGCGCGGTGGCGTTCGGGCATACCGACTATCTGGATGGCGCGCTGAGCAGTGGGGACTCGGGGCGTCTGGTGCTGAACTCGGTGCGCTGGGCGGCGGGGACACATACGCTGCGGGTGGGAGTGCACGGATTGGCGCATCTGCGGGAGTTTTTGCAGAAGAGTGGGGTGCAGGCGGAGGCGCTGGAGGGGCCGGACTGGGTTGCAGCGGCGAAGGGGTATGCGGTCGTCGCGTGTCCGATGGATAGCCTCTCGGGGAGTGAAGTGACGGCGCTGACGGCCTACCTGAAGGGGGGAGGCGGGCTGATCGCGTCGGATACGGGGTGGGGGTGGTTACAACTGCATCCCGGCAAGAGTCTGACGCAGGATCCGGGCAATCGGGTCCTGGCGGCGGCGGGCATCGGCTGGACGGACGGCACGCTGGAGCGCGGTTCGAAGCAGGGTTTCGATGCGACGGTCGTGCCCTCGGAACTGACGCAGGCCACGGCGGCGCTCGATCTGGTGGTCGCGCAGTCGGAGGGCAAAGCGCAGCGTCCGGCGGCGGATGTCGCGCAGGCGGTCTGGACGATCTCCGGCGCGGCGCTGGCGGTGCCGGACAACGACCGTCTGCTGCGCCCGCGCCTGCGCGCTCTGCAGCAGCAGCACCAGGGCGAACTGGCGGCGATTGCGACCAAACCGATTAAGGCGAGCGATCCGCTGGCCCGACTGCTCTTCACCCTGCAACTGCAGGAGAACCTGAACCTGCCTGCGGCGCAGGTGACGGCCTCGCCTGCAGCCGTTGCGTTTCCAGGGGAGGTTCCGGCGGATGCGCCTCGTGTCACGCGCACGGTCAGTGTCGATACCAGCGTTCCCGAGTGGCACAGCACGGGGCTTTACGCGGCGCCCGGAGAGCATCTTACCGTCGAAGTGGGGGCGGAACTGGCCGGGAATGGGTTGCAGGTGCGGATCGGGGCGCATACCGACGCGCTCTGGAGCCTGCCGGAGTGGGATCGCGCGCCGGAGATCACACGCGTCTTTCCGCTGCGAACGACGCGCACGATCGCTGCGAACGCGTTCGGCGGGCCGGTCTATGTGGTGGTGCCGGGAGGCTTGCGGCTCGGCACGATCCAGGTCACCATTCAGGGTGGGGTGGAAGCACCGCTCTTTGTGCGTGGAAAGACCGATCCGGCGACCTGGCGGGAGAAGATCCGCAAAGCGCCCGCGCCCTGGGCCGAGCTGGAGGGCCACAATGTCATTCTAACGGTGCCGTCTCGTGTCGTGCGCACGCTGGACAATCCGGAGGAGTTGATGGCTCTCTGGGATCGGGCGATCGACGATGTCGCCGACCTTGCGACCATTCCGCGCCACCGCCTGCGGCCTGAGCGCTATGTCACCGACCGCCAGATCAGCGCGGGCTATATGCACTCCGGCTACCCGATCATGATGGGCCTGGATGTCGCGGAGGCGACCGTCAACACCAAAACGATGACGGCGAACGGCCACGCGGGGGTATGGGGCTTCTTCCATGAGGTCGGGCACAACCATCAGGTCTCGGACTGGACCTTTGACGGCACCGGCGAGGTGACCAACAACATGTTCGCGGTCTACGTCTTCGAGAAGGAGTTCCACATCACGCAGTCGCAGCATCCCGCCCTGGTTCCGGGGAAGATGCAGGATCGTCTGCGCAAGTACATCGTGGGCGGCGCGGACTTCCAGCAGTGGAAGAACGATCCCTTCCTGGCGCTCACGATGTATATCGAGCTGCAACAGGCGTTCGGTTGGGACGCCTATAAGAAGGTGTTCGCCGAGTACCGGGCGCTGCCCTCCTCCGAGCGCCCGAGAACCGAGATGCAGAAGCACGATCAGTGGATGGTGCGGTTCTCTCACGCCGTCGGCAAAAACCTGGGACCGTTCTTCCAGGCGTGGGGCGTCCCGACCTCCGAAGCGGCACGACAATCGATCGCCGACCTACCCGCCTGGATGCCCGCCGACTTCCCCACGAAGTCCTGAACTCACTCTCCTCCGGCTCCGGCACACGCTTCCCTGTGTCCGGAGCCGGGCCTTCGTGCCCGGTGCGGCCTGCCTGCCAAAATTTCCCCTTGACAGATAGGCCGAGGCAGAGTATAATTCTCTCGTCGATCCTCCCGGAAAGACCCGGCGAACAGTTCGCCGCAATTGGGGGTGTAGCTCAGTGGTCAGAGTGCCTGCCTGTCACGCAGGAAGCCGCGGGTTCAAGTCCCGTCATCCCCGTTAAGTATATTTGCGAAACTTCGCGCCCACCTGGAAGATCTCTTCCAGGTGGGCGCTTTGTTACCTGTCTCTTAATCAACTCACTCCCTTTAGAAGACAATCCCATGCGATGAAGTAACGTGTCTGGACAGCGGTTGGTGATTGGAAACTTGCAGCATACAGACAAGGGCAGGCGGAGACCGAAATGTTCGTCTATAGTCTGTCAGGGATGGGAGTTCGGGTTATCTACTGTCAATCCTTCTGCGGTCGCAGCGACATTGAGTTCGGTGTCGGCCGAAAGGAGAGTGATGGGCGGAAGCCCCGCAGCACGGTAACTGGCGTCGACTGTCAGTGCGGCGGCCAGTTGCACGGCATCGTAGCCGCGTAATGCGTGCGCTTCCGCCAGCAGCATTGCCCGATCCGCGAGGGATTCTGTCACTTCGACCACTTGATACTCCCCTGCGATGTGGGCGCGAAATGCCGCGCGTACTGTCGCCGCATCCGGGGGCAAGATCGTTCGGGCACGTTCACGGCGTGATGGCGGCGATGAGTTCGACAGTTGTGATGCGGGCGATATAGATAGAGCATCCCGCAGCAGGATTCAGGAGGGTTTGCAGCCAGATTGTCCCTGTCTCCATGACATAGCGTTTAGAAAGGGCGCTTGTATCGGCAAAGTAGACCTGCGTCACTTAACGGCGCTCCTCGATCACTGTCTCTGAGAGCGGTTTACCCTGGATCGGAACAGGCACATAGTCTGTGTGGCTCTTTTTCGAGCGCGGCTTTATCTCTTTTAGTAAGCCTGCGTCTATCAGCGCCTGCATCGCCGTCCACTCTTCAGCCGAGTATCCTGCTGTCTCCAGGCGGTTCCTGACCGCACGCTCGACTGATTCCAACTCGCTCAATTCCAGGTCGCCAATATCCTCTAAAACGCGGTTAAGTATGGCTTGGGCCATGATATTCCTCGTCACTTCCGGCCACTTCTCACGGTGACCACCGTAGTTCAAATGAGACGTCTCGATTATACCATAGCTGCGGAATCTGAATGGGATAACCTTAGTTCGGCAGAAACATCGGGCCGATAAAAAATGGTCTTCCTGTGGTGCAACTTAATGGGTCCGAGATCGATCAAGGGTAGAGGCGGAACGCAACATGAGGTGTGTTGCGCTGTATCGAACCGACAACACGGCGTTCGATGAGATAGAGGAGACGAAGATGAATGAGAACACCTACCGAGGGGAAGGGCGCACTCTCCGTCGTAACGGCGGACCCGGCATGTATGGACATTGTGTCCTTGAAGTTGAGGCGACCGGCATCGGATCGGGTTTTGTCTTTGAGAACCACGTTGTCGGCGGGGCGATCCCTGGCAACTATATTTCAGACATCAAGGCGGGTGTGGCCGATGCGATGCGCTCCGGCATCCTGGCCGGTTTTCCGGTGGTCGATCTCAAGGTGACCGTCATAGACGGCTCCTACCATGAGGTCGATTCCAATTCCCTGGCGTTCCGTCAGGCCGGAGCACAGGCGTTCAAGGACGCCTGTAAGCGTGCTCCGATGGTGATTTTGGAGCCTATCGCAGAGTTGGAAGTCTCGATGCCTGGTGAGTATATCGGTGCGGTGGTGGGTGACATCAACCGTCGTCGGGGACAGGTGCAGGAGACAGAGGGCACAACCGTGCGGGCGCTCGTCCCGCTGGCAGAGACCTTCGGCTATGCGTCCGACCTGCATGGAATGACCCAGGGGCGCGCACACTTTACGCTGACGCCCAAAACGTATGCGGAGGTTCCGAAGTCGATCCAGGAGCGACTGGTCGCCAAGTAGCGTTCGAGTGCGCGGGGACGGTAACTCGTCCCCTGCGCGAAGTATGTGGTGGAGGGCGGCATTCGAAACAGGCATCAGGATGTAGGTCTGTGAGCGGATCCAATCATCAATATATCATCAAGTTTTCATCAAGAACTCCAGGAACGGAAGTGGTGTTGTCTTGGAACGATAATCCGCCAACTTTTCACCGCACCAGGTCCCTTATAGATCAACCGCCTCTCTTGCTTCTCACAGTTTGCCGTTCGCGCTTTTTGCGACTTTCTCCACGTGGAAGGAAGAGAGGATTGCCTGCATTTCATGGTCGATCGAATCGCTTTGCGCAGACGGCGCATAAGATGAAGTTCTTGATATTCTTGTTGGGAGCGGGGTGGTGGAGAATGTGCACGGTGATCCACTCTCGTATCGGGCTGGGAGCGGAAGCATATGTGTATTCGTCCTTGTTACCGGGTGGGGGACTCGTATCGTGTTGGGTAAGTTTCCAGTCGGAAGAGAGCGTGCATCGATAGCGGTAGCCGGCCGTGACACGGCTCACAAACGCTCTGCGCTCGTGTATTTTGCCGACAAAAAGGCATATGGCTACCCCAGAGGTCAGCAGCACCGCGAGGAAGGATACTACAGTTTTCCGCCGGACTCGGTTGAGCATGTTATCTGTTCTCCACAGTAGCTCTCAGGAGTATTTGGGGAGGTGTCTGTGTGCTCGGGCCTGCGGCGCGGAGCAGTTCGTTTTGTTGGGCGGTGGCGGAAGGGGCGGAACCACGCACCAGCGTTTCTACTTCAGGAAGGTCACCGATGTTGTGCCGGGAGATCAGGGCGACCTCTTCGATCTTCTCGGCTTTGTTGAACATCTTTACCGCGAGCCATATTGAGGCCAAGCAGAGTGCGCCGAAGCCTCCGGCGTAGAGGAATACCCCGGTCCTGGCAACAGCGTCCGAACCGTCGCCACCAAAAAGTACGGCTGTCAAGATGAGAAGCAGTGCTGTGACCAGAAACACCAGTGCGCCGACACACAGCAAAAAAGAAGCTGAGTATAGTCCGCCTTTCGCCAGTAGTGTCTTGATATAGAGTTGCTTCAACACCAGACGCTTCCCTTTGCTCATCGTATTCCTCCTCTGCTGTCTGTCTGTGTCGCGACCTTCCCCACATGAGGCACCTGTTCGCGAGCGCCATCAAGTATCGCGTCCAGCCCACCAGCCGTTTTTGTGGCTTCTCCGTGTGCATCGGTTATTTCCTCCCGAGAGTACCATTCACCAAATTCCGTTAGAATCCTTTTCGGCGAGGATGCCGCTCAGGACAGTCAAGATCGCTGGGGCATGGTGGCAAGGGTGTCACAGATTGAAATGAGAAGGGCATCAGGTTTTTAGGACTGGCTCAGTCTTTCGAGTAGGAAATGCCCGCCGAAAAGAAGGACGAGAAACCCCAGAGGCAGGCCGATCCCGACGCTTACGAAATAAGGCAGGTGGAGACGAAGCAAGATGAGCGAGGGCATAAACATCATGCCGAGTAGCAATATGCCGACGATGCCAAAACCGAAGAGCACGAGGATTCCCTGCCCTATATCGCGCAGTTTCCAACTCTCAACTGGACATTGCTCTACGGTCATGCCAAAGACCGTGAAGCCCATCAGAAGAATAAATCCGAATACAGCGGCCAGAAGTAAAAGCATGACGACCTCCTCAGCCTGTGCTGCCTCTGAGAACAGCACCGCTTTTGAAGCGGTTGTAAAACTTTCTCAGGGCATCTTCCCTGTCTCGCAAGAGGTGGCTTGATGTTGAGGTTGACGTATGGCTTCGTTACCGGTTTCATCTTATCAGCGTATCTTCGAGGCGCTGATTCCAGGTAATCAACCTCCGTTGTTGCTCGTCGTATGGGGGCTGATCCTTGTTCTGGGTTTTTCACCTCTTACCGCTCTTAGGGGTCGGAACCTTCTCGACATGGAAAGAGGAAATGAGGGCTTGCATTTCGCGGTCTATAAGCGCGAAGTTGGCAGCCTCTGCGTTGCCTGTCACGGTGTACTGGAGAGACCGGCCAGGCACCGAGACGACCAGTTCTGTTCTGGGAACGGAACCGGCCCTGACGGTAAAAACAGTCGCGGGGCAGCCATCAATTTCGAGATGGCGGAGGGTTTCGGCGTGTTCGGTATCCGGCAGCATCGGCTCAGGATACCGATCTGAAGCGTCTCTCCCTGTCGAGGCTGCGAAATAGCCATCGTGGAAAGTGATGATTGGCGGGAGAGAAGCCTTTTTGTGCAGAATGTGGCTGTCGATCCATAGCCGGATGGGATTCGGCGGACAGGTGAAACGGGAAAATCTCAGGGTTGGTCCTGATGAAAATCGAAGCTAGCCGTCACCCCGCATCCATTGTAGGTGGTAGTCCTCCTCCCGAATACGTGTCCGGTAGGCGTTCCATTTCTCGACCCATTGCGTTTTGCTCCTGGGGCGCTACTCGCTTTCTTCTCGGCCCGCAATCCGCGCCAGCAGAGAGTGATCTAGAATGCGGACGCTGCGCCCGATCAAGTCGATCGCACCCCGCTCCTTGAGGCTGTGCAGGGTGCGCGAGATGACCTCCCGCACGGTCCCAATACGGCTGCCGATCGCTTCATTGGTCTCTTCGAGCGGAAAGGATTCTCTGCCTGCCGCCGCGCGCAGCAGATAGTCTGCCAACCGTGCCTGGACGGTGTGCAGGGTCTGCGCCTCCAGCATCTTCATCAGCCGCCGCATCCGTATGGCTACGGCCCGCAGCCCCTGTGCCGCGATCTCCGGATGCTCCGCCATCAGCCGCTGAAAGGCAGCACGCGGGACGATCAGCACCTGCGTACTCTCTTCCACTGCCTCCGCACTGGCAGGGTAGTTGCCGCCATCGAAGAGCGGCAGCTCCACCACGCTCTCTCCCGGCCCTTCCCGATCCAGGGTCAACTCCCTGCCGCGCCTGTCGAGCGAGTAGACCTTGACCGCACCGGCCAGCACGACCACCAGTCCCAGACACTTCTCGTGCTCCATAAACAGCACCTCACCTTTGCCCAGGCGTTTCACTCTGCCTGCCGCCGCGATCGCATCCAACGTGGTCTGCGGCAGCGTCTTCAAAAAAGAGACACGCTGCAGCGCCTCAGCAGGCTCCATGAAGGATTCTCCTCTCGTGACAAAAGTCATCGCCATCCCCGGCATCGCTCTGTTATGCTCACGGTGGGTACTCAAGTGACTGCCCACTATTTGGAAGTGCAAAGGAGAACGGAAATGGCCTATGTGATTACGGAGCCGTGTATCGGCGTGAAAGATAAGGGTTGTGTCGCCATCTGCCCCTGTGACTGCATTCGTGAAGGCATCCAGGAGAGAGAGGGCAGAACCTACGATATGCTGTTTATCAACCCGGACGAGTGCATCGACTGTGGAATGTGCGAATCGGAGTGTCCGGTCGGAGCGATCTTTTACGATATGGATGTTCCCCGGCAGTGGCAGCATTTCATCCCGCTCAACGCGGAGATGTTTCATACACGGAAATAGAAGCGCTCTACGGCTTTGAGAGGGTTGTGTCTAGGCGCTGTCATCTTCGCGTGTGTTGGTAGGCGTGGCCCGGAGGAGTTCCTGCGGGTCCGTCTGCTGTGCGCCCTGTGCGGGCCGCAGCAGGATTTCCGGGTTGGGCGCGGTGGCATCAGAGGCGCGCAAGAGTTGTGCGCTGGATTTGGCCAGGGCCATCCTGTCCTGGATCGCTTCATAAGCGGCGGCAGCGGCGCGCTGCAACTCCGGATCCTTTCCCCGATTCTGGCCGGCAGCCCAGGTTCCCAATATATCCAGCACAGCTACATCTGTCTTGAGCACCGGGTGATAGGTTGGAAGGGAACGCTGACCGAGTTGGGCAAGAACGTGCAGCGTTCCCAGAACCGGCTGAGTTCCTATCTCCGCATTGTGACTGTGATCAGGGTACATGTCCCATCCATTTAGCCAGAGGGCCATTCTGCCATGCCGTTCCGGGCCGAGAGCGCGGGCCTGCTCCAGAGTGAGGCGTGGTAAGAGGCGCCCTAAAGCCTTCCAGAGTTGCGTAGCCAGGGTTTTGTCGTCGCTGCTGCCCAGGGCATCGAAGATGAGAGGCACGGCGCGGACGTCGTCGATCTCGGCCAGTCTTTGCGCCGCAAGACGCTCTTGTTCAGGAGGAGCAGGGAGAGCGTCCGCACGCCATCGAGACTGGTATTTTAAGGTTGGCAGCCACGCAATAAGGCTGACAATCGTTACGCAATTTGCGATCGTCGGACTTATCAGGCCCTGCCGCATTGCGAAAAGGTTGCCGAGAAGGACGATCGCGATCGGGGCGAAGTATGCGAGTCCTCGCTTCTTGATGGTCTTCATATCGGTTGCGAGTTTGCTCTTGCGGCGCGTAGCGCCTGCCTCGATGCAGGCCGTCAACTCTGCCAGCTCGGTGTCCAGATCCTGCGTAGCGGAGGTGTTCCCTGGGAGAACCTTGTCGATGGCGGTGGCACGTACTTCTGTCGAAGGTGTCTCTGCGATCTCAGTTTTTTGTAGCATGAGGTTCCTCATGAGCATCGTCAGATGTGTTGGGAGATGTAGACCGGAGAAGTTCCTGCGGGGCTGTTTGCGACGCGCCCTGCGCCGGACGTAACAGGTTTTCCGGACTGGAGGGGCTGGGGGCAGAGGCGCGCAAGAGTTGTTCGCCGGAATACGCCAGGGCGGACTGGTTTTTTATGGCTTCATAGCAGGCTGCTGCCGCCTGCTGTATTTCCGGATCCCGACCCAGTTTCTGGCCCTGTGCCCACTTTCCTGACAGGGATAGGAGAGACACGCGGACCTTCATAGGCGGCTGTACTATCAGGTACGAACGCTGCCCCACCTGGCTGAGAACGTGCAGCATTCCTAACGCCGGTCGATTTCCTATCTTAGCAAAGTGGCTGTGATTGATACGCATATCCCAGGTCTGGAGCCAGGAAGCCAGCATACTATGTCGCTCCGGCCCAAGTTCGCGAGCCTGCTCCGCCGTAAGCCGTGGTAGGAGCCGCCCTAAAGCCTGCCAGATTTGCGGAGCCACCGTTTTGTCCGAACTCCAGCGTAAAGCATCGAGCAGGGGCGCCGCGGCGCGGACATCATCGATCTCCGTCAGTCTTTGCGCCGCAAGAAGGACCTGCTTCGCCGGAGTTGGGTAAGCGCGCCTGCTCCATCGAACTATGAATACGCTGGCTATCGCCATCACAAAGGGGCTTGCTATATCGACGCCTATCGCAATCTGGAATTTTAACAGTCCCTGCAACAAGGCTAAGTAGCAGGCTAGCAGCACGATCAAGGTGGGGACGGCGAAGAGCAGAGTCCTCTTCATGGTGGTCTTCTGAAAGGTCGCCAAGTGCTTTTTGCTGCGTGTGACGCCGGCGTCGATGCAGGCCGTCAGTTCCGCCAACTCTCTGTCCAGATCCTGCGCAGGGAGTGCTTTCTCTATCCGTTCCTCGTCTGCAGTCGTGGCGACGATGGTGAGCGCATCTGTCGGAAGGGTTTCCGCAGGTTCCGTTCTTTGCAGCATGAGTTTCCTCGTTTTCTTGTGTACGATATGCCCATTGCGATGCACAAGAGCGCATTGATGTCCTTCCCTTCGTCGCGTCCTCACCGCTTGCTATTCAGGGGTATCGCGACCTTCTCGATGTGAAAAGAGGCGAGGATCACCTGCATCTCGTGATCGAAGGGGGCGAACTCCGAAGCGGGAGTGGCGACATCTACCATATACAGATTTCCCTGGTCCGGCGTATAGAGATAGGCAGCCATCCTCTTGACCTGATAGTGCGGCACCTCCATCGTATCCACGGTGACGGGATAGCCATCGATCCGCAGGTGGCGGCGCATAATGAGGCGAGCGCGAGGCGGAGGGACAGGCTCCGGAAATCCGTTTCGGATCGGTATCTCTTTGGAAAGATCGCCGGCTTTGAACGTTGTCTGGGAGATAGAGGGTGAACCGGCAAACGGGCGATGGCCCAGATGGGTAGTGATCCACTCCTGTATCGGAAGTGGCGGAGGCGGCTCAAACCAGTCCCCGTCCAGCACCGAGATCGATGCACCGGAGCGGGACTTCTCCTTTGTCCAGGTGCCAGAGCCGCCGCTGCTAAGCTGTCCGATATTGTGTCCCCACCCGGCGGCGATCGTATAGCGGCACCGCAGCCCGGACTCCGGATCGATTTTACCGAGGATATCCTGTCGCGTGTGCGCTTTACGGATAGCAAGGCAGGCCCCCGCCACAATCAGCGCGGTCGAGAGGGCGGTCAGGATTTTCCATCGGACGCCCGATCGCTTTGTCATGGAGTTCCGCAGCCTTCCTCAGCCATCCCATCCCTCTCCGTGATTGGCGCGCAGAAGTTGGTCGGGAGGAGTCTCTTGTGAGTGGGTGACGGGGCGGAGCAGTTCATCTTCCTGCTCGGTGAGGGGGCGGGCAGAAGCGCGCACCAGGGTTTCCGAGACCGGAAGCTGGTCGGCATTGTATTTCGTGATCGGAGCCACAGGCTCGATCTCCCTGGCCCTGTAGAAGACTCGAAAGGCAGCCCAGACGGAGGCGCAGCCCGACGCGGCAACGGCGGCGTTGAGCAGACTCAGCAGAAACCGGGGAATCTCGGCTATTGCCGCATGCAAACTGGACCAGGAGAGCAGCACCGCCGTCAACAGAAGGGCCACTCCTATGCCCCCGAGTGCGGTGGCAGACGAGTAGAGCGCGGACTTCTTACCGATGGTAGTGAGATACTGTTCCAGGTGCACCAACCGCTTCGGCGGTTTTTCCATGCCCATCACCCCAACCTCCTGAAGCCATTCGAATCGATCGTCTCCGGATCGCCTTACTGTGGATTCCTCTGCACATCGTTGACGAAAACCGTGCCCGTCTCCTTTACCGTTACCGCATCCCCGCTCTTGACGGTTCCATAAGCCTTGTCATTCAAGAAGATACCTTGACATTTAACCTGCATGTCTACCATTCTCTATTAAATGCCGGAATCCTCTCGGACGTGTCGTTGGGCTATTCAAATGTCTTTATCGACCCTATTCGCAGCACGCAAGAGTTGCTCCGGGGGAGGCTGTGGACTCTGACTGACAGCGCGGAGCAGGACGGCTTGTGGATCGATTGCGGGGCGTTCAGAACTGCGCACCAACGTCTCGACCTCAGGGAGCAGTCCGGTATTGTGCGGAGTTATAGGAGTAACCTTTTCTACCGCCCGAGCCGCCTTGAACAGTGTCAGCGCGCCCCACATCGTACCGAAACAGAATAGGCTGAAGAGACCACTGAAAAGAAGCAACCCCACGTAGGAAGGCTCATCCCAGTCCGCTCGGTTACGCCATGCGTCGGGCACAAGGGCGAAGCAGAATGCGGCAATCAGCAGGCACACGATTCCCGTGCCTCCAAAGAACAGAGAGAAAGAATACAACCCGCTCTTTTCCGCCAGCATTCTCAGGTATTGATGCTTATGTACCAGGCGCTTCCGTTGCTTTAACGTTCTCATGGTTTTCGGTTCTCTTGTGCGGCTTTAAATTGCCATGCGGTCGCGATGATGTGGGGAGGGCTATGCGGGAGCGGTGAGGGTGAAGAGCGCGAGTTCCGGGCGGCAGAAGAGGCGGAGGGGGATGCCGACCCTGCCCAGGCCCCGGTTGACATAGAGACTCGCCTTGCCCACCGTGTACCAGCCCTGGGCGTAGTGTTTCGCCCCGATGCGTCG
>Ga0070658_10000726_pt1 | contig 28475 bp, 30 predicted proteins | sample KBSC13metaG_FD_64664 | JGI IMG/M metagenome (GOLD analysis project Ga0070658, IMG submission 64664) | Corn rhizosphere microbial communities from Kellogg Biological Station, Michigan, USA - KBS C1-3 metaG | ecosystem: Host-associated > Plants > Roots > Rhizosphere > Soil ... | reverse complement strand
GTCGACGCGGTGCGGTCGGTGCGCTGCAAGGCGACGCGCTTGGGAGCGAGCTCGCCGACAACCAGGGTCACGTAAGCGATCAAGAGAGTGACGATGAGGAAGCCGAGCACACCGGCGAGATCACGGCCCAAGCCTGCGTCGCGCAGCGCGTGCGCCATGGACTCGGACAGCGTGACCGCACCGAACGCGGAGGACAACAGCGCGGTCGTGGTCACGCCGATCTGCACGGCGGACAGGAACCGGTTGGGGTCCTCGATCAGCCGCGCCACCCGTTGTCCGCGCCGGCCGCGTTCGCTGAGCGCACGGACCTGGCCCTCGCGCAGCGTCACGAGCGCCATCTCCGCCGCCACGAACAACGCCTCGACGATGATCAGCGCCAGGACGACGAGGACACTCCCCCAGACCGGCATCAGCGCGCGCCGCTGCTACTGCAGGGATCGTCCACCGGATCAGAGGTTGGCGACGTCAGACTGTTTGCTCCGCACTGCTTCGGCGGCCTCCTTGAGCCCGGCCAGCTCCGAGTCGGTCAGGTTGCGCTCGACCACCTTCTTGACCCCGCCGGCACCGAGCTCGGCCTCCACGCCGAGGTAGACGCCCGCGATGCCGTATTGACCGTCCACCCAGGTGCACACCGGCATCACGGCGCCGGAGTCCTCCGCCACGGCCTTCGCCATCCGCGCCGCCGCGGCCGACGGGGCGTAGTAGGCGGAGCCGGTCTTGAGCAACGCGACGACCTCGGCGCCACCATTGCGCGTGCGGTCCACCAGCTCGTCGATCTTTGACTGCTCGAGGACATCGGACAGCGGCTTGCCGTCGACCGTGCATGCGCTCGGCACCGGGACCATCGTGTCGCCGTGCGAACCGAGCGTCAGTGTCTGCACCGACGCGATCGGAACGCCGAGCGTCTCGGCGACGAAATGCGTGAACCGCGCGGTGTCGAGCATGCCCGCCTGGCCGATGACCCGTCGCTTCGGGAAGCCGGTCACGTTGGCGGCGAGCGCCGTCATCTCGTCGAGCGGGTTGGACACGACGATGACGACCGCCTCGGGCGAGAACTTCGCCACGTTCTCCGCGACCTGGCGCACGATCTTCGCGTTGGTCTCGATCAGGTCCATCCGGCTCATGCCCGGCTTGCGCGGCAGGCCGGCGGTGATGACGACGATGTCGCTCTCGGCGGTCTGCTCGTAGCCCGACCCGTCCGTGCCGGTGGTGACGCCGACCAACTTGGTCTCGAAGCCCTCGATCGGCCTGGACTGGTTCATGTCCAAGGCAAGCCCCTCGGGCTTGCCTTCGATGATGTCCGTGAGCACCACCGTCTCGAAGACGTCGTACTCAGCGAGCCGCTGCGCGGTGGTGGAGCCGTAGAAGCCGGCGCCTACGACGGTGACTTTGCCGCGCCGCCCCGCGGCCGATTCAGCAGAGCGAGCCATGGTGTTACTTCATCTCCTCGAGCTTCTCGATGATCGCGTCGGCGTACTCGCGGGTGCCCACTGCCGTCGGGTCGTCGCGCGTCGGCTTCATGTCGTACGTCGTGTTCTTGCCCTCGGCGATGACGCTCGCAACGGCGTGCTCGAGGTTGTCGGCCGCCTTGCCCTCGCCGAGGTGCTTCAGCATGAGCTTTCCGGACAGGATCATCGCGGTGGGGTTGACCTTGTTCTGCCCCTTGTACTTCGGGGCCGAGCCGTGGGTGGCCTCGAAGACGGCGGTGCTGGCGCCGATGTTGGCGCCCGGCGCGACACCGAGGCCGCCAACCATGCCGGCGGTGAGGTCGCTCAGGATGTCGCCGTAGAGGTTGGGCAGCACCAGCACGTCCCATTCCTCCGGACGCTGGATCAGCCCCATGCACGTCGCGTCGACGAGATTCTCCCACGGGTCGATCTCGGGGAACTCCTTCGCGACCTCACGGAACACTGACAGGAACAACCCATCGGTGTGCTTCATGATGTTGGACTTCGTGACGCAGTGAACGCGCTTGCGGCCGTTGTCGCGGGCGTACTCGAACGCGTAGCGAATGATGCGCTCGGAGCCGAACTCGCTCATCGGCTTGATGCTGATGCCGGAACCTTCGCGGATCTTCTTGTGCTCGCCGGTGCGGTTGAGGAACTCGATGACTTCCTCGGCGTCCTTCGAGTGAGCTTCGTACTCGATGCCGGCGTAAAGATCTTCGGTGTTTTCGCGGACGACGACCACGTCGACGTTCTCGAACCGGGTTCGCACGCCCGGATAGGACTTGCACGGACGCAGGCAGGCGTAGAGATCAAGCTCGTAGCGCAGGGCCACGTTGACCGATCGGAACCCGGTGCCGATCGGGGTCGTGATCGGCCCCTTGATCGCGACGCCGTTGCGGCGTACAGAGTCGATCGTCTCCTGTGGCAGCGGCGTGCCCGCTGTCTCCATGATGTCGACGCCGGCCTCCTGGACATCCCAGTCGAACGACGAACCAGCAGTGGCGGCGGCCGCCTCGAGCACCCGACGGGTCGCGTCGGTCAACTCGGGACCGGTGCCGTCACCGGGAATAAGCGTCACGCGGTGCGTGGTCATCAATAGCGCTCCTGGCGATGGGATCCAACCCGCGAGGTTATCTGCGCAGCGCTAACCAACACTGTGCAGGGGCGTGATCGCGGCCAGGACCGCGATCGCCACGGCGAGGGCAGTGAGCACCAGGACGTCAATGTGTCGTCCACGTACGACGAGCGAGCCAGCGGCTCGCGGGCGCAGCACCAGCCGCAGCACCGCGGCGGCACCCAGTGAGGCCGCCACGACGTACATCCCGGGCCGGAGCCGGTCCATCACGACCAGCGCAACCCCGCAGGCGACCCCGAGCACGACGCCGATGAGCGGGTCGAGGCGACGTCGCGGCGGTGGCGGTTCGGGTTCGGTCACGGGTAGGTGACCGGTCGCTGTGGCGGCGGCGCGTGTCCCGACAGCACCGCGACGGCGAGATCCGCCTGGGCCGCCCGGACGAGAACGTGGTCGGTGGTGAACCCGGACATCGACGTGAACGGGATCTGAGCCGCGGCGAGCCGGTCGGCGACATCTGCCAGGAACCCAACCAACTCCCACGGCAGCGGGCCAGGGAACGTGATCCGACGCCAAGCACGGTCGACCTGGTCGGCGTCGCGCGCCCATTGATCGTCGTCAAGCAACGCTTCCGGCCCGACCACCGTCGTCTCGTGCTCACCACGAATGAGCGCGAAGAACACCCCCGGAACGCTGGGCGTGCTGGGGGTGCCCGGCGGCTGCCAGTCGGCCGGGTAGCGGATCACCGCCAGGTGGGTGGGGTCGAGCTGCGGCGACAAATCGGACGCAGCGTCGCCCGCCGGGGCACTCATCGACCCTGAATCTACCGAGCGTGGCGGCGCAGTCACCGACTACTCCACCGACTACTGGGGATGAACGACGTGTCACCCGGAGAGAACCGGGTACGCCCCGCACGGTGGACACGCCGTACCTTCGCCTCGAGGACAGCGGCACCGTGCACGAACTTCGCGGCGACGTCACCACCGTGGGTCGTGGAGTCGGTGTCGACATCAACCTCGACGACCCGAGCGTGAGCAGGCTGCATGCCGAGCTCGTGCGCCGGGGTCCGCATGTCTACGTGTCGGACCTGGGACTGTCGTCGAACGGAACCCGTGTCAACGGACGGCCGGTCGGGCGCCGGGTGCTCGTCGACGGCGACGTGCTGTCCTTCGGCGCGGCGCGGGCGCGCATCGGCGGCCTGGGTGCCTCCGAGAATGCCGCGGAAGACACCCTCGAGCTGCGGCGGGTGGCCGCGCCGGATCTGACCCGGCGCGAGGTGGAAGTGCTGCAGGCGCTCTGCCGGCCCGCGCTCAACCAGGAAGCGTTCGTCGCACCAGCCACGGCCAAGGAGATCGCCGACGAGCTGGTCGTCACCGAGGCCGCGGTGAAGCAGCACCTGCTCCGGCTCTACTCGAAGTTCCGCATCCCAGAGGGCGGCAACCGGCGTGGCCGACTCGCCAACGAAGTCATCGCGCTGGGCATCGTCCGCCCGCTGCCGGAAGGCAGCCGAGGCGGCTCCGTCCGCCGCGCCGGCTGATCAGCCAACTCTGCGCTCGGCCGATTCGACGCAGTTGCGGAAGAGCATGGCGATGGTGGTCGGGCCGACCCCACCGACGCGCGGGGTGATGGAGCCCGCAACCTGCTCCACCGACTCGTCGACGTCCGGCAGCAGTCGCTTGCCCTCGTAACGCACGCCGGCTCCGATCACGGTCGCGCCCGGACGGATGTGCTCCGGCTGGATCATTCCCGGGACGCCGGCGGCGGCAATGACGATGTCGGCTCGCCGCGTGTGCTCGGCCCAGTCCGGAACGCCGGTGTGCACGACGGTGACCGCAGCGTTCGCGGTCGGGCGCTTCTGCGACAGCAGGATCGACAACGGGCGGCCGATCGTGAAGCCACGTCCCACGATGCACACCGACCGGCCGGCAACGGGGATCTCGTAGTGGGCCAGTAGCGCCTCGATGCCCGCCGGCGTGCAGGGCTTCGGACCCGGCATGTCGAGGGCAAGCCGGCCCATGTTCGTCGGGTGCGCGGCGTCGGCGTCCTTGTTCGGGACGATCTCGTAGAGCGCACGCTCGTAGTCCAGGTGCGCGGGAATCGGGTATTGCAGCAGGATCGCGTCGACGTCGTCGGCTTCGTTGAACCGGCGGATCGTCGCATGCAGCTCGTCCTGCGTCGCGGTTTCGGGCAGGTGCTCGTGGTGCCCCGGGTTGAACCCGAGCTCGACCGCCTTGGCCTGCTTCATGGCGACGTAGCGGGCGCTCGGCTCGTCGCCGCCGACGAGGATCGTCGCGAGGCCGGGTGGGTGGCCCAGCTCACGGAGCTTGTCGATCCTCGGCGCCAGGTCGGCGAACACGGCGTCGGCCACCGGGCCGCCGGGGAGCATGCGCGCCGTCATCTGCGTCTCCTCCTGGGGTTCTCTAGTGGAAGAAGTGGCGGGTGCCGGTGAAGTAGAGCGCGACGCCGGCGTCCTTGGCGGCGGCGACGACCTCGGCGTCTCGCACCGAGCCGCCGGGTTCGACGACGGCGCGGACGTCGGCGTCGATCAGCACCTGCAACCCGTCGGCGAAGGGGAAGAACGCGTCGCTCGCCGCGACCGAACCCTTGGCCCGGTCGCCGGCGCGAGCAACCGCGAGCCGGGCCGAGTCGACTCGGTTGACCTGGCCCATACCCACGCCGACGGTTGCGCCGTCGGCGGCGAGCAGAATCGCGTTGGACTTCACCGACCGCACTGCCCGCCAGGCAAAGGCGAGGTCGCGCAAGGTCTCGTCGTCGACCGCGTCGCCGCACTGCAGCGTCCAGTTGCGAGGGTCGTCGCCATCAGCGTCGATGGCGTCGATGCTCTGCATGAGCAGGCCGCCGCTGACTCCGCGTGTCTCGATGCCGCCACGCGCGGGCGGCGGCGGACAGACGAGCAGCCGCAGGTTTCTCTTGGCGCGCAGCAACGCGAGCGCATCGTCATCGAACGCCGGCGCGCAGATGACCTCGGTGAATACGTCTGCGAGCTGTTCGGCCATCTGCCGACTCACCGCGCCGTTCGTCGCGATGACCCCGCCGTACGCGGACACCGGGTCGCACGCGTGGGCCTTGCGGTGCGCGTCGGCGATGTCCGTGCCGATCGCGATGCCACAGGGGTTGGCGTGCTTGATGATGGCGACGCAGGGCTCGGCGAAGTCGTAGGCCGCGCGCCGGGCGGCGTCGGTGTCGACGTAGTTGTTGTAGGACATCTCCTTGCCGTGCAGCTGCTCGGCCTGCGCGAGTCCCGGCGCGGCCGCGTCGCTGCGGTAGAGCGCCGCACGCTGGTGCGGGTTCTCGCCGTAGCGCAGCACCGCCGCGCGTTGCCAGGTGCCGCCGACCCAGGCGGGGAAACCACTGCCTTCGTCGGACGGGGCGACGACGCTGCCCATCCACGAGGCGACGGCCACGTCATACGTGGCGGTGTGCACGAACGCGCGTGCCGCCAGCTGACGGCGCTGCTCGAGACTGAAACCGCCGTTGCCGAGCGCCTCGATAACGGCGGGATAGTCGCTCGGGTCGACGACGACGGCGACGGACGGATGGTTCTTGGCCGCTGCGCGGACCATCGTCGGCCCGCCGATGTCGATCTGCTCGACGCACTCGTCCGGCGTCGCGCCGCCGGCGACGGTCTGGACGAACGGGTAGAGGTTGACGACCACCAGGTCGAAGGGCTCGATGCCGAGCTCATCCAGCTGTTGCTGGTGCGACGTCAGCCGCAGGTCGGCGAGCACACCGGCATGCACCTTGGGGTGCAGCGTCTTCACCCGGCCGTCGAGGCACTCGGGGAAGCCGGTGAGCTCCTCCACGGCAGTGACCGGGATGCCAGCGTCACGAAGCCGCGCCGCGGTCGATCCGGTCGAGACCACGTCGACGCCGGCCGCTGCGAGCGCGCTGCCCAGCTCGTCGAGGCCGGTCTTGTCGTAGACGCTGACCAGGGCGCGCCGGAGCGGGCGCTTGTCATCACTCACCGATGGAGACCTTTCTGCCGTCGACACGCCATCCGTGACGCGCCATCCGTCCGACAACATCGACGAGGAGCTCGCGCTCCACGGTCTTGATCCGCTCGTGCAACGTCGCCTCGTCGTCGTCGTCACGCACCTCGACCGCGCGCTGCGCGACGATCGGCCCGGTGTCGACACCGCTGTCGACGAAGAAGACCGTGCAGCCGGTCACCTTGACGCCGTGCGCAAGCGCATCGCGAGCCCCGTGCATGCCGGGGAACGCCGGCAGCAGCGCGGGATGAGTGTTGACATAGCACTGGCCGAACCGGTCCAGGAAGGTCTCGCCGGCGAGCTTCATGAATCCCGCGGAGACGACGAGATCGGGCTCGTGCTTGGCTACCTCGTCGGTCATCGCCCGGTCCCAGGCAGCCCGGTCGGGGAAGTCCGGCACGCGCAGGACGAAGGTCGGGATGCCCGCGCGCTCGGCCCGCCGCAAGGCCTCGATGCCGTCACGGTCCGCGCCGACCGCGACCACGCTGGCGGCGTACGACGGGTCAGTGGCCGCGTCGAGGAGGGCCTGCAGCAGCGTGCCGGCACCGGAGGCGAGCACGACTACCCGGGCGGACACGGCGGGGTCCCCTCTCGCGAGGTCTGGGAAGTCGGCGCGGGGAAGACGCGCTCAGCCTATCGCGGGGGTACGGGCGTTGGCGGCGTCCAGCCACTACAGTCCGCGCATCGATGCAGCACTCGGTAACCGGCGACTGCGCAGGAGGCTCTCAGTGACGCAACCGCCCGACGACCCGTACGCGACGCCACAACCGGGAGGGCTGCCCCAATATCCACCTCCCGCGCCGGGAGACGCCCAATTCGGGCAACCCCAATACGGGCAGCCCCAGTACGGGCAGCAGCCGTACGCACAGGCGCCCTACGGGCAGGCGCCCTACGGCTATGCGCGGGGCCAGTTGGCCAACTGGCCCCGGCGCGTCGGCGGCCGGCTGCTGGACGGGATCATCTTCGGCGTCCCCGCGAGCATCATCGGTGTCGCCAGTGGCAGCGTCGGTGTCCGCTACCTGATGGATCTGCTGGTTATCGTCATCATCGGCTACCTCAACGGGGCGCGCGGCCAGACGCCGGGCAAACGCATCGTGGGGATCAGGCTGCAGCGCGACACCGACGGCCAGGTGCTCGGTGCGGGCATGGGCATCGCCCGGGAGTTCGCGCACTTCGTGGACACGTTCGCGCTGTTCCTCGGCTGGCTGTGGCCGCTCTGGGACGGCAAGCGTCAGACGTTCGCGGACAAGATTGTGGGATCCGTGGCGATCGTCGCCTGACTAGCCGCGGCGCACCCACGCCCGGCCGGCGGCAAAGACCGCGGCCACGACGGACAGCTCGAGGGCCAGCACCAGGCCCACCTGCCACGGCGATGCGCCGACGGCAGTCATCCGGCCGTGCCCGGCGGGACCACCGCCGATCGCGACGAGAATGGCGACGAGCAGGCCGGCCAAGGCCGCCGCGAGCACAGCCCGCCCCGCCGCCGTCCACACGCTGACAACGTCGCCCCGCGTGGCGAACCAGCCCGTGAGCGCGCCGATCCCCAGCAGCAAGGCGACCGCTGCCACGCGCACCAGTGTCGGTGCCGGGCCGTGCGGCACTGCCGCGAGCAGCGGCAACGCGGGCACCGCGCCGACGTGCGCCCCGCCCAGCGAGACCGAGCTGCCGGCGCCGACGGCGAAACCCGGGCCGGTGAGGTAGCCCACGGCCGCGATAGCGGCATTGGGGAGCAGCAGGGCGTCGAGCACCAGCACGGCGAAACGCGCCGTCATGCCGCCGCCGAGCCCATCGGCGATATCCGCCGCAGCGCGAGCGTGGGTGGCGAGCGAGCCAAGGGTCAGCACGACGCCGGCGACGACGAGCACCGCCACTGCCAGTGCGCCGGCGCGCATCGAGGCGGCGAACCACGGCGGCAGCCCGGCTGACGAGAGCCGCAGCGCTCCGGTGCCGCGCGCGGCGCCCCAGCAGGCAGCGGCAGTGCCGAGGAGCAGCCCGGCGACGAGTGCTGCCACGGGTGACGGGCGCACCGGGGCGGCATTGGCCGCCGCTGCGACGAAGGCGCTCAGCACGGCGTACGGCACTCCAACGGCCACCCCGACCGAAGCGATGCCGGTCAGGCTGTCGATCGCGTGGCCGCGGGCGAGCACCGCGGCAGCCCGCGCGACCACGAACGACAGCCCCAGCGTCAGCCCGAGCGGTGCCACGGCGAGGGAGCCACCGCCGACGTGCAGCGGGACCTTGTGCGCTGCGAGCCACAACTGCAGTGCCACGCGGATCGCCTGGCCTGCGCCCGCGCCGGACCGTGAGTCGGTGGCCCACACGATCAGCACGCAGACCATGAGGATGGCGACGCCGACGGCGACCGCCCACAGCGCAGCGAACGCACCTCGCCACCACAGCGACGGGCTCGTCTCGTCGGCAGGGGCCGTCGCGACCGCGGCCGGTGGCCGCGTGAGCAGTTCGGTCATCGCGTCCCAGCGTGACCGGTGGTGCCGATGATCATGGGGATTTCAGCGAGACACGCCCGGCGTGTCAGGCAACATCCCCATGATCACTTGCCAGTCAGGATCTCCCGCATCAGCGAGGCGGTCTCCGACGGCGTCTTGCCGACGCGCACCCCGACCGCTTCCAGCGCTTCCTTCTTCGCCTGCGCGGTGCCGCTGGAGCCGGAGACGATCGCACCGGCGTGGCCCATCGTCTTGCCCTCCGGCGCCGTGAAGCCGGCGACGTAGCCCACGACGGGCTTGGTGACGTTGGCCTTGATGAACTCGGCCGCGCGCTCTTCGGCGTCGCCGCCGATCTCACCGATCATCACGATCGCGTCGGTCTCCGCGTCGTCCTGGAAGGCGGCCAGGCAGTCGATGTGCGTCGTGCCGACCACCGGGTCACCACCGATGCCGACGCAGGTGGAGAAGCCGATGTCGCGGAGCTCGTACATCATCTGGTAGGTCAGCGTGCCGCTCTTGCTGACGAGGCCGATGCGGCCCGGCTTGGTGATGTCGGCGGGGATGATGCCGGCGTTGGACTTGCCGGGCGAGATGAGCCCCGGACAGTTCGGCCCGATGATGCGCGTCGCCGACTGTTCGCGGGCGTAGTTGTAGAAGTAGGCCGTGTCCTGCACCGGGATGCCCTCGGTGATGACGACGAGCAGCGGGATCCCCGCGTCCACGGCTTCGATCGAAGCGTCGCGCGTGAATGCGGGCGGGACGAACACCACGGAGACATCCGCGCCGGTCTCCGTCATCGCCTCGCTGACGGTCGCGAACACCGGGATGCCGTCAACGTCTGTGCCCGCCTTGCGAGGGTTGACCCCGCCCACGACGTCAGTGCCGGAAGCGACCATGCGGCGCGTGTGCCGCTGTCCTTCCGACCCGGTCATCCCCTGCACGATCACCCTGCTCTTCTCGGTGAGCCAGATCGCCATCAGGCAGCCCCGTTCCCTTGTCCGGCCGCAGCGAGTTCGGCCGCACGTTGGGCGGCGCCGTCCATCGTGTCGACCTGCTCGATCAGTTCGTGGGCGCGCTCGGTGAGGATGCGCCGGCCCTCGGCCGCGTTGTTGCCGTCGAGACGTACGACGAGGGGCCGCGTGAGTTGTTCGCCGCGGCCCTCGAGCAGCGACAGCGCCGACACGATGCCGTTGGCGACCGCGTCGCACGAGGTGATGCCGCCGAAGACGTTGACGAACACCGATCGGACCGACGGGTCGGACAGGATGATCTCGAGCCCGTTGGCCATCACCTCGGCCGACGCGCCGCCGCCGATGTCGAGGAAGTTGGCCGGCTTTACCGAGTGCTTTTCACCGGCGTAAGCGACCACGTCGAGCGTGGACATGACGAGTCCGGCACCGTTGCCGATGATGCCCACCTGGCCGTCGAGCTTGACGTAGTTGAGGTTCTTCTCCTTGGCGCGCACCTCGAGCGGGTCGGTGGCGCTCATGTCGCGGTAGGTGGCGTGAACGTCCTCGTGCCTGAAGTCCGCGTTGTCGTCGAGCGTGACCTTGCCGTCGAGTGCCAGCACCTGGTCGTCCGGCGTGCGCACCAGCGGGTTGACCTCGACGAGCGTGGCTTCCTCGCCGGTGAAGACGTCCCAGAGTTTGACGATGACGTCGACGGCCTGATCGCGGATGGCCTCGGGGAGATTGGCCTGCACGGCGATCTCCTCGGCCTTCGCCCGGTCGACGCCGGCGACCGGGTCGATGGCCACACGGGCGAGCGCATGCGGCTTCTCGACCGCAAGCTCTTCGATCTCCATGCCGCCCTCGGCGGAGCACATCGCAAGGTAGGCGCGGTTCGTGCGATCGAGGAGGAAGGACAGGTAGTACTCGGTGCCGATGTCCGCGGCCTGCGAGATCAGCACCGAGTGGACGGTGTGGCCTTTGATGTCCATGCCCAGGATCGCGCGGGCGTGCTTTTCGGCGTCGTCCGCGGTGGGCGCGAATTTCACCCCGCCGGCCTTGCCCCGGCCGCCGGTCTTGACCTGCGCCTTCACCATGACCGGTCCGCCGCCCAGCTGCTCTGCAGCTGCGCGGGCCTGCTCCGGCGTGGTGACGACGACTTGCTTGGTCGTCGGCACGCCGTGCTTGGCGAGGAGCTCCTTGGCTTGCCACTCGTACAGGTCCACGAACGGCGAGGTTATCCAGAGCGCTATGAGCGCTTTCGCGCCGGTGCAGTCAGGCGGCCGGTGCGTGCACGTGCGAGCGCACCCAGTCCACGATCGTCGCGGTCGTGGTGCCGGGGGTGAACACCTCGGCAACTCCGAGCTCTTTCAGCGGTGCGATGTCTGCGTCGGGGATGATGCCGCCGCCGAAGACGACGATGTCGCGCGCGTCGCGATCGGCGAGGAGTTGCATCACCTTCGCGAACAAGGTCATGTGCGCACCGGAGAGGATCGACAGGCCGATCGCCTGCGCGTCTTCCTGGAGTGCGGTCTCCACGATCTGCTCCGGCGTCTGGTGCAGCCCGGTGTAGATGACCTCCATGCCCGCGTCGCGCAGCGCTCGCGCCACCACCTTGGCCCCGCGGTCATGTCCGTCGAGGCCAGGCTTCGCGATAACCACGCGCAGCGGCGCCCCTTGCATGCTGGGAGAGTAACCGGCCATGGCGCAGGCGTCGGAGGGTGAGTCGGTCACGGTGCAGCGCCGTTGCTTCGGCAACGCGGAAGCCGTCGTCGCGCAGTGGGACTTCGCCGTGCACGGGGGCACGTTCGGCGAGGCCGCAGCCGCAGCATTCGAATCCGCCTGCGCCGAGGCTGCGGCGACCGCGACGCCCCTCGTGACCGTGCTGCGCAGCGGTGGGACGCGCCTGCAGGAGGGGATGCGGGCGCTCGTCGGCATCCCGCGGGCTGCCATCGCGCTCGACCGCGTCGCGCACGCCGGTGTCGCCCACGTGAGCGTCGCGGATCACCCGACCACGGGCGGCGTCTGGGTCACGATCGGGGCGGCCGCCGACGTGCGCGCGGCTGTCGCGGGTGCCACCGTCGGGTTCTCCGGTCCGCGCGTCATCCAGGCGATGACCGGCGTGACGGTTCCGCCCGGCGCCAACACCGCCCAGAGCGCCGCGGCGGCCGGCCTCGTCGACGCTGTCATCGCCCCAGAGGGCGTGGACGCCTGGATCACCCAGGTCTTGCGAACACTGCGGCAGGACACGCCGGAACCCGCAGTCCCGGCAACGTCGTTGTCACCGTCACTGGCACCGCCGGATCGCGCGGGCTGGGCGCAGGTCGTGCACAGCCGCACGAGCGCGCGCGCGGACGGCGCCGCTGTCCTCGCCGCCCTGCTCGACGACCATGTCCCGCTGCGAGGACGGGACGAGTCGGTGCGAGCGGCGGTCGGTCGCCTCCGCGGGCGTCGCGTGGTGATGGCCGCTGTCGCCGCGACGCGAGCCGCGCGCGTGACGCCGGCGGGCTACCGACTGCTGTCGCGTGCGGCCCGCTTGGCCGATCGCCTCGCCATCCCCTTGGTCACGCTGGTCGACACCGCCGGTGCCGACCCGTTGCCGGACAGCGAGGACGATGCGCTCGCCGCCGAGATCGGCGTGGCACTCGCTGCCGTGTTGGCGTGTGGCGCACCGACGGTCTCCGTCGTCCACGGCGAGGGCGGGTCGGGCGGCGCGCTCGCGGCCGCGGTCACCGACCTGGTCGCCGTCACGCAGGACGCCTGGTTCGCGGCCCTCGCACCCGAGGGCGCTGCCGCCACGCTGCGAGTGACGCCGCAGGAGGCGGCCGATCTGATGCGGGTTGCTCCCCAGGATCTGCTTGCTGACGGTTTCGCCGACGCTGTCGTCGCTGCGGACCCGGAGCGGCTCGGGCGGTGGGTGCGGGCCCAATTGGACCTACTCGGGCAGCTCGATCCCGGCGTACGACGGACTAAACGCGGGGCGCGATGGGGTGGTCCGCTGCGACCAAATGTCCCGTGAATCCCGGTCTGTATCCGCAACATTGACTATCTCGCGTGTGAGAACCCTCACTCTCTGCCGATCATTCGCTACCTTGCGAGTACCGGTGTGGTCGCTTCCCCTGATCCCGGAGGTCTCACGGGTGAACCCGACGAAGGCAGTGGGCGTCGCGCAACGAGGGGTCCGCAGCGTCCTGTCACCCGCAGGACTGCGCGGGACGGCGGTTGAGGTTGCCTGGCTGGTCGCGCACATCGCGGCGTACCCGTTCGGGGTCGTCGACGAGAAGGCGTCGGAGCCAGTCCACCGCTACACGCTGGACGGGCTGACGCCGATCAGGCGCGGGCTCATCATCGGCGACGTCGAAGCGGCGGGCACGCCGATCCTGCTGGTGCATGGGCTGGTCGACAACAGATCGATCTTCACCGTGCTGCGTCGGGCCTTGCGGCGACGCGGGTTCGGTCGGATCTGGACGATGAACTACCACGTGCTCACCTCCGACGTACGCGCCGCGGCGCAGCGCCTGGCCGCGACCGTCGAGGCGATCTGCGAACAGACCGGTTACGAGCGGATCCACGTCATCGGGCACTCGATGGGCGGCATCATCGCCCGCTACTACGTCCAGCGCATGGACGGCGACGCGCGCGTGCACACGCTCGTGACTCTCGGCTCGCCGCACGGTGGGACGCGCGCGGCGCACCTGCTCCCCCGCGGGGTCTGTCGTCAGCTCACGCCACGCTCGGAGATCGTCACGGAGCTTGCCGAACCGGCGCCTTCATGCCGCACTCGGTTCGTGTCGTTCTGGAGTGACCTCGATGTGCTGATCGTGCCCAAACGAGCCGCGCGCGTCGAGCATCCCGATCTGTCCGCTCGCAACATCTTCGTTCGCGGCGTAGGTCACATGTCGCTTCCGATCGACGTCAGGGTCACCCGGGAGATCGCGGCCACCCTCGCCCAGTTGGACTCGCACGGCACCACCGTCCGTGCAGGCATGACGCATTTGGAGCCTGCGACGCCGTCCGGCCCGCCGGCCTCGAGCCGCCGGGCCGGCCGGCGCAACGCGTCGACCGCCTGATTTCGGAAAATTTAGCGGGCTAGCAGGAGCCCGCTCGACGCGCGGCGAAGCAGGAACTCGACCGTCGTCGAGGAGTCCGCCGCCTTCATGATCTCCCGCCGTCGGTTCATGCTGCCTGGAATTCGAGGTGCCGTCGCCGTGCTCACGCTCGGCGCAGCCGTCGCGGCGACGATGCTGACCGGCCGAGCGCACGGGCTTCGGCCGACGGCGTACGCCGCAGAGCAACGCGCCGTCTCGGCGTCACGGGAGCCCAACACCCAGACCCTCAACGAGCCGGAGCTGCCCGATGTCAGCGGGGCGTTGCGGCTGTTCGGCCTTTCTCCGACCCGCGCTCCCCAGCGCGCCTCACGCTCGACCGCGCGTACACCCTTGCACCGCTGGGTGCGGCCCAACTGGGGGCCGCTCAGCTCCCCGTTCGGCTACCGCTGGGGCCGGCTGCACGCGGGCATCGACCTGGCCGGAGCCTGGGGCTCGACCATCGTCGCCGCGACCGATGGCTGCATCACCTACGCCGGGCCGATGTCCGGCTACGGCGAAGTCATGCAGATCGCCGACTGGGACGGCACCGAGACCGTGTATGGGCACATGTCGTCGTTCATCCGCACCTCGGGCTGCGTGCATGCCGGTGACTCGATCGCGCGCGTCGGCGAAGGCGGGGACGCGACCGGGCCGCACCTGCATTTCGAGGTCCGGGTCGGCGGAACGCCGATCGACCCGATCCCCTTCCTCGCCAAACGCGGCGTCTACATCTGAGGGCTCGGGCTTCGCCGAGGACTTCGCCGACCTTCACGAAAGTGCTGTAACGAGCGCGTTTTTGCTGCACTTTCGTCGAAGTCGACGACGCAGGTCGCTCGGTCGCTACAGCTTGGCTAGGGGCGCGTACCGGAGAAGCAGCCTCTTGGTGCCGACGTCGCCGCCGAAGTCGACTTCGGCTTCGGCGCTGTTGTCGGCGCCGCGCACCGTGACGACGCGGCCCAATCCGAACGCATCATGGTTGACCCGGTCGCCGGGCGAGAGCGCCGGGATCGGCCGCAGCCCCGGACCAGCGACACGACCGCGGCTCATCGCACGATCGGCCGCGCGTTGCGACGGGCTCTGCTCGGTGTGACCCTGCCACTCGACCAGCTCCCGAGGGATGTCGTCGAGGAAGCGTGACGCGGGGTTGTACGACGGCGAGCCCCACGCCGAACGAACCAACGTGCGGGACAGAAACAATCGCTGTTCGGCCCGGGTGATGCCGACGTAGGCAAGGCGGCGTTCCTCGGCCAGCTCCTGCGGGTCGGACAGCGACCGCATGTGCGGAAAGACCCCGTCCTCGAGTCCGGTGAGGAAAACAGCCGGGAACTCCAGTCCCTTCGCGGTGTGCAAGGTCATCAACGTCACCACACCGCCCGCATCGTCGGCGTCCGGCACTTCGTCCGCGTCGGCGACGAGTGCCACCTGCTCGAGGAAGTCGGCGAGTGTGCCATCCGGGCGCGACTCCTCGAACTCGCGGGCCACCGACACCAGCTCTTCGAGGTTTTCCACCCGGCCTTCGTCTTGCGGGTCCTCGGAGGACTGCAGCTCGGCGACGTAACGGCTGCGGTCCAGCACCGCCTCCATCACGTCACCCGGTGACCCGCCGGCAGCCAACGCGGCAAGCTCCTCGAACAGCGTCACGAACTCCTGCACCGCGTTGATCGACCGCGTCGCCATGCCCGGCGCCTCTTCGACGGATCGCAGCGCGTCGATGAAAGCGATGCGTTGCCGCGACGCGTGCGCGTCGAGTTGTTCGATCGCGCGATCGCCGATGCCGCGCTTGGGCACGTTGATGATGCGCCGCAACGACACCTCGTCGAGCGGGTTGACGATCGCGCGGAGGTAGGCAAGTGCATCGCGCACCTCACGTCGTTCGTAGAAGCGCACTCCGCCGACAACTTTGTAGGGCAGACCGACGCGGATGAAGACTTCTTCGAACACACGGCTTTGCGCATTGGTGCGATAGAACACGGCCACGTCGCACGGCCGAATGCTGTGTTCGTCATGCAGCCGGTCGATCTCCTGAGCCACCCACGCTGCTTCGTCGTGTTCGTTCTCGCCGACATAGCCGACGATCTTCGGACCGTCGCCCTGCTCCGACCACAACCGTTTGGGCTTGCGCTCCGGGTTCTTCGCGATGACCGCGTTGGCAGCGGACAGGATGGTCTGCGTCGAGCGGTAGTTCTGCTCGAGCAGTACGACGGTGGCGTCCGGATAGTCGGCCTCGAACTGCAAGATGTTGCGGATCGTGGCACCGCGGAACGCGTAGATGCTCTGGTCGGCGTCACCGACGACGCAGAGCTCGGAGCGGTGTTCGCCTGCGCCCACCAGCTCGCGCACGAGGACGTATTGCGCGTGGTTGGTGTCCTGGTATTCGTCGACGAGCACGTGGCGGAACCGGCGTCGATAGTGCTCAGCCACGTCCGGAAACAACTGCAAGAGCGTGACCGTCGTCATGATCAGGTCGTCGAAGTCGAGTGCGTTGGCCCGACGCAGCCGGCTCTGGTAGGTCTCGTAGGCCTCGGCCACGGTTCGCTCGATGTGGTTGCCGGCCTTGGCCTTGGCATCGTCGAAGTCGACCAGCTCGTTCTTGAGGTTGCTCACCTGCGCGGCGAGGGACCGCGGTGGGTAGCGCTTCGGATCGAGGTCGAGGTCTCGTGCCACCGCCGTCATGAGTCGGCGTGAGTCGTCCGCGTCATAGATGGAGAACGACGAGGAGAAGCCGAGCCGTTTGATCTCGGAACGACAGATGCGGACGCAGGCGGAGTGGAAGGTCGAGACCCACATCGCCTTGGCCCGCGGGCCGACCAGCCGCCCGACGCGCTCCTTCATCTCACCAGCGGCCTTGTTGGTGAACGTGATGGCGAGGATCGACCCCGGCGAGGCGTCGCGTTCGGCGATGAGCCAGGCGATCCGATGTGTGAGCACGCGGGTCTTCCCCGACCCGGCACCGGCCACGATCAGCAGCGGCCCGCCGCGGTGCAGAACAGCCGCCCGCTGCTGCGGGTTGAGCCCTTCGAGCAGGGTCTCCGGCTCGACCGCCAACCGGGGAGGGCGGGGCCGCTCGTCCGGCTGCGAGGCGGTGTCGGGAAGATCGTCGGGCAGGCTCGTCATCGGTAGGGACGAGACTATGTCGCGCCAAGGACGATTGAGGCCAAGGACGATTCAAGGGAGTGCACGTGGACCTGTTCAGTGTGAGCGGCAAGGTCGCCGTCGTGACCGGCGGCAGCCGCGGGATCGGGCTGATGATCGCCCGCGGGCTGCTCCAGGGAGGGGCGAAGAAGGTCTACATCTCCTCACGCAAGGCGGATGCCTGCGAGGCCGCGGCCGCGGAGTTGTCGGCGTACGGCGAGGTGGCGGCGATCCCCGCCGACCTCTCGCAGCCGGCGGAGTGCCGTCGCCTGGCCGAGGAAGTCGGCGCGCTAGAACCGGCGCTGCACATCCTGGTCAACAACGCGGGCGCGACCTGGGGCACGCCGCTCGCGGAGTTCACTGAGGACGCCTGGGACAAGGTCATGGACACCAACGTCAAGGGGCCGTTCTTCCTGACGCAGGCGTTTCTGCCGCTGCTCGAGAAAGCGGCCAGCGACGACGACCCGGCGCGTGTCATCAACGTCGGCAGCATCGACGGGTTGCACGTGAACCCGATGCCGCACTACCCCTATTCCGCGAGCAAGGCGGGCATCCACCACCTGACCCGGGTGCTGGCTCGTGAGCTCGCAGCGAAACGGATCACCGTCAACGCCATTGCGCCCGGACCATTCCCGTCGAAGATGATGGCGTTCGCGCTCGACAATCCCGCTGCACGGGGCGCGATCGAGAAGGGAAACCCGCTCGGCCGGATCGGCCGCCCCGACGACATGGCCGGCGTCACGGTGTTCCTGGCCAGCCGCGCGGGGTCCTACGTCAACGGCGCGGTGATCCCCGTCGACGGCGGAATCAGTGCAGTCGTCTGAGGGTTGTCGCCGACATGGCTGAGGTCGAACGCGCGCTTGCTGTGATGGCCCATCCCGACGACGTCGACTTCGGCGCGGCCGGCAGCGTCGCGCTGTGGACCGACGCGGGCGTGGAGGTCACCTACTGCATCATCACCGACGGTGACGCCGGCGGTTTCGATCCGACCGTGCCGCGAAGCGAGATCGGGTCGATCCGTCGCGCGGAGCAGACCGCCGCGGCGAAGGAGGTCGGCGTCAACGACGTGCGTTTCCTCGGCTATCCGGACGGCCGGCTCGAAGTGAGCTTCGACCTGCGCCGCGACATCGCCCGGGTGATCCGCGAGGTGCGCCCGCAGCGGGTCGTCTGTCAGAGCCCGCAACGCAACATGCTCCGCATCCCGGCAGCACACCCGGACCACATGGCGGCCGGTGAGGCGACGTTGTGCGCGATCTATCCGGACGCGCGAAATCCCTTTGCCTACGCCGATCTCGCCGACCTCGAGGCGTGGAAGGTCGCGGAGACATGGGTCTCCGGATATGAGAACAACAACCGCTACGTCGACGTGACCGACGTCTGGGAACGCAAAATCGCCGCGCTGCGAGCACATGCGAGTCAGCACGAGCACCCAGAGATGCTCGACGGCATGATGCGCGGGTGGAACGGCGGCAACGCGACCTACGCCGGGCTGCCGGCCGGCCGTCTCGCCGAGGCGTTCTGGGTCTTCAGCACCGCATGAGTTTCGGCATGCGGCTGCTGATCTCGGCGAGGTGGGCTACAGCGTGAGGACCATGCGGGTGTTGCCGAGGATGTTGGGCTTCACGTGCTCGAGCCCGAGGAACTCCGCAACACCTTCGTCATAGGAGCGCAGCAGCTCCTCGTAGACATGGGGCTCGACCGGCGCGCCGTCGAGTTCCTGAAAACCGTGCCGGGCGAAGAAGTCGACCTCGAAGGTCAAGCAGAACAGCCGTCGTACGCCGACGTCGCGGGCGCGTTGCAGCAACCGTTCGAGCAAAACATGGCCCACGCCCTGCCCGCGCACTGACGGATCCACCGCAAGCGTCCGGACCTCGCCGAGGTCCTCCCACATCACGTGCATCGCGCCACACCCGACGATGCGCCCGGACGGTTCCGCCGCGACCACGAACTCCTGCACATCCTCGTAGAGCGTGACGGTGGGCTTGTCGAGCAGGATGCCGCGCGGGGCATAGGTGTCGACCAGGCGTCGGATCTCCACGACGTCGCAGGTGCGCGCCGGCCTGATGAGGGCGGTCACGCGCTGGGGGTGCCGGGGGTGCCGGGATTGCTGGCGGTGCCGGGGCAGTCGGCCGTCAACGGCTCGAGCGCCCCGCGCACCGCGGCCAGCTGCTCGGGTGCCAGCCGGTCGATGAGGTGCTGCCGGACGCCGCGTAGGTGCGTCGGATAGGCCGCGCGGACGCGCTCCTGCCCAGCCTCGGTGACCGCCGCGTAGACCACGCGCGCGTCGGTGGCACAGCGTTGTCGCTCGACCAGACCCTCACGGACCAGCCGGTCGACGACCCGTGTCAGCCCACTGGGCGTCACGACGGACACGGCCGCGAGGTCGCTCATCCGCAGCCGGTTCTCCGGTGCCTCGGTGAGGTGCGCGAGCACTTCGTATGCCGGCAGGCTCAGCTGCTGCTCGGCCTCCAGCTCGGCCTCGAGCAGCCGGACGACACGCGCATGCGCCCGGATGAAGGCATGCCACGCCGACATCTCGGCCGCCGTGAGCGGCAGCGTCCCGGTCGTGGTCACGAAAAAATTCTACCCGGGAATACTTGCGCCCGCAACCTTCTTAGAGGTAATGTCGGTTGCAACAGTTGCGGCGACAACAATTAGCGGAGGTAATCATGACCACCAGCGCCACCGAGACCGGCACCCAGACCCTGACCGGCACCTACGACATCGACGCCTCGCACAGCCGTCTCGGCTTCGCGGCGAAGCACGCGATGGTCGCCACCGTGCGCGGCGGTTTCAAGGTCTACAGCGGCGAGGTCTACCTCGACGAAGCCCAGCCGGAGAACAGCTGGGCCAAGGTCGAAATCGACGTCGCGAGTGTCGACACCGGCAACGCCGACCGCGATGCGCACCTGCGCACCCCGGACTTCTTCGACATCGAGAACCACCCGACGATCACCTTCCAGAGCACGAAGGTGGAGAAGGTGGACGACGACGTCTACACGCTGATCGGCGACCTCACCATCAACGGCAAGACCAACCCCGTGTCCGTCGAATGGGAGCTCACCGGCACCTCGACGGACCCGTGGGGCGGCTACCGCGCCGGCTTCGAGGGCAAGGCGACGGTCAACCGTCGCGACTGGGACCTCGCCTGGAACGTCGCGCTCGACAAGGGCGGCGTCCTGGTGAGCGAGAAGGTCAAGCTCGAGTTCGACATTGCTGCTGTGAAGCGCGCATAAGTTCGGCGAACAACCATGCCAGGGTGAGGACGTGCAAGATTTCGTCCTCACCCTGGCGTGTCCAGACCGGCCCGGCATCGTGCATGCGGTGTCGGGCTTTCTCGCGCAGCGCGACTGCAACATCCTCGATGCGCAGCAATACGGAAGTCCGCGGAGCCAGCGCTTCTTTCTGCGCATCCACTTCGCCTCGCCGCTCGGCCAAGACGCGCTCGAGGCGGCTTTCGTCGAGACCGCGGCCGGGTTCGGCATGGACTGGCAGCTGCACCCGAGCGACGACCGCCCACGCGTGCTCGTCCTCGTGTCACGCGAGGGGCATTGCCTCAACGACCTGCTCTACCGCTGGCGCAGCGGCTACCTGCCATGTGAGATCACCGCGGTCGCGTCCAACCACTCGGATCTCGCGCCGCTGACATCGCCGTACGACGTCCCGTTTCACCACCTGCCGGTCGCCCCCGAAACCCGCAGTGACCAGGAAGCGCAGATCCTCGGGCTCGTCGATCAACTGGGCATCGAACTGGTCGTGCTCGCCCGCTACATGCAGGTGCTGTCACCGTCGTTCTGCGCCGAGCTGCCGGGACGGATCATCAACATCCATCACTCGTTCTTGCCGAGCTTTCGCGGCGGCCGGCCCTATGAGCAGGCCTACGTCCACGGTGTGAAGCTGATCGGCGCCACCGCCCACTACGTCACCGCCGACCTCGACGAAGGCCCGATCATCGAGCAAGAGGTCGCACGAGTCGGCCACGCGCACGAGCCCGGCAACCTTGCCGCGGTCGGCCGCGATCTGGAGTGTGTTGCGCTGGCCCGGGCGGTCCGCTGGCATCTCGAGCAGCGCGTCCTGCTCGACGGACAGCGGACCGTGATCTTCCCCTAGCCCTCGGGATCGGTGACGTCGGCAACGGTCGCGCCGAGTGCCTGCAGCGCGGCGCCCGCGTCGAGCCCGACCGCCACACCGTGCGCGCCACCGCCGAGGGTGATGTCGCCTGTGATCCGCTCGTCGGCGAACACTGGCCAGGGCGTGGTCGAACCGAACGGGGTGATGGTCCCGCGCTCGTAGCCGGTTGCCGCCCGCGCCCGCTCCGCGTCGGGCAGCGACAGCCGCCGCTCGCCGACCACCGCGCGCAACTTGGGCCAGGAGATCGTCCGGTCTCCGGGCACGAGGACGAAAAGATAGTCGTCTTCGCCCCGTCGTACGACGAGAGTCTTCACCACCGCCGCCGGGGTAACGCCGCGGGCGATCGCCGCCTCGGCGAGACTCCGCACCGGTCCATGCCGGATCACCCGGTAGCCGATGCCTGATTTGTCCAGGGCCGCGAGTGCAGCCTCCTCGCCCATGGGGAACAGTGTGGCCGTGGACCCGACGAGCGAACTGACCCTCCGCCTCCTCACCGACTTCGACACCATCACCGTGGTCGGCCTGTCCGCGGACCCAGTGAAATCCGCGCATTCCGTGCCTGCGGCCATGCAGGCCTACGGGTGGCGGATCATCCCGGTCAACCCGCACGCCGACGAGCTGCTCGGCGAACGGGTCTACCGGACGCTCGCCGATGTGCCGGAACAGGTGGATTTCGTCAACGTGTTCCGACCGTCGGCACAGGCAGCGGACGTCGCCCGGCAAGCGATCGCCGTCGGCGCGAAGGCGATCTGGCTGCAGCTCGGCATCGTCTCCGCCGAGGCCCGTGAGCTGGCCGAGGCGGCCGGGCTGTTGTACGTCGAGGACCGCTGCCTCGCCGTCGAGCGGGCCCGGCACGCGCTGCGCCGGCCGATTGCCGCCTAGACCGGATGATGCGAGCCTGCGCTCCGCAGTGGTAACTAGTTCCTCAGGGTCATGGGTAGAGATACCGATGACTAGAACAGACCGGGAGCGGAGGAGCGCGATGACGTTCTGGACTGGCGTGGCCGTGGCCTACGTCCTCATCCTCGCGCTCGGCTTGTCGCTCGGGCGCTACATCGCCGATCGCTTCACCGGTCGCGGCGACGGCGGCACCGGCACTCCGGATCCTGCGCCGGAGCCGGTCGGTCCGACGCACTCCCTCGAGGCGTGCCCGCCGCTGGGTAGCACGTTCGACCGCGCGCTGTTGCCAGGCGTGTTCGACGGGGAGCCGGTCGCAACGGCCTAGCCGGGCTAGTCGACCACCGGTCTCATGGTCTCCCCGATCATGACCAGCGCGGTCGACACCAGCAGCCTCGCTGCGAGCAGGTCATCGACGACCCCGTCCGGGAGCGCATCCGACCCGTCACACGCCGCGTCCAGGCAGGCCTGCGCTTGCGAAAGCATCGGCGACAATTCTGCGCGCGCGAAATCTGGGCTGACGAGGAACATGATGAGGCCACCCTCCGACAGGGTCGGGCGGAGTAGCCGCTGCTTGGCCTCCGTCGCGAACGCTACCGCGCCGACGGGACGAGGCCAAGGTGAAGCCAGAAAGAGCCCGGCGCGTCACGGCGTGTCGGCGCCGGTGGCTATTCCCACTCGATCGTGCCGGGGGGCTTACTCGTCACGTCGAGCACGACACGGTTGATTTCACGCACTTCGTTGGTGATGCGCGTGGAGATACGGGCGAGCACGTCGTACGGAACCCGGGCCCAGTCGGCCGTCATTGCGTCCTCGCTAGAGACGGGGCGGAGCACAACAGGGTGCCCGTAGGTGCGCCCGTCGCCCTGCACGCCGACCGAGCGGACGTCGGCGAGCAGCACGACCGGGCACTGCCAGATGTCGCGGTCCAGGCCGGCCGCGGTCAGTTCCTCCCTCGCGATCGCGTCGGCCTCGCGCAGGACCGCGAGCCGGTCCGCCGTGACCTCGCCGACGACGCGAATGGCCAGTCCCGGCCCGGGGAACGGTTGCCGCCAGACGATCTCCGGCGGAAGGCCGAGTTCGGCCCCGACCCGGCGTACCTCGTCTTTGAACAACGTGCGCAACGGTTCGACGAGCGCGAACTGCAAGTCGTCCGGTAGACCGCCAACGTTGTGGTGCGACTTGATGTTGGCCGCGCCCTCGCCGCCGCCGGACTCAACGACGTCGGGGTAGAGCGTGCCTTGGACAAGGAACTCCACTGACTCGCCGTGCGCTTCTGACTCCGCGACGACGTCGCGAGCAGCCTGCTCGAAGACGCGGATGAACTCGCGGCCGATCGCCTTGCGCTTGTCCTCCGGGTCGGTGACGCCCGTGAGTGCGGCGAGGAAACGATCTGCGGCTTCGACCACTTTCAGGCGCACTCCGGTGGACGCGACGAAGTCGCTTTCGACCTGCTCGGCTTCACCTTTGCGCAGCAGACCGTGGTCGACGAAGACGCACGTCAGGCGGTCGCCGATCGCGCGTTGCACAACCGCCGCGGCGACGGCACTGTCGACACCGCCGGACAGTCCGCAGATCGCCCGCTTGCCACCGATCTGCGCGCGGACGCGCTCGACCTGCTCGTCGACGATGTTGACCATCGTCCAGGTCGGTCGGCAGCCGGCGATGTCGAACAAGAAGTGCTCGAGCACCTTCTGACCGTGCGGCGTGTGCACGACCTCCGGATGGAACTGAACGCCCGCAAGCCCCCGCGCCGGGGCCTCGAAGGCAGCGACCTTGGCGCCCTGCGACTCGGCGGTGACGACAAAGCCCTCGGGTGCCGTCCACACCGCGTCGCCGTGCGACATCCACACCGTCTGCTCGGTCGGCAGCCCGGTGAACAACACCGACCGCGGCTCGATCACCTGCAACGCGGTCTCGCCGAACTCCGACAGCCCGGTCCGGCGTACCTCGGCGCCGAGCGCCCGCGCCATCGCCTGGAACCCGTAACAGATGCCGAACGCCGGCACGCCGGTCTCGAACAGTGCGGCGTCCACCTGCGGCGCACCGTCGGCATAAACCGACGACGGCCCGCCGGACAGGATGATCGCCTTCGGCCGCTTGGCCAGCATCTGCTCGACCGGCAGCGACGACGGGACGATCTCCGAGAACACCCGGCATTCGCGAACCCGGCGGGCGATCAGTTGCGCGTACTGCGCCCCGAAGTCAACGACGAGAACGGTGTCGAAGGGCTCCGCCGCCATCCACCGATGCTAGCGGCGGGCATCCGTCGAACCCCTCTTGCGTCGATCGGCGGACGGCGCGTCGCCCTCTGTGCCACTCTCCGCTCGGCGCAAGATCGCCCAGGGAGCCGGCATGGATGTTCACTTCTGCGGAGTGCGGGGCTCCACGCCCGCGCCCGGCCTGCCGTTTGTCCAGTACGGCGGCCACACCTCGTCCGTTGCCCTCGCTCACGACGGCGGGGTGCCCCATCTCGTGCTCGACGCCGGCACCGGGCTGCGTCGCGTCACCGACCTGCTGCACCACCGGCCGTACGACGGAACGATCCTGCTCGGCCACCTGCACTGGGACCACGTGCACGGACTGCCGTTCTTCCGCGCCGGCGGCATGAAGGGTGCTCGGGTCTCGGTGGTTCTCCCAGCGCCGGACGGAGACCCGGTCGGCACGCTGGCGCGAGGCGTGTCACCGCCACATTTCCCGATCGAGCCGGAACAGCTCGGGCCGGGGTGGAGCTTCACCGCCATGCAGGCCGGTTGGCACGACTACGAGGGCTTCGACGTGCTCTGCCGGGAGATCCCGCACAAGGGCGGCCAGACCTTTGGCTTTCGGGTCACGGACGGGTCGACGACGCTCGCCTATTTCTCCGACCATGCTCCGCTCGGGCTCGGCGACGGTGCCGACGGTCTCGGTGAGCTGCACGACGCCGCGCTCGAGCTCGCCGACGGCGCGGACCTTCTCATCCACGATGCGCAGTTCCGGGCGGCCGAGTTCCCGCAGGTCGCTTATCTGGGCCACGCCGCCGTCGAATACGCCGTCTCGCTTGCCAAGGCTGCGCACGTCGGCCAATTGGCGCTGTTCCACCACTCGCCGGACCGGACCGACGCGGAAATCGACGTCATCGTGCGCGATGCGCGCGGCCTGCTACCGAGCGTGTTCGCGGCTGCGGAGGGGATGTCGCTTCATCTCCGCGCATCATCGCTGACGGCATCTCAAGTGCCACTTGATCAGCATTGACCACACCACATGGTCACTTCTGACCTCGCCGACGGTCAGTGAACTGAACGAGACTCGCTGCCACAGGACCCAGCGGAAGGCACCTAGTGGCCGACGGACCATCGTTCCGCAGCGCGCTTCGCAACCGTGACTTCCGGCTGCTCGCCGGAGCACTGACCCAATCCGCAATGGGCGACTGGGCCTACAACGTCGCCCTTGTCGTCTACGTCTACCAACACACGCATTCCGCCGCATGGGTCTCAGCCGCCACCTTGGGACGAATGATCCCGCGGTTCCTGGCGTCGCCGTACGGCGGTGTCATCGCTGAACGGTTCGAGCGCATCCATGTGATGGTGACGTCCGATCTGCTGCGATGCGCGTTGATGGTCGGCATGACTGTCGCCATGGCCAGCAACGGTCCGGCGTGGTCGGTCATCGCGATCGCCGCGTTCATCACGATCTCCGGCTCCGTCTACGACCCGTCGACCGCGGCGATGCTTCCGCAGCTGCTAGGCGAGGACGACCTGGCCGCCGGCAATGCCGTCACGGAGGGCATCAACAACGTCGCCATCATCGCCGGACCCGGCATCGGTGCCATCGTCTTGGCGCTTGGCAGCCCGGCCATGGTGACGGGCATCGACGCGGTGACCTTCGTCATCTCGGCGATCCTCGTATCGCGCCTCCACGCCCGCAGCACCCCGACCGACGTCACCGCCGACGGCGGACCCTTGCGTCAGGTTGCCGTCGGCATTCGCGCGATCGTCGGCTCATCGACGGCGATGCTGCTCGTCTCGTTCCCGTTCTTCACGACGTTTCTGTACGGCGTGGACACCGTGCTGTTCGTCTACCTGAGCAAGGACAAGCTGGGCACGGGAGCGGAAGGCTACGGCTACCTGCTCGTCGCACTCGGCGTTGGCGGTGTGATCGCAACAGCCTTCGTGAACCGGGTCGCAGCCCTGCCGCGCCTTTCCGCCGTCATGACGCTCGGAATGATCGTCTTCACCCTGCCGACACTCGCCCTGGTCTGGGTGCACACGCCCGCGGTCGCTTTCGCCTTGGAGATGATCCGCGGCGTTGCGACCCTGCTCGTCGACGTGATCGCGATGACGGCCTTGCAGCGTTCGCTCGCGCCGGAGCTGATCAGCCGGGTGTTCGGCGTCTTCTGGGCGCTGTGCATCGGTGGCCTCGCGCTCGGCGCGTTCATCACGCCGATCCTGCTCAACACCACCAGTCTCAACATGACGATCGCGCTCGACGCCCTCGTTGTTCCGGCCTTCGCCGTACTCGCGTTCCCGCGGTTGTCCTCACTCGACAACCTGTCGTCCGCACAGACCACTGCGTTGGCGCCGCGGATCCGGTTGCTTGAGTCGCTGGACATCTTCGCCGCCGCGCCGCGCCCGGTGCTCGAGCGTCTGGCCCGCGCTGCCACCGAGAGCATCGTCGAGCCGGGCGTCGTCATCATCCGCGAGGGCGACCCCGCCGACGCTCTGTACGTGCTCGCCGAAGGCGAGGTCGCCGTCAGCGCTCGCGGCGAACGGCAGCGCGCTCGCCGTATCCGCACGATGGCAGCCCCTGCCTACGCGGGCGAGATCGGCCTGCTCGAGCACGTGCCGCGCACGGCAACAGTGAAAGCCGTCACGGCATGCAAGCTGTATCAGATCGACGGCGACACGTTCCTGTCAGCGTTGACCGAGTCGACACTCTCGCCGTCGTTCGTCTCCGGAATGTCGATGCGACTGCAGCGCACGCACCCGTCCCGACGCATCACCATCCCCGACCAGCGGGTTCCCAGCCTGAGCGACGCCGAGGTAGCCGCGACTACGACGTAACGCGAGGAGCAGTTGTGATGAGCCGAACTTCCCCCTTCCGTGTCATCGTCGTTTCCGCACTGCTCGCGACCGCTGGCCTTGGCCTGATAGCCCCGACTGGCAATGCCGCAGCCAGCCACAAAACGGCGTTCGCATGCGTCGCAGCGAATTCCGGCCCATGTAGCGCGACGGCGAACCTGTCGGCAGGTGCCGTCACATTGAGCTTCCAGATCACGAACACCAGCAGCGGTCCGCAGGCGGTGCCCTTCGGCTCGTTCCAGCTGCACGTACCGAGTGGCATCAGCATCTGCTCCACAATGCTGACCGGACCAGCCTCCTTCAACCTTCCCCCTGCACTGTCGCCGACGCCCACCCCCAACACATGCGGGGCCGTCAACACGATCACCGTCACGACGAACGGTCCGACCGGATCTGGGGTCGGCGCTGGTAAAACCGCGACACTGACGGTGAACGGTGTCGCGAGCACCGGTGTCTGCCCCGGCACATGGCTACTCGAGGTCAAGCAGTCCAACGACTTCAGCGGCACCGGCAACGACTTCGTCACCAACAACGTCAGCACGCCGGTCTCGGGCGGCGACCATCTGTCCTGGACAACCCAACCCACTGACGTCCAGGTCAACAACGCTGTGACGCCGTCGCCCACGGTGACCGTGCTCGACGGCTGCGGCAACGTCGACACGTCACTGGACCCGCTGACGGTGACCGCCAGTGACACGCCGACAGATCCAAAGCGAGCTGACCCGACCACACCCGCGCCAACGTTCACCGCCCAGACCATCAACGGTGTCGCGACCTTCTCCAGCACCGTCGACGGCGGAACGAACAACGACGTCAAGTACACGAGTTACGGCTACGACCACACGCTCGTGGCGAGCGCACCGGGGACGACGCAATGTGCGACAAGTGGGCCCTGCTACTCGTCGTCGTTCCACGTCTACCAGCTGCTCAAGGTGTGCTCGACCAACGGCAAGACTGACTGCGCCGTCAGTGGCCTGACGAACGACCCCGCCGATCCGTTCACCAGCGTCAACATCGACGCTGCCGCCGGAACCAGCGCGGCCACGCTGACCGCGGACGTCTATCCCAACGGCGCGGGTCCGGATGACTTCGGTACCTGCGGTCAGCCGGCGACGTCAACGGAACCGCAGATCGGGTCGGAGGTCGTGCTCAACGTCGACCGCACCAAGACCGTGACGATTGAGTTGACGAAGGACCTGGTCAACTCAATCCCCAACAACGGCACGCCGTTCATGGACATCTG
>Ga0070658_10000722_pt1 | contig 28574 bp, 19 predicted proteins | sample KBSC13metaG_FD_64664 | JGI IMG/M metagenome (GOLD analysis project Ga0070658, IMG submission 64664) | Corn rhizosphere microbial communities from Kellogg Biological Station, Michigan, USA - KBS C1-3 metaG | ecosystem: Host-associated > Plants > Roots > Rhizosphere > Soil ... | reverse complement strand
CGCCGCGACCCAATCCCGGCGCTGCCGGAGCACTTCCGCGACCAATTGTTGCGCCGCTTCATGCACGTGCTTCCCGGGCGCCTCCACCCGCACAAATGTCGCCTCCACATCGATCACCGGTCCTCGCTCCGAATCAAACATGGCCGGATCGTAAGCCCGAAATTCGGACGGTTTCCATCATTATTTCGCATGCATCACCAGCCGGGTCGTGGCTCAAGTTCCCCTGCATACGTGAATCCCCCGCGCGAAGCGCGCCGACTCAAGGAACAGCGGTGCAGCGGGGATTGACGATCCCGCCGAGAGCTGCGGCTGGTCGAGTCAGGCGACGCCGCGGCCAGCGCATGCATACCGCGCTGGCGGTCGATACCTCCCATCATCGCACAGAAAGAAGTTGTCACTGGCGGGGGCGATGCACATTCTTTCGCGCTCTCAGAGCCTATGATGTCAACCGTGGATTCGGTCCCCCTCAGGTCGCGTGCGGCGCGGTTCGCCGGCATGATCGCAGCCATGATCTTCCTGACCGGGTGCATCGATTACGACGAGGAGATGTGGCTGAACTCCGATCTCTCGGGAAGGGTAGCCATGCTGGTTTCAGTTCCCGAGAAGCTGGTCAAAGGCTCGACGGGCCTGGAGAAGGATTTCAGCGAGGACACCATCCGGCGGGACATCGAGCGCGTTCCAGGGGTGAAACTGGACTCTTACCAATCATTTCGAGACGCCGGCAAGGTGCAATTGAAACTGCGAATTTCCTTTGATTCGCTGGAGAAATTGACCCGCCACGAAAGCGGTGTCGCCGACAGTAACGCGGTGACATTTCTCGGGTCCATCACGGTGCTCAAGCATGGTGGTAAGATCCAGCTCGAGCGCACCTTGCGCGCGCTGCCGGAGACAAAAAGCCAGAACACCGGACAGGACCTTCTCGTCAAGGGCCTGGGTGGTCTCTTTCTCTCCAACAACTACCTCACCTACAAACTGCACGTCCCCGCGGAGATCATCACCGCCAACACGGCGCGAATCGACGGACCAAACCGAACCCTCGAATGGAAATATACCCTCGCCCAGGCCATGCGCGAACCTCCCGTGATGACAGTCACCTGGAAGAATTCACATCCGGCGATGTGGATCGCGGCGGCTCTGTTCGCGGTCAGCGCCGCGGGCTTCGGATGGGGGAAGTGGCGGAGAAAGTAAGAAACCGATCCCGCGATCAAGGAACCGGTACCCAGACGTTGCCGGTCCCTGGTTCGAAGAGATTCCCCTCCCTCAGCGTCAGTTTCCAAGTGGCCCCGGACAGCGCTTTTCTCGCCGCGTTGAGATCATTGATGGACGCGGCGCGTTGATGCGCCGGCAGATTGGAATCCTGGGGAACGACGCTCGTGGGCGTGAAATTGAGGAGTCCATTCTGACCGCGCGTGATCGTGCCCTCGTAGCGAAATCCGAAACTGTAGGGTGCGTTTCCGGAGGAACGCCCCAACGGAGTGGGTATATAATTGGTAACCCGGAAAAAGGTGAATCGCTTTCCGTTGATCACGAAGTAGTTGTTGGTTTCCAACCGGGCCAGATCCCCGGATTTTGGCTGGGCAGGCGAGCCTTGGTACCGGCCGTTGGCCAGGTTGAACTCGTTCACGGCAGGGCCAGGACCTTCGCCCTTGGTCCTCTGGGTGACGGTCCCCTTCTCCGAGACAATGCGAAACCCATTGTCCCAGACGAGAGTCTCAGTCTGCACAGTCTCGCCTTCGACCCATTCCCCTTTAGGCCCGTCCACTCGAAAAGCCGTCGTAAATTGGATCCGGATTCGGCCGGATTCTGTTCCCAGGATCGTGACATCGCCTTTCAAATTCTGGCGGGCACGCGGCCACCTCACGAAGTATTTCTGTTTGTCCTTGCGCACATTTTCCACCGTCGTCATCCCCAGTTCATAATAGTCAACGGTCGCCGCGTAATTCGGCATAATGCGGCTCAAGTCGCGGCTCGCCTCGTCCTGGTCCGCCTTTTCCACGAAGGCGCGCACCGCTCCGGCCATTTGGTCCGCTGACGGTCCCGCATTGTTCGAAGGCGACAACGCCCGGAATTGTTGAGTCCCGACGTTGAATGCGCACTCCCAGGGAGTTGGCACGCTCCGGTCGTGGTTCGAACCTCCGCCAACGATCCGGATCGTCAAAGACTGCGAATCTGCACTCCACGACTTCCCATCCACGAGAACGTGATCGCGATCGGAATCCGGCTTGCGGCCGGTGCTGGCGAGGTAGAAGGCCCAGGCGCGATCCTGCAGTTCATTGCCCTCCCCCTGGTAACCGGCCACGACCACGTACTGCGGCGGATTCGCCGTGACTTGGCGGTACAACTGGGCGCCACCGCCACTCGTGGTCGGATGATTATTGACGACGAGATACTGGTCGTTCGGCGCAACTACCGCGGAAGCATTGCGCTGGTGCTCGAAGAGAAGACTCCACTGATCAGGATCATCCGCATTCTCCAGAACGATGCGGCGAATGGCATCGGTCAGCCAGTATTTCACCCGGATCTTTCCGCTGGGAGAAAGCTCCTCTTTCTCCAGGGTCGCGTCGCGAAATGCCGCCGGCCTCCCTGGCGGCTTCCCCGGCACGACTTTGGGCGGTGACTCAGGAACCAGGGAGGGGGCTGGCATTGCGACCGGGGCCGGCGCGGGGTTCCTTTCCTTCTCGCGAGCCTCCGCCTGAGCTGCGGCTTCCGACCGCATCCGGGCATTGGCCGCATCGCTCTCGACTTTTCGCGCCTCGATCTTGAGCCGCTCCGCGGCTGCCGGCAGATCTACGGGAGTGCGGCTGGCGGCTTCGGCCTGGTTGCGGCGCTCCGAGCGGGCGAGAACCCGCGGGCGATGGATGCCAGCGTAGTACCCCCATCCGCCCACCAGCAAAGCCACCCCAGCAGCCACCGCCGGGAGCCGTACCCGGAGGATGCGCCCCCACCGCGGGGCTGCCGCCGAAGGCGGTGCGGCGGGCAGGGCCACGGCCGGCAGCGCGGCAGCCGGCATGGCGGGCGACGACGTCGCCTGCGGGCGGTAACTGAAACTCTGGCGCTTGCCGATGGTCGCCTGGAGCGCTTCTACAAACGCCGCAGTGCCCGCAAAGCCGGTGGGGGCCTCGAGTCCTTGCCGGAGGGTCGCATTGCCAGCTTCGCTCAGCCGGGGAATTGGCGCGAAGTCGCCGGAAAGACGGGCCCCAAGTAGTTCGCAAGCCAGTATCGCCAGCCTGGTGGTGCTGCTCGACGCGCCAGCACGCACTGCCTGCCGGTCAACCGCGACGGTCATCATCGACTGAAGGCCGCCATCCTGCTGCGCGTTCAGATGGCCGGGCGACAGGATCTCCGCCTTCACGATGTGCTCGGGCCAACTCTCCACCCCGACCGCAGGCAGCCGCGCACGATCCGCCTCTGACATGCCGGCGGGAAAGTGCACCGTCACACGCTCCTTGCTGAGATCGATGTCGTGGATCGAGTGACGGCTGGCATGGTCGGCGGCGGTCGCTAGCGGCCCGATCAGCGTCAGCACCTCGGCCGGGTTGAGAGCGCCCCGGTGCTTCAACACCTCGAGGAGAGTGAAGCCGTCGGTCGTCTCCATGGCCACCAGCTTTCCTTGGCGCGCCGTCGTAAAATCGAGGACCGAAACAAGATGCGGATGGGGGTGGGCCAGCGCGGCCGACAATTGCCTCTCCAACTCGCGGCCTACCCCGGGCAGGCTGGCGGTCGAGGCGTCCAGCACCCGCACAGTGACCACGCGACCTCCGCGTGCCATGTCCCGCGCCTGAAAGATGCGTCCGAGGCCATCTCGCGCCAGCCTGGCCGACATGGAATAGCGTTGGGAAAACTCCTGCTCCGACAGCGCCCCACGGGCGGTGGAACGCGCTGCCGAGGGGGACTCCGCAGAACCGTGCGAGCCGCTTTGCGAATCTACGGCACGCAGACTCTCCTCCACCTCCTGCCGCAGCTCTACGGCGGTGGACGGACGATACTCGCGATCCTTGGCCAGGAGGCGCCGCAGCAGGGAAGTCACGGCGGTGGGTTGGGCAGCGAGCTTTTCCCACGGCGGTTCGGCGTTCAGCACCTGGCTCATCACGCGGGCGAACGGCCCTTCGAAAATCGGCCGCCCGGTCAACATGTACCACAGGCAGACGCCCAGGGAATAGATGTCGGAGCGAATGTCGAGTGGTCCTTCCTCGAGCTGTTCCGGGCTGGCAAAATAGGCCGTTCCCACGAAACGATCCGGGGCCGGGGCGGTAATTTCCGCGTGGCCGGCCGCGAGGCTCTTGGCCAGTCCAAAGTCGATCACTTTTACGACCAGTTCTTCATCGGAGCGCTCGCTCAGGATGAGGTTCGCCGGCTTGAGATCGCGGTGCAGGATCTGGTATTTCTCAGCGACCGTGAGCGCCTTGCTCACCTGGAGGACAATACGTAGCGCCTCCACCGTGGGCAGTGGACCGCGGTTCCCGATCGCCTGTTCCAGCGTCGGACCCGGGCAATACTCCATGGCATAGTAGTGGGTATCATCACCGGCGCGCCCGAGGCGGAACACGCTGGCAATATTGGGATGCCGGAGCCGCGCGGCGGCCCGCGCCTCGCGAAGAAAACGTGCCAGGCTGTCCGCATTGTCGAGGATCCCCGGGTGGATCACCTTCAAGGCCACGTCGCAATGCAAATCCGTGTCCCACGCCTTGTAGGTCACACCCATCCCGCCCCGCCCGAGTTCGAAAAGCGAGCCGTCTTCATGGCGACACACCTCGTAGTTTTCAAAGCGTTCACGGGGGCCCATCGGAAAAGTCCACTTAGCCGGTTCGCTCCCGCAAGGCGAGCGCAATCCAGGCTGCGGCGTAAGTTCCGCCCGCCCACCCGAAGAGTTTTAACAGCGATCGAACCGCCTCCGCACTCCCCTCGAAAGTATCCCCGGGACGAAACTGCCGCCCCGGCGACGCGTTCCGCAGCCGAATCCCGTGCTCCCGCAGGTATTCCGCGGTCAATGTCTCCCGCCAGAACAAACTCACATCCATCATCGTTTGCGAGGCGTGGCTCGGGACGAAATCGTAGACCGGTTTTTTCCGGCCATCCGGGGTGAAGGGCGAGAGGACGAATCCCGAAAGTACAATCTGCGGCAGCAGGATGAGCGGGACGATCATGACCGCTTGGGTGGTCGTCCGGACCAGTGCGGACAGTGCGAGGCCCAGTCCCACAGCGCTCAACGCCGTCGCCATGAGACTCGCCAATTGCCATTCGGCGGAGCCGGTCAGCCCCTTGGATCCGAACTGGATGCAAATATAGAGAATCAAGGCTTGCGCGATCGTCACCCCGCTCCAAAAGACGAACTTCGCCATCAAGTACCCGTGGCGGCCCAGGCCGACAATGCGCTCGCGCCGGTAGATCGCAAATTCGCGCACGATTTCCTGCGCTGCATTGCTGCATCCAAACCAAAATGTCGCGAGGTACGCCAGGAAGAGCTTCATCGCCACCGTATCCGCCATCCAGGCCACGAGCAGCCCGATGAAGATTGGCTGGCCGAGCAGGAGCAGAAAATTCTTCAGGTCGGAGCGCAAGATCGCCCACTGCCGGTTCAGGATGATACGATAGAATCGCGGAGGCGCTCCCAGTGCGGAATGGAGTGGAATTGAGACGGGGGGTGGGCCGGAGGGAACGGGACGGTTGGGAAATTGCGCCGCCCAAAACTCGGGCGGATGCTCTTCGAGCCGATCGTAGAGAGCGGCAAACCGCTCGATTCCGAAATGCGCGCGCGCGGCCTCCGGCGACCCTGAGAAGACCAGTTGCCCAGCCACGACCACCAACAGTTGGTCGAAGAGATAGACATTTTCCATCACGTGCGTGGTACAAACCACCGTGCATCCGAGATTGGCCAGTTCGCGGAGCATCTCCATGAGCTTGAACTCCGTCGCGGGATCGAGTCCCGAGGAAGGCTCATCGAGAAAAATGATCGCCGGCCGGGCCAGCACTTCCGCCGCGATGCTGACCCGCTTGCGCTGCCCCCCCGAGAGCCGCCGCACACGTACTCCCAACCGCTCGTGGAGACCGACCTGAGTCACCACACGACGGACCAGTTTCACCAGTTCGATCTCCGGGACGTCGCCCGGCAATCGCAAGCGTGCGCTGAAGCGGAGCGCTTCCTCCACCGTCAGATCGGTATGGACGATATCGTCCTGCGGGACATAACCACAGCCTGCGGCGCCCAATTGCAGGAAGTCATGCAGTGGTTGCCCTCCCAGGGTGACCCGACCGGCATCCATGGACCGCACTCCGCTCAGCGCGTCCAGCAACGTCGATTTTCCCGCCCCGCTGGTCCCGAGAATTCCGGCAAATTTGCCGGAGGCCACCTGAAGTGAAATGTCGCGCAGGATGAGCCGGCGCCCGGCTTTCTTCGTGACCCCGTCCGCGGCCAGTGCGGCCCCCGGGCTGACGGGAACCTGGCGCAATGCCAGGCCGTCGAAGCGGAGGGCACACGCCCCGATATGAATGACGTCCCCCATGACGAGATCGTGCACGCGAAAATAGTGACCGTTGGCGAGCGTTCCCGACTGGCTCATCAGGTCGCGCACCCGCCAGCCCTCCCCGGTCTTTTCGGCGCAAAAGTGTTTACGGGAAATGCTCGGCTCCGTGATTTGGACGTCCGCCTCGTGCCCGCGACCGAAGACCAGGCCGTCGCGCAGGTGAATGATGCCCGTGGGCTGCCCATCAACAAGAATCGCTAGGTCGACCATGGAGGAAATTCCGACGAATCCGCTGGAGTGGTATGACAAGCGTGGCTCCTGCCGCCAGCGAAAAGAGGCCGTCACCGGCTCGAATACTTCAAGACGATCATGGCGCGGGTCCGCGGGCCGGGAGGTATGGCAGTCCCCATCCGCCCGCCTGTCTGAAACAAATCAGCACGACCCCGCTCACTGCGCCGCGCCACCGAGCGCCGCGATGATCTCCTCTGACAGATCTGGCAGCTTTTTCTGCACCATCACCACCGGGATGCCGTTGATGCTCGGTCCGCTGGCATCCAGCACCACCTGGCAGCCCACTTTGCCGGCCGCATCGGCCAGCGCCTGGTTCAGTTTCTCCCCGATCACCGCCTGCATCTTTATCAGCGATTCCTGAATTTCCTTTTCCTTCTGCCGTCTTTCGGCGGGATCGGCGGCGGCGGCGGCCTTCTTTTTCGCTTCCTCGATGGAGGTGGTCGCGAGCTTCGTCGCTTTGGACGTTTCGAAGACTCGCTTCATGTCGATCATCGCAAAGTGGAGTTCGTTGGTGGAGACGGTGCCGCCGGTTCCCTTTGCGCCGTCCTTGGCGCCATTTAGTGCGATGATGACGGCATCGGTCCAATCGGGAACATTCTCGTGACGCAACACGAAGGGCACTCCAATCAGGCTGGTCGCGCTCGCATCGAGAATCAGGTCAACGTGTCCATCCGCCTTGACCCCATCGAGGACGACTCGATCGATATCGTCCAGGATCTCCTTTCGCACCTTGATGGACTCATCCTGAAACTGCTTCTCGTGAGAGGCCTGATATTGCCGGGTGTCCCGGTCGAGCGATTGCGCGAGCGCGGCTTTGCCCGCGCGCTCCTGCGTGCGCTTCGCGCGCTCCGCGGCACTCAAGCCGGGGTCAGCCAGTTGGGCGTCGATCTTTTTTACCGCATCCAGCGCGGCGGTGGCCTTGGTGGCGAGATCCAGGAACTCCTTGCTCGCCACCCGGCGTTCTTCATTGATCTTGTCGGAGCCGATTTTGGTTTTCTTGTAACCGGCGAAGATGCGCTTCAAGTCGAGGATGGCGACATTGAGCCCCTTGCCGGCGCCTGGGTCCGCTTTGCCAGCCGGTTTGCCGATCGAATCGGTTCGATCCAGCTTCGGGTTGCTGTAGACGACCACCGGGACCCCATTGGAACTCGGCCCGCTCTTGTCCAGCAGGAAGGTGGCGTCGGTCAACGCCGGGGTGGCCTCGATCGCCTTCCGGAGGTCGCCGACAATCTCCGTCCGCAGGCGCGCGGTCTTCTCCTGCGATTCCTTGTCCCGGACCAATTGCGTCTTCTGAATATCGCCCGCCAGCGCCCGGAGCGCTTCCATCTTCTCCGCCCGCTGCCGGCGCGCCTTGGCCAGCCCATCGCCGGCCAGTTCGCCGCTGGCGATTGTCTGGTCGAGTTTCGTAATTTCCTCCTGAATCCGGCGCCCCTGGTCCATGCGCTCGTCGGGCACTCCGGCCAGCGGTTTGCCGTTGGCCGCTTCCATTTCCTTTTGCGCCTCGATCGCCTTTGGGTGCGCGTCGAAGAGTTTCTTCATGTCCACGGTCAGGATCGTCGTGCCCGCTCCCGCTCCGCCACTGGGCGCGGCTGGCTGCCCCGCTTCCAACCCGGACAGGGCAAGCAAAGTGATGCTAACGAAAAGGGCAATGGGGACTGGCAGCTTCATGGGTTCGTAGGGATGGGGACGGATTTGTGCAGAACGAATCGTTCACAATGGCGACAGCATTGCAAGGCTGAGGGTTCTCGCCCTTCCACGGACTCAGTTGGCCATCACCCCATCACCCCATCACCCCGTCACCCCGTCACCCCGTCACTTCTTCACTTCTTCACTCCAAGAGGGAGATGAAGATGAAGAGGGAGAGGGAGAGGCTGCGGCCCGCTTCCGCGGTCACCCCCATTTGCCCGCTTGTCATCGTGGCCGCAGGCAACGAAACTGATCCTCCCGCATTTCGTGAAAATCCTGGTTGCACCCGATAAATTCAAAGGTTCGCTCTCGGCGCTGGCCGCGGCGGATGCGCTCGCCGCAGGGTTCGCGCGGGCGTGGCCGGAGGCGGAAATTGCCCGGGCGCCCATCGCCGATGGCGGGGAAGGCTTTGCCGAGGCCCTCTGCGCCGCGCTGGATGGAGAATGGGTCTCGGAGCGCGTCCAGGACCCCATCGGCCGCGAAGTGGATGCCCGCTACGCCTGGGTGGAAAAGGAGAAGCTGGCGGTCATCGATATGAGCGAGGCTTCCGGGCTTTGGCGATTGAAGCCCGAAGAGCGGGCCCCGCTGCGCGCGAATACCTACGGCACGGGCCAGTTGATCCGCCATGCCACCGGGCGTGGGGCGCGAAAAATTCTCATCGGCCTCGGCGGCAGCGCGACGACGGATGGCGGCATCGGCATGGCCGCGGCGCTCGGCTACGAATTTCTGACCAGCGACGGCGAGGACCTGGAACCCATCCCGCGCAATCTGCTCGCGCTCATCCGGATCGAGCACGAAGGGGCGATCGAACTCCCGGAGATCGTCGCGGCCTGCGACGTGCAGAATCCTCTGCTCGGGCCGCGAGGGACCGCGCATGTCTTCAGTCCGCAGAAGGGTGCCGCCGGCATGGATATCGTGGCGTTGGAGGAAGGATTGCTCAACCTGGCCGACGTGGTCGCCAGCGACCTCGGCACCGATTTTCGGGATGTGACCGGGGCGGGCGCCGCCGGCGGATTTGGCTACGGCCTGCTGAGTTTCTGCCACGCCAGCATTTGCTCCGGGTTCGACCTGGTCGCGGCCACGCTCCGCCTCGAGGAGCGCATCGCGGCAAGCGACCTCGTGGTCACCGGCGAAGGCCGAATCGACGGGCAGACGCTCGAGGGCAAGGGGCCCGCGGGGGTCGCCGCGCTCGCGCGCAAGCACGGCAAACCGGTTCTGGCATTTGCCGGTTCCATCGCCGACCATCCCGCTGTGGATGCCCTCTTCGACGCCCACTTCGCCATCATCGACGAGCCCGTCTCCCTTGAGGCCGCCATGAGCCGGGGCGCGGAATTTTTGACCCGCGGCGCGACGCGCGCCGCGCGCCTCCTGCAACTCGGACACCATTTATGACAGAAAAACGCATCGCCCTCCTTTTCGCCGGCCAGGGTGCCCAAGCCGTGGGCATGGGCCAGGACCTCGCCGCCAAGTATCCCGCCGCCGCCGAGCTTTTCTCCAGGGCCGACGAGATTCTCGGCTATTCGCTGAGCAAGATCGCCTTCACGGGCCCGGAGGAGGAACTGACCCAGACCCGGAACTGCCAGCCTGCGCTCTTCGTCCATGGCCTCGCCATCCTGGCGGCCTTGCGCGCGGAAGCCGGCGAGTTTCCCATCCACGCCACGGCGGGGCTTTCCCTCGGCGAGTTCACGGCGCACGCCGCGGCGGGGACCTTCGACTTCGAGACCGGCTTGCGGCTCGTGGCCCGGCGCGGCCTGCTCATGCAGGAAGCCTGCGAACAGACCAATGGCGGGATGGCGGCGATGATCGGCGCCGACGAGAGCACCGTGCGGGCGCTGGCTTCGGAAACGGATGTCGATATCGCCAATCTGAACAGCCCCGGCCAGATCGTCGTTTCCGGCGAAATCTCGAAAGTCGCGATGGCCGTGTCCCTGGCCAAGGAGCACGGCATCCGCCTGGCGAAGACGCTCAACGTCGCGGGCGCTTACCATTCCCGCCTGATGAACTCGGCCTTCCTGAAACTGGGCGAAGAATTGCAAAGGACGCCGCTGGCCGTGCCGCGGTTCCCGGTGATCTGCAATGTCGACGCCGCACCGGTGCGCGATGAAGAAGAGATCCGGTCGTCCCTCCAGGACCAGGTGACGGGGACGGTGCGCTGGACGGAGACGATCGAATACCTCGTCGATGACGAGAAGTGCAATCTCTTCCTGGAGTTGGGACCGGGAGGCGTGCTGGCCGGCCTGCTCAACCGCACCCGCAAAGGGACCCCGTGTTTTTCGATCAGCGATGTCACGAGTCTGGAAGCGGCCCTGGACGCGGTGCGGGAGTAGGCGAGGTGCCGCGGATTTTTGGGTGAGAGCGTTAGATCTACCGCTTTGGATAGCCGCGAAGCCGCGCTATTCACAGTTCCGCTTCGTACAAATTCATGGCCACTACAGATTGGACGACGCCAGCCAGGATACACCTTTGCCAAGTTGCGGGCGTCCCCCAAACTGTCATTCTGAGGAACGAAGAACCTCTGATCTCTTCCGGCATCTGACGCCACGCTGGTGAAGAAAGGCAGAGATCACAGGTTCTTCGCTTCGCTCAAGAATGACGACGAGGAGGGAGCGCGCACAACAAGTCGAAAGCATTCCAAGCCGATGCCACGTGTTCAGTCTCGCCAACCGGACCACCAGTGTCCGTCGCCCGCATTAGCCCCGCTGTTTCCAGAGATTTTAGCAGCGGATCGCGTGATGATTTGATACGCACTGGCGCGATGTCCCTCCAAGTCTCGAATAATAAACGCGTTCTGACGCTCCTGGCGGCCTTTCTCGGATGGCTGTTCGACGGCTTCGAGATGGGGCTCTTCCCACTCGTAGGTCCCCCGGCCCTCAAGGACTTGCTCCATGATACCGCCGCCAAGGATGCCACCACCTGGTTTGGTTGCATCATCGCCGTTTTCCTTGTCGGAGCGGCCAGCGGGGGGGTGCTCTTTGGGTGGCTGGGCGACAAGATCGGGCGCGTGCGCTCCATGGCGCTGAGCATTTTTACCTACGCAATTTTCACCGGTCTTTGCGGTTTTGCCACGGAGGCCTGGCACATCGCCGTCTTCCGTTTCGTCGCCTCCCTCGGCATGGGTGGCGAATGGTCGCTGGGAGTCGCGTTGGTCAACGAGATCTGGCCGGCGAAGTCCCGCGCGCTGACGGCGGGCTTGATCGGCGCCGCCGCCAACGTCGGCTATTTGCTCGCCGCCGTGCTGAGCATGGTGTTGCTCGGCTTTGTCTCGACGACGGACCACTTCCTCCTGGCCATTGGCGTGTCGGAAGCGACCTCGCGCTACCTGACGGAACACTCGGCGTGGCGTTTGCTCATGATCAGCGGAGCCCTCCCGGCCCTGCTCAATTTCATGATTCTGCTCTGGGTCCCCGAATCGGAGAAATGGAAGGCGGAGAAGGCACGCGGCCATACTTCCCACTGGGCAAACGTCGATCTGGTCGGCGTGCTCCTCGGAAGCCTGGCGACGCTGGGTATCATCTGGGCCTGGTCTCCGCTGGCGGCCGAGCACCACGTGGGACCGGGGTTGGCCACGGTCATCACGATTGTGGGAGTGGGCGTCGCCCTCCTGGGCTTCCTCTATCCGGTGCAGAGATATCTCGCGCGTTCGGAAGCGGCGGGCTCTTTCACCCATACTCACAACCGGGGCATCATCAAAATGATGCTCTTCGGATCGGGACTGGCTTCCGTGGCGCTCCTGGGCACGTGGGGGTCCACGCAATGGGCGCCCAAATGGGTGTCCGACCAATTGGTGACGGGCCAATTGGTGCAGAATTTCCCGCACGCCAAGGAATGGACGCTGTTCTGGCTCTCCGTCGGTGCTATTGTGGGGACGATGATTGCGGCGCTGGTCGCGGGGCGATTTGGACGGCGCAAGACTTATGCGCTGCTCTGTCTCGCCTCGATCGGCGGCGCCTTGCTCCTTTACTGGACGAATGATCACTACGGCCCATACTTCTTGTTTACGACCTTCATCGCGGGAACTGCCACCGCGTCTTTCTACGGCTTCTTTCCGCTTTACCTGCCGGAGTTGTTCCCGACCGCGGTCCGAGCCACGGGCCAGGGATTTGCCTACAATTTTGGGCGCATCATCGCGGCGATCGGCGGTTTGCAAGTGGCCAACCTCATGAACTATTTCGACCACAGTTTTCCCAAGGCCGCGACGGTGGTGTCGGGTGTTTACCTCATTGGCATGGGGCTCATCTGGCTTGGTCCGGAAACCAAGGACAGTCCGTTACCCGACTGAATGGAGACGCGCATCGAGACTGAGTTCGATCCCGCACCCGACCTGGGGCGCCAGGAAGCGGACGACCAGGTGCGGCTGCTCAGCGAGGTCACCCAGGACCTCGTGTGGGATTGGGATCTGCGCTCCAATCGCGTCCTCTATAACGCCCATTTCACGGCGGCGCTGGGCGAGCCTCCGGAGACCTACCCAGCCGCTCACGAGTGGTGGCGGTCCCGGGCGCATCCCGACGACGTTGAGCGCATTTGCCGCGTTTATGACGAGGCCTTCGCCGAAGGCCGGACCCGGCTCTCCTACGAATATCGCATTCGCGATGCGCACGGAAAATACCTGGCCCTCGACAGCCGGGTCATTCTCATCCACGACGACAACAACAAGCTGATCCGTGTGCTCGTGGCCTCGCGCGACATCAGCAAGCGGCAGCGGGCGGAGGAAGCGCAGCAGCGCCTCACGCGCATCCTGGAGGCGACGACGGATTTCGTGAGCATGGCCACGGTGGAAGGCGAAGTGATCTTCCTCAACCCAGCGGGACGCAAGATGATCGGCCTGCCTCCCGAAGGGCCACCCAAGCTGAGCGTGGTGGAAACCCACCCTGACTGGGCGAATGAGATCGTGCTCAAGGAAGCCATCCCGATGGCCATTCGCGATGGGTCCTGGTACGGCGAAACCGCCGTGCGGCATCGGGATGGCCACGAAATTCCCGTGTCACAGCTGGTTCTCTCGCATCCCGGGACCGACGGCCGCATCGAGTTCATTTCCACGATCATCCGCGACCTGAGCGACCGGAAGCGCGAGGAGGTGGCGCGCATCGAATGGGCCAACCGTTACGATGCCGCGATCCGCGCCAGCGGGCAGGTGCTGTTCGACTGGAATTCGTTTACCAATGAAATCACCTACGCGGGCGATACCGAGCGCATGTTCGGCTACACGCTGGCGGAGATGGGCGGCGGTTTGGACCGGTTCCGGCAGATCATCCATCCGGAAGACCTGTCGCGCTTCGATGAACGCGTAAAGCAGATCATCGCCACCCGCGATCCCTTCCATCTCGAGTTCCGGGTTCGGCACAAGAACGAGGAATTCATCTGCATCGAAGCCAAGGGCTATTTCTTCCTCGACCGGCGCGGGCAGATCGGACGCATGGTCGGCTTCTTCGCGGACATCACGGCGGAACGGCACGCGCAGGAGGAGGTGGCGCGCGCGCACGAGACGCTGGAGCAGCGCGTCATCGAACGCACCGCCGAACTCGCCCGCGCCTCCGCCGTGATCGAGGACCGGGCCCGGCAGCAGGAGGCGGTGGCGCAGCTCGGCCAGCGGGCGCTGTCCGGGATGCAATTTACGTCCCTCGCCAATGAAGCCCTGAAGCTCATCCAAAACATTCTCCGGATCGATTGCGCCTCGCTGCTCGCCCTGACGATCGACGGCTCCTCCTTCGTCGTGCGCGCGCAGATCGGCTGGCCTGATCCCAAAGCGGACAATCGCGTTCCCATCGGGCACGGATCCCAATCAGGCTACACACTTCTCACCCGCGATCCGGTGATCGTCGATGACTGCGCGACGGAAAAGCGCTTCCAGATGTCCGCCTCCGTCCGCAATGCGGGGGTCAAGAGTGGCGTGAGCGTGCTCATCGAGAGCGATCATGGGCCGCTCGGCGTGCTCACGGCCTTTACCTACGCCAGCCGCAAGTTCCTGCAGGACGACGTCCATTTCCTGCAATCGGTGGCCAATGTCCTGACCGCGGCCATCCAGCGCGAACGCGCGGAGGAGAGCGTGCGCCAGGCGCGTGAGCAGGCCGAGGAAGCCAGCCGGGCCAAGAGCGAATTCCTCTCGCGGATGAGCCATGAATTGCGGACTCCGCTCAACGCCATTCTCGGCTTTACGCAATTGCTCGAGTTGGAAAGCCCCTCCCCCAACCAGGCGGAGAGCGTGCAGCATATCTCCCGGGCCGGGCGTCACCTGCTCTCGCTGATCAACGAGGTGCTCGATATTTCCCGCATCGAGGCCGGCCGGCTCGCCCTCACCCCGGAGCCCATCGAGCTCGGAGAATTCCTGCAACTGGCCGTGGATCTCATTCGGCCGATGGCCGAGCGGCAGGACATCGAACTGTCCATCGAGCCGAGCAACGCGAAGCTCCCGCACCGCGTCCTGGCCGATCGCCAGCGTTTCCAGCAGGTCCTGCTCAATCTCCTTTCCAACGCGGTGAAATACAATCGCCCCAGCGGGAGGGTCACGGTGTCCTATCGCGACGACGGGCCCCGGTTGCGCATCTCGGTGACCGACACCGGCCGGGGCATCGAGCCGGAAAAGCTGGCGCGCCTCTTTCTACCCTTCGAGCGTCTCGGCGCGGAAACCACCGAGGTGGAAGGCTCGGGCATCGGGCTGGCTCTCTCCCGAGGCATCGTGACCGCGCTGGATGGGGAATTGAATGTCGAGAGCCGTGTCGGCGAAGGCAGCACCTTTTGGGTTTCCCTGCCGCGCACCGAAAGTCAGCCCATCGCCCCAGTGGTCGAGCCGCCGCCCAAGCCTGCCGCTGCACCATCCCCCGCCCCGCCCAAGGCCCCCGCGGCGGGCACCTACAAGTTGCTCTATATCGAGGACCAGGATCTCAATCTTCGCCTGGTGGAACGCATTCTCAACGCTCATCCGCAATACCGGTTGCTGACCGCGATGCAAGGCGGCCTGGGGCTCGATCTGGCCCGCGAGCATCAACCGGACCTCATCCTCCTGGACCTGAACCTGCCTGACATGACGGGCGACGAAGTGCTGCGCCGCCTCAAGTCCGACCCGACCATGCAAGCGATCCCGGTGATCATGGTCAGCGCGGATGCCATGGGGGACCGCATCGAGCAACTGATCGAACTCGGCGCCGTGGGCTACCTGACGAAGCCCTACAAACTGGCGGAGTTTCTGAGGATGATTCAGGAAACGCTGCAGGGACGGTAGTGTTCAGTACCAAAGCCCCCTCCCGGCCCCCCAAAAAAGTTTCCTCTTCATAAATCCCCCATCTCCCCCCACCCTGCGGGCGTGAGACGCGCGATTTACCCTGGCAGCTTCGATCCCATTACCAACGGCCATCTGGACGTCATCCAGCGGGCCGCCAAACTGTTTGATGAAGTGGTCGTCGCGGTGGCCTTCAACGAACAGAAGCGCAGCCTCTTTGCCGTGGACGAACGCGTGGCCCTGATCCGGGAAACAACTTCGGGAGTCCCCAACGTCACTGTCTCGCGCTTCGACGGACTGCTGGTGGAATTCGCCCGTTCCCAAGGCGCCAGCGCCGTGGTCCGCGGCCTGCGCGCGGTTTCGGACTTCGAATTCGAGTTCCAGATGGCCTTGATGAACCGCAAACTCGAGCCGGAAATCGAGACGATCTTCATGATGCCGGTGGAAAAATACACCTACCTCAGTTCCCGCATCGTCAAGGAAATCGGGCGGCTGGGTGGCAATGTGGAAGCATTTGTGCCAGTGTCTGTCGCGGCGGCCCTCCGGCAGAAATTCACCCTGCCCGCCGAATAGCGAACAGAAAGGCTCTTTATGAAAGTCCATATCAACCAGATTCCAGTAGAGGGGCTGCACGTCGAGGGAACGGAGACCAGCAAGATCCTGGACCTCAAGGATCCCGACATCCAACCAGTCAGCGACGTGCTGTATTCGCTCGAGGTCGGGCTCAGCGACGGCGGGCTTTTTGCCACGGGCATGGTGGGAGTCGACCTGGAGTTGCAGTGCGTCGCCTGTCTGGAGCGGTTTCGCTACCCGCTACGGGTCGCGGATTTTGCCTGCCAGGTGGAATTGACAGGTTCCGAAACGGTGGACTTGACAGAACCGGTAAGGGAAGACATCTTGCTCGCCCTTCCGCCCCATCCGCATTGCGACTGGAACGGTGAGAGAGTCTGTCAGGGCGTATTTCCTCGGGCCAGAACCGAATCCGCTGAGCAGCCTCCCGCCGGCAATCAAGAAGCATGGGGTGCGCTGGACCAGCTTAAACTTAAATAACCAACTACTATGGGTGTTCCAAAACGCAAGATGTCCAAGATGCGGCTGCGCACGCGCAAAGCCGCCAATCGTTTTCACGCGGCCAAGCTGAGCAAGTGCGGCCAGTGTGGCAGCTCGATTCCGTCCCATCGCGCCTGCCCCTCCTGCGGCTACTACAAAGGCCGCCAGGTCCTGACCATCGAAGCTCTCTGACCGCCACCGGCGGGCTCTCACGAACCCATCCAGCGGGTTGGCGAAGCTCGAAATCCGGAATGCGAAGCAAGCTGGCGCGCCGCGCTCCCTTGTTTCGAGTTTTGGATTTCGAGTTTCGTGTTTTTCCCGTGTCCCAGCGGGCGCTTTTCCCCTTGCAGAAATCGTTTAACGCGCACGAAATGCGCCCATGAAGATTGCGCTCGACGCCATGGGCCACGACGACGGCCCGGCCCCCCTCGTCGAGGGTGCCGTACTGGCGCTTCGCGAGTATGCGCAGATCTCCAAGCTTTTCCTGACGGGCGACACCCCGCAGTTGGAAGCGCTGCTGAAGAAGCACGGCTGCAACGACGCGCGGATTGAGATCGTGCATACGACCCAGGTCGTGGAAATGCACGACAGCGGCATTGATGCGCTGAGGCGCAAAAAGGATTCCTCGGTCAGCCGCGCCGTGGAACTGGTCAAGACTGGCGACGCCCAGGCGATCGTCAGCGCGGGAAATACCGGGGCAGCGGTCGCCGCAAGCACCATCAAGCTGCGCATGCTGCCCGGCATCGATCGGCCCGCCATCGTGGCCATGATGCCTACGGAGCAGGGCAGGCACTTCATCCTCTGCGACGCCGGAGCCAATCCCGACCCGACTCCCCAGCATCTCGAGGACAACGCTTTCATGGCCGCCGCCTATTGCGAGCATGTGCTGAAACGGCCCAATCCGACCATCGGCCTGCTCTCCAATGGGACCGAGGAATTCAAGGGCGACGTGCTCACGCTGGCCGCCCACGGACTACTCAAGGGCAGCGGCTTGAATTTCCGCGGGAACGTCGAGGGGCATGACCTCTTTGAAGGCAAGGTCGATGTCGTCGTCACCGACGGGTTTACCGGCAATGTCGTCCTGAAGACCAGCGAAGCGCTGGCCAAGAGCATCTTCCGCCTGCTCAAGCGCGAACTGACCGCCAACCCCGTTCGCAAGGCCGGCGCCCTGCTTTGCAAATCCGGCTTTCGCGCCGTCCACGCCGTCACCAACGCCGACGAATACGGCGGCATGCCCCTGCTCGGGGTGGATGGCATCTGCATCATCGCCCATGGCGGCAGTTCTCCATTCGCGATCAAGAACGCCCTGCGCGCGGCCTGTTTTTCCATCCAGCACCAGCTCAACCCCCATATCGTTGAAGCGGTGCAACGCTCCCATGACTCAGCCACGCACGCGCCCGAACCAGCCTAAGCGCACTGTATCCATCATCGGCACCGGCAGTTACCTCCCGGAGAAAATCCTGACCAATCAGGAGCTCGAGAAGCTCGTGGAAACGAGTGACGACTGGATCACCAGCCGCACGGGCATCAAGGAGCGCCGCATCGCGGGCGAGAACGAACACACCAGCGACCTCGCGGCGAAGGCCGCGCTGTCCGCCATGGAGAACGCCGGGATCACCGCCGAGGAAGTGGACCTGATCATCGTGGCCACGGTGACGCCCGACATGTTCTTCCCGAGCACGGCTTGCTTCGTCCAGACGAAGATCGGCGCGAAGAACGCCGCCTGTTTCGATGTCAGCGCGGCGTGCTCCGGATTCCTCTACGCCATCGAGATCGCCCAGCAGTTCATCACCTCGCACACCTACGACACGATCCTCGTCATCGGCGCCGAGAAGTTGTCGAGCATCGTCGATTGGACCGATCGCAATACGTGCGTGCTCTTTGGCGACGGCGCGGGCGCGGCCGTCCTGCGCCATCGCGGCGGCGGGCACGGCGTGATCTCGACCTTCATGGCCAGCGACGGCGGCCTGTCCGACATCCTCTACATCCCCGGCGGCGGCTCGCGGTTTCCGATCAACAAGGACAACGCCGCGGAACACCAGAATTGCATCAAGATGAACGGGAAGGAGACCTACAAGCACGCGGTCACTTCCATGCTCGATGCCGCGCAAAAAGTTCTCGCGGATGCCAATCTCGACCCCAGCGCGCTGGCTTGCATCATTCCGCACCAGGCCAACCTGCGCATCATCGAAGCCATCTCCGACCGGATCAAGGTGCCGATGGAGCGCTTCATGATCAATCTCGACCGCTACGGCAACACCAGCGCGGCGGCCGTCGCCATCGCCCTCGACGAAGCCAATCGCACCGGCCGGATGAAAGTCGGCGATTATGTGCTGCTCGTGGTCTTCGGCGGCGGACTTACGTGGGCAAGCTCGGTGATTCAGTGGTAGGCTCGCGGATGCTGATCGATACTCACGCGCATCTCGACTTTCCCGACTTCGCTTCCGATCTCGATGACATCCTCCAGCGCGCCGCCGCGGCGGGCGTGACGCGGGTCATCAGCATCGGCACCTCCGTCGAGAGCAGCCGCCGGGCGGTGGCGCTCGCGGAGAAGTATCCGCAGGTTTACGCCGTCATCGGCGTGCACCCCAACTCCGCGCATGAAGCGGCTGGGAATTTCATCGAAGACCTGCGCTCCCTGGCCGCCCATCCGCGCGTCGTGGCGATTGGCGAGACCGGGCTCGACTATTACCGTCTGCCCGGGGCCAGCCGCTCCCGGGAGTCGTTGACGGCGCTGGGCAATGAAACTCCCGGCGACATCGATGCGGCCCTGGAGGATGGCGCCCGCAAATCCATCCAGGCTTCCGTCTTCGAGCAGCAACTGGAACTCGCGGTCGAGCTCGGGTTGAACGCCGTCATCCACGAGCGCGAGGCGTGGGACGACACCCTGGCCATCCTGCGCCGCCATACCGGGCGGCTGCGCACGGTCTTTCATTGCTTCGGCAAATCCCCGGCGCACGCGCAGGAACTCTTCGCGCTGGACCATCTGGTTTCGTTCACCGGGATCGTCACTTTTAAGAGCGCGGCCGACGCCCAGGCGACGGCGGGGATGGCGCCCGTGGACCGGTTCATGGTCGAGACCGATTGCCCGTTTCTCGCGCCCGTACCGTTCCGCGGCAAGCGCTGCGAACCGGCCCACACCCGCAATACCGCCGAATTCATCGCGCGCTTGCGCGGAGAAACGCTCGAAGCGCTGGCCGCTCATACTTCCTCGACGGCGGAATCCTTTTTCCGCTTTTCCCGGTGAGCCGCAAGAAATCCATCCCCCTCCCGCGGGGCCTGCGATAGAGAGATCCGTGCATGAGTGATCACGAACGCGGGGCATTCATATTTCAGGATCCGCACGGCCGCCGCTGGCCGCGGTTGCGGCGTGTCCTCGTCGTGTGGGGTTTGCTCGTGGCCGTGGGAATGGTCTGGTTTTTTCGGATCCTGCTCATTCATCCCGAACTGAAAACCCCGCCCTCGGTCGTCCCTCTCAAGAAGCAGCTCAAGGCCGCTATCGAACGGACGAACGAAGACGACCCCAACGCGATCAACTGGGAGAAATACTATCGCCAGTCCCAGGCGGTGGAGCGGCCCTCGAATGTCCCGCGTCAGAACCGCAAGGCGCCCGGCCAAAAAGGCGAAATCCGCCTCGGATACTATGCGGACTGGGATAGCAACAGCTACTCCTCGCTGGAGCAGCACGCCGACTCCCTCACGCACCTCGCCCCCGAGTGGTTTACCCTCGTGGAGACGAACAGCCGGCTCGTCACCGACCCGATCGACCGCGCCGCCGCCTTTGCCGCCGCGCACAACATCAAGCTCATGCCCTTGCTGCAAAACTTGCAGGGCAATACCTGGCAACCCGAGGCGGTCGAGAACCTGGCCAACGGGTCCGCGGACAAGCGTGCGCGTTTCATCCGCGAACTCCTGGCGGAACTGAAGAAGATCAAGGCCGGCGGCATCATCATCGACTGGCAGCAGCTCGATCCGGCGTATCGCGACAACTATTCCGACTTGCTCGCGCAGATCGCTTCCGCCCTCCAGACGTCGGGCATGGAGTTGTGGTTCACCGTTTCTCCCGGCGAAGACATCAAGACCTTCAACATCTTCAGCGATCCCGACGCCCAGCCGGACGTCAAATCAAACCGCCCCGCCCTGGAGCTGTTTGTCAATCGCTTCATCCTCGTCCTGCACGACGAGAACTCGGAAAATGACGCGCCCGGACCGATCGCCTCACAACCCTGGCTCGAAGGATGGCTGAAGGTCATCGGAGAATTCGCCGACCTCGACCAGTGGATCGCCGAGCTCGGCGCCTACGCCTACGACTGGAATACCACCACCAAAAAGACCGAGACCATTTCCTACAAGGATGCGATGAGCCGCGCCAGTTACGCCGGCGTCGATGCGGCGGGGGACAAGGTGGAAGTCCGCGCCCCGCGCTACAACGCCCGCTACAGCTACTCCGAACCGAACGGCGAACACACGGTCAGCTTTCTCGACGCCATCTCCTTCTACAATCATCTGCGGACTGTGAGGGCGGCCAAATTCGGCGGCATCGCCATCAGCCGGCTCGGCACCGAGGACCCGCAGATTTGGGACGTCCTCGAACTCAAAGGCCAGCCGACGGCGGCCACGCTGAAAGCGCTCGGTCAGATCAAGGCGACGGACACGATCACGAACGTGGGGCGGGGCGAGATTGTGACGGTCGATACAGCGCGCGACGACGGCAGCCGCACCGTGACCCTCGAACCCAATGGCCTGCTGCGGGCCAGCTATACGGAGTTCGCCACCTACCCGATTCTTTACCATCAGGGCGCCGGGGGAGAGCACGAAGTGGCGATCACATTCGACGACGGTCCCGACCCGAAGTGGACGCCGAAGATCCTCGATGTCCTGAAGGAGCGCGGCATCAAGGCGACCTTCTTCCTCATCGGCCAGAATTGCGAAGACTATCCCGGGCTCGTCGCCCGCATCGTGCGCGAGGGCCACGAGGTCGGCAATCACACGTACTCCCACCGGAACCTCGCCATCATGTCGGAATGGCAGATGGAACTGGAACTCACCGCCACCGAGCGGCTCATCGAAAGTATCACCGGCCGCTCCACCACGCTCTTCCGGCCGCCCTACAACGCGGACTCGAACCCGACGGACCTCGCCGAGCTGGCGCCGCTGCGCCTCGCCCAGGAGCAGCTCGGCTACACCCTCGTCCTCGAAAAGATCGACCCCCAGGATTGGTCACGGCCCGGCACGGAGGAAATCATTCAGCGCGTCAAGGATCTGCGCGACGAAGGCAACATCATCCTGCTCCATGACGCGGGGGGCGACCGCTCCGAAACCCTCGAGGCCCTGCCGAAGATCATCGACTATCTCCAGGCGCGCGGTGACCGGGTCGTCTCACTTGCCGACTTGCTGGGCATGACGCGCGATGAATTGATGCCGCCCGTCGATTCCAACCAACAACACCTCGAACGCCTCGTCGCCGGAACCGGCTTCCGGGTGTGGCACGGCATCGTGGAATTTTTCTGGGCCTTCATGATTTTCTCCACGGGAGTCGTTGCCGCGCGGACGCTGCTCGTAGCCTGGCTGGCGCGACGGCATCACATCCGCACCCTGAAGCGGAAGCCCTCGAACTACCGGCCGTCCATCAGTGTGGTGATCGCCGCCTATAACGAAGGGAAAGTCATCGCAAAAACGCTCCAATCGGTGCTCGAGACGGACTATCAGGGCGTCCTCGAAGTAGTGGTGACGGATGACGGCTCCTCCGACAACACGGCCGCGGAAATCTCCCGTCTCGCCGCCGCGGACCCGCGCATCGTGCTCCTCAGCCAGCCCAACCTGGGCAAGTCAGTGGCGCTCAGCCTCGGGGTGGCGCGCGCCTCGCACGAGATCATTGTCTTCCTCGACGCCGATACGGTCTTCGAGCGCGGCACGCTGGGCGCCATTGTTCAGCCGCTGGAGAATCCGCTGGTTGGAGCGGTGAGTGGAAATGCGCGGGTGGGCAATCTCCGCAAATGGATCGCGAAATTCCAAAGCCTGGAATACATCTGCGGCTTCAATCTCGACCGGCGCGCCTACACGGAGTGGCACTGCATCACCGTGGTGCCCGGCGCCGTGAGCGCCCTGCGCCGCAGCGCGATTGAGGCGGCGGGCGGTTTTTCCAACGATACCCTGGCGGAGGACACCGATCTCACCCTCACCTTGCACCGGCTGGATTACCGTATCGAATATGCGCCCGATGCCGTGGCCTGGACGGAAGCGCCCGAGACGTTCCGCACCCTGGCCAAACAACGATTCCGCTGGGCCTTCGGCACCATGCAATGCCTCTGGAAACATCGCGACCTCATCTTCAATCCGCGCTTCGGCGCACTCGGCTGGTTCAGCCTGCCGAACATCTGGTTCATGCAAATCGGGCTCGTCGCGGTCACGCCGCTGGTCGATGCCATTCTCCTCTACTCGCTGATCTTCGGTCACGCCGCGGGCATCTGGTACTGGTTCGCCGCGGTGCTGGGCATGGATCTCTTCCTCGCCACACTCGCCTGCTGGTTGGACGGCGAGCGGCTGCACAAGGCCCTGCTCATCCTGCCCATGCGTTTCGTCTACCGGCCGCTGCTCGCGTGGGTAATCTGGCGCTCGCTCCTCCGGGCGCTCAAGGGCGCCTTCGTATCGTGGGGCAAACTGGAGCGCACCGCCAGCGTCCCGAGCAGAGCGTGACCATCATATTTTGAATTCTGAATGTTGAATTTTGAATTATCGCCTCGCCCCGGGTTTCTCGCCGTTGCCGCGGCCATTTGTGCGACTCTCACAGCGTGTGATCGCAAGGACGACCATTCAAAATTCAACATTCAACATTCAAAATTGGTCATTCCCGCTCACGGGATTTACACGGGCGCCTACATCGACTGGGGCGACAAAGAGGACGCCGTGACGCTCGAGGCGATCGAGAATTTCGAGAAGCTCGTGGGCAAGCACCAGGCGATCGTGGCGAGTTCCAGCTATTGGGGGGAACAGACTTTTCCCGAGGCCAATATGCGCCTGATCTCCAACCACGGCTCGCTGCCGCTCGTGTTTTGGTCGCCATGGGACAAGCCCTACGTCGAGGAAAACCATCCGCCGGACAAATACTCGCTGACGAGCATCATCGCCGGCGAACACGACGCCTACATCGATATGTGGGGGCAAAAGGCGCGTGAATTTGGCCGTCCGATGGTCGTCTCGTTCGCCAATGAAATGAACGGCACGTGGTTTCCGTGGAGCGGCGTGCACTACGGGGGAGGCACCCCGATCCCCGATACCAATCCGACTCGCTATGAAGGACCGGAGACCTTCAAGAAGGCCTACCGGCACGTCGTGGATCGCGTCCGCGCGCAAGGCGCGGACAACGTGCAATGGGTGCTGCACCTGATGAACTATTCCCTCCCCCAGGAACCCTGGAACCTCGCCGCGCAATATTACCCGGGCCCCAAGTACTGCGACTGGCTTGGCTTCAGCCTCTACGGCGTGCAGACCGCCGACGACGAATGGGCGCCCTACCTGCCCCTGCTCGACTGGCCGTATGAGGAACTCCGGCGCGTCGATGCGACCAAGCCGGTGATGATTTGCGAGTGGGGCGTCGCCGAGCTTCCCCAACTCGGCAGCAAGCCCGACTGGATTCGCGACGGCTTCCGCGCAATGAAAGACCCGAAGTATCCGAACATCAAGGCGTGCGTCTTCTGGCACGAGCGCTGGCAAAACGAAGACGGCCGCTACAGCAACCTGCGGGTAAACTCCTCGCCCGAATCCCTGGAAGCCTACCGCCAGGGAGTGGCGGATCCGGTGTACCTCGACAAGCCCATTTACCACGCGAAATAGCTCAAAAGTTGATAGTGGAGAGTGGATGGTTGATAGCCCCGCTCTCAACTTCGACCATCTCATTGTTGAGGGTGGGCCGATTTCTCTTCCGAAGAACCGATATTTTCACAACCGAGTGCGTCCCGCCCACGCCGTGGGGCTATCAACTATCCACTCTCCACCATCCCCCCCACTTTGTGAAATGTTTCACAAATTCGGCTTGCCCGGCTTCAACCCGGTCCTAAATTGCCACCATGCCTGAGACCAGCCCGGTCGCCTACGACTCGAAAATCGAGGGAAACATCATTTTTACCCGCGTCGATTCCGCCATGAATTGGATGCGCAAGAACTCCCTTTGGCCCATGCCCATGGGCCTGGCGTGTTGCGCCATCGAACTCATGGCCGCGGGCGCTTCCCGCTTCGACATCGCCCGCTTCGGCGCCGAGGTCATGCGCTTCTCTCCACGCCAGAGCGATGTGATGATCGTCGCCGGGACCGTGACCTACAAGATGGCCCTCGCGGTCAAGCGGATCTGGGACCAGATGCCGGAGCCCAAATGGTGCATCGCCATGGGCGCCTGTGCATCCAGCGGCGGCATGTATCGCAGCTATGCCGTGCTGCAAGGCATCGACCAGCTCATCCCGGTGGACGTCTACATCAGCGGCTGCCCTCCCCGGCCCGAAGCCCTGATCGAGGGCCTCATGCGCCTCCAGCGCAAGATCGAAACCGAACCTGCTTCGCGCGAACAGAAGCGCGAATTCTTTGCTTCTCTCAAGGGCTGATCACGACCATGGCCGCCGCTTCCGTCTCCACCCACGTCTCCGCCATCCAGGCAAAGTTCAAGGTCCTCAAGAAAACCGAATTCCGCGGTGAGACGACGCTCTACGTCGAGCGCACCGAGATTAAAGACCTCGCCCGCTTCTGCCGGGACACGCTCGGCTTCGCGTTCCTCGTGGACCTCAGCGGGGTGGACAACTTCGGGCAGGAACCGCGTTTCGAAGTGGTCTACGAGCTGTATCACTTCGAGCAGGGCCTGCACCTGCGGCTGAAGATCTCCGTCTCCGAGGACGAACTCGAAGTGCCGACGGTCAGCGACATCTGGGCCACCGCCGACTGGCACGAACGCGAAGCCTACGACATGTATGGCCTCAAATTCGCCGGCCACCCGGAACTGACCCGCATCCTCATGTGGGAGGGTTACCCGTTCTATCCGCTGCGGAAGGATTTTCCCCTGGCTGGCCGTCCGAGCGAAATGCCGGATGTCGCCTTCAGCAAAGCGGCGCCCCTCGCCGGCGGACCTTTCGTCACCGTGCCTTCCACAGCCACGACCAAGGATCGCGAGCCGCGATCGCGGGAAATCGAGTAGGGCCTAAAAGCGGAAAAGGGATTAAACGCGGACCCGGCGCGGCAATTCGCAACCGAAAAGGCAGATGACCGCAGAGGCGCGGAGGGAAATGAGAGGGCCGCAGAGGGATGCGCTTCGCGCTGGAGACCAGTCTCGACGGATTTGGATTGCCACGGTGCGCTCGTGCCATTTGGCGGGCTTCCCCCAACCCGTCATTCTGAGGAACGAAGAACCTCCAAGGCGGCGGCGCCCGGGACAAGCGGCAGGCAGGTGCATTTCGGTCGAGCCGATCTCTTCCGGTATCTCACGCCTCGCTGGTGAGGAAAGGCAGAGATCACAGGTTCTTCGCTTCGCTCAGAATGACGGCAATAGGGAACGCGTCCGGTAGCTCCGAATGGCGCGAGGCTGCGGACGTGGCTGCCGCTGCCTTTGGCGGGCTTTCACCAACCGCGCGAAGCGCGCACATTTCTTCTGCAGATTGAAATTTCGGGAGTGCAGGGAACTCAAACGATTACGAAACCCTGCCCGGCATCCATCCGCAGGAAGATCGGCCCGAGCCGGTCCGCCACCTCGCGCACCTCGACTTCCCGCCCGCACTCGCGCGAGACACTCGTCATCTCCACTCCATTCAGTCCACAAGGCGTGATCGCACGAAACGCCGCGAGATCGCCGCTCACATTCAACGCGAAGCCATGCATGCTGATCCATTTCCGCACGCCGACCCCGATCGACGCGATCTTCCTACCGCCCACCCAGACTCCGGTCATGCCTTCGCGCCGTTCCCCGACGACTCCATACTCCGCGAGCAGGACGATCAGCACTTCCTCGAGTCCGCGCAGATAGCGGTGCAGGTCCTGCCCCCGCGTCCGCAAATCGAGCAGCGGGTAACCCACGAGTTGCCCCGGCCCATGATAGGTGGCCTGCCCACCGCGATTGATCTGCACCACCGGATGCGGCAGATGCGTGCCAATGTCCGAAGATCCGGCAGGAACGCGCAGGCTGGATTGGTCGGGCGTTCGGCCGATCGTGTAAACAGGCTCGTGCTCGAGCAGGAGCAATTCGTCGGGTGTAGCAGAGTCTGCGGCCTTGCGTGCCACGACCTCCTCCTGGAGGGCAAGCGCCTCGGCATACGGCATGCGACCAAGCCAGTGGATGACGGGAGGATTAGGCACGATTGGTCGTTCGCGGAAATGGAAAAGTCACACGCCCAATCTGCACCGGGCTGGTCTCAAAGGAAATGGAGGAGTCGGCCAGCGTGGATTTGCGGTCGAACTTGATGACGGCTCGGTAGACACGGTGGCACCGACCGCCTCCACCCACGGATGTTTGTGTAATCGCCCGAAACACACCGGCCACCGGTTGATGGGCGCCTCCACGACCACCCCCGCAGTCGCGGGACTCGCTGTCGCGAGTCCTGTCGCTCCGCTCCAGTGTCCCGTGCACCGCCGCCTCTGCGGTGACGGATCGCCGACCCTCCATACGTTGGACGAACGCAAGCGTGCCCAAATCGCACCACCGGCGCACAGTCTCCTTGCCTCCTTGTCTCCCCCTCTCCTTGTCTCTATTTTGGCGCGGGCGCAGCGGGACCAGCCGGGTTCGGCTTCGCATTGAGCGGCCCGCCGAACCAATCCGCCGGGATCTTCTCAGGGACCTTCAACTCCACGCGCAACCGCTGGAGTTCCGTTTCAAGCCTGGCCTGCGCCTCCTTGTATTCGGTCTGGTCGAAGACGCTCCGCATTTCGTGCGGATCCTTCTCGAGGTCGAAAAGCTCCCAGTAATCCACGTCGGTTCCGAAAAAGTGGACGAGCTTGTAACGGTCGGTGACCACACCGTATTGCGGGCGCACGTGGTGGGGCGCGGGATACTCGTAATACTGGTAGTAGAAGCTCTTGCGCCAATCGGCGGGCGTCTGTCCACGCAGCACGGGAACCAAGCTGTGCCCCTGCACTTCCGCTGGAATTGGGACACCGGCCGCCTCGAGGAATGTCTCGGCGAAGTCCAGATTGGACACGATGTCCTTGTTCACACTGCCCGGCTTCGTCACGCCGGGCCAGCGGACGAGCAAGGGCGTGCGTAGCGATTCCTCGAAGATCCAGCGCTTGTCGAACCATCCATGCTCGCCGAGGTAGAAGCCCTGGTCGGAGGAGTAGACGACGATCGTGTTGTCCGCGAGGCCTTCGTCGTCGAGGTATTTGAGGACCTTGCCCACGCCTTCGTCCACGGTCTTCACGCAGGCGAGGTAATCGTGCATATAACGCTGGTAGCGCCAGTGGACGAGGTCGTCGCCCTGGGGATTCAGTTTGCGATACTCTTCGTTGCGGGGCTCGTAGTAGGCGTCCCACACCTTGCGTTGCTCGGGCGTGAGTTGCGGCGGCGCCACGAGCTTCATGTCTTTCGGCGTGATCGTATTGCGGATCGTCATGTCCTGCGTTTTCTCCGCGATGCCGCGATTCGCGTAATCGTCGAAGAGGGTCGCCGGTTCGTCGTATCTTCGGCCTTTGTCGAAATCGAGTTCGCGCAGGGCCGGCTCCCAATCGCGATGCGGCGCCTTTTGCTGGCACATGAGCAGGAACGGCTTCGACTTGTCCCGCTGCTTGAGCCAGTCCAGCGAGGCGTCGGTGATGATGTCGGTGACGTAACCGTTGAACTTGATGCGTTCGCCGTTCCGGATCATCGGCGGATTGTAATAGATCCCCTGCCCCGGAAGGATCTGCCA
>Ga0070658_10000720_pt1 | contig 28643 bp, 31 predicted proteins | sample KBSC13metaG_FD_64664 | JGI IMG/M metagenome (GOLD analysis project Ga0070658, IMG submission 64664) | Corn rhizosphere microbial communities from Kellogg Biological Station, Michigan, USA - KBS C1-3 metaG | ecosystem: Host-associated > Plants > Roots > Rhizosphere > Soil ... | reverse complement strand
CGCCGCGACCGCGATCAGGCCGATGCCGATCAGCAAGGTCACGAGCAGGAGCAGGACGCGGTCAATCTCCCAGAACCAGGTGCCGAGCGCCGAGCGGTCGCCGCGCCCGAAACGCTCACCCCGCCGCCGCGCGAGCGCGCGCCGCCTGAGTTCGGACTGATCCAACTTGGGTGCCATCGTCGCCATCTTAGAGCGCCCCTACCGCCGCGCGAAAGGCCTCACCGCGCGCTTCATAATCTTTGAACTGATCGAACGAGGCGCAGGCGGGCGAAAGCATCACCACCTCACCCGGCTGCGCAACTGCGGCCGCATCATTGACCGCCTGCACCAGCGTACCGCTTTCGGTCACCGGCTTGCCGGCATGGCGCAATATCTCCGCGAACATCGGCCCCGCCTGCCCGATCGTGTAGCCGGCGAGCACATGGCCGAAGAATGGCGCGCAATCGTCGAGATCGTCAGTCTTGGGCAGGCCGCCGAGGATCCAGTGGATCTTCGGGTAAGCGGCGAGAGCGGGTGCAGTCGCGGTGGCGTTGGTCGCCTTGCTGTCGTTGACGTAGAGCACCCCGGCCCTCTCGGCGACGCGCTCCATACGGTGCGGGAGGCCAGGATAGGTGCTCAGGCCTTGTTCGATCTGGTCCTCGGTGAGGCCGAGCGCCCTGCAAGCTGCGATAGCGACTACCGCGTTCTGTGCGTTATGCGGACCTTGCAGCGACGGCCAGTTCGCCTGTCCTGCAACTTTGTTTTTCGAGACGCGGATCACCGGATTCCTGAGGGTTGCCGCCATCTGCAAAAAGTGTTCAGCCGGGTGGCCGAACGATCGGCTCCTCGCCAGATTCTCGGGCCACTTTGCTTTGTCTTCCAGCCGCTCGGCGATCTTCAATGTCTCGCGATCGTTGGTCGCGATAACTGCGGTGTTATGCATGGACTGCATCTCAAACAGCCGGGATTTGGAGAACACGTAACCTCCAAACCCATCATAACGATCGAGGTGATCCGGCGTGATGTTGGTCAGCACCGCGACGTCGCAGTCGAGGCTGAAGGTCAGGTCGATCTGGTAGCTCGACAGCTCCAGCACATAGACGCCGCCCTCGGGCAGCGGATCCTGACTGAGGATCGGCAGGCCGATATTGCCGCCCATCAAAGTCGGCACGCCCGCAGTCTGGAGGATGTGGTGGATCAGCGCGGTGGTGGTCGACTTACCGTTGGTGCCAGTGATGCCGACCACCTTGTGCGGCGGCAGGCTGGGACGGGCGAGCGCGAACAACTCGATGTCCCCGATCACGGGCACGCTCGCCTTGCGGGCATGATCGGCGATCGGATGTTTGTTGAGGGGGACACCGGGCGAAACCACCACGCCATCATAGCCGGCGAGATCGATCTCTAGCGGATCGGCAAGCTGCAAGCCCTCTCCCTTCAGGGAGAGGGTTGGGTGAGGGTGGCCCGTCGCAGAGGCTGGGCGCTCGCTCTGCTCGCTCCCCCTCACCCCAGCCCTCTCCCCGTCGGGGAGAGGGAGCAAAGCAGCCCGCGCCTCCTCGCGCGAATCCCACGCCGTCACCTGCGCCCCGCTCGCCAGCAACGCCTCGACCGTCGCCACGCCGGAGCGGGCGAGGCCGAGGACGGCGTAGCGTTTGCCGCGAAAGGCGGGGCTCGTGATCACCGAAGCTTGAGCGTCGCGAGGCCGATCAGCGCGAGCACGAAGCTGACGATCCAGAAGCGGATCACTACCGTGGGTTCTGACCAGCCGATCTGTTCGAAATGATGATGGATCGGCGCCATCTTGAAGATGCGCTTGCCGGTGCGCTTGAAGAAGAAGACCTGCAGGATCACCGACACTGCCTCGACCACGAACAGGCCGCCGACGATGCCGAGCACGATCTCATGGTGGGTGGAAACGGCGATAGCGCCGAGCGCGCCGCCGAGCGCAAGGCTGCCCGTGTCGCCCATGAACACCGCGGCGGGTGGCGCATTATACCAGAGGAAGGCGAGCCCGGCGCCGATGATCGCGGCGGTCAGCAGCACCAGATCGCCCGCGCCCGGCACGTGCGGGATGCCGAGATAATGCGCGAACTTCGCGTTGCCGACCAGATAAGCGAAGATGAAGAAGGCGAGGCTGGCGATGATCACCGGCATCGTGGCGAGCCCGTCCAGCCCGTCGGTCAGGTTCACCGCATTGCCGAACGATACCATCGTGAAGGCCGCGAACAGGATATAGAAGGGCCCGAGGTTGATCACCGGCCCGTTGTAGAAGGGCACGTAAAGCTGGGTTCCGTTGCCCGAAAGGATGATCCATGACGCGACCCCCGCGACGGTGAATTCCATCAGCAGCCGAACTTTGCCCGATACACCCTTATGGCTGCGCTTGGTGACCTTGTCATAATCGTCGAGAAACCCGATCAGCCCGAAGCCGAGCGTCACCAGCAGGCACGCCCAGACGTAGCGGTTGTTGAGGTTCATCCACAGCAGCATCGAAACCGTGACCGAGGTCAGGATCATCAGCCCGCCCATTGTCGGCGTGCCGACCTTGGCGAGGTGCGTCTGCGGCCCATCGCTGCGGATTGGCTGGCCCTTGCCCTGGCGCACCCGCAGCCAGCCGATGAATTTCGGGCCGATCAGCAAGCCGAGGAAGAGCGAGGTCAAAGCCGCCGCGCCTGCCCGAAACGTGATGTAGCGGATCAGGTTGAGGGCGTGGGGAAAGCCGAGATGTTCGGCAAGCAGATACAGCATAAATCCTATTCCCCGGCCAAAGCGTCGACGACGCCGGCAAGCCCGACCGAATTCGATCCCTTGACGAGAATTGCATCACCCGGCGCGATCAGCCGTTGGGCACGATCTGCGGCGGATGCGGCATCCGGCACATGGACGAACTCGACCTTGCCCTCAAGAGCTTCGGCCAATGGTTTCATCTCCGTGCCGACCAGCAGTGCCAGATCGACGCCGGCCTCCGCGATCGGCTCGGCGAGCGCGGCATGCAGCTGCGCTTCCTCCGGGCCCAGCTCGCGCATCGAGCCGAGGATCGCGACCTTGCGTCCCCTCTCCCGCCCGAGCATCGCGAGCGTTGCGCGCATCGAGGCGGGGTTGGCGTTATAGGCTTCGTCGATCAGCAAGGCGTCACCGTCCGGCAGCCTGAGGGTGATCCGACGGCCCCGCCCCGGCAGCCCGGCCATATCCGCGAGTGCCAGGCCTGCGGCGGCGAGGTCACCGCCCGCCGCCTCCACCACCGCCAGCACCGCGAGTGCATTGGTGACCCAATGGTCGCCCGGTGAAGCGACGGTGAAACTCATTTCCGCGGTTCGCAGCTTTGCCTGGACGAACGTTCCCTTGGGGACGGCCATACCTTCACGCGCATAGACGTCGGCACGCGGATCGCGCCCGAAAGTCACGATCCGGCCGGCATAGGCCATCGCCGCGGCGATCAGCCGCTCGCGATGCGGGCTGTCATAGGGGATGACCGCGGTACCGCCGGGTTCGAGCCCGCGAAAAATCTCACCCTTGGCATCGGCGATAGCGCCTTCATCCGCGAAGAAAGCGCCGTGCGCGAGCGCCACGGTCGTGACCAGAGCGACGTGGGGGCGGACCAGCCGGGTGAGCGCGCTCAACTCGCCCGCATGGTTCATCCCCATTTCGAACACGCCGAAGCGCGTCCCGCGGGGCATCCGCGCGAGGCTGAGCGGCACGCCGACATGATTGTTATAGCTCTTGAGCGAACGGTGCGCTTTGCCCGGCGCCATCCGATCGAAGGCGGCGTAGAGCGCTTCCTTGACGCTGGTCTTGCCGACCGATCCGGTGACCCCAATGATCCGGGCCTGCGTGCGCTGGCGCGACGCGTTGCCGAGCGCATCGAGTGCGCGGGTCGTGTCATCGACCAGGATATGGGGGCCGGCCACAGGGCGCGAGACGAGCACGCCTGCGGCTCCCTGGGCGAGCGCCTGTTCGACGAAGCGGTGGCCATCGGTGGTGTCGCCTTTCAGCGCGACGAACAGGTCACCCGGGCCGACTTCGCGCGAATCGAACGCGACACCGGAGACGTCGAAATGGTCGGACGCGCGGCCCTGCGTGGCGAGCGCGATTTCGATCGAGGTCCAGAGGGGAGTCATGCCACCGCACTCCACCAACGGAAGGTTGGGTTCATCCCGCACACTCCCGCGCTACCTGGACATCGTCGAACGGCAAGACGCGGTCGCCGACGATCTGGCCCTGTTCATGGCCCTTGCCGGCCAGCAGCACGATATCGTTGGCGCCAGCCTCGGCGATCGCGGCGGCGATGGCTTCACGGCGCCCCCCTATCTCGGTCGCCTGCGGAGCACCTGCCATTACCTCACGGCGGATGAAAGCTGGGTCTTCGGACCGGGGATTGTCGTCGGTGACGATGACGTGATCCGCGAGCCGTGAGGCGGCCTCGCCCATCAAGGGGCGCTTGCCGCGATCGCGGTCCCCACCCGCCCCGAACAGCACGATCAGACGACCCGCCGTGTGCGGGCGAAGCGCCTCGATCGCCGCCTCCAACCCGTCTGGCGTGTGCGCATAATCGACGTAGATCGGCGCGCCGGCGCGGCTGATTGCGGCGCGTTCGAGGCGGCCGCGCACCGGTTGCACGCGCGCCAGAAGCGCGAAAATGTCGGCCACATTACCACCCGTGGCGTACACCAGGCCCGCCGCGGTGAGCGCATTTGCCGCCTGATAAGCACCGATCAGCGGCAATTTGACGACGTGAATCTTGCCCTCGACCTGGATTTTGAGCGTCTGACCGAGCTGGGTCGGCGTGTGTTCGACCAGCTTGAACGTGTCGCCTTTGGCTCCAAGCGTGATCAGTTTGAGCCCGCGCTCACGCGCAATCTCGGCCACGCGGGTCGAGGCGGGGTCATCCATCCACACCACCGCCGCGCCATCGGGCTCGATCACCTCGCTGAACAGGCGCAATTTGGCCTCGAGATAGGCCTCCATCGTGCCGTGATAATCGAGATGATCGCGGCTCAGATTGGTGAAAGCGCCCGCCTGGACCGGCAGCCCTTCGGTGCGGAATTGCGACAGGCCATGGCTCGAGGCCTCGAACGCGACATGGGTCACGCCTTCGCGCCGGAGCCCCGCCACGTTGGACAGGAAAGTGGCGATGTCGGGGGTGGTGAGGCCGGTCGAGACGCTGTCGTCGGCGGTGGTAACGCCGAGCGTACCGATCGACGCGGCATGGTGACCGGCCATGCGCCACAATTGGCGCGTCAGTTCGACCGTCGACGTCTTGCCGTTAGTGCCGGTGACCGCGACGACATGATCGGGAAAGGGCGCGAAAAACTGTGCGGCCGCCTTGGCAAAGGCCCGACGCGGTTCGGCGTCGGCAATGTGAATTGCACCCTCGACCACAGCTTCGGGGCGGGCGAACACAGCGACGGCGCCTGCGGCGACGGCGTTGGGAATATAATCCTCGCCATTCGCCTGCGTGCCGCGGAAGGCGCCGAAAACGGTGCCGGGCGCAACCTTGCGGCTGTCGATCGCGAAGCCGGTTATGCGCGTGTCCGCGCCGCTTGCCCTGTCGCCAATGAGCTCACTCAACCACATTCTTGGACGGATCTTTCTTCTCGAGGATGAGCGGCATCAGATCCGACACGTCGATATCCTGCGACAGGTCGGGCTGCACGCCCAGCAACGGGCCGATCCGCGCGATGATCCGTTTGGCCAGCGGTGCCGTCATCCAGCCCGCCGTCTTGAAGCCGTAGGATTCCTTGGTTGGCCGCGCATCGTCCAGCACGACCAACGTCACATAGCGGGGATGATCCATCGGGAACACGCCCGCGAACACGGTGATGTTGGCGTTCCTGTCATAGCCGCCGAACTGGTTGACCTTCTCGGCTGTCCCGGTCTTGCCGCCGACACGCAGGCCGGGCGCATTGCCGTTGGTGCCGGTGCCCTGCAGCACGACCAGACGCATCAGCTGGCGCATGCGCGCGCTGGTCGCCTCGCTGATCACCCGCTGGCCTGCCACCTGCGCGCCCGGCTTCTGCTTGAGCAGGGTGACGGGATGCATCACGCCGCCGTTGGCGAGTGCCGCGAAAACGCGCGCGAGATGGAGCGGCGTCACCGCGATGCCGTGGCCGAACGCCGTGGTCATCACCGTCGACTGGCCCCAAACCGCCGGATATTGCGGCTGGCCGCGCTCGCGCAGCTCGATATCGGTCCGCTTGTTCAGCCCAAGCGCCTTGAAGAAGCCGTCGATCTGCGGCGCGCCAATCTCCTCCGCAATCTGCGCGGTGCCGATATTGGACGAGAAGGTCATGATCTCGGGGACGCTGAGCGGGCGGTGCTTCGGCTCGTCATCCTTGATCCGGAAGCGGCCGACCTGGAGCGGCGTCGACACATTGTACGTCTTCGAGAAATCGGTGATCACCCCATGCTCGATCGCATTGGCGAAAGTGATCATCTTGAAGGTCGAACCAAGCTCGTAAACCGCCTGCGTCGCCTTGTTGATCATGACCTGCTGATCGGACGGATCGACGCCTTTGAAAGGCGCATTGGGATTGATGTCCGGGAGCGAGGCCATCGCCAATATCTCGCCCGAGTTCACGTCGAGCACGATGCCCGCACCACCCTTGGCCTGGGTTTCGGCCATGCGCCGCTGGATCTCATTCTCGACTGCCGCCTGAACGCGCGTATCGATCGAGAGCTGGATCGGCTTACCGGCTTTCAAATCGTCGTCGAAATAGCGTTCGACGCCGATGCCTGTGATCGTGTCGTGACGGCGGCCGTCTTCAACCACCTGCGAATAGCCCAGCAAATGCCCCGCCATCGCGCCCTGCGGGAACAGGCGATGCGGCTCGCTCAGCAGCAGCATACCCGGTTCGCCCAACGCATGGACGGCGGCAGCGAGTTCGGGTGGCGCGGGCTGGCGCAGATACATGAATTTGCGCTTGCCGAAGAGGATCCGGCGATAATCGTCGACCGACCGCTCAGGCATCAGCCGGTTGAGCTTCACCGCGAGCTTATTCTTGTCGCCCAATATCTTCTGCGGATTGACCGCCACAGCCCATAGTTTGATCGTCGTTGCGAGCGGCTGCCCGTTGCGGTCGACAATCTCTCCGCGCTCGGCCGCCCCGACGGCGGCACTGCCGCGTTCGTCCGGACCCCCGAACAGGCAAATCTGTATGAGCCGCGCGCTGATCGCCGCAGTGATCAGCATGAACAGCAGCATCAACCCCATCAGCCGCTGCTGGGCGACGCCGAGCGAGCCGCCGGGACCCACCGCCTCGCGCAGCTCGACCCGCTCCGCGCGGTCAATGCGTAGAGCGGCGGGTGCGTTCACCGCGCCGCCTTGGTGCTATCCTTGGCCTCACGGGCCGCGAGCTGGCCGATATCCTCGGGCAACAGCGACTTCGGCGGATCGGCTCGGGCAATCCGGAGCGGCGCCGGGGGCTTGGACTGGATCCTGGGCTGGGCCTTGGACTTCGGCGCCTCCGCCTCGATCGGTTTGATCGGATCGAATGAAGCCTTCTGCAATGTCGGTGCGGCCGGCAAGGCGGAAACACCTCCGCCCAGGCGATCGGCTGCGGGCCGGACATAGGTGGCCGTTCGCAACATCGGCTGTGCCTGCACCGGCTGAGGCGCCATGGCCACTGCCACGGTCGCAGCCGTAGCCGATTGCACCTGCGCGGGCGCGGAATGGTAGGCGACCATGGTCGGCGATCCCTGTTGCGGGGCGATCGACGGGTCAAGCTGCAGCGCCGGCGTGCCGCGGTGGCCATAAAGGCTTGCGAGCTGGAGGCCGCTCGCCACGAACTGCGCCGGGCGCGGGGCCTGTAGTGCGAGCACCTCACGATTCCAGTTTTCGAGCTGACTCATGCGCGCTCGCACGCCGATCTCGGTCTGCAGCTTGGCGATATCGTCGTGCGTCTCGGCGATCTGCCGATCCACCTTTTCCAGCCCGGCACGCTCGGTCGCGACCGATTGCGAAACCAGATAGCAGCACAGCGCCGCGGCGGCGACGCCCGCGACCTGATATACTGCACTCAGACGCGTCGCGACGATCATGACGCACGACCTTTCATAGCCCAGGCACTGGCCGCGGTGCGCCGGGCGACGCGCAACGTGGCGGAACGGGAGCGGGGATTGCGGGCGAGTTCGGCCTCACTCGCGCGGACCGGCTTGGCGACCGCTTCGAAGCTGGGCGTAGGCGCCTCCAGCTCGGGCAAATGACGCGATCCGGCGGGCGTGCCGCTGCGCTCCTTGAGGAAGCGCTTGACGATCCGATCCTCAAGGCTGTGGAAGGAGACGACCGCCAGCCGGCCGCCCGGCGCCAGCGCCTGTTCGGCGGCAGCAAGCCCGTCCTCGAGCTCGCCGAGCTCACGATTCACACGGATGCGGATCGCCTGGAAGGTGCGGGTCGCAGGGTCCTTCTTGTCATGTTCCCGATAGCCGAGCGCGCGGCGCACCACATGCGCGAGCTGGCCGGTGCGCGTGATTGGACGCGCCGCGACGATCGCCCGCGCGACGCGGCGCGACTGACGCTCTTCGCCAAGGTGAAACAGCACGTCGGCGATCTCGGCCTCGTCGGCGGTGTTGACGAAATCGGCCGCGCTCATGCCCGACTGCCCCATGCGCATGTCGAGCGGGCCGTCGGCCTGGAAGGAAAAGCCGCGATCGGCGCGGTCGAGCTGCATCGAAGAGACGCCGACGTCGAGCGTGACACCGTCGACATGATCGACGCCGCGTTCGGCGAGCGCCTCGCCCATGCGCGAATAGACGTCGGGCACCAAAGTGAGCCGGCCGCCGCTCTCCGCGACGAGCGCCGCGCCTTCGACGATCGCGTCCGGATCGCGATCGAAGGCGATGACGTTGGCACCCGCGTTGAGCAACGCGCGGCTATAACCACCCGCGCCGAAGGTGCCGTCGACATGCGTCTCGCCAGGCTGGGGCGCCAGGCCGGCAATGACCTCGTCGAGCAGGACGGGAATGTGGGGAGCGGGGCTGCTCATGCGCCGCCCCGTTCTTCGAGCAGGCCGTCGAGCATGCCGAGCACGACCGGATTGTCCGCGAACGCGATGCGCGCATTCTCCGGGCTCCAGATCTCGATATAATCTTCCATGCCGACGAAGAAGGCGAGATCGCCGATCTTGCCGAGCTTGCGCAGCAAGGGCGCGAGCACCATCCGGCCGGCGCTGTCGAATGCCGTGGGGGTGAGCGCAGGCAGCTCGGTGCGGCGGATCGTGTCGAGCGCGTCGCGGCGGGCAGCCGCGGGCAGATCGGCAACGCTCTCGCGCAGGGTGGCCGTGAGGTCGCGCAGGCCGACGGCATCGAAGGCGCGCAGACGGTCGCCCTTCGGGTGCGGCGCGATCAGCAGCTCTTTTTCGGGTTCCTTGCCACCATCTTCATTGGCGCGACGCTCGACCTGGAGGCGAAAGGACGCGGGCACGGACACGCGACCCTTCGCGTCGACCGCGTTCAGCGCATGTCCAAAGAAGAAATTCTCCCTCGCCACCCAGTCGCTTCCACCCTGCTGCCGCGGGTGTGACGCGCCCCGTCCCCCGTCGGCCGGCTACGGGAAGGCATGGATATACGCCCTCATTCGCCGGATCAGCGTGGGTTAGCATGGGTATCATATGGGTTTCAATGGTATTCTATGGGGCAGCCTGTGTATTCCATGGCGGCAGGTGGGTCGGGCATCCGGCCGAAAACCGCACAAATCCGCCGAATCTGCGTTTGTTTGGGCCTGTGGATGAAAATGTGGGGCAATTATGCCGAGCGGAGCCCCGCCTTCGCGAGGGCGCGGCTTCGACTCGATCGAATGCAAACATCAATGGGCCGCGCGAATCTTGCGGTGCGGCGGAGGCGCGGTTTCGGCCGGGTCGGGATTGCCGGGGGCGACACCCAGCTCCGCGAGCGGTTCGCTCGGCGCGGATGTGTTGGCGGTCGTGGCACTGTTGGCGTCGGGCTGATCCGCGCCGGCAATATGGACGAACACGGTCGCCAGCATCACCAGCAGGAAAACCGAGGCGAGCCCGATCAACCCGATGCGGAGGCGGTGCATCGACTTCATCCTCGGATGCGCTTGGGCCAGCTCATTCGCCTAAAATAAGCTGCAACTCGCCGCTTGGGAACCTCGCTTCGGCGATTGGCCCAATCGGGAACGGGAACAGACCCGAAAACAGCCTAACGCCGCAGCCAATCCGGCGCCGGCAGCCCCTTCGCATCGAGCCAGCCTGGATTAAACAGGCTCGACAAATAGCGCATGCCGGAATCGCACAGGATCGTCACGATCGTCTTGCCCGGTCCCAGCTCCCGCGCCAGCGCCATCGCGCCGGCGACATTGATGCCGGACGACAGGCCGACGCACAGCCCCTCATTCTTGAGCAAAGCGAACAATTGCTCGAGCCCTTCCTCGTCCGAGATGCGGAATTGGGTATCGATCGGCGCGCTTTCGAGGTTGGCGGTGACGCGGCTCTGGCCGATACCTTCGGCGACCGACGACCCCTCGGCGCGCAACTCGCCATGCGCATAAAATTCGTACAGCGCCGCGCCATGCGGGTCGGTGAGCGCGATCACGATATCGTCGCGGAATTCCTTGAGGCCGAGCCCGACGCCCGCGAGCGTCCCGCCGGTGCCGACCGCGCAAGTGAAGGCGTCGACCTTGCCGCCGGTCTGCTCCCATATTTCGGGCGCGGTGGTGCGAATATGCGCCAGGCGATTGGCGGTGTTATCGAACTGGTTGGACCAGAGTGCTCCCGGCGTCTCCTCCGCGATGCGGCGCGATGTATGCACATAATGCGCGGGATTGGAATAAGAGGTGGGGGGTACCTCGATCAGCTCGGCGCCAAGCGCGCGAAGCGTATCCTTCTTCTCCTGGCTTTGTGTTTCGGGGATGACGATCGTGGTGCGATACCCTTTGGCATTGCCGATCAGCGCGAGGCCGATGCCGGTATTGCCGGCAGTGCCCTCGACGATCAGCCCGCCCGGGGCGAGCGTTCCATTAGCCTCCGCATCCTCGATAATGAACAGGGCGGCGCGGTCCTTGATCGACCCTCCCGGATTCATGAATTCGCACTTGGCGAGAATTTCGCAACCGGTAGCCTCGCTGGGGCCAGCAAGACGGACGAGCGGGGTGTTGCCGACGAGCGCCGGCACGCCTGGGGCTGGGATGACCATGATTTCCGGATAGCATGACAGCGAAACTGGGCAAGCAAGCTTCGGTTTCAGCGCGACATGCCTACCTTGAACCGCATCGGGACCGGCTTTTCAGAGCAGCCGATTCTCATGTGGAGGGCCGATCGGCCAGCGGCCTGTTCGCGATCCAGCCGGGTTCGGCGCGGCCGAGCCGCTCAAAATGCCAACGGTTCGTCGCAACCAGCCTCATATTTTCAAGCGCAAGCGGAAACTTCCTGTCAAAAGTGCGTCAACACTCTTGACGTAAATTGCTGCACCCGCAACAAACGGACCACTATGAAGCTTAACATCCTGCGCGCTTTGCCGCTTGCCACCCTTGTCCTTCTTGCAGCCTGCAATCGGCAGCCGACGACGATCGTCGCCGGCGGGCCGCCCGATCCGGACGCGGAGAAGATCAAGTCCGCCCCGCCGGTCAAGCTGCCGCCCGCCATGCTGGCGAGCAAATCCTATCGCTGCAAGGATAACAGCCTGGTCTATATCGACTGGTTCAACGACAACCAGACCGCCAACCTCCATCTGAAAGAGAAGACCTCGACGCCGGTCGTGCTGAGTGCGCCCAAGGCGGGCGATCCTTATGTGGGCGACGCCTACACGCTGACCGGCACCGCAACCGCCAAGTCCGTCACCCTCAAGAAGGGCGGCGCGGCACAGGATTGCGACGCCTGATCTTCTCCTGAACCACCCGAACCAAATGCAAAGGCCGGCGAAGGGATTTCGCCGGCCTTTTTCTTTGATCTGCGCGAAGGCTCGGCTATCGGCGCTGCATGAGCGAGATCACCCCGGAAATTGTCGCCGAGCACGGCCTGTCCCCCGAAGAATATGCGCGCGTGCTGAAGGCGCTGGGCCGCGAGCCCAATCTGACAGAGCTCGGCATCTTTTCGGTGATGTGGTCGGAGCATTGCAGCTATAAATCCTCGCGCATCCACCTCAAGAAGCTGCCGACGACGGGCCCCCAGGTCATCTGTGGCCCGGGCGAGAATGCAGGCGTGGTCGATATCGGCGACGGACAGGCTGCAATCTTCAAGATGGAGAGCCACAACCATCCCTCTTATATCGAGCCCTATCAGGGCGCAGCGACGGGTGTCGGCGGCATCTTGCGCGACGTCTTCACGATGGGCGCGCGGCCGATTGCGAACCTGAACGCGCTGCGCTTCGGCCGGCCGGACCATCCCAAGATGCGCCACCTGATTGCCGGCGTGGTCCACGGCATTGGCGGCTATGGCAATTGCGTGGGCGTGCCGACAGTAGGTGGCGAGGTCAATTTCCACGCAGCTTACGACGGCAACATCCTCGTCAACGCGATGACCGTGGGCATCGCCGAGACCGACAAGATCTTCTATTCGGCGGCGTCCGGCATCGGCAATTCGATCGTCTATGTCGGCTCCAAGACCGGGCGCGACGGCATCCACGGCGCGACCATGGCTTCGGCCGACTTCGGTGAGGATTCGGAGGAGAAGCGTCCGACCGTGCAGGTCGGCGATCCCTTCACCGAAAAGCTGCTGATCGAGGCCTGCCTCGAGCTGATGGCATCGGACGCGATCGTCGCGATCCAGGATATGGGTGCGGCGGGCCTGACCTCATCCTCGGTCGAAATGGCGTCGAAGGGCGGCGTCGGGATCGAGCTCGACATGAACGCCGTGCCCTGCCGCGAAACCGGCATGACGCCCTATGAGATGATGCTGAGCGAAAGCCAGGAGCGGATGCTCATGGTGCTGAAGCCGGGTCGCGAGGATTTCGCGCAGGCGATCTTCCGTAAATGGGAGCTCGACTTCGCCGTGATCGGCCATGTCACCGACACGGGCCGGATGGTGCTCAAGTTCAACGACGAAACCGTATGCGACATCCCGCTGGGGCCGCTCGCCGACGATGCGCCCTGCTACGACCGGCCACATGTGAAGACCGAGGTCCCCGCTTTCCCGGCAAGCATGCCCGAGAGCACCGACATCGCCACCGACCTGGTCACATTGATGGGTTCGCCCGATCTCGCCTCGCGCCGCTGGATCTGGGAGCAATATGACCACATGGTCGGCGCGGACACGGTCCAGCGTCCCGGCGGCGATGCCGCAGTGGTGCGGGTCCATGGTTCCGACAAGGGCATCGCGATCAGCACCGATTGCACCCCACGTTATTGCTATGCCGACCCCTATGAGGGCGGAAAACAGGCGATCGCCGAGTGCTGGCGCAATCTGACCGCGGTCGGCGCGAAACCGCTCGCCACCACCGACTGCATGAATTTCGGCAACCCGCAGCGGCCCGAAATCATGGGCCAGTTCGTCGGCTGTATCGAAGGCATGGCGGAAGCCTGCGCCTCGCTCGACTTCCCGATCGTGAGCGGCAACGTCTCGCTCTACAACGAGACCAAGAATGAGGACGGCAGCGGCAGCGCGATCCTTCCGACACCTGCGATCGGCGGCATCGGCCTGCTCAAGGATTGGACGCAGTCGGTCGGGATCGGCTTCAACGGCTGCAGCGACATCATCCTGCTGGTCGGCGCCCGCAAGGGCCATCTTGGCCAGTCGCTGTGGTTGCGCGAACTGCACGGCCTCGAAGGCCGCGAGGGCGGGCCGCCGCCGCCGGTGGACCTGGCAATGGAGCGCAAGACCGGCGATTATATTCGCGACGCGATCGAGGATGGCTGGATCACCGCCTGCCATGACGTGTCCGACGGCGGGGTGGCGGTCGCGATCGCGGAAATGGCATTGGCCGGTCGATGCGGCGCACTGATCGATGGCCCCTCCCCATTCGGCCTGGCCGGGTCCTGGTTCGCGGAGGATCAGGGTCTGTATATCGTCACACTGCACGACCATGCTTTGCTCGGCTTTCTGGCGGGCGCGAAGGCGAACGGGATCGAAGCCGAACCGATCGGGCGCACGATCGCCAACCGCATCATCTTCGAATGCGAAGCCGGCGATTATTGCATCACGCTCGATAGGTTGCGTGCCGCCCACGAAGGATTCTTCCCCGCCCTTATGGGCGCGGACGCGGCGCTGGCCTGATCTTGCCGTAGCCGCGCGTTCATGTCAGCTTCCCCTTGGGGAGTGACTGATGCCGGCTGGCTATTCGGGGACACCGCTTGCTGCGAAGCTGGGGCTCAAGCCGGGCCAACGCGTGTGGCGCGAAGCCATGCCCGCAAGCGTCGCCGCAGAGATCGGCGATACCGGCGCGATCCTGCTCGACGCGCCGGATCCGCCGATCCAGGTCGCACATATCTTCAAGACCGATCGTGCCGCGCTGGAGAATGATCTGGGGCAACTCAGGCAATCACTGGATCCTGCCGGCTTCGTCTGGGTGTCCTGGCCGAAAAAGGCGTCGAAAGTGTCGACTGACATCGACGAGAATGTCGTTCGCGACATCTGTCTGCCGATGGGGCTGGTGGACGTGAAAGTATGCGCGATCGACAGCATCTGGTCGGGGCTCAAGCTGATGATCCGCAAAACGTTGCGATAGCGGAGGGGGAGAAAAGATGACAGATGGTGTGAAGAGCGGTCTCGGGCGACGCATCCTGATCGCCACCCTCATCGCGGGTGCGCTCGACATCGGCATGGCGTCGATCGAGACCGCCATGAAGGGCAAGCCGGTTGGCGGCATGCTGCGCGGGCTGGCGAGCGGGCCGGTGCCGGCGGCCAAGGATTGGGGCGCGGCGGGCGCGGTGGCGGGGCTGGCGGTCCATTTTGCCATCATGGCGGTGATGGCGACGGTGTTCATGATCGCTGCCCGCCGGATAGCCTGGGTGCGGGCGCACGCTCTGATAGCCGGGCCCTTATACGGCGCAGGCCTGTGGCTCGTCATGTATGGGCTGGTGCTGCCGCTGCGCTTCGGCGCGCCCTTTCCCAGCCATGATCCCGTCGCGCTCGCCAAGCAATTGTTCGCGCATATGGTGCTGGTTGGACTGACTTTCGGCGTGATTGCGCGACAGGAGAAGATCGCATGAAGAGCCTGACCCGAACCTGGCTGGAGGGCGTAGCCGTCGCCGGAACGCTCGACTTATTATCCGCCTTCGTGTTCAGCGGAATGCAGGGCGCTTCGCCAATATCCGTGCTGCAATTCGTGGCGAGCGGCCCGTTCGGAGACAATGCGCTTCACGATCCCAATTTCGCGATCGTCGGCGTGCTGGTCCACTACGGGATCATGGCGTGCATGGTCGCCTTTTATCTGCTCGCCGCCCGGCGGCTGCCGGTACTGACGAGCAAGCCGATTTTGAGCGGGATCGCTTATGGGTTTGCGCTGTGGATCCTGATGTATTGGGTGGTGCGGCCGATGCGCTGGCCCAGCGCCCCATGGCCGACCGCGGGTGGCGTGATCGGGGTTGCAAAGCAGCTTTTCTCGCACCTTATCCTGGTCGGCATACCGATAGCGTTGATCACCGCCCGGGGATTGCACAACCGCAGGTGACGTTGCCCGGCCGTATCGTCGCCCTCGACACGATCCGCGGCTTTGCCGTCTGCGGCATCCTGATCATGAACATCGTGTCGATGGGCGAGCCTGGCTATGCTTATGTCGACCCGAATTATTATGGCGGGGCGCATGGCGCGGATCTGGCGGTTTGGGCGGGAGCCTATGTCCTGGCCGACGGCAAAATGCGCGCCTTGTTCACGATGCTGTTCGGCGCTTCGCTGCTGTTGATCACGGACGCTGCGGAAGACCGGGTACCCGGCCCGGCACGCGTCCATTATGCGCGAATGTTCTGGCTGTTCGTGTTCGGCATGCTGCACGCCTGGTTCGTCTGGTACGGCGACATATTGGTTGAATATGCCGTCTGCGGCGCGATCGCTTTCTACGGACGTAAATGGCAGCCCGGCACACTCGCCTTTGCCGCTTTCTGCCTGATCGGCTTCGACGTGATCCATAGCCTGATCGAGTCTCATGACATGACCGTGCTGCATCGTCTGGCGGTCGGGCCCCATCCGCCTGCCGATGCAGTACGGGGTTGGAATCAGGTACTGGCTGTGACGGTTCCGAACCCGTCTGTCATCGACCATGAATTACGCCTCTATCGCGGTGGATTGGCCGATGCATTCGCCGCGCGCGCGCCAACCACGGCGCTGTATCAGGGCAGCTTATTGCCGACCTGGATTCCGGGCAGCCTCGGCTTCGTGTTTCTCGGCATGTTACTCTATCGGCTGGGCTTCTGGACAGGTGACTGGAGCAGGCGCGCCTATCGCGGCATCGCGGCATCCGGCGCGATAGCGGCGCTGTTCTATGTGCCGCTGGCGATGGCGATCGTCGCGCATGGTTTCGATCCCGCCTTCCTGCCGCTCGCAGACGCCTTGAGCCTGATATTGCGCCCGTTCCTGGCGCTCGCTTATGCGTCCATCCTGATCTTGATGGCGCGCGCCGGGCTGGCCCGGAAATTTACGAGCCGCCTCGCCGCGGCGGGGCGCATGGCCTTTTCCAACTATCTCGGGACCAGCCTGATCATGACCACGATCTTCTACGGTTATGGTCTCGGCCTGTTCGGGCATTTCCATCGTGCCCAACTCTACATCCTGGTGCTGGGGCAATGGCTTCTGATCCTTGGCTGGAGCGAACCCTGGCTGCGGCATTTTCGCTACGGTCCGTTCGAATGGCTATGGCGCAGCCTCGCCCGCGGCCGCTTGGTAAGCTCTCGTAAAGCTATTGCGAGTTAGTCGCAGTATCGCTAGATAGGGCGCCAAGGAGTCGTCGATGGTCGTCTGCCACTGCAATGCCATTCGCGAAAGCGAGCTGCGCGAGGCGGCGCGGTCGGGCGCGCAATGCCCGGTCAGCGCCTATGCCTCGCTCGGCCGGCGCCCTCGCTGTGGTCAGTGCATACCATTCGCGCGCGAACTGATCGCCGAGGAGCGGCAGGCAGAGCGCTGATCTCACCGACTGAGAATCGTTCGCGCGAGTCATTCGCGCTTCAACTCCGCTGCTTGCCTGGTCTATCGCCCGTTTTGAAGGAGCCGCGCGATGAAGGGCGACGAGAAGGTCATAGAATTCCTGAATCTGGCGCTCAAGAATGAGCTGACCGCGATCAACCAATATTGGCTGCACCATCGCCTGCTCGATCATTGGGGAATTGCCCGCCTCGCGGAATTCGAACGGCACGAATCGATCGACGAGATGAAGCATGCCGATCTTCTGGCGGAGCGAATCCTGTTTCTCGACGGCCTGCCCAATTTCCAGGTGCTCGGCAGGCTGCGAATCGGTGAGACGGTGGAGGAAGTGCTGCGCGCCGATCTCGCCACCGAAGGCGAGGCGATCCCGCTGCTACGCGACGCCATCGCGCATTGCGAGGCGGTACGCGACTATGTCAGCCGCGATCTGTTCCGCAGGATTCTCGACAATGAGGAAGAGCATGTCGATTTTCTGGAGCGCCAGCTCGACATGATCGAACGGATGGGCATCCAGAATTACGTCCAGCTTCAGTCCAAGCCCGCCGAGGATAGCTGAGTATCGTTAGGTGAGCTCGTCTCAACCGCGGCGGTAAGCCGGAATCAGCCGACCTTGCGGCCGAACCCACCAGCCGGACGACGAACCAGCACGGGCGCGACGACCGGCGCAGCCGCCTGCTGAAGCTGGGCGAGTGCTTCTTCGAACAACGGGCGAAGCTTTTCGCAATGTTCGACGATGTCGAGGGGAAACACATGTGCCTCGACCCCGGCACGCGCGGCCATTTCGACATGTTCGGACGCATAACCGAGCGCCTCGGCGCCGAATTGCAGCGATTCGCCCTTCAGCGTGTGCGCCGGGCGGACCAGAGCGGCGGTGTCGCGGATGCGTACTGCTTCCTCGATCGCCTCGACCGACTTGACCCCGTCTTCGGCAAAATAGCTCAAAATACGGGGAAAATGTGCGCCGAGCTCATTACGGAGCCCATTCAACGTTTCGCGATTGATCGCCGGATGTGCGCTCACAATAACCCCCTCTCCGCATGACGGGCGGCAGAGGGCTTCTACGCCCGGACGCGTAAATCAATTGTTATCAACGGCCCGCGATACGAAAAAAGTCCCGTCCTGACCGGAAACCGCCCAGCCCTGCGCGCGGGCGAGCGCGGCGATCTCGGCGGGCGCGGCGGGATCGTCGGCAATGATCGTGGCACTATCGGCACTGCGCATCGCGCGGGCGAGACGCAGGACCGGCCACGGGCAGCATAGCCCGCGCGCGTCGACCGTCGCGCTCATTTGCCGCCGAACGGATTCTTGGGTGCGCGCAGGTTCATCCGCACCGGCACCGCGCCGAAGCCGAGATCGCGACGGATGCCGTTCACGAGGTAGCGGCGGTAACTTTCGGGCAATTGATCGACGCGTGTACCGAACAGGACGAAGGTCGGCGGACGCGTGCGCGCTTGCGTCAGATAGCGCAGCTTGATCCTTTTGCCGCCGGGCGCCGGCGGCGGATTGGCCTCGATCGCGCGTTCGAACCAGCGGTTCAATTCGCCCGTGCCGATCCGGCGCGACCAGGCCTCGCGCGTCTCGAACGCGGTCTCGATCAGCTGGTCGACCCCGCGGCCGGTGAAGCCCGATACGGTGATCAAAGGCAGGCCCTTCACCTGCGCCAGCCCATCGTCGAGCGCCCCGCGGATACCTTGGAACAAGAATGGCGCATTCTCCGCCACGTCCCATTTGCTGACCGCGATGATCAGCGCCCGGCCTTCTTCGATAACCTGACTGGCGATCCGCAGGTCCTGCGCCTCGAGGCCGCGGGTCGCGTCGAGCAGCAGCACCACCACCTCAGCGAAGTCGATTGCGCGTTGCGTATCGGCGGCGGACAGGCGCTCAAGCTTGTCCTCGACCTTAGCCTTGCGGCGGAGCCCGGCAGTATCGATCAGGCGAACCGCGCGCCCCTTCCATTCCCATTCGATTGCGATGGAATCGCGCGTAATGCCAGCCTCCGGGCCGGTAATCATGCGATCCTCGCCCAGCATCTGGTTCACCAGGGTGGATTTGCCCGCATTGGGGCGTCCGACGATCGCGAGCTTGAGCGGGCCTTCACCATCCCCCTCCTCTTCCTCATCCTCTGGAACGTCTTCGCGCTCGATGTGCGGGCGCAGCGCTTCGAACAGGTCTACAAGCCCTTCGCCATGCTCTGCGGAAAAGGGGATCGGATCGCCCAGGCCAAGGCGATAGGCCTCAAGCAACCCGGCCTCGCCGGCTTTGCCCTCGGCCTTGTTACCAACCAGGATGATCGGCGTGTCGCTGTTGCGCAGCCACTGGGCAATTTCCTCGTCGAGCGAGACCACGCCCATGCGCGCGTCGAACAGGAACAAGGCGGCGTCGGCCTCCCCGACCGCCGCCTCGGTCTGCTTGCGCATCCGTCCGGGCAAGCTCTGAGGATCCTCGGTTTCGAAACCCGCGGTGTCGATGATGCGGAATTCGAGCCCGAGCAGGCTCGCCTCGCCCTCGCGGCGGTCGCGGGTCACGCCGGGCCGATCGTCGACCAGTGCGAGCTTCTTGCCGACAAGGCGGTTGAACAGGGTCGACTTACCGACATTGGGTCGGCCGACTATGGCTACGGTGGGAAGGGACATGGGGCGCTCTTAGAGCCCCATGTCCCTATTTACGAGTCGCGAGCCGAACCTCAGCGCCAGGTCGAGATACGGCCCTTGTCGTCAAGCAGGTAGAGCATGTTGTTGGCGACAACCGGCGGCAGGTAAAAACCCTTTCCGGCATTCGTCTCCGTGCCGATCTTGCCGTCGGCGACCGCGACGTTGACCAGCTTGCCGCCGTCGCTCACCAGCATCAGCCGTCCGCCCGCCAGCACCGGTCCATACCAGTTGATCGGTTTGTTCTTGGTCTTGCGATCGTGCCAGTGCGGCAGCTGGCTGATCCAGCGGATCTTGCCGGTCGTGCGCGCGATGCAGATCAGCTTGGCATCGTCCGTCACGACGAACAGCCATTCGCCAGCCAGCCAGGGCGTGTTGATGCCGCCGACCACCAGCTCCCACAAGCGCTGACCGTTGATCAGGTCCATTGCCACCATGCGTCCGCCCTGCCCGATCGCATAGACCTTGCCCTGATCGATCACGGGCGAGGCGTCGATGTCGGAGATGGCCGACACCGAAGTCGAGATGGATGTGCGCGACAATTGGTCTTGCCACACGATCCTGCCATTTTCGTAGCGCAGCGCCGACAATTCACCCGAAGAGAAGCCCGCCACGACGGTTCCCTGCGCGATGGCGGGTGTGCCGACCCCGAACACGCCCGAAGTCTGCAGCGTCGCCGAGACGGTCCAGATGGTTTCGCCGGTTTCGGGCTTGAGCGCGAAAATCTGATTGTCCTGGCTCAGCACATAAACGTTGCCGCCCCCGATGGCAGGCGCGCCCCGTAGCGGGCCACCCACACGGACTTTCCAGACCAGCTTGCCGCTTGCAGCGTCGATCGCCGCCGCATCGCCGCGGCCCGTGGTGGCAAAAACGCGCCCGCCATCGACGCTGACGCCACCGCCGAACAACACCACACGATCCCGCTTCACGGTGTCGAGCGCGGTTTGCCACAACCGTGCGCCGGTTTTGGCATCAAAGGCGTGCACCACCGCATCCGCGTCGATCACGAACAATTTGCCGTCGGCGATCGCCGGCGGCGAGCCGATCCGCTGCGTGATATCGCCGCCGGGAATGCGCGCCGACCAGCCCGGATGCAAGGCGAGCGGGAGAGCAAGATTGCCCATCACCTTTGTCGCGTTGCCGCCCGGCTGGGTCCAGCTGTCGTTGGCGACAGGCTCCGGCACCACTACCGGCACGTCGGCAAGGCTCGGGTCGACGACGACATCGCTTCCGAGATTGAGGATCGAGACGCGATTGCCGAGCACGGCGGTCTTGGGGCCGCGATCGGCATGGTGGCCGAGCAGGCTGCAGCCTCCGAGCGAGACGAGCAGGGCCAGCGCTGTGGCAAGCCGAGTGCCACGCGGACGCAGGATCATGATCATTCCTTGAGTGCGCCCGCAGGCGTGCTGACGGTGACGGTCTGGCCCAGTGCGGTCGCCATGCTTCCCGCGCGGTCGCGCAAGGTGGCGGGCGCCTCGGTATCGCGCGCGATCGCCGCGAACAGCGGAGCGGCCTGATCCTTACGATTCATCTTGAGATAGGCCATCGCGCTCAGCTCGGCGGCGCTTCCGAACCAGGGATTGTTGGCAACGGCGAGCGGCTTGAGCCGTGCCACCACCTCCGCCGGAGGAATCGCGTCGAATTGAAGCGTTATGGCGCGGATCAATGCCAGGTCGCGCGTCGCCCGCGGCAAATCGCCGTCATTCGCGATCGCCTGATATGCGGCCGCGCCGGCTGCCGGATCGGTTCGGGCGGTGAGCGCCGCCTGGGTCAGCCGCGCCATTGCGCGATAGCCGTCGCGCGACGATTTCGCGAGGGTCGCGAGCCGCGGATCGTTCGGCCGGGCACGTCCGGCATCGACGTCCTGCAGGACCTGCGAGAATTGCTCACCCTCCTGCCCTGCCTGCTCATTGCGATGGTTCTGCCACCAAAGAAAGGCGCCGAGCGCGAGCAGAAACAGGCCGACGAGGATCGCGGCGATCTTGCCCCATTTCCTGGCAAGCCCCGTCATTTGATCGCGGCGAAGGTTTTCGTCGACTTCGCGTAGAAACGCTTCGTTCTCGGTAGGCGTCAGCGCCAAGCGGCCTCTCCTGGAATGCCGCTCTCACACGGCCGGTCAGCCTCTCTAGCGCCGAGTCCGGCTGAACGAAAGCTGTGCGACGCAGCTCAGCGTCGATCCGCCGCATTCCTGAGCGCCGCTTGGCAATTGCACCGTCGCCGACGCGACAGAATGATCGGCTCCGCCGCTACAGCAGCTGCGAAAGGATTTGTAACATCCCCACGAACGAAACCGCCCACAGGCCGGTGCGAAGCCACGGAACCCCGATCACGTAAGTCGGTGCATAAGCGAGGCGGCCCCAGAAGAATAATTGGGCGCCGAACGCCGTCGCGGCATTGGTCTTGCCCCCAAGCTGCGCCACAAGCACGAGTGCTGCGAAGATGACCAGGCTTTCCAGCATGTTGCGATGCGCCCGCTGCGCCCGGCCGGCCCATCCTTCCATCGCCGGCAAATTCTCCCGATTGCCGACCAGCGGCACGAGCCCGACTTGGGTTATCGCCGCCACGACTGCGACGAGCATTTGAATCAAGGCCAGTGCCGCTGACCAGACCAGCAGCTTAAGTTCGATTGTCATGCAGTCCTCCCCGACTCATATCTCGATCAGCCGCCAATCCCAGCCGACTATCGAGGATAGAATATATCCGCCCGCGGGAAGAAGAACCACAGCTTTCATTATCCCGAGCGTTACGCTGCAAATGTCGACGCTCTGCCCGGAGAGTTGATATTCAGGCCCTACATCCCGCAGCCGCTCGCGCGCTTGGGCGGCAGTGAGATCAGGCCGATTCGGCGAAAAGGGCGGTGTAACGCTCCGGCTTGAAGCCGATTTCCAGCACGTCATCCATCTCGAGGACCGGCCGTCTGATGATCGACGGATTGGCGACCATCAGCGCGATTGCCTTGTCGCGCGTCAAACCCTGCTGATCCGCCTCGGGCAATTTGCGGAAGGTGGTTCCCGCGCGGTTGAGCAGTCTCTCCCAGCCCGCGGCATCGCTCCAGCGGGCGAGGTTGGCTTCGTTCACGCCAAGCTTCTTATAATCGTGGAAGTCATAGGCGATCGCGTGGGCATCGAGCCAGGCAAACGCCTTTTTCATCGTATCGCAATTCTTGATGCCGTAGATCTTCAAGCTCATCGGAGCATGATAAAGGCCGGCCGTCGGGATTTATAGTCGGGCACCGCACAACATTCGGTCCGCCGATGACGGCTAGGGCGTTGCGAGCCCTGCCGCGCCTATGGCACGATACAGGAATGGCCCAATCCGCCGGATCGGCAGCGAAATTGCCACTGCGTTTCCGATCGAGGATCGACATCAACGGAATAAACCCGTTCGTGGTCGTCGACGCCGCCTGCGCATCACAGCTTAAGCCCGGCTGGCGCAAGCCGCTGCCGGTGCGAATCCGGGTCAACGGCAAGCCCGACATACCCTGGCGCATCAACCTGATGCCGAGGGGCGATGGCAGCTTCTACCTTTATCTCCACGAGCAGGTACGCAGCGCTTCCGGCACCAAAGTTGGAGACGTGGTGGATGTGGAGATCGGGTTCGACGAAGAATATAGAGCCGGCCCCGTTCATCCTATGCCGGAATGGCTCAGCGAAGCGTTTGCACGCAATGATAGGGCAAAACAGGCGTGGGATGCGCTGATCCCGAGCCGGAAGAAGGAAGTGCTGCGCTATTTCGCGCAACTGAAATCGGACGAGGCGCGGCTTCGCAATCGCGAACGTCTGCTCCATGTGCTCTCCGGAGGGAAAGCGCGCTTCATGGCGAGGGATTGGAACGCCGATTCCGGAAAGGTTTAGACGGCGCCTGGCCAAGGAAGGGGAGCCGGCCGCTCTCTCCTTTGCGGCGCCTGTTCGACGCCCCAGGGACGAACGGCCGAATGTCCCCCAGACATTTCACTCTACTTGCTACTCCCATTCGATCGTGCCCGGCGGCTTTGACGTATAATCGTACACCACGCGATTGATGCCCTGGACCTCATTCACGATCCGGGTCGCAACCCGCGACAGGAAGGCCGCATCGAACGGATAAATGTCCGCCGTCATGCCGTCGGTTGAGGTGACCGCGCGCAAGGCGCAGACATTGTCATAGGTGCGGTAATCCCCCATCACGCCGACCGTGCGGACCGGCAGCAACACCGCGAATGCCTGCCAGATCGCGTCGTAGAGTCCGGCGCGGCGTATCTCGTCGAGATAGATGGCGTCGGCTTTGCGGAGAATGTCGCAACGCTCCTTGGTGACCTCGCCGGGGATGCGGATCGCCAGGCCGGGCCCCGGGAAAGGATGGCGGCCAACGAAAGCCTCGGGAAGCCCCAGTTCCCGCCCGAGCACGCGGACCTCGTCCTTGAACAATTCGCGCAGCGGCTCGACCAGCTGCATCTTCATCCGCTCGGGCAGGCCGCCAACATTATGGTGGCTCTTGATCGTGACCGAAGGCCCGCCGGTGAAGCTCACGCTTTCGATCACGTCGGGATATAGCGTGCCCTGGGCAAGGAAATCGGCGCCCCCGATCTTATGCGCCTCGCCATCGAATATCTCGATGAAGGTCTTGCCGATGAATTTGCGCTTGGCCTCGGGATCGGTGAGCCCGGCCAACCCGCTCAGGAAAGCCTGTTCGGCGTCCACATGGACGAGCGGTATGCCGTAATGCTCGCGAAAGAGGCTGACGACCTGCTCCGCCTCGCCGAGCCGCATCAGCCCATGATCGACAAACACGCAGGTGAGCTGATCGCCGATCGCCTCATGGATCAGTACCGCCGCAACCGCGCTGTCGACGCCGCCGGACAGACCACAAATCACGCGTCTGTCGCCCACCTGATCGCGGATCTCCGCAATCTTGGCGGCGCGAAACTCGGCCATCGTCCAGTCGCCGGCAAGCCCGCAAACGTGGCGCGCGAAATTGGCGATCAATCTACCGCCGTCCGGGGTGTGCACCACTTCGGGATGGAACATCATCGAATAGAAACGACGCGCCTCGTCGGTCGCGATCGCATAAGGCGCGCCTTCGGAGCGAGCGACGATGCTGAAGCCTTCGGGCAACGCCTCGACCCGATCGCCATGGCTCATCCAGACCTGATGGCTCTCGCCAACCTTCCAGAGGCCGTCGAACAAGGCCGATTCGCCGACTACGTCGATGAATGCGCGGCCGAACTCGCGATTGTCGGATGGCGCAACCCGGCCGCCCAATTGATGCGCCATCGTTTGCTGGCCGTAGCAGATGGCGAGGATCGGCAGGCCGGACGCGAAGAAGTGCTGCGGCGCGCGCGGGCTGTCGTCCCACATCACTGATGACGGACCGCCCGAAAAGATGATCCCTTTTGGCTGGAGCCGCTCAAACGCTGCCTCTGCGGCGTTGAACGGCGCGATCTCGCTATAGACGCCGGCCTCGCGCACCCGGCGCGCGATCAGCTGGGTGACCTGGCTGCCGAAGTCGACGATCAGGATACAGTCTGTGGGGGTGACGCTCATGGGCGGCGGATAAGGAGGAGGGGAAAACTTGTCCAGACGAGACCGAAAACTTGTTGCGGCGCGGCAAGGTTGAGGGACTGTTAACTATTTTCGACGATGCCTCCCTCTATCCCTGGGAGCCGCTGAATGCCGCGTCGAATCAGAACCCTACTCACCATGCTGAGCGATGACGTGAAGCATTATGCCGCCGATAATGAGCGGATCGCGACGCGCACCAACCTGCTTGCCCTCAACGCGACGATCGAAGCGGCGCGTTCGGGAGAGGCGGGCCGCGGCTTTTCGATCGTGGCGCAGGAGGTGAAGGCGCTCGCGTCGCAGGCCCGCAACTCGGCCGCCGCCTTTCGCGAGGATGTATTGGATCGGCTGGCGCTCGGCGCCCGCTTCGCTGACGAAATGCTGGCGGAGATCGAGGGCGCCCGCCTGATCGACCTCGCCCAATCGATCATGCAGCAGATCGCGCGCACGCTGGCGATGCAGGGGTCGCATCTCTGCCTGCTGGCCAGCGAACCGTCGATCGTGGAGGCGACCCACAGCCCGAACCATGACGCGACGATGCGCGCGGTAGAACGCTTACGTGTGCTGCGGCGGGCATCCGGCCAATATCTGAACGCCTTCGTCGTTTCCGCCGATGGCAAAGCGCTCTTTTCGGAGGATCCGCGCGCGAGCGTGCTGGTCAACGATTTCTCGAATGCCCCCCAGTTCAGCCGCGCGATGCGGAGCACCGAAGAGGATGAGTGGTTCACCGACGAGGTGTGGCTCAATCCGTGGTCGAACAACCACGCCGTGCTGGTGTTCGTAAAGGCGATCAATCCCGGCCCGGGACGCCGCCCGGACGGCGTGCTCTATCTGGAATTCGACTGGGAAGCGCTGATGGCCGATGTGCTGCACGCCGCCGATTGGCACAACCCAGCTGCGGAAATGGGGCTCAAGATCAGCATCGTCGATCCGAACGGAATGCTCGTCGGTTCGTCCTATGGCGGCCAGTTCGGTTCACCGGTGGCGATTCCTCCGGGCGAACAAAAGGGAATTGAAACACGCGCGGATGCGGTGGCGGTGTTCGCCACGGCAAGGCAGGTCCATGGCTTCGACGCGCTCGGGCTGCGCTGCGTGATCGAGCAGCCGATGCCGAGCGACGAGGACATCCAGCGCGCCGTCGGCGCAGGCTGCCGCGCCGTCGCTTGAGCGGGTAAGGGCAAGACCGGCTAAGCCCTGACAGCCGTCGCATCATCTTCGACTGAGGCAGCCAGGAAAAAGGCCCCGGCTTTCGCCGAGGCCTTCTCCTATCTCGTAGATCTAGACCGCCGATCAGGCGGCTTCGGAATCCTCGTCCATGACCGGGCCTGAATCCTGGCCCTTGGCCGAGACGTCGCGGTCGACGAACTCGATCACCGCCATCGATGCGGCATCCGACGCGCGGGTGCCGGCCTTGATGACGCGGGTGTAGCCGCCGTTGCGGTCCGCGTAACGCGCCGCAATCACGTCGAACAGCTTCACCAGCTGGGTCTCGTCCATCAAACGGCCGTGCGCGAGACGGCGATTGGAAAGGCCACCCTTCTTGGCGAGCGTGACCAGCTTCTCGACATAGGGGCGAAGCTCCTTCGCCTTGGCGAGTGTGGTCGTGATCTGCTCATGCTTGATGAGCGCCGCCGCCTGGTTGCGGAACAAGGCGGTGCGGTGGGAGGAGGTGCGCTGCAGCTTACGGCCGCCGACACGATGACGCATGGTTCTTTTCCTTCGTTCGTCAGGGGCCCGTATGAGGTAACCCCAGCCAGGCGGTGAATAGGGCCACCGCCATTAACCCGTTGCCCCGGCGGAGGCCGGGGCCGCTGAATTTTTAGCGAAGGCTGGAAAAGCCTCCTGCGATCCCGGCCTCCGCCGGGATGACGTGGTCGGGCGCGATGCGCCCGCCCCGTCAGAATTCCTGTTCGAGCTTCTTGGCCATTTCCTCGATATTCTCAGGCGGCCAGCCGGGAATTTCCATCCCCAGGCGCAACCCCATCGAAGCGAGGACTTCCTTGATCTCGTTGAGCGACTTGCGGCCGAAATTCGGCGTGCGCAGCATCTCGGCCTCGGTCTTCTGAACCAGATCGCCGATATAGATGATGTTGTCGTTCTTGAGGCAATTGGCCGATCGCACCGAAAGCTCGAGCTCGTCCACCTTCTTGAGCAGGAAGCGGTTGAGCTGGTTCGAATTGGTTTCCGGCTCGGCGCTGCCGCCGATCGGAGCCATCGCCGAGGTCGCGGACGGAGCCGAGGCGACCATGCCTTCGTCGAAATGCACGAACAGCTGGAGCTGGTCCTGCAGGATGCGCGCGGAATAAGCGAGCGCGTCCTCCGGCGTGATCGTGCCGTCGGTCTCGAGCGTCAGCGTGAGCTTGTCGTAATCGAGCTCCTGCCCGACGCGGGTATTCTCGACCTTGTACGCGACCTGGCGCACCGGCGAATAAAGCGCATCGATCGGGATCAGGCCGATCGGCGCGTCGGCCGGACGGTTGGCAGCCGCCGGGACATAGCCCTTACCCGACTGGGCGGTGAGCTCCATGTTGAGCGTCGCGCCCTCGTCGAGGTGGCAGATCACCAGCTCGGGATTCATGACCTCGATATCGCCCGAAGTGACGATGTCGCCAGCCTTCACCTCGGCCGGGCCGGTGGCGGAGAGCTGGAGGCGCTTGGCGCCCTCACCCTGCATGCGAAGCGCGATCTGCTTCACGTTGAGCACCATGTCGGTCACGTCTTCACGCACACCGGCAAGGCTCGAAAATTCGTGCAGCACATTCTCGATCTTGATCGAGGTCACCGCAGCGCCCTGCAGCGAAGAGAGCAGCACACGCCGCAGCGCGTTGCCGAGCGTCAGGCCGAAGCCACGCTCGAGCGGCTCGGCGACGAACGTCGCCTTGCGCTTGCTGTCCCCGCCGCCCTTCTTGTCGAGCGCGACGGGCTTCTTCAGTTCCTGCCAGTTCTTGGCATTGATGGCCATCATGGTCCCCTCGGGGCTGGGGCCGCGGCGCGTCCGCTGCGGCCGGAAATTCAAACGACTACGGGGCTGGACGAAGCCCCGGAAAAGCAGGCTTTAGACGCGACGCCGCTTGGACGGACGCACGCCATTGTGCGGGATCGACGTCACGTCGCGGATCGACGTGATGTGGAAACCAACGGCCTGGAGCGCGCGGAGCGCACTCTCGCGGCCCGAACCCGGACCCTTGACCTCGACCTCGAGCGTACGGACGCCGTGCTCGGCAGCCTTCTTGCCCGCATCCTCGGCCGCGACCTGAGCCGCGTACGGGGTCGACTTGCGTGAGCCCTTGAAGCCCATCATGCCGGCCGAAGACCAGCTGATCGCATTGCCCTGGGCATCCGTGATCGTGATCATGGTGTTGTTGAAGCTGGCGTTCACATGCGCGACGCCGGCGGTGATGTTCTTGCGCTCGCGCCGCTTAATGCGCTGAGGTTCGCGTGCCATAAACTATATCCCTATC
>Ga0070658_10000719_pt1 | contig 28681 bp, 40 predicted proteins | sample KBSC13metaG_FD_64664 | JGI IMG/M metagenome (GOLD analysis project Ga0070658, IMG submission 64664) | Corn rhizosphere microbial communities from Kellogg Biological Station, Michigan, USA - KBS C1-3 metaG | ecosystem: Host-associated > Plants > Roots > Rhizosphere > Soil ... | reverse complement strand
CGTAGTGGGTGAGCAAGATCGACAGGTCGATGATTGTTACATGGCCGTCACCGTCAACATCGCCAGGGACGGGTGTCAGTGTAGTGACATTGAGCGGTCCGGCAGTCGCGGAGGTATTGCCGGCGGCATCGATTGCTGCAACAGTGTAGCTGTACGCAGTGGAGGAACTTAATCCTGTGTCAGTGAAGGTGAGGGATGGTGTTGTCGTAACGAGCGTGCCATTTCGCTTTACCTGGTAACCGGTCACACCTACATTATCCGTACTAGCATTCCAGGATAAGCTAATACTGTTCAGGGTACTGCCGGTGGACTTGAAGTTGGCAGGAGTAGTGGGCGGCTGTGCGTCAGGATTATTGACGGTTACCCCCACGGAAGCACTGGTCGCGACGTTCGCAGGCGACGCAGCATCGTATGCCTTAGCGCTCAGCGTGTACGAGCCGTTAGCGGCCGCGGTAGTATCCCATGAATAAGTGTACGGGGAGCTCGTGGCGGTCGTCTTGAGCGTGCCGTTTATGTAGAACTCGACTTTGGCAACGCCTGTTCCGCCGGTGTTATCCGTGGCGGCCGCGGTAATCGAGACGGTGTTCTTGACGGTGCTGCCTGCGGTAGGAGCGGTGATGCTTACTGTTGGTGCAGTGTTATCGACGGTGACGGTGACTGCCGTTGCCGTGGTCGTGTTGCCGGCGGCATCGCGCGCAACAGCGGTAAGTGTATGGCTGCCGCTTGAGGTGGTCGCGGTATTCCAGCTGATAGAGTACGGACTTGTCGTATCTTCGGCACCTAGATTGGCCCCGTCCAGTTTAAACTGGACGCCCGCCACACCGACGTTATCGGAGGCGGTGGCACTTACCGTCGTGGTAGTAGCACCAAGCGATGTGCCGTTTGACGGGGCCGTCATCGAAACGCTTGGTGGCGTCTGGTCGGCAACGGTAACGTTCACAATCGACGATGAGCCAACATTGTTATACGCATCGGTCGCCTTGGCTTGTATGGTATGCGCACCAAGCGTTGCGGCCCACGTGTAGGCATAGGGCGACGTCGTGTCGGTAGATACGAGCGTGCCGTCTATGTAGAATTTAACATTGCTGATCGTACTGCTATCAGTAGCAGAAGCGGTGATGTTGACGTTGCCGACATTCACGGTGGCGTTGTTGGCAGGTGCCGTGACGCTTACCGTTGGTGCGGTGGCATCTATAGTGTAGGTGCCACCGCCGGTTGCCGACAGTGAACCGAGAATATCTTGGTTGGATGCAGCACTGACGAGCGCGGTCCCGGTCGTGAAAGCCATGGTAGCCGTACCGCTCGACGCATCGGCAGTAAAGTTAACGACGGCGACGAGCTGATCGCCAGTTAGTGCCGCACTGCCGCCAGCAACGCCGCGGGCGATTGTCACTTGGCCTCCGCTGCAGGTCGATTGAGCTTCCACGCTGAAAGCGCTCGAGCTCGTATCTATGCTGTTACATGTAACGAGACCGGAAGGATAACTGAAGTTTGCCTGGAGGGCGTTGACGCCGGTTGTGCCGCTATTTTCCCGGACCTGAACGCTAAATGTACCGTTTGGACCAACGGTCACCGTGCTTGGGTTTAGATAGATAGTCGGCGCCGGCGGAGCGGCATGGGTCAAGATAATAAGCAGTCCACCGAGGCCGAAGACAGCTGCAAAGAGGATCAGCATAACAGGGTTGAGCTTTAGTGTCCGGATTGTGCGGAACCGTTTGAGACGCTTCATTGCGGTATTGCCTTTCATAAATAGTCTTTTTGCTTACGCTTATTGTTGTAGTTTTGGCTTTTGGAGTCAAGAGATATATGTAAGATAACATGAAAATATTGGCCGACATGCCTTGCAGATAACCGTTTTCGTCCTTTTGGACTCGTCAGCACAAACACGCATTTGTGGAACGGTGTGTTGGTTGCGGGGAATGGGAAGCTTGTTGCTGGGTTGATGAGTAAGGGTACTCAAGAACGTGTAGGCAACAGGGCTTCAACCATATTCGCAACCTGTCTTCGGTGACACGCAAGGTGTCTTAAGGAAGAACGCTTGTAGAGGGGAGAATGGGGAGGGCGCATCCTTGCGCTGCGAGGAAATTAATTCCTTAACGAGATGGTAGTGTGCCCAGATAGGAACTGAATAGATCCTTCAATATTTCGTGTCTGCCCATCGGATGGGGCGAAAAATCCTTTATACCGGAGCTCTCCGATCACGTGGGGATGGATTGAAGCCTGGGTGATATGCAGTTCGCCATCCGAAAGGACGATTGTGAAGAGGCGGATCTGTCGGTAGAGCGGATAGGTAGATTCTCGGCGACCGCGGTGTTCATCGTATATCCCGTAGAGATCCAGAGAAGCTTGGCTCTCGCGTGATAAGCGGTAATACCGCGCCCAGTCTGTTCGCCGATAAAGACCAGCCACTGTAGTGCTCATACACCCTCCAGGCACAGCGTGCCCTCACCATAGTTGCCATGCGTAACTGCCGGCAAGCTATCTCCCATACTGTTCGCCAGATGGCGGACTATCTTGTCCCTCAACAAGACTAAGCACTTATATCATGAATACGGTGTTCAATCAACTTAATTTGCCGCTAAGTTGCGCACCAGAGTGAAAAATATAACGGAGCTTCTCGAGGCCTCCCTGTACAGTCGTAAGTGTGAAGGGGGAGTCATGGAACGCTATACAAGCCAATGCATAAGCTTTGACGAACAAGTGACGGGCAGCCGTGGTTATGCCGGCTACCCAGGTTATGTTAACTAGCGCGGGCATGATTGATGCTTGCCAGGCACGGTTGTTTCCGTATATCGCCGTAGGCATCGTAAGATTACATAGCCTTGCGGCGTCCGGGAGTCAATAGAGTTCTTCACTGTGCAGATGGTTATTGCGGCGGAATAATAACTCATGTAGCCGGCAAAAACGCTACAGACTATGGAGGGATATGGTTTTTGAAGATAGGCTTGATGCCGGACAACAACTGGCGGAAGATCTGGCAGAGTACAGCGGCAAGGATGCGGTCGTGTTCGCGCTACCGCGTGGTGGCGTTGTTGTTGGGGCGGTGGTGGCGCGAGAACTTGGTTTGCCACTGGAAGTTGTCATCGCCCGGAAGATCGGTCATCCGGCATGGCAGGAGTATGCGATTGGCGCAGTGACCGAGACGGGCGAAGCGGTCTGGAATGATGCCGAGCTACAAATGGCCGATGAGGAATGGATACAAGAGGAAATAGAGCGGCAGCGGCAGGAAGCGAAGCGCCGCCGTATCGAGTATTTTGGAAGGGACCGGTATGAACCGGACGCGCGAGGCAAGGTAGCAATCGTCGTCGACGATGGCATCGCAACCGGACTCACGCTGCGTGCTGCCCTCAAAGAAGTGCGGCGCTACGAACCTCGTAAGATTGTGGTCGGTGTGCCGGTAGCGCCGCGCGAAGCGATCCGCGATGTGGCGAAGCTAGCTGACGAGGTTATTGTTTCGCATGTTCCGGCCAGCGGTTTTGGCGCGGTCGGGGCATACTACCATAATTTCCCGCAAGTTACGGATGAAGAGGTGAAACGCGTATTGACGGGTACGCCCAAGACGGCACCGCGCTAGGTAGGGCTAGCTGGCGCGTTTGGCGATCCACGTCATGATGATAATGGCGGAAACCCAGTTTGGTATAAGTGTTAGAACGGCTAGCGGCAATGACTCATTCTGCAATGTTACAAATACCAAGATACCGATAAGGTACGCAGTGTAAGGAATGTAGAGAAGCCAACCCTGCCATGCGGCGGGTAGGTAGCTGCCCCGTACTGCTATGAACCATCGGTTGGCCTTATGTTTGTGTTGTGGCATATGAATTTCCTTGTTCACCTACGAGCGTAGGGCAATGCTATGACGACGTCAAGTAGGTTCGGTGATGCTTCCATAATAATTTAACAAGTTAATTTTAATACTTATTATCAATAAAATTAACCTAGTTATTGCATTGATTAATATTTTGGTGATACATTAGCCATAACTACAGCAGGTAAGTAGGAGTGGCACGATGAATACAGGCGACACGAGTTACGTCCTGATATCTGCTGCTATGGTGATGTTTATGGTACCCGGGCTAGCGTTGTTCTATGGCGGTATGGTACGGGCAAAGAACGTACTGGCGACCGTTATCCAGAGCATGTTTGCCCTCGACTTAGTGTCGGTATTATGGGTGTTGATAGTCTACTCTTTGACCTTTGGGCCGGATATCGGACATGTTATCGGTGGCTTGAGGTTTGCCGGGTTGAACAATATTAGCAGTGGCGGCATGGTGCCGGCGCCGACGGTTCCCGCCTTTGCCTTCGTTGTCTTCCAATTATTCTTTGCGGCGATCACGCCTGCAATTATTACTGGCGCTTTCGCTGAACGCATGAAATTCTCGGCGTTCGCGGTCTTTACGGCGCTGTGGTTGCTTTGTATCTATACGCCGATGGCGCACTGGGTCTGGGCGCCGGGCGGCTGGCTGCACGACCTCGGCGCACTCGACTTCGCCGGTGGTACAGTAGTGCACATTAGCTCTGGGGTAGCCGGGCTGGCGGCGGGGCTGGTGTCTGCGCTGGAGCCGGAACCAATTAAGATAAGGAGTAATTAATAATGGACGAACAGGCAAAAACACTGACAAACTTCCTGGAGTTGACCTATGCCCAACTCGAGGAGCTCAATACGAAGGCGCGGTCGCTAATCGATCCAGCACAAGCTGAGAAGCAGCACGTGGGCTACCTGACCGGCGAGACGCATATTAAGGCGGTGACGGTGTGTTTCTCGGATATCGAGGGCCGGCTGCACATGCTCGACTATGATAAGAAATTCTTCCTGGACTCGCTTGATAACCTCACCTTTGACGGCTCATCGATTGCTGGCTTCAGCAAGCAGAGCGAATCCGATCTGCGTCTAAAGGTCGATTGGACCAGCTTTACCTTTGTACCAGCCGATGTTTTCGGTGCGGGCAAGGTAATTGTCTTCGGCAACGTCTGTAATCGCGACATGACGCCGTATGGATCTGACTTCCGTGGGCAGCTACAGGCCTACGCTGCGCAGATCAAGGCAAAGGACAATCTTGTAGCATACATGGCGCCGGAGATCGAGGGCTTTCTGCTCAAGGGCATCGATGCCGAGCAGGGCTTTGATAGCCGTACCGGCTTCCAGCTCGTCTCGACCGGTGGTTACTTCCATTCGCTGCCTCTCGACGAATTACGACTCTTTATCGACAAGACGGCGGAAGTGCAACGGGCGATGGGCTTTAAGAACGAAAAGGACCACCCCGAGGTCGCGCCGTCGCAGTTTGAGATCAACTTCTCATACGCTAATGTGTTGCGGGCCTGTGACCAGGTGCAACTGTATAAGCTCGTTTGTCGCCAAGTGGCTATGAGCATGGGCTTAACCGCGACGTTCCTGCCGAAGCCCGTTCAGGGCATCAACGGTAGCGGCATGCACGTTAACTTCTCGCTTGCCAAGGCAGGCAAGAACCTCTTCTACGACAAGAATGGTGAGGACCGGCTATCGAAGCTTGGCTGGGAGTTTGTTGATAAGATTCTCAACCGCGCTCCGGACATCTGCCTGTTGCTCAACTCCAGTGTCAATGCCTACCGGCGCCTCGACCCGCACTTCGAGGCTCCGAACCAGATCAAAGTCTCCGCTAACGACCGTGGCTCGATGATCCGCATTCCGTTCGGCAATGAGCACAGCGCGCGGATCGAGATCCGTTCCGTCGGGCCGGACGCTAACCCATACTTGGCGCTCTTAGCACTGCTCAAAACCGGTCTGGAAGATGCTGTACCGGCGGCCGACAGCGACAAGCGCACCAGGCTGCGCTTCCTGCCGTCGTCCATCCACGACGCGATTCGTATCTTTAAGGCAAGCGAGTATGCGACGCAACTCCTCGGTGAAGAAGCCAAGGAGAAATATCTCGAGAAGAAGCAGGCTGTCGCCCACCGCAATGCTCGCGAACTGGGCCGCCGTGTCAAAGACGCCGAGATACTTTATCACCACGAGGTGACGAACCAATATCTCTGGAACCGGTTCTAGCCCCGTCTAGTAGCGGAAAATAGCCGTCGCCAGGGGTGCTTCGTGAGGATCCGCTCCAGGAACCAGGCGCGTCAGTGCTATAGCTCCCCCTGTTTGTCCGACGCGCATGGCCAAGGAGTTGGTAAGCGGCATGAGTTCTGCCGGCCCAAAGACTAGCTTGGGCGCATCGGCTAGTCCGGGACGGATCGTATCTGCAGTCAGTTGGATCATCTTCAGGAGCAGCGTTTCAATTCGCCCTTCAGCTGCGGCCTGACGGAGTACACCAGGGTCATGCGAGGAGAGTCCTGAGCCGTTGTCCAGGAGCTGCTCGAGCTGGTTGTAAATATTTTGCGTATCAGCTCTTTAATATTAAGCAACCCGGTTATGGTATCGCGGGTTTGGCCGAGCAGATTCTTGAAGCGGATTCGGTCTTCACGCATGGCTGGCGATGTGTGTACGGTGTGGACGGGCATATATATGGTGAGGGCAACGGGCGATTGGCATTCGGTCAGTTGGTGTAGCAGCTTGGCAGTCGGTCTCGTCACGGTCGCCCCTTTCCTCTCTGCCAAGACTACGAAGTTTCTGGTGTCGTCGCTGTTAGTGTTGCCATTGTCGAGGTATGGCGTAAGTAATGCTACTGCAGGTAAATGTGTGCGCAGCGTATTATACGGCTGTAATGGAGGGAGAGGTATATGGCCAAACTATCCAGCAAGCAACGGGATACATTGTCCGCTGATGATTTCGCGTTCCCGAAGAAACGCAAAGAACCGATTGAAAATGCAGCCCACGTACGCGATGCGGTTGCACGCTTTGACCAGGTAGAAGGCGTAAGTGATGAGGAGCGCGACGAGGCATGGAGCCGCATCAAGCGTGCAGCTAAGAAGTATAGCGTCGAGCTGCGTGAGCAAAACTGGCGCGACTTAGGCAACCGTAACGCCTAATACGCCCGGTTCCTAGGATGCGCCTGCAAGGACGTTACTGAGGGTACCCTACCGTAAATTGTAACGGTGTGCCTTGCATTTTTTAGATAAATGTGGCTATCTTGGAAATATATTCTTTGCAAAGGGAAAACGGCATGGGTGGCCTGGGACGGTTTATAAAAGCGGTATCATTCTTCAAACGGGAAATGCGGGCGTTGCTGCTGGCGTCTGCCATCTCCCTGTTTGCCATCAATATCACGCTTGCTCTGACGGCCCTTATCCAGTTCACGCAGCCGGCAGCATCGACGGTGGCCGCTGCTTCCATACACGACGAGTATACCTACTACTGCAACTACTGGTCGCCACGCCATGCCAAGGCGGATGATCTTGCACCGGTGAATTGTGGCGTACAGCTGGCAAGTATCAAAGTGGTGCCCATCACCTATACTGGCCCGATCGATGACGAATACGCTTACGGCAACTGTACGTACTGGGCGTCAGAGCGCCGCGCCCAAACAGGCCACCCGATACCGAACGCTTGGGGTGATGCCTATGAGTGGGCTGATCGCGCGGCCGCCTATGGCTATACTGTCGATAATCGCCCGGCGCCAGGCGCTATCATGCAAACATCTGCAGGCGGGTTGGGACATGTGGCATTCGTAGAGAATGTCGACGCCGACGGGACCTGGCATATCTCCGAGATGAACGTTGTTGGCTTCAACGAGGTAGACTACCGCGCCTTCCCGCCATCAGCTGCTGCCGACTTTGCCTTTATTCATTAGGGAACAGGCATTATCGACGGACGAATACGATCCGGCCGGTTTCGTCGTTGCCTATTTGATGAAAACCGCTGCGTTCGAGTATTTTCCGGACGGCGATATCCTCAAACGGTAGGCTTGCTTTGAGCTTAGCGTACGAAGAAAGATTGGCGGTCTGCAGGAGTAGGGGAATAAACGTTTTGGCGATACCTTCCCGCCGCCGGTCCGGCCTGACGATAAAGCTCAAACGGACTTCGCGTCCTGGCTCCTCGGCAAGTGCGGCGTATGCTACCAATTCATCATCCAATGTCGCCACCCAGGTGTTATTCGTGGTTACTGGCTGAGCGCCTATTCCGGTGTGTTCGTAGTGGCCGACGAGATTGGAAGGGCCAGTATCGGCTTCTAGCCACCGCTGGACAGCCGTAGTGTCGGCCGCCTCTGCTTTACGGATACGTAGGTCCATAGTGCTTATGATAGCAGATCGGCTAGCGAGCCTTCGGCTAATATGCTTTGCATGCAATAGCGGTGTCTAACGTCTTGTAGCCGCACGAGCCGCAGGCAATCTGCGGCTGGGCGCTCTCGGTAGTCATTGGGCACATGATCATCGGTGATACTCCTTCGATAGGGTGATAGCAAGGCTCGCAATATGGCGGGCAACTTGATGAGCCGGTTACGGCCATCGCACAGCGGATAGGTGGTTGCGGAGTCGGAACTGGTGAGGTGGTTGGCGGTTGCGGTGCAATCTCGAATGAGCCTCCCTGGACGGCACCCGTGCTAGCCTGGCCTTCACCCGACGGCTCCGCCGTGACGCTTAGGCCTGCTGATTGCGTGGCGGGGGCGGCGACATGGACGGTTTGCGGCACATTGGATGAACCATTTGGCGTATTGGCGGCGGCGTCGAGCGTGTGGATCCCGGTATTATTCTGGACGTAATAGGTGGCAAGTACACTGCCGACGACAACTACAATCGCTACAATCATGGGAAGAATAAGTGAACCGACCGATGAAAACTTCTTCATATCTGCCATCTTTACTCCAAAAGACGAGCCTTGTCAAACGGAACTCGTACTACGGCTAGGATGCAAGGATTACTTCTTATTCCAGTCGCCGGTTTGGCGGTTAAGCAGGGAAAAGAGTGAGGCGTTACGGATATCGGACTCGCCGAGGATGTATTGCAGGATGCGGTCGTTGCCGATGCCATAGCCAGCGTGGGGGCGTGTACTCTTTGATTCCATGATGTTGAGGTACCAGGTGAAGTCGTCGTATGTGCCGCCGCGCTCTTGGTGCAGCGCGAACATTGTTGAGCCGAGTAGTCGGTCGCGCAGGCGCTCGAAATTGTGTTCACGCACTGCTGCGCCCGTCGATTCCCCAGAGTAGGGCAGGATAAGGTCGGCTGACAGGCAGACGCGCGGGTCGCTCGTCGAGACTTTCATATTGAAAAACTTGATTTCCTTTGGATACTTCATGATGAAGGCCGGCAGCTCGGAGCCTTCGCCGTTGAGGAGGGAAACGATCTGCGCTTCGTGCTCCGCCTTGAGGTCATCGCCGAAGCGTACTTCGGGGAAGCCGTTTTCCTGGAGCAGTTTGACCGCTTTCTCATAGCTGATGTGCAGGAAGTCCTTAGTAGCTGCCTCGTGCAGGCGTGCAACGTCCCGCTCGTAGACGTGCTCCAGCGTTGCTTCGCAGTGGGTTAGTACGCTTTGCAGCATGGCCTGGACTGATCCCTGGATGTTGCGCAGTAGTGCCTCGTACATCGCATCTTCGTCGTAGGTGTCGCGTGTCATGCCGACGGTTGTCGAGTCGAACTCTTCCTCGGTGAGGCGGAATTGCCGCAGGTGTCGTGTATCTTCCTCTTCTTCGTCGCGTCCGGAGTGAATGATGGTCCATACGGCAGGGAAGGACTGCAGTGCTTGTTCCAGGGACAGCTGGCCGGTCTGCGAGAAGAATAGTGACAGGCCTTGCCGGTTGCCTATTTTAAATAGCGTGTCGACGTTCTCGCAGGCACCGGTGATGCCGACAATCTCCGGTACGTCCACATAGGTGAGGCCGCGCTTGCGGTAATTATCTGCAGCTCCCTGTTGCATGGCTTGGTTTATCTTCACGAGTGCCGCGAAGTGGTCGTTGAATGAGTGGCGTACCTTTCGTGCCGTTGGCTTTGTTGTTGTTTGCATATGCCTCCTTTGCATAAAAAAAGAGCCCCATTTCGGGGCTCTCACCTTATTACTATTGCTATTCTCGTCTTGGGTATATTGCTCATGCTTTATTTCCCAAAGGGCGAGTGTACGCGGCCGTGTATGGCCTGTCAACGGCATTTTAGAAAGTTGTACACAAATGCGCGGTAGTGCAGTAGAATCAGCGTATGGATCAATACGGCTCCTGGGCCAAGATAGTAATCGTCGAAGATGATACGGCGCTGGCTGAAATTTATAAGACGCGCCTGGAGCTTCTTGGTTATATCTGTTTTGTCGCACGGGATGGTATCGAAGCCATTACCCTTATTGAGAAAGAGCGCCCAAGTCTGGTGTTGCTTGACCTCATGTTGCCGAAAGTCGCCGGTGACCAGATCTTGTCGCTGATGCGTTCAACCGAATGGGGCAAAGATATCAAGGTGTATGTTATCTCGAACCTCAACGAAGCGGATGCGCCACCAGGGTTGCGTGAACAAGGCATCGAAGGCTACGCGGTCAAAGCCAATCTGTCGAACGATCAGATTGACCAGGTTGTTGATAATATCCTCAAACCGGGCAATCGATCGCAAGGATCTGAGCCGATTACCACAACATCCCTACCCTCGTAGTGGGTTTGGTGCTACTGCAGCCCTGCCAATGAAGGGGTTACAACCCAGGGGACATTTTATAGACGAGACTGACTTCATCGCCTCCACCGCCCAGTCGGTTCCAGCGTGCAAAGAACGTGAATATGCCGCTATTGTAATTGACAAGCATATTGTAAAGGCTAGAGACATTTTTACATGTGGCCGGGTACTCCGAGAAGTTGGCTGCAAGATCACTATTCAGGGAGGGGAGTGTGGTAACACCAGTAAACGGCACGACAGTGCCGGACGAATTCACGCAGAAAAATTGATTTGTATACACGGGGGATGTGGCGCTTGAGCCAAGGCCGCGTACTGCCTCTACCTGGCCCTGTAAGAGCGTAAGGGCCTCAGAATGCTCTTCTGAATCACGTATAGCAGCCGTACTGCGGTTGACCGTTATAAAGCTACCAACGAGGACAACGCTGATGACGGTTATGGTAATAATAACCTCGACGATAGTATCGCCCCGGCTTCTGTCCCATTGTCGGTGGTTGCGATGCGCCTGCGCCATTATGGTATTGTGCCTGCTCAAGCTAATACTGGCATATTACGCTAATGTTTCACTTGCCGCAATGTCTTGCGACAACGAAACCATAAGGTACGTACCTCCCGTTCGGGCGGCTTTTTATGAGTAGTTAGGAGGCGGGGCTCTTGAAAGGTATAATTAACTATAATGGTAAAGCATGTCTGGCAATTATATGACGAGCAGGGTTATCCCAAGCTCGACGGCGGCGCACCAAAGCTGCAGGCTATCCTACAAGGGTTGCTACACGGCTCCGCTCACCTCTGGTTGTGGCGTATGCATGAGGGCAAACCGGAACTGCTGTTACAGAAGCGCGCTTCGGGCAAGATCAACTGGCCCGGGCGATACGACAAGTCGGCTGGCGGGCATATTCTATACGAGGAGTCTCCCCTGCACACGGCACTGCGTAAGGCGCACGGCGAATTGAATCTGGAGCTAGTGCCGGAGCAATTACAGTTTGTCGGCGTCCACCGCTGGTACTCGCCGGTCTCAGGGACGGATTTGATCGAAAACGAGTACCAGTGGGTCTATATGCATAAAGTTGCTAACCCGCCCGTCAACGTGCCAACGCACGAAGTAGAGTCTGTCGTGTGGCGGGTGCTCGATGCTATACAAGCGGAAACAACTGGAGAAATGAAGCTGTATGTACCGTACGGCGCCCCGTATTTCTCTATGCTCTGCGAAGCGGTCACTCAGGCCAACACCTAAGCGTCTGGCTGGTTAGCGCTCGGCAGGTCCATTTCGGGTGGCATGGTTAGGACTACGGGCTGCTCGGTGAGCCGTTCCGGCGGGCTCTGGCTAATCTGGTACAGATGCGCTGATCCATGCGGTGGTGCGGGTATATAGGGGTAGGGTACCTCTCCATGGGCCAGTGCTCGTAGTGGGACGTTATCTTTGATCTCAAGGGCAACCAAGCTGGCATGACAGGCAGAAGTAGTGAGTACCTGTACCACGAACTGTCCAACATGATTTTGCGCAAGATCGTACTCACCCTCAATGACCCGTACTAGATGTTGTCGCGGGTGCATAGGGCCACCTGGTACTCTCGGCATCTCTGGCAGCTCGCCGTGTTTCCAGGCGGCAAACCCCATGTTGAACCTGGCTACCGCGGCCCGCCGCCTGGGGGTCAATTCGTCCGGATTATCGTGGAGCCAACCGGCAGGAATACTGGCGATACGCTTTGAATCGTGCTGGATGAGCTTGATCCCGGGATCTATGGTCTTATCTTGCTGTCTTCGTTCGAACTGCATCTTAAAGAACTTGGCAATGAGTTGGCTGTGGGCGCTTGCTGCTGGCACGATGAGCTCGACGACGGGCCGGTTGCCGCGTTGCTGCTCATCTAGAACATCCCACTGCTCGAGCACACTTTTGCCGGCGAAGCGGACCATGCCGCGTATTTGGTTGAACCCCTCCGGAGTTGGTACTGCGTGTAGGAAATCTTCCGGGCTGCCATGCATACCCAGAAGGTTCTTAATTACCCACGGGTGGTGCCAGAGGGCGGTCATGTACGGTCGCTGGGCAGTAATCGGTAATTCTGCTTTCACTGTCCTTAATAGTATAGCGGGGAGACAGGAGCTGTCATTTTATGGTATGTATATTACGAAATGAAACATTACTATTTACAAATTACATGGAAGTGCTATACTGGCTTTCGCTATGAAACGATATAGCCCAAACCAGCGTGCTATCGCTACTGCCACGAAGAATGGCGGCGGCGTTGCTATGTGCGGCCTGTCCACGGTCGGCCAGTACATGGGTGTATCGGATCTCTTGATGTAAAACAGACATTTCGTAGTTCGCGGTACGCCTCCGGAGGGGGCGTTTTTCGTTTCAGGCTCTTCACCACTCATGTTGGTACCTCGGAGGCGGATCGGGTCTTAAGAAATCAAGATCCACTTTGTCATTTCTTTAACAAGAAAGGGTCCTATCCATGGATCGCTACCGTCACAATGCCAAGTGGCTCGCGTGCTTTGCGCCGTTTCGGGCGCTCTCCATCAGTGCTGCGTACTTGACGCCGTTCTTTGAACAGAACGGGCTCAGCCTGGCTCAGGTTTTTCTGCTGCAGTCGATCTTTTCGGTCGCATTCTTGTTGTGGGAACTGCCGGGTGGCTACATCGCCGACCGGTTCGGCCGCGCCTTCAGTATCAAGCTGAGCACGCCGATCGCGTTTATCGCCCTGACAGCCTACGGCTTTAGCACTGCTTTCTGGCAATTCGTTGTCTGGGAGTTGCTGTTGGCTGTGGCCAACAGTCTGGTCAGTGGTGTCGATACGGCGCTATTACTCGATTCGCTGAAGGCGGACGGCAGGGAGAAGGAGTATGTGAAGTTGAGCCAGCGCATCAACGCTGCCGGTTTCGCCGCTTCGGCCCTGGGCGTGCCCATAGCGATTGTACTCGTACAGTTCGTTAGTATCCGGTCGACACTTGTTGCCGATGGGTTGCTGACGGCGGTCGGCATGGTTTTCGCATTCAAGCTTGCCGAGGCACCGCGTTTTAACGGCGGCCAGGAGGCAATGCGTTTGTCCGCCTGGCATGCTATGAAGCAGCTGGCCTTCAACGGCGAAGCCCGCTGGCTCGTCCTGCTCGGCTCCGTGCTGAGCGCATCTACCTACCTGGCTTTCTGGCTGTCGGCGCCATACTACACCTCACTGGGTATACCGGTCGTGTTGTTCAGTGCCATCTTGGCGGCCAGAAGCCTCTGGAAGGCGTGGCTCTCACACCGTGTTACGCAGGAGCGGCATGTCGGGCGCAATATGGCTGTTTATACGATCCTTGCTGGGCTTACGTATCTGGCAATGGCGAGTGGACAGCTATGGCTGCTATGGACAGTGCTTGGCCACGATGTGGTACAGGCGTTGCAAAGCCAGCCGATCACGGCAAAGCTGAACGAGCACATGGAACACGAGTTTCGTGCGACCATGAATAGCCTTGTCAACTTAGTGCAGCGCTTGCTGTACTCTGCTGCCGGTCCGCTGCTCGGGCTGCTTGTTGACCGCACGAGCCTGGCAGCAGGCTTCATAGTTACCGGTATTACGGTAAGTGTCTTGGCCTCGGTAGCTCTAGTGAAGCTTCGCTGCTTCCGAACCTTTCAGGAAAAGAAATGACTACCCGCCCCCTGGGATATGCGTGCATGCACGCAAAATACCGGGGGCATTTTCATGGCTTCATCGTCATAGTCAGTCCTGTAATCGAGAACGTGGAGTAAGATATACGATTGCCGGTCTATAATACACTTATGGTTAAGCGGTGTTCAGCACCTGTAACAAACTGAGGAGTCGAGATGGGCAAAAATACAATTTTAGTGCTTTACGGCGTGCTCATGGTAATCGTTGTGATCGCCATGGACCTGCTATTTTTCAGATATCAGATCGAGAAACGTCTGGTGGCTAACGTAGTTGCTGTACTCGTATTTGTAGTTTTTTATCTTCTATTCTTGCGTCGCAAATAGTTGCCTAGGATAGGCCGTGTTGTCTCAGTGTCTGATACCAGTCCTTTAGGACGGCGAGCTCCTGTTGGGCGTGAGTTTTGGAAAAGCGGAAGGAAGGTATCACGGCTGATATTCCTGCTGCCTCCATGAGCTCGTCCTGCACATTTGGCTCCATACAATCATCCCGCACGAACGCCTCTATAGCCGTCTGGGGGTAACCGAATAGTCGGCCTATGGCAGCCATGTCATCAGCCTCTCCCGCGGCAATATAATCATCAATCTTTCCAGACTCAAGTGAAACGAGTACATTTGTCGCATAATCGTCCGCGCTGAGGCGGTACGCAAGGTCAAGGGAGTCAAGAAGCTCCCGTAGTTGGCGTGGATCATCTGGCTCCGCATGAGCGGTGTGGTCAGCTTTGACCCATTTGCTGCTGGTAGCCTGTGACGCGGGTTTCTTGCCCGCTAGTACGAGGAATATCGATTGCTTCTCGATGAGCGGAGCGAGCTCCGTGTGGTTGATAAAATGGTCACTTGCCTTAAGGAGTTTTGCCTTGCGCGCTAGATTATCCGCATGCATATGCGGCAGTATAGCAGAACGTTTTGGGAAAGCCTTGAGCAGGAATGTCTTGATTGGGGCAGTTCGAATGCATTTTTCCTGGCTGGGGATGAGGGATTCGAACCCCCGATCCTGGGACCAGAACCCAGTGCCTTACCACTTGGCCAATCCCCATTAGGAGCCAGGAAAGATACATTCGAGTTGTTAATTGCAGGGATTCGACTCGTGTCCCGTGGGCCCGCAACCTCAACCTTGAAAACAAGTTTTCAAGGAAAAATTGCCCTTGTGAACGGCTGCTGGCGGTTCTCATCCCAATGCTGGGGTCCCCGCTACGCGTGGGCATTATAGCGGAAAATCTCAGCTATTTCCAGGGTAGGGCGGCTATATAATGAGACCATGTGGCGACTTCGGCATGTCAAAGCGACGTGGTGGGCGACAGGGATCGCCGTGCTGGCTGCAGTTGCGTATAATTCCTGGCCGCTCGGCTTCTGGCTGAATCCGCGGGTAAGTTATGGCGGTGGCTTGGCTAGCGAACTAGAGGGTATGCACCAACCCTATAATTGGGTATTTGTCCTGCTGGACGTCGTTACGGGCGTATTGGTTGCAGCGGTGGTCGTATTGTTGTGGCGGCATCATAGGAGCAGATTAAGCCGGTGGGCGCTCGGGTCTTTCGCGCTATTCGGGATACTTACTATTGCCGACGCCTTGTTGCCGATGCCGTGTGAGCCGTCGGTGACAGTTTGCCCGAGCTGGACGTCGCAGCCGATGCTTATTCTACATGGTATCGCGAGTATAGGTAGCGCGGTATTCCTCTTTATCAGCGGGGTACTCGCTTGGCGCATGCATCATAAGCGTCACACGAGCTGGATTATGCGCGGTATGATCACAATGTGGGTGATTTCCGGCATTCTAAGCTTGGTGTTTTTCTTCACGCCGGGGCCGGCTTATCTGTCGCAGGATTATTACCTGCTGCTTTGCGGTATCTGGATTGCCCTCATGCCGTACATGGCCTATCCGCCTGCCGGGCGGCAGCAACCGGTACCGGTAACGACATAGTTTTACTGTTTACCTAGCCGAGTTATTGCTAGAAGTGTCGCCAGGGCTGCTGACAAACTGTCCCTTCGTAGCTTCCGGATAGAGCGAGTTCCTAGTATTATCCTGGCCCTTCACATCTGCAAGCTTGCTGGCGAGATTCTGCAAGTGTTGTTGTCGGGCTTCGGCTTGTCCGCTTGCAGCCATCTTGTATAGCAGCCATGCGGTGAATGTGACACCGAGTAGCCCGACGATAAAGCCGATGGCGCGCAGGGAATTGCCGATGAACGCACTTGCGCCGAGTAGGTGCAGCTGCCCGAAGACAAAGTGCCAGTCGTGCAGCGGATCCTGGCCGCTGAGCGCGCCGCCGAGCGAGACGAGTTGCAAGCGTTGCGGCACGGCATCGGCCATGTACTGCCCAGCGCTGTCACAAGCAAGGGCGAACCACAAGAAGCAGAACAGGCTTGCAAAGTAGCTGCGCTGCCAAACAGCCATGGCGATGAGCAAGGTACCGAGCAATACCTCCGAGCCTGACCCGGCAGATGCAGTGAGAACAGGCGGCAAAAAGGCCGTCGCGATGTGTGCGATCTCGTGCAAGAGAAAGTCGAACGAATACGGCACAAGCCAGATCAGCGGCATCTGCTGCTTGACCATATTGAACTCGAATAGTTCGACGTACATGTACAGCCCCAACAGCCACGGCGGCAGGTACCAGTACCATTTCTTGCCGCTGATATAGCTGTCGATACCGTCGCTGAACGTGCTCATGCTTACGCCCCATCATAGCATCTTAGGAGTCAAGGGTGGTACAATAGAGAAACTTAACAACTAAAGATATACAGAGTGTAGCGAGAGTTCTAGCTCGATGACCTACCAGCAACCTGTCCGTTGTATGACGGATAAGGTGCTCCAACTAGCCCGCAGGCGCGGGGAGGATGTCGATAGTATCTTTATCCTTTCTAGCATCTGCAGAAAGGATATTTTTATGCTCAAAGATCTAACGGGAGCGTCGAAGGGCTACTTGTTCACGAGCGAGTCGGTGTGTGCGGGGCACCCGGACAAAATTTGCGACGCGATCAGCGACGCTATCCTGGACGCGGCATTGGCGGTGGATCCGCATGCGCGGACGGGGGTCGAGACGGTGGCGGGTGCAAACCGAATCGCTCTTTTCGGCGAAATAAAGACGACCGCTAAGCTCAACTTCGAGCAGATTGCGCGCGATAAGGTGCGGCAGCTCGGCTACACAGAGCCGGCATGGGGGTTCGGTGCGGAATCGGAATTTAGCAGCGACTTGCACTTGCAGTCACCGGATATTGCACTGGGCGTCGACCAGGACGGTGCGGGCGACCAGGGGATGATGTTCGGCTACGCGTGCGATGAGACGCCGGAGCTGATGCCGCTGCCCATTACCTTGGCGCATGCCTTGGCGCGGCGGATTGACGAAGCACGAGAACGAGGGGAATTGCCCTGGCTTCGTCCAGACGGTAAGGCACAGGTAACGGTACGCTACGAACACGGCAAGCCAGTAGGGGTGGAGAAGGTTGTCGCCGCGGTTGCGCATAGCGAAGCGGTGCCGGCTAGCCAGGTACGGGCGGAAACGATTACGGCAGTCATCGGGCCGGTCCTTGCCCGCTACCGCTTCAATCTGCCGGCGGACGAAAACATTGTTATCAATGGTACTGGGCTGTGGCACATTCCAGGCCCGGAAAGCGATGCCGGCCTAACCGGGCGAAAGATCGTCGTCGATACGTACGGCGGTTATGCTCGAGTGGGCGGCGGCGCGTTCAGTGGGAAGGACCCGAGCAAAGTCGACCGCTCTGGCGCCTACGCGGCGCGCTACATTGCCAAAAATATTGTTGCGGCGGGTTTGGCGACGAAATGCGAGGTGGGTCTCGCCTATGTTATCGGCCAGCCGGAACCGCTCATGCAGACGATTGAAACGTTCGGTACGGCCGTCGTCGACGAAACCACGCTACATGCATTCAAGGATTCGCTGATCGATACGAGCGTGCGGGGCATAATCGAGACGCTCGATTTGCGGCGGCCTATTTATAGCCAGACGAGCGCTTATGGACATTTTGGCAAGCCGGATTTGCCTTGGGAACAGATTGTGGCGAGGCAACATCAGCCGATGTCGCGACGCCGGAAGCCGAGCAATGCGACTGCTAGCGAGATGGCGTAAATTGCGGCGACATAGATGACCAGGCCACCCGAGACTTTCCCGTTCAAGATAGCGCCCGGGTCGTAATAGTGATACGGCAGCAGTTTGGCAACGCCTGACAGCCCGTGTACCATGCCGCCGAGTGACGTCAGGATGTAGCCGCCCAGGCTTAGGGCGATTGCCGCTGCTGCAGCCAGGTGTTGTGTGAGCGTACTGGTGGCATAGAGCATGAAGGCGATGGCGCCGAAGGCGCCAGAGAACAGCACCATCCAGATGGAGGCGAATACGATATGGCCGGCTGGTACATTTAGATGGATCGCAAGGCAGCAGAGCAATGTAGCAACGGTTACCACTGCGCCGATAATGGTCGCGACTGCCGTGCCGGCCAGCGATTTGGCGAGCAATAACCGGCTTCGTCCGACGGGACGCGCCAACAGTAACTCCAGTGTGCCACTGCGCTCCTCCTTGTAGAGCAGGCTACCAGCGAGTGTCACGGTCAGGATAATGAATAATATAGGAAGCGTTATGTAATACAGCTGCGAGTTTAGGTAACCGACGGGCGAGAACATGTCGCTCGTGCCGACAAATCCGCTGATGCTTGATGATAAACTTCCGAATGCTTTATTCAGTTGCTCCGCCTGGCCCTTGATGCTGCCGTACGCGAGCACGGTTAGCGCAATTAGCGCGATAATGCCCAGGCTCCACCACACGATGTATAGTTTTCGCCGGCGCAGCTCGTGCCCCACGATCACCAAAAGCGGATTACGCATTTGTCTCTCCTGTCGGCTTGTACAGCCGCATGAACTCTTCCTCCAGGTTTACCTCTTGTTGCTCCAGTCGGACAACATGATGCTTAGCCAGGATTACGAAGAACGGTGTCAGCTCACCCTCGAGCGATATAGTTACGCGGTGCTCGTCGTGCGAGGTGACATGGGCGTGCGACAAGGTGCGGAGTTCGCGCAAAGGCACAGTATCCGTGAAGGTAAGGGTGAACGTATGAGCGGCCCGGTTCGCCAGGGCGGCCAATGTTTGCTCGGCAACCAACTTGCCTCCGCGGATAAAACCGATGCGGTCGCACATGCGCTGCACTTCGGCAAAGTTATGGCTGCTCACGAACACCGCCGCGCCGCGCTCCTTCGACTCGTGCATGAGCTTGAAGAACTCTTCCTGCATGAGCGGGTCCAGCCCACTTGTCGGCTCGTCGAGTATGAGGACGTCTGGTTCGTGCATGACCGCCTGGATAAGGCCGAATTTCTGCCGATTACCCTTGCTGAGTGTGCCGAGCGGCTTGCGGGTATCGGCTTCAAAGCGCTTTACGAGCTCTGCCGTGTAGCCCTTCGTCTTCAGTGGCTGTAGCGCCGCCATATAGCTCAGGAACTCCTTGCCGGTCATACGGTCGTAGAGGGCGATCTCGCCTGCCAGGTAACCAGCATGGCGTTTAACCGCGACGGAATTTTTGACGATGTCATTACCGCAAATAGTGGCCGTGCCGCTCGTGGGTTGAATGAAGTTGAGTAGTGTGCGAATGGTGGTGGACTTGCCAGCGCCGTTTGCGCCGAGGAAGCCGTAGACTTCGCCGGGCGCAACATGCAGGCTAATGCTATCGAGTGCTAACAAGCGTGTGCCCGCGTAGCGTTTGCTCAGCTTGTCCAGCACGAGGAGGTTATCTGCCATTAAGAGTAAGTATAAGCGCGTTATCATGCAAACGGCAATTCTGGTGGGTAGCGTCCAGGCATGAAGAAGGCCTGCGGCAGAAGTCGAGAACCACCGTTTGCGGTGAGACTTGTTGTAGTGCCGCAGGCCGTTGTCTTCCTCTAAAAGTGTGCGAGGGTGTCGAGCGCGCTGATGCCATCGGCGTTCAAGACAACGTACGGCTATCATCACGCCTAGGCCGACGGTAATAGCCACGCAAGCTAGCGAGCTCAGGAGGATGTCTCGCTTGCTCATCGGTACTTGCAATGGCTTATGCCTGCGTACCGCTTTGATCTGCCAAACGATCTCTGGAATCATAAAAGGAACGAAGATCAGGAAGATAATGGGGCTGCCCAGGACTGCGAACGCTACAGGCGTGAGTATGATCACAGCCGAGACGGCAATGCCGAGATACGGGTGGATCGAGAATACGACCCCCCACAGCGCCCGTCCGCCGTCGAGCGGTAGCATAGGTACCATTTGCAGGATATTGACGACTCCTGCTATGAACGCGATAACCGCGAGGTACGGACTCTGAGTTAGTGCGAACCCCATGGCAAATGCGAGTGTCATGATGCTTCCCGCGAACGGTCTCGCCAAGGCGAGATAGGTCTCGTCTCGTCGTAGCTTCATATCCTGGTCGAGTTTTACGAATGCGCCCAGTGCGGCTATGAAGTACGGGCCGGATACTTTGATGCCGAGCCGGCGAGCGACAACATAGTGGCCGTATTCGTGCACAAGCAACGCTACCATGAGAATGGCCGCAAGCGACCAGCTACTCAATACGCGGGAAGAATAGGAACGACAGAACCCCCGTAACAAGCGGGCCATAGCGACTCACATTGCGCAGAATGGCCTTTCGCGGCTGACGGTTTAGCAGTAGCGGGAACCATGCGTGCGGCGAAGCGTCCATGGATTTCACCTCTCTCACTTGTAAAAGAACAACAACTTCGGATAAACCGATGCAGGGTTTATGCGCCCTAATAATTCAGAAGGAAAGCACAGTTTCAAGTAGAAGCACGGGGCTATAATGGCAGTATGGTACAGATAAAACGTGTATACGAAGAAGTAAACTCTGCGGATGGCTACCGCGTGCTCGTGGACCGGCTATGGCCGCGCGGCATTAGCAAAGAAAAAGCTAAGTTGGACCTATGGTTGAAGGAAGTCGGGCCATCCGACGAGCTTCGCACATGGTTCGGTCACGACCCCGCAAAGTACGACGAGTTCAAAAAGCGTTACGAGAAAGAACTCGCCAGTAACCCGGCATTCGTCGAGCTGCGGCAAATCGTGCACAAACATTCCCATATAACACTGCTGTACTCCGCCCACGACGAAGCGCACAACCAGGCGGTCGTGTTGCAAGATGCCTTGTAGTAGGTATTTCACTTTAGCCGGGAATGTTGACGCAGTCTCAAGCATGCGACTATGATGAGCCTAAGGCAACTAAAAGGAGAGGCAACATGGACGTAGCTCTGGGCATCGTCATTATGGTGGTGGTGATTGCAGGTGGTGTGATGTGGGCAAAGCGTAGCAATAGCAAGCGGCTAGCCGAGGCCTGGACCGGCACGGTCGTTAAAAAATGGATAGCTTCGTATTCTGATGAGGATGGCAATGTCACGAAGGTACCGACTGTCCAGGTGCGGCTGGATAGCGGCAAGAAAAAGAAACTGTCTGTCGCGGCCGCGACGTACAATGGGTTGAGCGAAGGTGACAAGGTGAAGAAAGGAGCAGGCCAGAAGGATCCGGCCAAGGCATAGTATCGCCACTTTGTTTGCCTAGGACGCATAAGGCGCACTGCAACCCGTGTGCGTCTTTTGTGTATCAGATGCTGAATGTGCCGCTAAGCGCCGTCTGGGCGACAACGTGGTTATCAAGTGCTTTCATTAGTTCGTCGCGCCTTGTTCCCTCGGGCAAGTTCATCGTCGTATCGAGCGCATACAGGTTGAAGATATAGTGGTGCGTACCGGATGGCGGACAAGGGCCCATATAGCCGACGCTACCGGTGCTATTCATGCCCTGCAACGCGTCGTCTGGTACGGTATTCTCCGATATCTCACGTATGTTCGGGTTTAGATGCCAGAGTGTCCAATGCAGAAAATCACCGTTCGGCGCATCAGGATCGTGCATGACTAGTGCCAGCCGGGCGGTACCTTTGGGGGTGCCGCTAATGATGAGCGGTGGGCTGAAGTTCTCGCCCTGGCAGGTATACCTCGCAGGTATTTCATCACCTTCGGCAAACGCCGGACTGCTCAGCTCAAACTTCATGTCACCATCCATAATGTATCCTCCTTCACAAATGCAACAGTACTTCTAGATTAATCCATGGATGGCTACGGATTGTCTGTGAAATAATCTGAACCCTGTAGCTCCGGCGGCAGGTTGCCCGCTTCGTGTTGGAAGCCGGCTTTCCATTCATAGCCTTCGTTGTAGCCGAGGTTGCGCATGAGCTTCGTCGGCGCGTTGCGTAGGTGCAATGGCACGGGCAGGTCGGGATACTCTCTTGCTGCCTGCTGTGCCTGGCGCATAGCACCGGTAACTGCGCGTGACTTGGGCGATTTCGCAAGTACGCTCGCGCATTGGTAGAGGGCGTATTGGCACTCCGGCATGCCAACACGCTCCACTGTCAGGAAGGTGGATATAGCAAGGTTCAATGCAGCCGGCGCGCTCAAACCGATGTCTTCACTGGCAAAGACGACCATCCGGCGCGCAACAAACTTCGGGTCTTCGCCTGCCTGCAATATGCGCGCCATGTAGTACAGCGCGGCCGTCGCGTCGCTTGCCCGCATGGATTTGATGAACGCACTGATAAGGTTGTAGTGCGCTTCGCCGGCCTTGTCATAGCCGGGCACGCGCTTCTGAGCTGCAGCCTGCACGATCTCCGGCGTAATGGGTTTGCTGCCGGCTAGTTGCGCTGCGAGCTCCATGTTGCCGAGTGCCACGCGCGCGTCGCCGCCGCTCAGCTCTGCGAGCATGTCGATGCTTTTGGCGGGCAACCTTTTCACGGTTAGCTTCTCCGCTTTCGCGGCCTTCTCGATAATGCGCGTAATCTCGTTCTTGCTTAGTGGCTCCAGAACCAAGACGCGCGAGCGGGACAGTAGCGGCGTGATAACCTCGAAGCTTGGGTTCTCCGTTGTCGCGCCGATCAGCACGATTGTGCCATTCTCGACATAGGGCAGGAAGGCGTCCTGCTGAGCTTTATTGAACCTATGTATCTCATCGACAAATAATATCGTCATCATGCCCAGGCGGCGATTGGTTTCGGCGTGTTCGATTACTTTCATCACATCCGCCTTGCCGGCGGTGACGGCGCTCAGTTCCACGAAGTCGGCGCCCGTTTCGCGCGCGATGATGCGCGCCAGTGTCGTCTTGCCACTACCGGGCGGCCCCCACAGGATCAAGCTAGTCGGCTGTTTGCGGCTGACCATCTCGCGGATAATTTTGCCCGCGCCGACAAGGTGCTCCTGCCCGAGTACATCGTCCAGTTGCTCCGGCCGCATACGCTCCGCCAATGGTCTGCCATCCATTTCACTAGTATATTCCTCTGCCGCCAGAGCGGCAGAGGTGTACAATGGCAGGTATAAACAAGGATAAGCACCATGCTTACGCTCTACCTCTATAGTCTGCTGGCCGGCATGCTTCTTGCCAACGGCACGCCACATTTTGTGAAGGGCATTACCGGCTCGCAGCACCAGACGCCGTTTGGCCGTCCGTCATCCGCGGTGGTCAATGTAGCCTGGGGTTGGGCGAACTTCATTGTTGCGGCGCTGCTGCTGCACTTTGCGCACCCGTGGCCGCATCTCTACCGCGCCTCGGCACTGTTCGCGCTCGGCGTCCTGCTCATGGCCCTCTTTCTCGCCTGGGCTTGGTCGCAACATCCCGAAAACAATACCGTTAAGAAGCGCTGATCGTGCTCTAGCTGTTCAACTAGTTGATAGTATCTAAACTCGCTACCTACCGCACTGCGTTTGTATCTCTTGGGAAGTTTGGCATCCTTCGCTAGTTCATGGTTTTATAGTAAAACCCCATTATAAGATGAGAGTAAGGTAACCGTACCTTAACAGTTCAGCATCGTGAAAGGAACGTTCATGATGAACATCAGGCACGTCTTGCGGTTGGCGGTAGTGCCTCCTTTGCGGCCGCTTCGTTTCTACGGCGACACGGTGCGTCTAGCGGCGAATAGCTGTTTCCCACCCTCCGCGATCATACTAGTCGGCTTGCCTTTACCGTTTGCAGTGATATTGCCTGAAATGCTGGGCATACTGACCGCACCTATCCACGGTGTCTGGCATGTCGTAGCGATCGCCCTGCTTATTCGCGTAAGTCTTCGTAGCGCGTCCCCGTAATTGCGTTTTGTCCTAAGTGTGTTTGAAGACTTAGAAGGGTAAACTTCGATGGGAGAAACACAAACAGAGTCTGCCGCAGCCTCTCATGTGGGCGAGTATCCGAGGGTTAGGTCCTACTGGGCCTACTTCTACATGTCGCGTCACGAAGGTCTCGACTGGAATATGGTTCCGCGGGCGATGGTTCGTGTAGATGGCTGGAGCAATCCGCCGGAGGATAGGGGCAGCGTTGAGTTGACGATCACCTTTACGGCGGAAGCATCCGAGCTTGATCCGCATAAAGTCGAAGATTTGTGCGGGCTGGAAGCGGAGCTACGCAGTCTGGATCTTCCCAGGTTCTGGGAGCTAGTCGAGCAAGGCCGCCTCGCCCTGATTGGCCCGGATTCGACCCGTGCCCGCCATCCGTATCAGCTGGAACTTCCTGAGTGGTAGCACACGTGCGGCGTGATTGAGCTGTAACCTGCGTACCTGCAGAACTGAACAAATTCTGGGGTCTATATAGGCACCTAGGTCATTGGGATATGGTGGTTTGAGGTGTCTCGTCGGAGGTATAAGTAGACGTGCTGTTATACACGATCGAACATATTCCCTCCCCGAAACCTCCCACCGTCCCGCATCGTTTTGTAGCTATTTTTACTGATCCGCATACCCGGCGTATCCATACTAATCGTCATGGTGAGACGGAGTATAGGGACAAGTATTGTAGTAGTGCTGGTGACGGTACTGGCGGTCGGTGCGCCGGCTTCGGCGTTCAGTATACTCGGCTTTAATTTTGGGTCTTCTCAGCCTGCGGTTAGTGAGCAGACGGAACCGGCTCCTGACCCGCAGCAGGAAGTAGACAATTTTCTCAACGACATTATTGCTAATGCCGATGCGAATACCTGTCTGCAGTTCACGAACCACGAATACGAAGTATGCGCGGCGTATATTTTCAACTCGGCCATGGCCGAGTTGGTACCGTATTACAAGTTTGCAAACAGTACAAAAGCCTCGCTGGCGCGCTTCGTATCCAACCGGCTGGACTCACGCTATTCGGGCCACGCCAATTCGCTCATCCGTAACCGTGTAGCCGGCTGGCCGACGGGCGAATTCGATGTCGACGTACCGAGTATTAAGATACTCTCAGTAAACTCGAGCCTGGCCACCAACTCAGCAACCCTCCAGACTGTTGAAACCTGGCGGGTAGCCGACGACTCTGGCAATACTATTTATGAAGAAACTAACGCGTACCATACCATTACCATGGCTCGGGTGCCGAGCTATGTCCTGCACAAGTGGGTCGTGACTTCTATCCAGTAAGGGTGTCCTACCTCACAGCGCTTATGCCGCAGTACGCCTACACTGAGGTATGCAAGGAGGGCACGGATATGGCTGATGAGAAGAGATACTACGAACGCAAGTGGCATGGCGGGGGTGGCGGAGTAGCGCCGGCGTATATCCTGGGCATGATCGGCGCGGCGGTGTACTACATTCAAAACGCCGCCACATTTGGTGACGGCGTAATCGGACTGCTGAAAGCGCTCGTGTGGCCCGCGTTCCTGGTATACGACTTGCTACGATTCGTACACGGCTAGGCCGGAGCGTTATATAGTATCGGTGTCTTTGTCGAAGCTTTCCTTCACGTCTTCGGCCTTCTGCTCGATGCGTCCCTTGTACACATGTGCTTTGCTATCCATATTGTCGAGCATGCGCTTAGCCTTCTTGCGCTTGTCTTCGTCAGACATGTGTCACCTCCTTGTTAATGTGACCCATCTAGCATATTCGGTATCGACGCTGCAAGCTGTGAGAAAGCTGACAGCAATGTTCGGCATGCGATGGTCTCCTAACTCTGGCAATTATTTGCTAGACGGCCAAGGCATAATGCTGTACAACAAGGGTAAATAATTGTTCTTACGACTACAGTGGGAATGAAGGGGGGTGCGATGGCAAAAGCATGGCTGCTCGTGGTAGGTGTGGCGGTAGCACTCGTAAGCATTGGCGGTGTAGCAGTGGCGCACGCGGCGCCGCAGAATATCCGCTCGGGGATGAACGTGTCGGTAGCACGCGGACAGACGCTAGATAAGAGCTTATACGCCTCTGGCCGGAGCATCGACATCGCCGGCACGGTGAATGGCGATGTGTACTGTGCGGGGCAGACGGTAGATATCGCCGGCACGGTCAACGGTGATGTGCTGTGCATGGCGCAGACTATTCATATTTCCGGCACGGTCAACGGCAGCGTACGTGCTGCCGCACAATCGCTATCGGTGAGCGGCACGGTGACGCGGACGGCTACGGTGGCTGGACAGGCGGTGAGCATCGAGTCAGGTGGCAAAGTGGGCAGCGACGTAACGGTTGCCGCTCAGGATTTCACGCTGGACGGGACTGCCGGGCGTGACCTGGTGGCGGCGGGACAGAATACGACAATAGAGGGTACGGTTGGGCGCGACGTGCAGGCTGCAACGGCCAATTTGTCGCTCGGCAGCGCTTCGGCTATCGGTGGCAGCATTACCTATACCAGTGAGCAGGCATTATCGCGGGCCAACGGCGCTAAAGTTGCCGGCAAGGTTGTGCACAACCAGCCACCGACCCGTGAACGTCCAACCGGCGCTGCGTTGCTCTTCGCAGGCTTCCTGTTCAAGCTCTACCTAGCCGCGGCTTTCCTGCTGCTGGCGCTGGTACTCGTCCTTATTTTCCCGCGTTTGCTTGAGCGAGCGACAGATGTCACGCTGGAGCAACCATTGTTGACGATCGTAACGGGTTTCGTGGCAAGCATCGTCGTACCGATACTCATTTTCCTGCTCATCGCCTCGGTTATCGCCGTGCCGTTGGCTGTCCTCATCTTGCTGGTGTGGCTGGTGATCGAGCTCCTGGCCATCCCGTTGGCAGGCTACTTCCTGGGCAGGCTGCTGCTGGCAGGGCATACGCAGAACGTCGTCCTGTACATGTTGCTCGGCATTGTTATTCTGCTTATTCTGTTCCTCTTCCCGCTGCTCGGCTTCTTTGTCCTGCTCCTGAGCGTGTGGTTTGGCACAGGCACGCTTCTGTTGCAAGTGCGCCGTCTGCCAAGGCCGGACTATCAAGTGGCTCAGATGCCACCCGAGAAATAGCCACTCCCGCCATCAGTAGTGCTGCAATGCTGTACACTAGTGAATGGCTATGTTCGGATTTGAGGTAACAAAGCGCCTGCCTGGCACGCTGGCGCGCACTGGAGTGATTCATACGCCGCACGGAGATATCCGTACGCCGGCGTTTATCGTGGTGGGCACGAAGGCCGCCGTCCGCGCCATGGCGATTGACCAGGTGAAAGCCGTGCACGCGCAGGCTATTCTGGCTAATGCGTATCACCTATACCTGCAGCCGGGGCACAAGCTGGTGGAAGAAGCCGGTGGTCTTGGAAAGTTTATGAGTTGGACCGGGCCGACGTTCACGGATTCCGGCGGTTTCCAGGTGCTAAGTCTTGGCAGCGGGTTCAAGAAAGTGCTGGCGCTCTACAGCGGCGAACTGCCGAACGAAGATGTCATCGCGCCGATACGCGACCGGCGAGCGTTCGTGAATGACGACGGCGTGACATTCAAGTCCCACCTGGACGGCAGCAAACACACCTTCACGCCGGAGCACTCCATGCGTGTACAGCACGCTATCGGCGCGGATATCGCATTCGCGTTCGACGAACTGACATCGCTGCACGACCCGTATGCATACCAAGTGGAATCGCTGGGGCGAACACACGCCTGGGCTGAACGGTCGCTCACCGAGATGCAGCGCCTGCGCGCCGCGCATCCGGATCGGCCGTACCAAGCACTCTTCGGCGTTATCCAGGGCGCTAACTACGAAGATTTGCGCCGGGAGGCCGCGCGATTCATGGGCAATTTGCCATTCGACGGCTACGGTATCGGCGGTGCGCTTGAGAAGAATCAAATGGCGGAGATTATCCAGTGGGTGAACGAAATCCTGCCGGAGGATAGGCCGAAGCACTTGCTCGGCATCAGCGAGCCGGATGATGTCTTCACGGCAATAGAGCAGGGTGTCGACACGTTCGATTGCGTGTCGCCGACGCGCGTGGCGCGCAACGGCGCAGCATATACCTATGAGGGACGCATCAACCTCTCGAGCGCGAAGTACGCGCGCGACTTCTCGCCGATCATGGCAGATTGCCCGTGCTATGCCTGCCAGAACCATACGCGGGCTTACCTGCGGCACTTGTACAAGACGAAGGAGTCGCTAGCCGGCACGCTCGTTTCCATCCACAACGAGCACTTTATCATCAAGATGGTGGATGACATCCGCGCCAGTATCGAAGACAGCTCATTCCACGTGTTCCGTGACACTTGGCTCAAGCGCTACTACCGCAAATAGCTTACGCCGGTAGGGCCGTCTGTACCATGGTAAGATGATGGAGGCATATGGACCGCCTGTTCCGCAGCTTTGGATTATCGCTCGTGCTCACCGTACTGGCGCTTGGCTTCGTATTTGTC
>Ga0070658_10000714_pt1 | contig 28795 bp, 17 predicted proteins | sample KBSC13metaG_FD_64664 | JGI IMG/M metagenome (GOLD analysis project Ga0070658, IMG submission 64664) | Corn rhizosphere microbial communities from Kellogg Biological Station, Michigan, USA - KBS C1-3 metaG | ecosystem: Host-associated > Plants > Roots > Rhizosphere > Soil ... | reverse complement strand
TGGTGAGCACTTCTGCTCGCTTGTGATGCGAACTGGACAGTGGCAGGCGGCGCCGGGAGCCACCGGAGCGGCGTGTCGAGGGAGATGATCGTGCCTTCTGTGATGCCATCGGAACGAGTTGCCCGACGATGAACGACCGCACACCTTCCCGCCGCACACCTTCCCGCCGTCGGCAATCTGGTGGCGCGAGTACGGAGGTCGCGTGACTGAGAGCAGTCGATCGGGTAGCTCACGTGCCTGGGGGCCGGGTGACCGGCTCGCCGTCTGCTATGGCACGCGCCCGCAGGTGATCAAGGCGTCCGTGCTGACGGACACGTTGGCCCGGCGGTGGCCGCTGCTCACGATCGATACGGGCCAGCACTTCGACGACCACCTCCAGCGCGTCTTCTACACGCAGCTCGGTGTCCCCGAGCCCGACTACTGTCTCGAGGGGGGAGCGGCGAACCCCGCCCAACAGGTCGCCGACATTCTCACGCGAGCGTCAGAGGTCTTCGCCAGGGAGCGGCCGTGGGCGGTCGTCGTGCTGGGCGACACCAACAGCACGCTCGGCTGCGCCCTGGCCGCCGCGCAGATGCGAATACCCGTGGTGCACGTCGAGGCGGGACTCCGCGTCGGCGATCCGCTCATGATCGAAGAGGTCAACCGGCGAGTGGTCGATGCCATAGGTGCTCTGCTCTGTGCGCCGTCGGTCGCCGCCGCCGATCGGCTTCGCAGCGAACGCGTGGCGGGGACGGTGGTGCATACGGGCGACGTCGCGCGGGATGTGCTGGAGCGTTTCAGCGCGCGCGCCGCGCCGGTCGCCTCGTTCGACTGGTGGCCGGTATCGCCTACCGAGCCGTTCGTCTTTGCCACGCTGCATCGTGCAGAGCTGACGAGCGATCCATCGGTACTTCGTGGTGTGCTCACCGGACTCGGCGACCATGGACTGCCGGTCGTGCTGCCGGCACACCCCCGCCTCCGAGCGGCGCTGGCGAGCGTTGCGATCGGGCCCATTCCACCCGGGATCCGGATCCTGAGTCCGCTGGGCTACTTCGAGGCACTGGCGTGCACGCGAGAGGCGGTGGCCGTCGTCACCGACTCCGGCGGCCTCCAGCGAGAGGCGTATTGGCTTGGTACTCCTTGTGTCACGATCAGGGACAAGACCGAGTGGACCGAGACGGTCGATCTCGGCGCGAACATCGTGGTCTCGCCACGATCCGCAGCCAGCTCGCTGCCACGCGCTCTCGGCCAACAGGTCCAGACGTCCACGACGCGGCGCACCTGGGATCGAGATGCGTATGGTGCTGGCGACGCCGCCGAGCGAATCGGCGACGCCATCCAAAGATTTGCGGCTCAGCGATGAGGATGCACACGCCTCGTCTGACCTCGCTCGAAGGTCACGGCCCCCTGAGTTTGCTTTCCCAAGTACGAAAGATTGGCTATTCAGGGGATGGGTATGGGTTGGAATGGCTTCTCGGCGAGGCGCTCGCGCGTGGGCCGCGCCATACCTGTCACGACGCACTGCAAACCCTGAGAGCCGATCTTTGCAATGCCGCGTTGGCCAGCGTTGCTGACACATCGCGTCGTTCTGTGATCGGCGGCTGCGGCGAGGCCGCGATGTGCTGACACACGGCTGAATGTCGGTTGGTTGGACCGACCTCCGCGTGCGTGCGTTTCGTGTATGAACTTCCCTGTAATGGCCAACACGTGCGGATAATCGCTCAGCATTACAAGACCGGTGACATCTCGCTGCTCGAGGTGCCCGCACCATCCTGCCGCGCAGGCGGTGTGCTGGTGCGGAACGAATTCTCGTTGATCTCGACCGGCACCGAGATGATGAAGGTCGCCGAGAGCAAGCTGTCGATGCTGGGCAAGGCGCGCGCGCGGCCGGACCAGGTGCGGACGGTGCTGCAGTCGGTCGCTCAACAGGGTGCGCTCGCGACCTATCGCAAGGTGATGAATCGGCTCGACTCGTACACGCCGCTTGGCTACTCGAGCGTCGGCGTCGTCGAGCAGGTCGGCGATGGTGTGGAGGGGCTCGCGGTGGGACAGCGGGTCGCGTGCGGCGGCAACCAGTATGCGCTGCATGCCGAGTTCAATTGGGTGCCGACGAATCTCTGCGTCCCCGTACCGCAGGGTGTCTCGCCGGAACACGCCGCGTTCACGACCGTCGGTGCCATCGCCATGCAGGGCTATCGTCAGTCGGAAGCCAGGCTCGGTGAAACGGCGTGCGTGATCGGCCTCGGGCTCATTGGACAGCTCCTGCTGCAGATACTGCGCGCGGCCGGCGTGAGAGTGATCGGCATCGACGTCGATGCGGGCCGGTGCGAGCTCGCGACGCGCCTCGGTGCCGTGGCTGCCGGCGCTCCCGACGCCTCCTCGCTTCCGACGCTGCTGGCGCGCGTCGCGGAGATGACGCAAGGGGCTGGATGCGATCACATCTTCCTGGCAGCGGGCGGGGACACCAATCAGCCCGTGGAGCTGGCCGCGCAGCTCGCTCGTGACCGTGGGCGCGTCGTCGACATCGGGAAGTGCAGCCTCGACCTTCCGTGGAAGGCGTACTACGAGAAGGAGCTGGATGTCCGCTTCTCGCGGTCGTACGGCCCCGGGCGATACGACACGAACTACGAAGAGCGCGGGATCGACTATCCCATCGGCTACGTGCGCTGGACCGAACGGCGGAACATGGAGTGCTTCGTCAATCTCGCGCACGCGGGGAGTCTCCAGCTCGACCCGCTGACGTCGCATGTCGTGCCATTCGCGGACGCCGTGTCGGTCTACGAGCGCATCAATGCCGGAGATCTCCGCGGCCTCGGCATTCTCTTCCGCTACGAGCCCGACGCATCGCCAGCACGACGCGTGGGCGAGATGACGGCTCACGGGGGCAACGGGAGCCGGCCACGCTCGACCGGTCGGACGGTCGCTGGCCGGATTCGCGTCGCGTCGATCGGGTGTGGCAACTACGGATCGAGCGCGATCATGCCGCACCTCTCCGGACGCGAGGACGTCGAGCTCGTCGAAGTGGTGACGCAGAGCGGTCTCTCTGCCGCGAACGCCGCCAAGAAGCACGGCTTCGCCCGCATGTCCACCGACACTCGGGGCATGCTGTCGGACGAGAGCATCGATGTCGTATTGATTCTCACGCGTCACAGCTCGCACGCTGATCTCGTGTGCGACGCATTGCGCGCGGGCAAGGCGGTGTTCGTCGAGAAGCCGTTGGCCATCGACGAGGCGCAGCTCGCGCGGGTGGCCGATGCCGTCACGGAGAGTGGCAACGACCGACTGATGGTCGGGTTCAATCGCCGGTTCGCCCCACTGCTCGTGCGGCTCAAGGAGCTCTGGGGCGAACGCATCGGCCCGCACGTCGTGCAGTACCGCGTGAATGCCGGCAGAGTGGATCCCAAGAGCTGGTATGCCGATGCCGAAGAGCAGGGCTCCCGGTTCGTCGGCGAGGGTGGGCATTTCATCGACACCGTGTCGTGGTGGATGGGCGCGGAACCCACCGAGGTGACGACGGCGCGGACGCCCGACGACGCGGACAATCTGATCGTGACGCTTCGCTATCCCGACGGATCGACCGGCGTCGTGACGTACCTGACTGGCGGCGATCCCCGGTATCCGAAGGAGCTGCTCGAGGTCTTCGGTCAGGGCACCGTGGCGAAGCTCGACAACTTCGCCCGGGCGGAGATCTGGCGTGGCGGAAAGCCGAAGTCCCAGCGATCGATCGGGACGATCGACAAGGGTCAACGGAATGAGCTCGCGTCGTTCCTCGACGCGGTGAAAACGGGTGGATCGATGCCGATCTCGCTCTCGTCGCTTCTCGCAACCACGTACGCGACGATCGTGGCCTCCCACCCTTCATCGGAGACGCAGTCACAGCGCATCGTCGCGAACGTTCGCGACCTTCGCCCCGTGGTCGCGCCAGTCGCGCCACTCGATCCAGAACCGGTCTGATGAAGCTGTCGTGGTACGTCCGACGCCTGTCGCGGATGTCTGCGCCCGAGATCGCGATGCGCGGTCGCGATAGCGTGGTCAAGCTCATGTGGCGACGCGAGTGGATGAGAGAGATGACCGCGACGCGGGCATCGCTCGCGGTGGTGCCCGGTGCATTCCGGACGACCTTGTCGCCAGAGCTCCCGCTCGCGGTGAGCGAGGAAGCCCGCCATCGCCTCATCGCGTCCGCCGACCAGCTCATGGAGGGGCGGTGGAAGACGTTCGCCGTCGAGCGCGATGACGTTGGCCCGGATCCGGACTGGTTCACCGATCCGCGAACGGGGCGAACGGGGCCATGGTCGCGGTACTGCTTCGAGATCGATCATCGGGCGGAAGAGACGGTCGGCAACATCAAGTACGTCTGGGAGCTCTCGCGTCACCATCACCTCACGGTCCTCGCCGCCGCCTATTTCCTCACCGGCGACGAACGCTACGCGGAGCGCACGCGCGAGCACCTCACCTCGTGGTGGCATCGGAATCCCTTCCTCTCGGGCGTGCACTGGACGAGCGGCATCGAGGTCGGCGTCAGGCTCGTCTCTTGGGTCTGGGTCCGTCGCCTCATCGATGCCTGGCCGGCAACGGCGGAGCTGCTCGATCGCAATCCGGTGTTTCTCCGTCAGCTGTACGACCATCAGCGCTATCTCGCGACGCTCACGAGTCACCACTCCTCGGCGAACAATCACGTCGTCGCGGAGGCTGTGGGCCTGTTCGCGGCCACGTGCGCGTTCCCCTGGTTCGCCGAGAGCGATGGATGGCGTGAGCGAGCGGCCTCCATGCTGCGCCGCGAGATCGGTCGGCAGACGTTTCCGTCGGGACTGAACCGCGAGCTGGCGACGGACTACCACGCGTTCGTGTTCGAGCTCTGCGCCGCGGCCGCGCTCGAGGGCGAGGCGTCAGGCCACTCGCTCGGCGGCGAAGTATGGGAGTGGCTGCGACGCATGGCCGATGCTGCCGCGGCGATCGTCGATGACACCCTTCGCCCGCCCCGGCAAGGCGACAGCGACGAGGGGACGGCGCTCCTGCTCGATGACCCGGGCTACGATCGATGGGGCGGCGTGGTCTCGACGGGAGCCGCGTTGTTCGGCCGCCGCCCCTGGTGGCCGCGTCCCGCGCACATGGACGTGCGGACGACGCTCTGGACGGCGCTCGCGCCGCGTCGACCGATCGCCGAGGAGAGCCCGCGCCCCGCATCGCGGCCGTCGCTCTTCGCCGATGCCGGAATGGCGATCCTGCGCGACCACGACGTACGCGCCGCCGATGCGACTTCGGCCAACGCGCCGGAGATCTGGTGTCGCTGCGACCACGGCCCGCTGGGGTTTCTGTCCGTGGCCGCGCACGGTCATGCCGATGCGCTCTCGGTCGAGGTGCGATGCGGGGGCGTCGATGTGCTCGCCGATCCAGGTACGTATTGCTATCACGGCGAGCCCGAATGGCGCGCGTATTTCCGGTCGACGCGGGCGCACAACACGCTCGAGCTGGGCGGTGTCTCGCAGGCGGTGGATGGCGGACCATTCCTCTGGCTCGGCACGACTCCGACGCGCCTGGTGCGCGTGGACGGTCTCGAGGCCGGACCGAAGGCGCTCTGGGAGGCGGAGCATGGCGGCTACCGCCGATTATCCTCTGCCGCCGTGCATCGTCGATGCGTCGAGCTGGACCGCGAAACACGGACACTCACGATCACGGATCTCGTGGACAGCGATGTCGCGCAGCCCGGCCGGCTCGCGTTTCATTGCGGTCCCGCCATTACCGCGACGCTGTCGCAGGGGGTGGCCAGTCTCCGTTGGCGATTCCCCGACGGGACCGAAGGCGCGGCGGAGCTCCGGTTGCCGGCCGCGCTCGACTGGTCGGCGATTCGCGGTCGAACGGATCCGGTGCTCGGCTGGTACTCGCCCGCGTTCGATGAGCGAGTCGAGACGACGACGCTCCTTGGATCCGGAAGCTTCGAGCGAGGGCGCGCTTATCGCTCGGTTCTGTCGTTCCATTGTTGAGCCGGGGAGACGTCCGGAGCTCGCTGCACGCTGCACGGGGTAGGGGCGGTCAAATCGCGTTGGTCACCCAGAGGTAGGTGCGGATCATGGCGTCTGCTGGTAGCCGTCGGGTTCTCATCATCGTCCAGAACCTTCCGGTTCCGTTCGATCGGCGAGTGTGGCTGGAAGCGACGACGCTTCGGCGCGCCGGCTATGACGTGTCCGTCATCTGCCCGAAGGCGAAGGGGTTCACGCGGTCGTACGAGCGTCTCGAGGACGTGGACATCCACCGGTACACGATCCCGGTCGATGCCCGCGGCTCGTTGGGCTTCTTCGCCGAATTTCTCTGGTGCTTCGTGCGAACGTTCATGAAGAGCGTCCGCGTCGCGGTGCGTGGCCCGGGGTTCGACGTCATTCACGCGTGCAATCCGCCGGAGACGTACTGGCTGATCGGGCTCCTGTGGCGGCCGTTCGGCAAACGGTTCCTGTTCGATCATCACGATCTGTCGCCGGAGATGTATGCCGTGAAGTTCGGGAAATCGACCGGCGCGCTGTTCACGGGATTGCTGTTTCTCGAGCAGATGACGTTTCGCACGGCCGACGTCGTCATCACGACGAACGAGAGCCACCGTCGGGTGGCGCTCGAGCGCGGCCGGATGAGCGCCGAGAACGTGTTCATCGTACGGTCGGGGCCGGATCTCAAGCGCCTCACGTGCCATCCGCCCGATTCCGCGTGGAAGAAGGGCAAGGCGCACATGCTCGTCTACCTTGGCGAGATGTGCGTGCAGGATGGCGTCGACTATCTCATTCGCGCGGTGGCTGCGCTGCGCGACGAGATCGGACGCGACGATGTGCACTGCGTGCTCGTGGGTGGCGGGCCGCACCAGCGCGCCATGGTCGAATACGCCGAAGCGCAGGGCGTCGCAGGGCTCTGTACGTTCACGGGCCGTGTGAGCGACGACGATCTCTGTCGCATCCTGTCGTCCGCGGACGTGGCGGTGGACCCGGACCCGAAGACACCGTGGTCCGACAAGAGCACGATGAACAAGATCATGGAGTACATGTTCTTCGGGCTGCCCATCGTGGCGTTCGATCTCGCGGAGACGCGAGCCAGCGCGCTCGACGCAGCGGTGTACGCGCCGGCGAACGACCACCGCGAGATGGCTCGGCGCATCGCCGACCTGCTGGACGATGGCGACCGTCGAGCCTCGATGGGGTGTTACGGGCAGCAGCGTGTGCGCGAGACGCTGGCCTGGGAGTACTCGGAGCCACCCCTGCTGGCTGCATACGACCGAATGTTCGGTGCGTGATCATCCCCGGGTCAGGAGAGCATAGCGTGGAACGTCAGAACGTCATCGTGGTGCACAATCGCTATCAGCGGCCCGGCGGCGAGGACCAGGTGGTCGGCGCCGAGGTGGCGCTGTTGCGGTCGTTCGGCCACGAAACGGAGCTCTTCTCGCTGGACAACTCCGCCATTGCGCACATGGGTTTGCTCCGTCTGACGCGGGCGACGTTCTGGAACGACGACGTGTACGGCACGTTGCGCGCGTTGTTCCGGAGGCATGCCCCGCTCGTGGCGCACTTCCACAACACCTTTCCGCTCGTGTCGCCCGCGGCCTACTACGCGGCGCGCGACGAGGGAGTCCCGGTCGTGCAGACGCTCCACAACTTCCGGCTCGTCTGCCCGAACGGGCTGCTGTTCCGGGATGGGCACGCCTGCGAGGAATGCGTCGGTCGCTCCCTTGCGTGGCCTGGCATCGCCCATGGTTGCTACCGAGGAAGCCGGAGCACGACGGCGGTCACTGCCGCGATGGTCGCCTGGCACCGGGCTCGCGGCACGTGGGCCAGCGCGGTGGACATGTACATCGCGCTGTCACAGTTCTCGCGTGGCCGTTTCACCGAGGGCGGGCTTCCCAAGGACCGAATCGCCGTGAAACCGAATTTCCTCGTGCGCGACCCGGGCGTTGGTGATCACGCCGGTGGCTACGGCCTGTTCGTCGGGAGACTGTCGCACGAGAAAGGGCTCGACATCCTGCTCGACGCCTGGGCACAGCTTGCCATGCCATATCCGCTCAGGGTCGTCGGTAGTGGTCCGCTCGAAGGGCGGATGCAGGACTGCGGTCCCGGGATCGAGTGGTTGGGGCAGCAGCCGACGGAGCGCGTGATGGCGCTCATGAAGGACGCGAGCTTTCTCGTCCTGCCATCCGAGTGCTACGAGAATTTCCCCGTGACGATCGTGGAGGCATTCGCCACCGGTCTCCCCGTCATCGCGAGCCGGACCGGCTCGCTCGCGGAGATCGTGCGTGACCGCGAGACTGGCCTCCACTTCCGCTCCGGCGATGCATCCGATTGCGCCGCGACGATTGGGTGGGCCGTGCAGCACGCGCCCGAGATGCGCACCTACGGGCAGAGTGCGCGGCTCGAGTTCGAACAGAAGTTCGGGCCCCAGCAGAACTACTCGCAGCTGCGAGCCATCTACGGCCTGGCCGCTGAACACGCCGCCGCTGCAGCGCGGTCGCCTGCATGACGACGCCCGTCGCTGCTGCTCCGCAGGCCAGTCTGCGCGGCGCTGCACTGAAAGGAGGGGCCTTCCTTGCAGGAAGGCATAGCCTGAGTCTCGTGATCCATCTTCTCGGGGTCATGTTGCTGACCCGGGCGATCGGGCCGAACAACTACGGGGTGTACGTCGGTGCGTTAGGGGTCCAGACCTATCTGTACGCCGTCACGCAGCTCGGGCTCGTCGTGTTCCTCGTCCGCCACGGCGAAGCGGTCAGCGACGACCAGTTCGACCAGGCATTCACGCTGCTCGGCGTGATCGGTGTGAGTGTCGCCACGATCGTGTTCTTTGCCCTCCCGATCGTCGAAGGGTGGATCGGCATTCGAGCCTTCGCTGCCGTCGGCAGGGCCCTCGTGATCGTCTTGCCCGTTCAATTGCTCGGCCTGGTGCCAATGGGGCGGCTGGAACGAGCGCTGGAGTATCGCCTCGTCGCCCCGGCGGAGCTCGGCGGCTATGTCGTCTTCTACGTCGTCGCGCTGCCGCTGGCGAAGCTCGGATATCGCGAGTGGGCACCGGTCGCGGGATACTGGACGCAGCAGATCCTCATGGCCGGGGCATTGTTCCTGGCCTCGCGGTATCGGCCGCGGTTGCGGTGGAATCCGCGGCTCATTCGCGAGATGGTGGGCTACGGAGTGACCTACTCCGGCGCGTACTGGATCTGGCAGCTTCGCGACATCGTGAACCCGGTGATCATCGGGAAGTTCGCCGGTACGCAAGCCGTGGCGTTCGTGGCCCTCACCGTCCGACTCGTCGACGCGCTGAGCTTTCTCAAGGGCGTCGGCTGGCGGGTTTCGCTTTCCGTGCTCGGACGCCTGCAGAAGGACCCGCAGCGAATGGTCCGCGCGGCGAGCGACGGCATGCGCATACAGGTCGTGACGCTCGGCGCGGTGCTGGCCGGGTTTGGCCTCGCGTCGCATTGGATCATCCCCCGCGTGTTCGGGCCGGAATGGATGACGGTCACGGCGCTGTATCCGTTTGTCGCCATCGGCTATCTCACGAGCGGCCTCTTCCAGCCGGAAACCGCCATGCTCAACGTCGTGAGCCTCAGCCGGCGGGTCGGCGAGTTCCACCTCACGTTTCTCGTGCTGTTCGTCGTGTCGGCGCTGATACTGGTGCCGCGCATCGGGCCACTGGCCTACGGATGGAGCGAGATCGCGGCGCTGCCGAGCTATGGCCTGTTGCACTGGTACACGCGACGTCTCATCGGCAAACCCGATTGGCGGCTCGCGGCGTTGTGGTGGCTCGCGTTCGTCTCGTTGCTGTTGTGGCAGCAGCTGGGCTGGTTGAGTGTCATCGTCCCCGTGACCGTCTTCCTGTGGCCCAGTACGTTGGAGGAGTTCCGGAAGTACCTGGTGAGCGTGAGGCAGCTTCGATATGCCGAGTGACGTGCGCGTGCGCGGAGTACGGAATGGCGGCGATCGCCCGCTGATCGGAACGTCGGCATGACGCGCGTGCGTTCGTGGTGGCCCACCGCCGGTGTCATCGCGGTGGCGCCGGTTGCCGGCACGCTGGTCGTCGTGAATCCGCGCGCGGGGCTGGTCAGCGCCGCCGCGCTCTCGATCATCTCGTTCGCCGCGTACTATCGGAAGCGGCTGCCCGGGATGTTCCTCGTGCTCGTCGGCGTCAGCCTGTTCGGGTACACATTTCTCGGGAAAGGCTTCGCGTATTTCGGTGTCTCGCCGCTCTTCGTCGGCGAGCTGCTGCTGTTGTTCGGCGCGCTGGCGGCGTTGTTGGGCGGCGGATTCTCCCCGGCGTTTCGCTCTCCCATCTCGTGGCTGGTGATCCTGTGGGCGGTCTGGGGCTTCGCGTGCACGGTGCCATACCTCGGCGTCTACGGGCTCGATGCGCTGCGCGATGCGACGCTCTGGGGCTACGGCGCGTTCGCCCTGCTCATCGCCGGCTTCATGCTGCGCTTGCAGTGGTGGACGAAAGCATCCGACGCCTACGCCCGCTGGTTCTGGTGGTTCGCGTTCTGGTCGCCGGTCGCCGGGGCCATCTTCGCCACCCGGGAGCCCTCCATTCCCAGAGTTCCCGGGACGGAGATTCCGCTCCTGTTCGTGAAGGCCGGCGACTTCGGCGTTCAGCTCGCGGGCGTGGCGACGTTCGTGCTGGTGGGGCTCGCCGACTCACAATGGCAAGGACGTAAGCATCGCACCGCGCTCGAGTGGCTCTGGTGGATGGCCTGGCTCGCCGGGGTGGCGATCACCGGCGCCGCCTCGCGAGGCGCCCTCATGTCGGTCTTCGTCGCGGTCGCGCTCGTGATACTGCTGCAGCGGCGCGTCCGGTTCTGGAAGCCGGTGCTCGTCGCGTTCGTGTTCGCCTCCGTGTTCGTCAGCGCGGACATCAAGTTGAACGCCGGCCAGGATCGCGAAGTCTCCGCCGACCAGATCATCGACAACCTGCGCAGCATCGTTGGCGGCCGAAGCAACACGAGCAATCTCGAAGGGACGCGCGCCTGGCGCCTTTCATGGTGGCAGGACATCATCGGCTATACGGTACACGGACCGTATTTCTGGATGGGCAAGGGGTTCGGCATCAACCTGGCGGATGATGACGATTATCAGGGAACGGTCAACGGCCTTCCGAATCGAAGCCCGCACAACGTCCAGATGACCGTGCTGGCGCGCTCCGGGGTACCCGGGCTGGCGTTCTGGAGCCTCCTCCACATCACGTTCGCGCTCTCGTTGGTGGTCGCATTCCTCCGGGCACGTCGCGACCGACGCGAATGGTGGGCGCGCGTGAACCTCTGGATTCTTTCCTTCTGGGTGGCGTTCATGGTGAACGCGGCCTTCGACGTCTTTCTCGAAGGGCCCCAGGGCGGGGTCTGGTTCTGGTGCCTGATCGGCTTCGGCATCGCGGCGCTCGAGGCCCAGCGCGTCGAACGAAGCGCGAGCCTTCCTCCGCGGAGCGTTCCGTGAGCATCGCATCCTCACCACAGAGCGATGCGTCGGCGAGTCGCGTCGCGGCGATGATCGGCGTCGAGCACTACCGCGACGCCGATGCCGTGCAACGACTGGTCGACGACGCCCTGCTCGCCCTCGCGTTGCCGGCGTCGTTCATCCGTCCCGGGGACCGCGTCGTCCTCAAGCCGAACTGGATCAAGGAGCACGACGAGCGCCACCCGGCGCCCGGAAACTGGGAGCACGTGATCACCAACCCCACGGTGATCGCCGCCGTCGCGCGGTGGGCCGCTCGGCAGCTCGACGGACGCGGCGCGATCACCATCTGCGATGCGCCGCAGACGGATTCGTCGTTTGCGACGATCCGCCGCTACTGTGGGCTCGACGCACTCTGCACGACCTTGCAGCGTGAGTTTCCCGGCGTCGCCGTCACGGTGCTGGATTTGCGGCCGGAAGAATGGCGGGCGATCGACGGGGTCACCGTCGACAAGACCGCACTGCCGGGCGATCCGCTCGGCCATACGCACGTGCGCCTCGACGAGGCCAGCGAGTTCTTCCATTTCCAGGGTGAGGGACGGCTCTACGGCGCGTCGTACGACATGGCCGAGACGAACAGGCGACACGCGGGCAGCCGCCACGAGTATCTCCTCTGCAGAACGCCGATGGATGCGGACGTCCTGATCAACATCCCGAAGATGAAGACGCACAAGAAGGTCGGCCTGACGTGCGCGCTCAAGAACCTCGTCGGCATCAACGCGAACAAGAATTGGCTCCCGCATCACACGGAGGGCACACCGGATCGTGGCGGCGATCAGTTCCCCGTCGCGACGTCCAAGGCCCGTCTCGAGCACGGCTTGATGGGTGTGGTGAAGCGATCCCTGAAGCACCGTCCACGGCTGTCGCGCCTGTTCGTTCCCCTGAAGAAGATCGGCCGCGCCTATTTCGGTGACACGCACCGCGTCGTCCGCTCCGGGAACTGGCACGGCAACGACACCTGTTGGCGAATGGTCGTCGATCTGAACAAGTGCCTGTTCTATTTCGACGGCAGCGGACAGCGACGACGCGAGCCGCTGCGGTATCTCGTCGTCGTCGACGGCATCGTCGCCGGTGAAGGGCAGGGGCCGATGGCGCCCGACCCCAAGCCGTGCGGCGTCGTGCTCGCGGGCACCCACCCGACCGCCGTCGACTGCGTCGCCGCCAGCGTGATGGGGTTCGACTGGCAGCGCATCCGCCTGCTCGCGAACAGCTTTCGCCTTCGCGAGCTGAACTTCGTGCCCTTCACGGCCGACGCGATCGAGGTATCGTCCAACAAGGCCGAGTGGAACGGCAGGCTGCCCGAGATGCGCGATGCGTTTCGGTTCCGTCCGCACTTCGGCTGGATCGGGGCCATCGAGGCTCGGCCGGAGCGAGCCGCCGGGTGAGCCTCGAGGATCGGCTGTACCCGCTGCTCGCGCTCTATCACCGCATGCCTCGCCGAGTGCAGTATGCGCTCGGCGGCGCCTACGCTCATCTGCCACAGCGGTGGCGTCTCGGTGCGCGATACGGCGAGTTCAACGAGCTCGCGGCCGAGGGCGAGCGCTGGTCCGACGACGCGCGACACGCATATCAGGTGGCGCAGCTGCGCGCCGTGCTGACCCACGCCGCTGCCCACTGCGCGTTCTATCGCGCCCGCTTCGCCGAGGCCGACTTCGATCCGGAGGCGGTGCGCGACCTCACGGATCTCTCGGCGTGCCCCTACATCACGAAGCAGGATCTGCTCGATCATCTCCCCGAGATGGTGTCGACGCGGTGTCCGTCGTCGGACCGGCTGTACATGACGACGGGTGGGTCGACCGGCATCCCGGTCGGATTCTACCTGCAGAAGGGCGTGAGTCGCCCGAAGGAGCAGGCATTCCTCGAGACGATGTGGCGGCGCGCCGGGTACTTCGACGGTGCTCGGCTCGCCGTGATCCGTGGCTTCGTCACCAGCTCGGCGGCCGATGGCGGCATCGCGTCGTACGACGCGACGCGGGATTGGCTCATGCTGTCGTCGTACCACCTCACGCAGGAGCGGCTGCCGGAATATCTCGACGCACTCGAGCGATTCCGGCCGGACCTGCTCCACGCGTATCCGTCGGCGGCACTTCAGCTGGCGGGATATCTGGAGAACGCGGGTCGCACGTGGACGCTGCCACTTCGGGCGGTGCTCTGTGGGTCCGAGCGCCTGACGATCCCCCAGAAGCGTCTCCTCGAGCGCGTCTTCCACTGCCGGGTGTACCGCTGGTACGGCCACGCGGAGCGCGTCGTGATGGCGGGGGAAGGCACGACGTCCGAGCTCTTCTACTTCTTCCCGCACTACGGTCACGTGGAGTTCGGGCCGCCGGATGATCAGGGGCTGCGCGAGGTGATCGGAACGTCGTTCCACAACCTCGCGATGCCGCTCATCCGCTATCGCACCGGCGACTTCGTGCGATTGGCGGACGAGACGCACGGCCCGCGCGAGCTGCCGTTCCCGGCGGCGGTCGACGTCGTCGGCCGCGAGCAGGAGTTTCTGGTGACCGCGACGGGCCGCACCGTCTCCATGACCGCGTTCAACATGCACGACGAGACGTTCGACGATCTCTACGCCGTGCAGTTCTTCCAGGAAGAGCCGGGGGTCGCGGAGCTCCGCTACGTCCCCGGCCCCCAGTTCCACTGCTCACGCCTGGCGACGATCGATCGTCGCGTCCGGCAGAAGCTCGGCGACGACTTCCAGGTGTCTTACCGCGCGGTGACCGAAGTCGAGAAGACGGCGCGCGGTAAGCACAAATGGCTCGTGAGTCGACTGCAGGAATCGACGTCGTCCGCCGAGCTCCCGATCACGGATTGAATGAGCCCGTGACGTCCTGGTTATAAGTGCTCCACTCCGTCGTCGTGCGCACGCCGTTCATCCATGCGAACGGTCGCCCGTTCGTGCCGAGGTAGTACTTGTTCTTTGCCCAGCGGTTGTTGCGCGAGAGGAACGTCGCCGTGTCGCCCAGGTCGTTCGCCGCCCCCGAGACGCCGCCGTTGCGCTGATAGACCGTGTTGTCGTGCACGTAGATGTTCTGCGCGAAGTAGCCTCCCGTCGGCGCATACACGTCCCCCGTCGTGGCGTCGCGGCGCTGCTGGACGACGGCGATCCCGTTGAAGTTCTCGGTCAGCGTGTTGCCGTACACCTCGACGCCATTGCTCTCGTGGATGCCGATCCCGGCATCCCACAACCAGCCGTTCGCGCGGTACGGGTCCGTGGGCCAGCCGTTGCGGGCCACGGCGTTGTTGCGGACGATCCCGTTGAAGCTGATCTCGGTGCAGATCCCTTCACGCACGTTGTCTTCGACACGGTTGCTTTCCAGAACGTAGTTCTTGTTGTTGATGTCCAGCCAGAGACCGACGCCGCAGTTGTGGTGGAAGAACGAGTTGCGCACCACCAGCGAGTCGGTCATGACGAACTTGGAACCGCCTGACTCGAAGCCCGGATCCTTGAGGCAGCCGTTGTTGCCGTAGGAGGACTCGATGCCGTCGACGAGCACGCCACGTCCCACACCACCGATGTTGATGGTGCCGTTGTGGTGCAGCACCGAGCGCAGTACGCTCATGTGGTTGCCGACGCGAACCCCCAGGTTCGTGGAGTACGAGACGTCGAGCGAGTCGAGGATCCACGCGTCGGTGGAGCCAGTCAGGTCGTCGCCGCCCCAGATCGCGCCGTTCTGCGCGGGTGGCGTGTAGTTGACGATCTTGAGGTTCCGGACCGTCACGCTGTTGATCCAGCGCGACCCGTTCCAACCGCGGAACGCGAACGCGGTCGCGTTCTGTCCATCGAGCACCGTCCCGGCCTCGCCGAGGAACACGTCGCCATCCTTCGGCACGACGTCCTGACGCACGTGCGTGCCGGACTTGAGAATGAACGTGGTGCCCGCGGGATTCGCGTTGACTTGCGCCTGAATGCTCTGGCCGGGAAGGATGGCGATGCCGGTCGGAGCTGGAGGCGGTGGCGGTGGTGGCGGCGCAGCGCTGGTGGAATCGATGACCGTCATCCCGAGACTCCGGATCACGGTGTCCGCCTTGGCATAGATCATCGCCGAGCCGACGTTGACCCCGGCGACCACACCCCCGCCCGAGACGGTGGCGACGGTGCTCGGGCTCGAGGTGAAGGTCACCGGCACGCCACTCATGACGTTGCCGTTCGCGTCGCGCACGACGGCCGTGATCTGCGTGAGCTGGCCGATCTTGAGCTGCGTCGTGCCCGCCGTGAGCGTGATGTTGCGGACGGCGGCCGGGGGGGCGACGGCCGAGACGACCGCGCTGGCCGAGACACCGCCACTGACGCTCGCGCTGATCGTGACGCCGCCCGCCTTGAGCGCCGTGACACTACCCGACGAGCTGACACTCACGATGCTCGCATCGGTGGACACCCAGGTGACGGTGCGACCGGTGAGCACGTTCCCGCTCGAGTCCTTGAGCGTGACGACCGCCTGGGTCGACTGACCGATGGTGAGCGTCGGCGACACGCTGAGCGTCATGCTGGCGACCGGCGCCGGCGCAGTGGGAGACGGCGCCACGGCCAGCGCGGCAGTTCCGGTCTGGCCTTCCGAGGTCGCGGTGATCGTGGCGGAGCCGGCCTCGAGCGACGTGATCACTCCGGCGCCGTCGATCGACGCCACCGCCGGATCCGAGGTCGTCCAGACGATCGTGCGGCCGGTGAGCACGTTGCCACTCGCGTCCTTCGTGACGGCGTTGGCCTGCGTGGACTGGCCAGCGGTCAGCGAAGACGCATTCAACGTCACGGCCACCAGCGCGACCGGGACCGTCGGATTCGTCGGACCGGCGCCCACGGTGACCGGCACCGTCGTCGACCTGCGTCCGTCCGCCGTCACGGTGATGGTGGCCTGACCATTCGAGACGCCGGTCACGACACCGCTCGCGTTGACGTAGGCGATGGTCTGGTCGGACGAGGCGTACGTCAGGGTGCGTCCCGTGAGGACATTGCCCTGGACGTCGTACGTCGTCACCGTGAGCGTTGCGCTCTGCGTCGTGCCGAGCTTGAGGCTGGTCGGTGAGACGACGACGCTGGCGACGGGCTTCGCCATCACCTTGACCCTGGTCGTCGCTTCCTTCGCATCGACACGGAGCAGCAGATCGGCCGAACCGATCGCGCGACCGGTGACGGTCGCGTCGCCGGTGAGGGGCACCACCTGCGCATCGCTCGTGATCCACTCGACCTTGCGCGTGCTGAGGTCGACGTCGTTGCCGTCGCTGTCCTTGACGCGGTACGGCAGCTTCACCGATTGCGAGACGCTGATCGCGAGCGAGTCGCTGTCGAACGCGACCTCACGCACGCTGGGCCGCACCGTGACCGTGGTCGCGCTGCTCTGGCCGCGCGACGTGGCGGTGACGATCGTGCGCCCGGACTTCAGCGCGAACAGCACGCCGTTCTGCGTGACGATGGCGACGTTCGGATCCGAGCTGGCCCACGACACGCTCGACGCGACGCTGCCCGGCGCCGACGGGACGATCGCCGTGAGCTGAACGGATTGGTCGACGTCGACGGTATCGGCCTGTCTCGTCAGGGCGAGCTGCCCTGAGGTTCCGCCCTGGTTGCCGATGTCGGGAGCTGCGGTGGGAGTCTTCTCCCCACAGCCGCTGGCGACGAGCGAGAGCGCGACCAGAATGGTCGCGCCACTTCGAGTATGGCGACGCATATTCCCTCCGGGGCTCGTTCGGCGGCCCGACTGGCATAGCGACTCCCTGTCGCCTTAGCCTCGTAGCTTTGCGTCGCCGGCTTTCGCCGGGTTTGCCTTTGTCGCGGTCCCTCCGCAGAGGGAAGCGATCCTGCCGTTCAACTGCTGTGAATGACGTGCGGTGCTGCTGGGCGACGCGCCCCGATCTACCTCCATGTCGACGTCGCGCGCGCTCGCAGCAGAACCGCGCCAACCGGTGCATGGACGACGCACTGCGGTTCGTTCACGTGGTTCATTCACGTACTTCGACCCGTGCTACCGTTCATGTTTCTTTCCGTGCTTCCTTCACCTGCGGCGATCACTTGCATGCCAGCCGTGAGATCTCTTCGCCTCCCCTAGTACGACGAGACGTTGCATGCGCAGTCACGGGGCCATCCACCTGTTTCCCGAAGGCGAGACGAAGGCGCGAAAGGGCGCGTCCTCACGCTGTCGCGGCCGATGTCTGTACGGGAGGTACGGGTGGGAGCCGGGCCGTGATACGAACCACGCGACGCCGGAGTGCACGGGGATTGTACGATCTCGTCCGATCGGCATCTGTGTGCGCCGTCACACCGACGTCCAGATTTTTCGCAGATTGACGGGCAGTCGGGCGCTTTGCGACGGCGTTGTCACCGCGTCGCAGGCGTGGCTCGGAACTCGAACGAACCGGTCCGGTCCTGGCCATAGTCACGCCATTCCGTGGCCGTGCGTGCCGCGTTCTGCCACGCAAATGGACGCGCCGTCGTCCCGAGGGTGTAGCCGTTGTTCTGAAAGCGATTGTTCCGGCTCGTGAAGATCGCCGGATCACCCACATCCTGCACCGCGCCGGCTGCCACTCCGAGTGCGCCGGCCGGCCCAACGCCCTGCGCGATGCGGTTGTCGTGCACCCAGAGGTTCTCGACGACGTATGCCCCGAGACGTCCGGCCCCGCGACGCTGCTGCACGGCAACGATGCCATTGGCGTTCCCGCTCAGCGTGTTTCCATAGACCTCGACATCGCGGGATGCGTGAATGCCGATCCCCGCGTTCCAGAGCCAACCCTGACTGCGGTATGGGTCCCCCCTCCCATTGCCGGTGACGGAGTTGTTGCGGATCACCGCCGAGTAGCCGATTTCGTGGACGATCCCCTCGCGCGCGTTCGCCTCGACCCGGTTGTTCTCGATGAGGGCGTGCACGTTGTCGATGTCGGTCCAGATACCCGGCCCGCCGTTGTCGTGCACGTAGTTGTTTCGCACGACCAGGGAGTCGGTCTTCACGAACTTCGTCCCGCCGCTCTCGAACCCGGGATCGCTGGCGAGCCGCCAATTGCCGAAGGCGATCTCGTTGCCCTCGATCAACACGCCCACGCCCACGCCGCCGATGTTGATCGTCGCGTTGTGATGCAGATGCGAGTTGGTCACGCGCATCCGATTACCGATCCGCACACCGAGGTTCGCGTTGTAGCTCACGTCCAGCGAGTCGAGCACCCACCCGGTCGTGGACCGCGTCAGGTCGTCGCCGCCCCAGATCGCGCCATTCTGCGGCGGCGGCGAGTAGCGCGTGATCGAGAGGGTCCGGAGCGTCACGCCGTCGACCCACCGCGTGCCGTTCCACCCCCTGAAGGCGAACGCCGTGGCGTTCTGTCCATCGAGCACCGTCCCGGGCTCACCGCGGAACACGTCACCGGCCTTCGGCACGACGCTCTGCCGCACGTGTGTGCCCGCCTTCAGGAGAAACGTGGTCCCGGCCGGATTCGCGTCCACCTTGGCCTGGATGCTTTCGCCCGGCACGATGACGATCGTCCCAGCCGTTGCAGGGAGCGGCGGGGTAGGCGGCGTCGCGCCCGGCGCCGAGCAGGCGGCCAGGACGGCAAGGGTGGCCCCTAACGCGAAGGCGGGCATGGCTCCCTCCGCGAAACGGGAAACGGTGGTCGCCGCCGTGCCCGAGATGGGCTCCTGAGGCATGGCGCCAGGGCATTTCGCGGCATTGCAGACCGCTGAGTGGCGAGCCGAACGCAGCACGTTCGGTGCCCTTTGCCACGGCGAAAGTCGAGCCGTGCGACGCACCCGCGTGTGCGCTCGACCTTGCTTGCGCTTTCCGCCGATGGCGTGAGATTGCCGGCCGGCTCATCGGCTCGAGCAGATCGAGTCGCGATGAACGCGCCGGCGAGGGCGCTCGACGCGAGCCGACAGGTCACGCGCGAAGGCGCGCGTCGACCATCGGTCAGCTCGGGTGCAGCGCGCACGTGTACAGGGATGCGGTAACCCGTGCCCAAAGCCACGAAGTCTCTCGGGACACCGGAGGCGTCGCCATTGGACGATGGTCGCATCGGCTTCTGCGCGGAGCGCCGCACCTTGCGGGGCGGATTTCGCCAACGGAATTGCCGCGGCTGCGCAACGCCCCCAGGAGGTCTTCGCCGATGAAGAACTTGTCCAACCGCCGCGCACCGCGGCGACTCCCTTCCATGCGACGCGGAGGGAGACGCGTCGCGCTTCCGCTGCTGCTCGTCGGCGCCGCCATCGGCGCGCTCACGCTGCATGGGTGTCAGGACAAGAACCCCACGGCCGCAATCGACGCAGGCGACCTCGCGCCGAGCCTCGCCAGGACCCCCGCGGCACCGCCGATCGTGAACGGCACCGGCAAGTGGGCCGCTCCCTTCGCCTGGGGCGGGACGAACCCGGGCGTCGGCATCCACCTCCACGTGCTGCCGAACGGGAAGGTGCTGACGTTCGGTCACTCGGGCACGCCCGCGGTGTGGGACCCGGCCACCGGCACCTTCACGAGCGTCCCGTCGCCATCGCTCGTCTTCTGCAGCGGCCACGCGTGGCTCCCCGACGGCAGGCTGCTCATCATGGGCGGCCACGACGACGCGCTCGGCGACGAGTATGGTCAGCGCACCTCCAACATCTTCGACTACGCCACGCAGACGTGGCAGCCGCAGGCGCCGATGGCGTACGGCCGCTGGTACCCCACGTCGACCACGCTGCCCAACGGCGACATCCTGACGACCGGTGGCACCGACTCCGTGCGTGGGCAGATGCCCTATCCCGAGATCCGGTCCGGCTCGACCACGCGCATCCTCACCGGCGCCAAGTACGACTTCGGTCAGGCGGACATGGCGTACTACCCGCGCATGTTCGTCGCGCCGAATGGCAAGGTGTTCTACGCCGGCGAGGAGCAGCAGTCGCGCTGGCTCGACGTATCCGGCAACGGCAGCTGGACCAACGGACCCCGCAGCAACTTCGGGCGGCGCGATTACGGATCGGCGGTGGAGTTCGCGCCGGGCAAGATCCTGATCATGGGCGGCGGCTACACGCCGACGGCCACGGCGGAGACGATCGACCTGAACGCCGCCTCGCCCACGTGGACGTACACCGGGTCCATGGCATCCGCGCGGCGCCAGCTGAACGCAACGGTCCTGGCCGATGGCACCGTCATGGTGAACGGCGGCACCAGCATCACCGGCTTCACCGAGGAGGCGGGCGCCGTCTTCGCGGCCGAACGGTGGAATCCCACGACCGGGACCTGGTCGACGATGGCGAGCCAGCAGGTGATCCGCGTCTACCACTCGACGGCGGTGCTCCTCCCCGACGGCCGCGTGCTGAGCGCGGGGAGCGGTGAGGGCTCCAACGCGACGGCGCAGCTCACGGCGGAGATTTTCTCTCCCCCCTACCTGTTCGACGCCACGGGAGCGCTCGCACAGCGCCCGCAGATCTCGTCGATCCCGTCCTCCGCCCGCTACGGTCAGTCGTTCACCGTGGGCTACAACAAGGGCGCGAACGTCGGCCGGGTCACCCTGGTTCGACTGAGCTCGGTCACGCACGCCTTCAACGAGTCGCAGCTGTTCCTCACCCTGCCGTTCACGGTGGCATCGAAGGGGAACAAGATCACGGTGACGGCGCCCGCGAATGGGCAACTGGCGCCGCCCGGCCCCTACATGCTGTTCCTGTTCGGCGCGAACGGCGCCCCGTCGGTTGCGAAGATCCTGCGCATCGGGTGAGGTCAAATGAGCTTGCATTCTTCCTGTCCCCGGCTGACGGTCGCCCGCCGTGCGGCCATCCGCCTGCTCCTGCTCGCGGCCCCGATCTGGGTCGCGTCGGCGGCCCGCGCCCACGCCCAGACGATCGTCCAGCAGTCGTCCACGTCGCTGCGGCCTGGAGACAGCTTGCGAGTTCGCGTGTGGCGGGAACCCGACCTGTCGGGTGTGTTCATGGTCGATGAGCACGGCGACCTGACCTTTCCGAAACTCGGGCGCCGCAGCGTGCTCAACGTGCCCATCGACAGCATTCGGGCCCGTGTCCAGCGCGAGTACGCCGAATTCGTCCGCGACGCCAGCGTCGAGATCACTCCGCTGTATCGAGTGCGTGTGAATGGTGCCGTTCGCAACCCGGGCCTCTTCACCGTCGACCCGACGATGAGCGTCGGCGACGCGATTGGACTGGCCGGCGGCGTTTCGCCAGAGGGCAGGAACGGCGCGGTGGAGCTCGTCCGCGATGGCCACCGCGTCGCCACGTCGATCTCTCCCTCGTCCCGGCTCGTCGATCTGGCGCTCCGCTCGGGCGACGAGCTCTACGTCCCGGAACGCGCCTGGCTCACGCGAAACACGGGATTGCTGCTCGGTGGCCTGTCCGCATTCGCGTCGCTGGTCTGGGCTTTCCAACGCTAACGAACATACGGTTTCGATGCCGACTGGCTTGAACCCAACCGGAGGCGTGGGCGGCGCCGCGGTCTACTCGCCACGTCCGCCGCATGGCACCGATGCGCCTCGATGGAATACCGAGGCCAGTGAGCAGTCCGGGACGCCCATCATCCGGTTGGCGCGTCGGCACGCGCTGCTGGTGGCCGCGTGCGCGATCGCCGCCGGAGCAGCGGGCATGTTCGTCACGGCGCGACTGCCGCGGCAGTACGAGGCGTCGGTCTCCATTCGCGTCGACGCGAAGGCGGCCCAGGCGAACGCGATCGGAGCGCCCAACTTCTCGCGGGACAACGGGCTCGGCACCGAAGTCGAGATGCTGCGCAGCCGCGATCTCGCTCTGGCCGTCGTGGACTCGCTGGGCTTGCGACTCACCGTCGCGAAGCTCGGCTCGCGCGCCGGCAAGCCGGTCCCGCGCTCGATGGTGGTGTCCGACGTCCAGGTGCACGCCGATGCGCCGGAAAAGTGGTACCGATTGGTCCGGGCGGCGGACGATCGGCTCGAGCTTCAGGATTCGTCGGGCGGCACCATCGTGCGTCCCGTCGCCGGCGAAACGGTCCGTGTGGGCGGCGCCGTGTTTCGTCTCACGCCCCACGTGGCTGACTACGTCCCGCTCTATCTGGCGGTCCTCACTGTGGACGACGCCGTGGACGGGCTTCGCCGATCGGTGAGTGCTGGACGCAGGAGCCGCGAGGCCGACCTCATCGATGTCCAGGTTCGTGGCAGCGACCCGGTACTGGTGCGTGACATCGCGAACGCCTACGGACGGCTGTATGTCGCCACGCACCAGAGTGCGCGCCAGCTCGAGGCGAAACAGTCCGTGGTGTTCCTCGGCGAGCAGCTCGATCGCGTCTCGCGTCAATTGGACTCGGCGGAGCGTGCGCTCGAGCGCTATCGCACCCGGGCCGGGGTCATCAACCTGCCGGAGGAGGCGAGCACCGGCGTGAGCCGGCGTGCCGAGCTCCTCGCGCAGCGCAACGCCATCGATGCGGAGCGCGATGCGCTCGCTCGTGTGGTCACCTCGACACGCGGTGGTGACAGTAGCAAGAGAGTGGACCACTATCGCGAACTGCTCGCCTTTCCGACCCTGCTGCGCAGTGGCGCAGCCTCCGGTCTGCAGAGCGCGCTCAGCGCGGCGGAGCAGAAGCGGAGCGAATTGCTGACGCGTCGCACCGAAAAGGACGAGGAGGTGAAAGCCACCGAGGCTCGCATCGTGGAGCTCGAGGGCCAGATCCGCGATTTCGCGACGACCTATCTGCAGGGCCTGACCGATCAGGTTGGAGCCCTGGACGCGACGCTCTCCCGCTCCGATGCCGCCCTCTCCACGCTGCCGCAGAAGGAGCTGCGCCATTCGGAGCTGGAGCGTGATGCGAAAACCACCGAGGCGGTCTACGGGATGTTGCAGGCTCGGTACAAGGAAGCCGAGATCGCGGCGGCGGCGAGCGATGCGAGCATCCGGCTCGTGGACGAGGCGGTTCTGCCACGGCGGCCGGTGTCCCCGAAGCCACTCGTCAACCTCGCCCTCGCGGTGATTGCAGGGCTGATGATCGGCGTGGGCGGCGCGTTCCTGCGGGACGCCAGCGATCGCTCGCTGCGGACGCGTGCTCAATTGCTCGCGCTCACCGGATCGCCGGTGCTCAGCCTCATTCCTCGCTTGAAGAGTGTGTCCGGGTTCTCGGCGCGTCTTGCAGCCTTGCCGACGCGCGTGGGCGGACTGCTTCAGGACAGCCGCCGCCGGGATGGCTCGTCGCGCTCCCTGGTGCGACCGAGCCAGTCGCCCGCCAATACGTCGTATTCCGCCGAGGATCTGTTCGGCTTCGCCGAATCGTATTCGCGTCTCGTGACCAACCTCGGCTTCGCCGGGGCCGCCAATCCGATCCGGGTCGTACTGGTGGCCAGTGCGCTGCCCGGAGACGGCAAGACGACCGTTGCCACGAATCTCGCGCTCACGATAGCCCGGGAAGGCAAGCGCGTCCTGCTCATCGACGCGGACCTGCGCGGTGGACGCGTCGACGTGATGCTTCGGCTCCCGCTCGCCGCTGGACTGGGCGAGGTCCTGCGCGGCCAGCAACAGTTCGAGGCCGCCGTCATGCAGGTGCCCGCGGGCGGTGGTCGAGAGGTGCACGTGCTTTCACGGGGCACGGCCAAGGCGGATCCGGCTGCGCTGCTCGCGTCCGACAAGCCGCGCGAAGTGCTCGCACGCGCGCGCGAGCTGTACGACATGGTCATCCTCGATACGCCCCCCGTGAACGCGGTAGCCGATGCAGCGCTGCTCTCCCGGCAGTGCGACGGCGTGCTGATCGTCGCCCGTGCGGGAGCCACGGCGCGCGACGCGCTGGTGTTCGCGATGGAGCAGCTGCGCATCGTGCACGCGCCCGTCATCGGCGCCGTGCTCAACGATGTCGATCTGCGTGGCGATGCCGGCGTCGATGGTGCGTACCAGTACTACGGTCGATACGCTCCCAGCGCCTCGTGAGTCGCTGCTCGCCGTCGCCGTCATCGAACGGCTCGGCGTGAGACGAGGCTGATCAGGCACCCTGCTCTGGTTGCAGGTCGGTCGGCACAGTATCGTATGACGTGTGTCGTCGCCGGCATCCCGATGCGCTCGCCAGCGCATTGGGGTCGGGGCAGGGAAGTGGGAGCATGCCGACTCTTACACGCGTCCGCCGTAAACGCGGTCCGGCGCTCGCATGGACGCCGACCCAGGACTCGTACTACGAGCTCGCGCAGAAGCTTCGGAGCGAGGGACGTCTGCCGCTGTACCTCACGCAGACGGCGATTCTCGAGTTCGAAGCACATCTGCAAGAGAGCTCGCTGCCGCTGCCGTTCGGGCTGCTGGCAGGAGACGTCTGCGTCTGTCCACAGACGAAGCTCGAATATCTGCTCGTCGACACGGTGGCTCGCGCTCGCGTCGAGCTCGGCGGCGACGATCCATACGCGCAGCTCGCCGAAGAGCTCCAGTCACTCGCCTCGGAGCAGAGCGGGAAGCGCAAAGCCCCGATCGGGTGGTATCTGGGTGGCCTGGCGGACGACCTGACGCTGGACGAGGATGTCACGCGTCTCCACGAACAACTCTTCCCCGAGCGCTGGCAGTTGGCGCTCGTGCGCGGTGCAGCATCGGGCGCCGAACGGGGGGCGTTCCTCCGCTACGAGAGCATATGGCGCCGTTGGTACTCGATTCCATTCTTCGAGTTTCTCCCGGAGCGCGCAGGACAGAAGAAGGGCGAGCGGCGAACCGCCATTCGGTGGGAGAATTACCGCGCCGATGAGCCGGCACGGCCGCTCGACGCGTCCGAGGAGAGCGTCCGAAGCGTGAACGCAGCACGGCGCCCCTCGTGGGGAGCGAGACTCTTCGGCGCCTCTCTGGAGCCAGTCGCACCCCCGGTGAGGGTTGCTTCCTCCACGGAACCTCTCGAGATGATCCCGTCGCCGCGGCGTGCGCCGGCGCCGCCAGCCGCGCAGCCTGCCGAGCGGCAGGTCGCGGTGCCGGTCGTCGATGAGGTCACCGGACCAGTCGAGCGGAAGTGGACGGCGCCCATCGAGCCGGGAGCCACGGCACCTGTGGAGCAGATGCGCGCGGCGCGCGTCGTGGAGAAGGTCGCGGCGCCTGCGGCGTCGAGCGTCGCCGCGACGGTTGCTGCGACGGTCGCTTCGCCGGCAGCAACGCGCGTCGCCCGCGAGGAGCCGGCGCTCGAGGTGCAGCACATCTTCATCGATGGAGCGCTGGTGCCCGCCGCGCTGGCTCCCGAGCTGCCCCGGAATCCCGGGACGTCATCAGGATCCGATCGCGCGGGCACGTCCCGGGTCGCCGTGGGGACGCTGCTGGTGCTGATCCTGGTCTTGCTCTACATCATTGCGACCTGAGGCGCATCTGGCCGAAGGACACGAGCCAGTTGCCACGCATCCCGGCTCACCGATTCAGAACGTCGCGATCTCCGCGATCGCCGACTTGAAGTCCGCCACCTGCGGCAGGATCGCGTCCTCGAGCTGCGGCGCGTAGCCGACGAACGTGTCCGTGCTGGCCACCCGCTTCACCGGCGCATCGAGCCACGCGAAGCAGTCATCGGCGATGCGCGCCGCGATCTCCGCGCCGTAGCCCCACGAGATCGCGTCCTCGTACGCCACGATCACTCGGCTCGTCCGCTTCACACTCTCATAGACTCGCTCGTTGTCCCACGGGGACAACGTGCGAAGGTCGATGACTTCGGCGTCGATCCCGCGCTCCTCGTGCATCTGGTTCGCTGCGGCGAGCGCGCGCTGCACCGTGGCGCCGTAGGTCACGATCGTCAGGTCCGTGCCGGTGCGTACCGTGCGCGCCTTGCCGAACGGGATCATGAAGTCGGGGCCCGGATTCACCGCCTTGTTGTACGTCTGCCGGTAGAGGTGTTTGTGCTCCAGCACGAGCACCGGATCGTCGCACCGGATCGCCGTCCGGAGCAGGCCATTGGCGTCGAGGGCGGTCGCGGGACAGACGACACGCAGCCCGGGGCAGTGCGTGAACAGCGACGCGCCCGTCTGCGAGTGGTACAGCGCGCCGCGGATGTAGCCGCCGTACGTCACGCGGATCACGACGGGCGCGGCGAACGCATTGTTGGAGCGCCAGCGCATCGTCGCGAGCTCGTCGCGAATCTGCATGTACGCCGGCCAGATGTAGTCGAAGAACTGTACCTCGACCACCGGCTTGAACCCGCGCAGTGCGAGCCCGATCGCGCGTCCGACGATGTTCGCTTCGGCGAGCGGTGTGTTGTAGACCCGCGCGGCGCCGAACTCCCGCTGCAGCCCCCACGTGACCTTGAAGACGCCGCCCTTCCCCTTCACGCGTGGCAGGCTCGCTTCACGCGACGCGTCCGCGACGTCCTCCCCGAAGAGCAGCATCTTCGGATTGCGCCGCATCTCGTCCTTCATGCATACGTTGAGCAGGTCGACCATGGTGGTCGGCGTGCCCTCCGTGTTCGGCGCGTCCTCGGTGTCGAACGCCGCCGACGTCGGATCCACGTCCGGCGAGTAGACGAAGTCGTGCACCGTCTCGGGACCCGGCTGCGGCTGCGCCAGCGCGTCGTCCGTCGCGGCGAGCAGCGTCGCCTCCACCTCCGCCTGGATGGCGAGGATCTCCTCGTCCGTCGCGTAGCCTTCGGCGACGAGCCAGCGCGGGAAGGTCGCGACCGGGTCGCGCATCGCGTCCGCTTCGCGCTCCTCCGACGGACGGTACATCACCTCGTCGTCGGAGAGCGAGTGCGAGTACGGGCGGATCACGTGGGCGTGCACCAGCGCGGGCCCTTTGCGCTTGCGCGCGTACTCGACGGCGCGCTGCATCGCCGCGTGGCTCGCGACGAGGTCGCAGCCGTCGACTTCTTCCACATACAGTCCAGGGAAGGAGCGCACGAGCGCCGAGATCGAGCCGCCTGCCGTGTTCACCTCGACGGGGACGGAGATCGCGTACCCGTTGTCCTCGATCAGGTAGACGATCGGCAGCCTGAGGTTGGCCGCCGTGTTCAGCGACTCCCAGAACTCTCCCTCGGACGTCGTGCCTTCGCCGGCGGAGACGAGCACCACCTCGTCGTCGTGGAATCCTTCCGTGATCCCCAGCAGCCGCGCACGGAGCGTCGCCTCCGCGCTGCCCACGGCGTGGAGGAACTGGGTGCCCGTCGGCGACGACGCGGAGACGATGTTGAGTGGCGCATTCCCCCAGTGGCTGGGCATCTGCCGCCCGCCAGAGGCAGGGTCCTTCGCCGCGCCGACGGCCTCGTACAACATCTCCGCGGGTGTGACGCCGAGCGTCAGGCAGAGCGCCCGGTCGCGGTAGTAGAGGTAGAACCAGTCGTATGCCGGCTTCAGCACCATGCCCGCGGCGCACAGGACCGCTTCATGGCCGGCACCGGAGATCTGGAAGAAGATCTTGTTCTGACGCTTGAGCTGGATCTCGCGGTCGTCCAGCCGGCGCGAGAGCAGCATCGTTCGATAGGCGCCGACCAGCCGGTCGCGCGACAGACCGGGGGCGGTTTTGCGCTCCGCGCGGGTCTGAGTGGCCATGCAGGAACCGCCTGGGTGAAGATGGGCCGAGACGAAAGATAATGCGGGGTGAGCGGGTCGCGCCTCCGGCACCTCCCCCGCCGTTCGACGCGGATTGGCATCGAGCCTGCACCTTGTGCCGATGCACCCACCACGAAGAGGGCTCATGCAAGCCGCCGTCCAAGCGACCTGTCCGTTCTGCGATCTGATCCGTGGCGCGGGCGAGGTCTCGATCTGCTACGAGGACGGCGACGTCGTCGCGTTCATGGACATCCAGCCGGTGAATCCCGGCCACGTGCTCGTCGTCCCGCGCACGCACTACGAGTCGCTCGAGGACATCCCGCACGCGCTGGCGACGCACCTGTTCGAGGTCGCGATGCAGCTCGCGCCCGTGGTGAAGCACGTCGGGAACGCGGACGGCTTGAACATCCTCGTGAACAGCGGCGCGGCCGCCGGTCAGGACGTGTTCCACTATCACGTTCATGTCATCCCACGCAATCCCGACGACGGCTTCGACGTCCCGCTGCCCTTCGCCGCGTCGCAGATGCCGGATCGCACGGTGCTCGACGCGAACGCCGCACGCATCATCGCCACGTTACGCGATCCCGTGGCACTTCGTCCCGATCGTAGGGGTACAAGCGAGGACAGACGCGCACGGAGCCACTGAGCACCGCGCACTCCAGGCGGCACGCTCTGCCTCTTGCGCGATTGGCACACGCACTGCACTAATGGGGCGACGAGCGGCACGACCGCTCACCCGACGCACCCGGAGGCCGATGCGCAAGGAAATTGTGCAAGGCTGGACCCAGCGGACGATGCGAGCGCACGCAGCGCGTCGCACGTGCTGGCGCCCCCGGTGCGACGCCGACCACGATGCACGACACCCCGCGCGAGGGAGACTCTCCCTCCGCGGGGTGTCGTCTTTTCCAGCGAGGTGAGATTGCCCGCTCGACACGGTCACCGCGTCTCTCTCCCACGCGCTCCCCGCGCACCCCGAGTCC
>Ga0070658_10000713_pt1 | contig 28798 bp, 18 predicted proteins | sample KBSC13metaG_FD_64664 | JGI IMG/M metagenome (GOLD analysis project Ga0070658, IMG submission 64664) | Corn rhizosphere microbial communities from Kellogg Biological Station, Michigan, USA - KBS C1-3 metaG | ecosystem: Host-associated > Plants > Roots > Rhizosphere > Soil ... | reverse complement strand
ATTCGCAATGGACCGCTTCTCAGGATCCATATAGTCGCGGCTATACGCCGGTTCCTCGCGGCACGACATCTTGTCGCGAAGCGCATCGATCCGCGGATCAGCCGCCACCTTGTCCTCATAATGATCCGCCGTCAGCGTGCCGAAGATCAGCCCGATGGCGGTCATGTATTCGAGGCAATGATCCCGGTCGGCGGGATTCGCCAGCGGCCCGGTCTTGTGAATGATCCGCATCGCCGATTCATGCGTTGTGATCTCCACCCTGGAGATATCGTCGAGCCGATCTCGCACCAGGGCATGCAGCTTGATCGCCGCCTCCACCGCCGTCTGCGCGTGAAATTCCGCGGGGAACGAAATCTTGAACAGCACATGCTCCATCACGTAACAACCCAGCGGGCGCGCCAGTTTCACGGGCTTTCCCCGGAAGAGCACATCGCTGAAGCCCCATGTCGCGGTGGAAAGCGCGCCGGGGTAACCCATCTCTCCGCGCAGAGCAATCAGCGCATGCCACACCGCCCGCGCCGTCGCGTCACCCGCCGCCCACGATTTGCGCGAACCCGTATTCGGCGCATGCCGATAAGTCCGCAACGCGCCTCCATCGAGAAAGGCATTGGAAATCGCATTGATCACCTGCTCGCGATTCCCGCCCAGCAGCACCGTGGCCACGGCCGTCGAAGCAATCCGCACCAGCAGCACGTGATCGAGGCCGACCCGGTTGAAGCTGTTCTCCAGGGCCAGTACGCCCTGAATTTCATGCGCCTTGATCATGGCGCCCAGCACCTCACGAATCGTTAGCGGCGATCCATTCCGGCTCAAATAATCCGCGACGGCCAGGATGGCGCCGAGATTGTCCGAGGGATGCCCCCACTCCGCGGCGAGCCAGGTGTCGTTGAAATCCAGCCACCGGATGAGACAGCCGATATTGAAAGCCGCCGCGACCGGATCGAGCACGTGCTCGGTCCCGGGCACCCGCGCCCCGTTTGGCAGCGTGGCGCCGGGCACGACCGGGCCCAGCATCCTCACGCAAGCGGGATAGCTGAGCGCGAAAATTCCGCAGCCCAGCGAATCCATCAGGCAATAGCGCGCGGTGTTGAGGGCCTCGTCACTCGGCTTGGAAGTGCTCAGCGCATAATCGGCGATCTCGCACAGCAGCGGATCGGTCGGCGGTCGGACGGTGCTGATCGTGGCGCTCATCCGCGTTGTTCGATCGGAACAAATGCGCGCTGTGCCGGCCCGGTGTATTCCGCGGTCGGACGAATGAGTCGGCGATTCACGCGCTGCTCGAGGATGTGCGCCGACCACCCGGCGATTCGCGCAAAGACGAAGATGGGCGTGAACATCGGCGTCGGGACACCGAGGAAATGGAACGCGGAGGCGCTGAAGAAATCGAGATTGGGAAACATGTTTTTCTCCCGTTTCATGACCATCTCAATGCGCTCGGAAACCGCGTAAAGATACGCTTCGGGATGTCCAGCGGAGAGCTTTTTCGCCCAAGACTTCACAATATCCGAACGCGGATCGGAGATGCGATACACCGGGTGGCCGAACCCCATGACGATCTGCTTATTGGCCAGCCTCTCGAGCATCGCCGCCTCGGCTTTGTCCGGATCGGTAAACTGCTCGATCACCTCCATCGCGGCCTCATTCGCGCCGCCATGGAGCGGGCCCCGCAAGGCGCCGATGCCGGCGCCCACGGCGGAGTAGAAATCGGAGCCGGTGCCCGTGACCACGCGGCAGGCAAATGTCGAGGCGTTGAATTCATGCTCCGTATAGAGAATGAGCGACACATCCATCGCGCGCGCCTGTTCGGCGCTGGGGGAGTGGCCGTGCAGGAGGCGGAGGAAGTGCGCGGCCACTCCAGGTTCGCCCGTCGCCGTCTCGATCCGCCGCCGGTCCCGGGCGAAGAAATACCAGTAAAGGAGCATGCCCGGAAACGTGGCGAGCAAGCGCCAGGCAACGGCCTCGCCATTGTGACCGGGGCCTTCCGCCTCCAGCGTTCCGAGCACCGAGCAACCGGTGCGCAGCACATCCATCGGATGCGTTTCGGCCGGAAGAAGCTCCAGCGCCTGACGCAGCACGGGCGGCAGCGGACGCAATGCGATCAGCTTTTCCCGCAGGCCGTCGAGCTGCGCCCGGGTGGGCAATTCCCCGTGCAGCACCAGCCACGCGGTTTCTTCGTAGCTGGCGTTCGCCGCCAGGTCTTCGATCGTGTAACCGCGATAAGTCAGGCCCACGCCTTCCTTGCCCACGGTGCAAATGGCAGTTTCGCCGGCGACGACGCCGGAGAGTGCAATCTTCTTTTTGTCAGTGCTCATAATTGGGAGAGGCGGTCGAGTTCCCGCTCCGCCGCGAGGTAGTCGAGGGTTTCATAAAGTTGCTCGCGGGTCTGCATGCGATCGACCACGGCCCGCTGCGTGCCGTCGGCGCGAATCGTGCGATAAACAGTGACCGCCGCGGCATTCATCGCGCGAAACGCGGACAGCGGATAGAGGACCATGGCCGCGCCCGCTCCGCGGAGTTGGTCCACGGTGAAGAGCGGCGTCTTGCCGAATTCCGTGATGTTCGCCAGCACGGGCACACCGAGGGCGCGGGTGAACGCCTCGTATTGGGCCAGCTCCGTGCACGCTTCCGCAAAAATCATATCCGCCCCAGCCTCCACATAGCGCCGCGCCCGGGCGAGGGCGGCATCCATCCCTTCGACCGCCAGCGCATCGGTTCGGGCCATGACGACGAATTGCGGGTCCGTCTTCGCCGCGACCGCCGCGCCGACGCGCTCGATCATTTCCTCCGGGGAGACAAGCTGCTTGCCCGGCCGATGCCCGCAGCGCTTGGCCTCGACCTGGTCTTCGATGTGGATCGCCGCAGCGCCCGCCGCGATCATTTCGCGCACCGTCCGCGCCGGATCTTCCCAGGCCGTATCGGCATCCGCGAGCAGCGGCACCCTGGTCGCCGCCGTGATCCGGCGGACATCGATCAGCACGTCCTCGAGCGTGGTCAGGCCGAGGTCCGGCAAGCCCCGCGATGCGTTCGCCACCCCGGCGCCGGAAAGATACAGCGCGCGATATCCCGCCTGCGTCGCCAGCAAGGCGGTGTAGGCATTGATCGTTCCCACGATCTGAAGCGGGCGCTCCTCCGCCAGAGCGGCGCGGAAACGCGCGCCGGGAGTCGGGTCTGCTGTCGAGAGCATCCCTCCACCGTCCTCCGCGCCAATATCTCTCGTCAAGCTGCGAACCGCGCATTGCATTGGACGCCGGGTTTGTCCTAGGCTCGCCCATGCCTGACACCAGCAAGTCTGCCGCCGCTGTTCCGGGAGCCCCGGATCCATTTCTGCAAGCCGCTATCGATGAAGCAAATAAAGGCCTGGCGGCCGGGGGAATTCCCATCGGCTCCGTGCTTGTTTGCGACGGCAAGATCATCGGCCGCGGCCACAATCAGCGCGTGCAAAATGGCAGCGTGATTCATCACGGCGAGATGAATTGCCTGGAAAACGCCGGACGGCAGAAAGCCGATGTCTACCAGCGTTGCACCCTCTACACGACCCTTTCCCCGTGCCCGATGTGCAGCGGCGCCATCCTTCTCTACAAGATCCCACACGTCATCGTCGCCGAGAACATGACCTTCATGGGCGACGAGGCCCATCTGCGCGCCAAGGGGGTGCGCGTGGAGGTCCTCCAGAACGAGGAGTGCATTCAGATGATGGAGAAATTCATCGCGAAGCACCCCTCCCTCTGGAACGAAGACATCGGAGTCTGACTGATGGCGGCGCCCGTCCTTGTCGAAGTGCCCGCGTCTGCGCGGAATAGACTGATCAACGACGATCTGGCGCCGGTGCCGCTCGATAAGCGGACCTGGAAGCTTTGGAACTTCGTCGCGCTGTGGGTCTCCATGGCGGCATGCATCCCCACTTACATGCTCGCGTCGTCGCTCATCGGCGGCGGCATGAACTGGTCGCAGGCGGTGTTCACGATCTTCCTCGGCAATCTCATCGTGCTCATCCCGATGATCCTGAACGCGCACGCGGGCACGCGCTATGGCATCCCGTTTCCCATCTATTGCCGCGCGGCGTTCGGCCCGCTGGGCGCAAATGTGCCCGCGCTCCTGCGTGCGCTCGTGGCCTGCGGATGGTTCGGCATCCAGGCTTGGATTGGCGGCAATGCCATCGACCAAATCTTGACCGTTTTCTTCCCCACGCTTGCCGCATCGCCCAAGATCGGCTTTCTCGGGATTTCGTTGCCGCAACTCCTCTGCTTCCTGTTTTTCTGGGGCATCAATATGTGGGTCATTTACAAGGGCATCCACACCATCCGCATCCTGCTCTCGATCAAAGCGCCGCTGCTCATCGCCCTCGGCCTGGTGCTCCTCTGGTGGGCCTACGACCGCGCGGGTGGTTTCGGTCCGATCCTCTCGCAACCGTCCGCTTTTGCTCCCGGGCAACCCAAGGCGGGCCAATTCTTCGCCTTCTTCGTTCCGGCGCTGACGGGAATGATCGGTTTCTGGGCGACCCTCTCGCTGAATATCCCTGACTTCTCGCGCTACGCCTGCACGCAGCGCGATCAGGCGCTCGGCCAGGCCATTGGCCTGCCACCCACCATGGCGCTCTATTCTTTCATCGGCGTGGCCGTGACCTCCGCGACCACGATTATTTACGGTACGACGATCTGGGATCCGGTGGCCGTGCTCACCCGCTTTACCAATCCAGTCGTCCTCATCGTGGCCATGCTCGCCCTGTGCGTGGCCACGCTGGCCACCAATATTGCGGCCAATGTCGTCAGTCCGGCCAACGACTTCGCCCACCTCGCGCCGCGCTTCATTTCGTTCCGCACGGGTGGATACATCACCGGTATCATCGGCATCTTGATCCAGCCGTGGAAGCTGCTCGCGGACGCCGATCGTTACATCGGGTGGCTGGTCAGCTACAGCGCGCTCCTCGGGCCCATCGCCGGCATCCTCATCGCCGACTACTTTGTGCTGCGCCACACGAAGCTCAACGTCGACGCCCTTTACGACGCCGATGGCGAATACCGTTACACCAATGGCTTCAGCCTCGCGGCCCTCGCCGCTCTCGCGCTGGCCGTGGCGCCTAATCTTCCCGGCTTCCTCGTCCAGGTAAAGTGGATCGACAAGAGGCTGGTCCCGGCGGCGCTGGTCTCGAGCTACGACTACGCGTGGTTCATCGGTTTCGCCGTCGCTTTCATCGCATATCTGGCACTCCGGAAGATTTCCGCTAAATAGACTTATGACCGCTCCGCAACTCCCGCCGTTTGATCACCAGCCGCAGCCGTACCAGGGACCGAGCGCCGAGGAGGTCCTGGCCATGCGCAAGGCGCATCTGAGCCCCGCGATCTTCGCCTACTACAAGCGCCCGGTCATGATCGTCGAGGGCAGGGGGCAGTATCTCTTCGATGAAAAGGGCCGGCGTTATCTCGACGCCTTCGCGGGCATCGTCACCGTCAGCGTGGGCCATTGCCACCCGCACGTCATCGCTGCTGTGCAAAAGCAAAACGCCCTGCTCCAGCACACGACGACGATCTATTTGCACCCCAACGTCGCCGAGTACGCCACCGCGCTCGCCGCGAAGATGCCGGGCGACTTGAAAGTCTGCTATTTCGTCAATTCCGGTTCTGAGGCCAATGACCTCGCGATGCTCCTCGCCCGCGCCTACACCGGTAATTACGACCTCATCGCCCTGCGCAATGGCTACCATGGCGGGAACTCCAGCGGCATGGCCCTCACGTCGCACTCCACGTGGAAATTCAATGTTCCCCACAGCTTCGGTGTGCACCACGCCATCGCGCCCGATCCCTATCGCGGTGTGTATGCCGGTGACCCCGATGCCGGCCGCAAGTACGCCGACGATGTGAAAAGCGTGATCGATTTCGCCACGCCCGGAAAGATCGCCGGCTTCGTCGCCGAATCCATCCAGGGGGTCGGCGGGGCGGTGGTCTTCCCGGAAGGTTATCTCGCCGGCGCCTACGAGCACGTGCGCGCCGCCGGCGGCGTGTGCATCGCCGATGAAGTCCAGGCGGGCTTCGGCCGCACCGGCACGCACTATTGGGGCTTCGAGACGCAGGGCGTGATCCCGGACATTGTCACCATGGCCAAGGGCATCGGCAACGGCGTCCCGCTCGGCGCCGTCGTTACCACGCCGAAGATCGCCCAGGCGCTGGCCACGCGCATCCACTTCAACACCTTCGGCGGCAATCCCGTCGTCTGCGCACAGGGCAAAGCCGTCCTCGAGGTCATCGACCGCGAAGGCTTGCAGGCCAACTCGCTCACCGTCGGCAACTACCTCATCGAGGGCTTCCAGAAGATGGCGCAGAAGCATTCCATCATCGGCGACGTGCGCGGCAAGGGCCTGATGCTCGGCGTCGAACTGGTCAAGGACCGCGCGACGAAAGTGCCCGCCAAGGACGAGACGCTCCAGGTCTTCGAACAGTCCAAGGACCTCGGCCTGCTCATCGGCAAAGGCGGTTTCTACGGCAACGTGCTCCGCATCAAACCGCCCATGTGCTTCACCAAGGCCGATGCGGATTACCTCCTTCAGGTCGTCGAACTCTGCCTCACCAAGTTGTGAAAACCCGGCTCGTCGATCATCGTTACGGCAAGTCGCGCGTCCGCGTGATGAAGGTCCTGCGCGACGGCGCGACCCACACGATCAAGGAACTGGATGTGTCTGTCGCGCTCAGCGGAGATTTCGTCAGCTCTTATACCGCGCCGGCGGGCGACAATTCCAAAGTCGTGGCCACGGACACGATGAAGAACACGGTCAACGTTCTCGCCCACGAGCACCTCGGGCGCGAGAACGAGCGCTTCGCCCTGGTCCTCGGTGAACATTTCGTGAAACGCTACTCCCAGGTGGAGCGGGTGCGGATCAAGCTCGCGGAGCGGGTCTGGGGCCGCATCCGCATCGATGGCAAGGGACATTCGCACAGCTTCGTCCAGGCGGAGAATGCACAGCCCTTCGTGCGGCTGGATCTGGTTTCCGGCGGCCAGCAGATCATCTCCGGCGTGCGCGACCTGCTCATCCTGAAAAGCACCGGCTCGGGATTCGAAGGCTTTCCGCGCTGCGAATTCACGACCTTGCCGGAGACGAAGGACCGCATCTTCGCCACGTCGCTCGAAGCGTCCTGGAGATGGGCGGGTGTGCCGGCGGACTACCAGGTCTCCAATGCGCGGATTGTCGCGGCGATGCTGAAGCCCTTTGCGGAAAACTACAGCCCGTCGGTGCAGACCACGCTCCACGAGATGGGCGCCGCTGCCCTCGCCTCGTGCCCGGAGATCGACGAAATCACGCTCGCCATGCCGAACAAGCACTGCCTGCTGATCAATCTCCAGCCCTTCGGACGCGAGAACCGGAACGAGCTGTTCGTCCCGACCGACGAGCCGCACGGCCAGATCGAAGCCACCATCACGCGGGCATGACCGACGCCCTGCTCGCCGAACTGCTCGCCGCTCGCGGGCGTCGCGAGCCGTGCGTGCTGGCCACGGTGGCCGCGACCCAAGGTTCCGTGCCTCGCGAGGCGGGAACGAAGGCGCTCATCTTCGCCGATGGCCGGATCAGCGGAACGGTGGGCGGAGGAAAATTCGAATCGCTGGTCATCGTGGATGCACTGGCCACCCTCGCAACCCGGGCGCCGCTGCTCAAAGTTTATCCGCTGCACGAGAAGAGCGCCGACTCCTTCGGAGCCATCTGCGGCGGCGAAATGACGGTGCTTCTGGAACCGCAACTCGTGAAGGAAGCCCTCGTCATCGTCGGCGCCGGACACTGCGGGCAGGCGCTCTGCCGGCTGGCCCGCGAGTGCGGCTGGCACGTCACCATGCTCGACGACCGCTCCGATCTGCTCGAAGCCTGCAACGCGCACGTACGGCTGCGCACGCCCGCGCCGGAGTTCATCGCCGCCCACCCATGGCGGAAGGAGGACGCCCTCGTTCTGGTCGCCCGCAATTTTGTCATCGACGGCGAAGCGCTCGCCGCGGCGCTCGCCCATCCAGGCGCCGGATACGTCGGCATGATCGGCAGCACGCGCAAGGTGCGCCGCGTTTTCGACGAACTGCGCGGCCGCGGATTCAGCGACGCCGCGCTGGCCGGCGTTTTCGCGCCGATTGGCCTGGACGTGGGTGCCGATTCCCCGGCCGAGATTGCCGTGAGCGTCCTCGCCGAAATCCTCGGCGCCTTGCGCGGGCGGCCCGGTGGCCATCTGCGCACGGTTCAAATTGCGGAATGACCGCCCCCTCTGCCATACTTACCCATGCCGATTGATCTGCGCACTCTCCCGAAGGTTCTGCTTCACGAACATCTCGACGGAGGGCTCCGGCCCGCCACCGTCATTGCGCTGGCCAGCGCCTGCAATTACGGCGGTCTCCCGACGGATAACCCGGAGGAACTCGGCCAGTGGTTCCATCGTGGCGCCAACAAAGGCAGCCTCCCCGAATATCTCGAAGGCTTCCAGCACACCATTGCGGTGATGCAAACCCGCGACGCCATCGAGCGCGTGGCCTTCGAGTTCATCGAGGACATGTATCACGACGGCGTGGTCTACGCGGAAAGCCGCTTCGCGCCCTGCTTTCACACGCGCCTCGGTCTCACTCCCGAAGCCGTCGTCCAGGCCGCGCTCGACGGTTTCCATCGCGGCGAACAGAAATACGGCGTCCGCTGGGGCCTCATCATCTGCGCGATGCGCAACCAAACGGATTCCCTCGAGTGGGCGGAGATGGCGATCGACTTTCGCTACCGTGGCGTCGTCGGCTTCGATCTCGCCGGCGAAGAAGCGGGCTATCCACCGAAGAAGCACGTCGAAGCCTTCCGGGCCATTCAGGCCGCGAATTTCTACAGCACCCTGCACGCCGGCGAAGCTTTCGGCATCGCCTCCATCTGGCAGGCGCTGCAACTCTGCGGCGCGCACCGGCTCGGCCACGCCACCCGCCTCACCGATGGCATGACCATCGTCGACGGCAAGATCGTCAAGATGGGCTCGCTGGCGCAGTACATCCTCGACCGCCGCATCCCGCTGGAGATGTGCTTGTCGAGCAATGTCCACACCGGTTCCGTCAAGTCGTTCGCCGAGCATCCGTTCAAGCTCTACTACGAGCGCGGCTTCCGCGTGACCCTGAACACCGATGACCGGCTCATGAGCGACACCTCGATGACCAAGGAATTCCAGGTGGCCGTCGATACCTTCGGCCTCGGCGTCGCCGATTTCGAGAAGATCACGCTCAACGCCATCAAGAGCGCCTTCATCTCGTGGGACGACCGCATCAAGCTGATCTACGACGTCATCAAGCCCGGCTACGCCAAAGCGCGCGCGATGTAGCACCCCGCATCTCAGTGGTGCGGCGTCGATAATTTCGGTAGCCGCCAGCCACGGTATTTTTGTGCCATCTGGCGGGCGCCCTCACCGCGTCATGCTGAGGAACCAAGAACCTCCGAGGCGGCGGCGTATGGGACAAGCGGTGGGCCGGTGCCTTTCGGGCGAGCTGATCTCTTCCGGCATCTGCCGCCTCGCTGGTGAAGAAAGACAGAGATCACAGGTTCTCCTCCCGCACGCGGGATCAGAATGACGGGTGAGAAAGCGCTCAAACCGCCCTATTGCGCCGCCGCAAATCCCACCGATCTAAGTATCGCTTCGTGGGCTGGATTATCACCAATGTTCGCCTAGCCTCACTTTTCCATGCGCCTCCCCCAACTCGCCATCCTCTCCGCCACGAGTTTTCTCCTCGCCACCGCCTCCGCCAGCCTCGCCGAAGATTGGCCGGGCTGGCGCGGCCCGCGCGGCGACGGAACGAGCACCGAGAAACAGGTGCCAGTGCACTGGGATGCCTCGAAAAGCGAAGGCGTAAAATGGAGCGTGGAGATCCCTGGCGAAGGCCACTCGTCTCCCATCGTCCTCGGCAAGCGCATCTTCGTCTCCACGGCGGTCACGGATACTCAGGATCGCGTCCTCATGTGCCTCGATCGCGATTCCGGCAAGGAACTGTGGCGCCGCACCGTTCTCACCACACCGCTCGAGCGCAAGCACCGCGAGAATAGCTACGCCTCCAGCACGCCCGCCACGGACGGCGAGCGCGTCTATATCACGTATCTCGACGGGCTCGACGCCGTGGTCGCCGCCTACGATCTCGAGGGCAACCAGCAATGGCTGGTCAAGCCCGGCCAGTTCACCAGCGTCCACGGATTCTCCAGCTCGCCCGTCATCTTCGAGGACAAGGTGATCATCAATGGCGACCACGATGGCGATGCCTGGATTGCCGCCGTCGCCCGCAAGGACGGCAAAACGCTTTGGAAGATCGATCGCGAGAACAAAACCCGCAGCTATTGCACGCCGCTCATCCGCGACCTCGCCGGCCGCACGCAGATGATTCTCTCCGGCAGCAAATGCGTGGCCAGCTACGACCCACGCAACGGCCAGCGGCACTGGATCATTGACGGCCCCACGGAGCAGTTCGTCGCCTCGATCGTTTACAACCCAAAGCACGACATGCTCTTCGTGACTGGCGGCTATCCCGATCACCACATCCTCGGCGTGAAACCCGATGGCCTCGGCAACATCACCCAGACCCACATCGTCTGGCGCACCAACAAAGGCGTGTCGTATGTCCCATCGCCGATTTCCGAGGGCGACTATTTTGTCATCGTGAGCGACAGCGGCATCGCGAGTTGCTTCCATGCCGCCACGGGGCAGCAGTATTGGAACGAGCGGGTCGGCCCCCATGCGCACTCGTCGATCGTCTCGGCGAATGGTCTCGTCTATTGCACCACGGACAACGGTGCGACCACGGTGATCAAGCCCGGCCCCACCTTCGAAGTCGTGGCGCAGAATGCCATCGGCGAACCGTGTTTCTCGTCGCCGGCGATCAGCGACGGGAAAATCTTCGTCCGGGGCGCGAAGCATTTGTTCTGCTTCGCCGCCAGGAGCTGAATCGAATGCGGCTCGATCAATGGCTCTGGGCGGTGCGCCTCTACAAGACGCGTTCCATGGCCACCGCGGCGATCAAGGGCGGCCAGGTGAAGGTGAACGAAGAGCGCACCAAGCCGGCCCATGAGCCCAAACCCGGCGAGATCATCGCCGCCCGCACCGGCATCATGGTCCGCACCGTCCGTTTCCTGGCCGCGCCCAAATCCCGGGTGGCGGCGAAACTCGTGCCCCAATTCGCCGAAGACCTTACCCCGCCCGAGGAATACGCCAAACGCCACGAGCCCAACTTCCTGCCCATCGCCTTCCGCCCAAAAGGCGCCGGCCGGCCCACCAAGCGCGAGCGCCGGGAATTGGATGCGACGGAAGAAGGTTTCTAGGCTCCAGTTTATGGTTTCAAGTACCGGCGCGGCGGCGGCGCGCTCTCCTCGGAGCCATTATGAGACGCCGAGCCACTGTGCGGGATTGCTTGTTCGGGATGACGTTGGCCTTCTTATGAAGGCGTGAGACTGGCTTGCCTTTCCAACCCGGAGGGTTGCGGAGAAATTAGCCGGTGGTGACTGGAGCGGAGCGACAGGACTCGCGGCAGCGAGCCCGATGGGTGGTCGCGGGGGCGACCATCAACCGAGGCACGAGCGTAACCACCGGAACTCGCCCCCCACACACGGAGACGCCCCAGCGGGGCGGGAGAATCTCGCGCCACCTTCGGGGCGCATCCGCTTGCGGCATCGCACCGGTGGTTGGTGCCTTTCAGGCGAGCAGGCTAATTTCTTTCAGCCCTTGCTCCGAGCTGCCTCTAATCTCCAGCGACTAGAATTTTCTTTACCGCCCCTTCCTCGGATTATTCATCGAAAGAATGCTGGTGCCGCGCGTGACGTATCCCGCGCCGCCAACAATCACCCGCTTCACAGGCTCGCCGGTCTCTGGATCGTGCGTGAGCGCCGGATCGCTCATCTTTTGGACGAACTCGAAACGACGGGGCTTCTGACCTTTTTTCTGAGGGATGGTTTCGTAAACGTACGTGGCCATGTGCTTTCTGTAGCACACGACCGCTCGAGAACGAAACTGAATCTACTTCATCCCGAAGACGTTCAAGATCACGTAGTTCCCGAACGCAAACAGCAGCGACCCGAGGAAGATGCAAACCGGCAGCGTCAGCACCCAGGCCAGCAGGATATTCCGCAGGGTCGCAGCCTGGAGCCCGGACTTGTTCGCCGCCATCGTGCCGGCGACGCCGGATGACAGCACATGCGTCGTGCTCACTGGCAAGCCGAGCAGATCGGCCGCGGCAATCGTGGACGCCGCGACGATTTCCGCCGAGGCGCCTTGCGCGTAGGTCAGGTGCGACTTGCCGATCTTCTCACCCACCGTCACCACGATCCGCTTCCACCCCACCGTCGTCCCGCAGCCCAGAGCCAGGGCGATGGCCACTTTCACCCAACCCGGAACGTACTTCGTCACCGCGTCCAGGTCCGCCCGGAAGGTCTTGGCGATCGTTGCGTCCGCGTCTTCACCCAGCTTCTTGCCCTTATCCAGTTTGCTGATCGTGCTGCCTACCAGGTAGGTCAGCGTGCGCACCGAGCGGCGCGCTTCCTGCGAGAGTTCGTTGAACGACTGGATGGATCCGATCTGCGTCTCGATGCTCTTGCTGAGCGTGGCCAGAGCGGCAAACGTCTTGTCGTTCAGCTTTCCGGAGGGCTTGAGGAACGCGCTCAGTTCCTCGGACGCCGCCGCTTCATCGACGGTCGCTCCGGCGGCTTTCTTCCCGAATGTCTCCGCCGCCTGATGCGCTTCGGTCACGAGCATGTGAATCTTCTCCGGCGATTGATCCATTTTCAGCGCATACATCCCGGGAAGAATGCCAACGAGAATCAACACCACGAGCCCCATGCCTTTCTGGCCATCGTTCGAGCCGTGGAAGAAACTCACCAGGCCGCAAGTCGTAAAGAGAATCACCCGAATCCACATTGGCGGCGCCTTGCCTTTTTCCGGTTCGGTAAAAAGTTCCTTTTTCCGAACGAACATTTTGAGCAGGAGCAGCAGGACGGCCGCCCAGACAAAGCCGAAGACCGGCGAGATGAGCAGCGACATCCCAATCTTCTGCGCTTCCGCCCAGTTGACACCTTCGCCAAAAGCGTGGCCGCTGAGCATCGAATTGGCCAGGCCCACTCCGATGATCGACCCAATCAGGGTGTGCGAACTCGATGCCGGCAGACCGAGATACCAAGTGCCGAGGTTCCACACGATGGCGGAGATCAGCAGCGCAAAGACCATGGCAAACCCCGACCCGGATCCGACGTTCAACACTAGTTCCACCGGCAGCAACCCCACGATCGTGAAGGCGACAGCCCCGGACGACCACAGCACCCCGCTCAAGTTGCATAAGCCCGACCACAGCACCGCGACCGTCGGTTTGAGCGTATTCGTGTAGATGACCGTCGCCACCGCATTGGCCGTATCATGGAAGCCATTGACGAATTCGAAACCGAACGCGAGGGCCAGGGCGATGACGAGAAAGATCCACGTCATGGTCGTGGGGGCCGAAATGTCTGCCAGGAAGTGCATATGCCGGATTGAATAAGCGAGCCTCAACTCGCGTGGCGAAACTGGGATTGTGATATTCTGGTGACGCACAAACCGACGAGCGAATTGCGCTGACACCCGCACCGGCTTTGGGAAATCGTGCCGTTCATCGCATTGTTGCCTCGTCACCGTGACCCCATCCCAAGCCGCCCGATTTTGCCTCCTTAGCCCGGAGTTCTGGGTCCTCCTGGGAACGCCCCTTCCCCCGCTCAATATCTTATTTGCGGCTGGGTTTGCCGTAACCGCCAGGATTCGCGGCTACGAATGCGCCTCGGCCTGCGCCTGCTGTGTCAATGTCCAGATCACCTACACCTTTCTGTTTTACGCACCGTTGGCCGCAGGCTTTTTCCTGGCGGACTGGCCGTTCGCGCAGCGCGCCGTTCCCCCAGGCTCACAGGCGGCGGTGGTCACCGGCATTGCCCTCGGATTGCTCTGCGCCCTGAGCATTCTCCTGCTGATCTTCTTCAACACGCGCGCCTTCGCCGAGGCGTTCCTCGGCCGGGAACTCTCCACCATCCCGCGCATCCGCCTGTTTCCCGAGTGTCGCCCCCGGCGGCCCTCCTAGAAGAGCCGCATCGCCGTCACCGCGATTCGCCCCTGGAAGCAGACATCGACGTCCGCGCCCGGCGTCCGGGCCCGCCCGTGATAGTCCCCATCGTAATGCCATTCGCCATTCGGCTCATGCCGGTAACTCAGCGGCAGCGGCAGCGGATCCAGTGGGCAAAAAACGATCTCCGGCTCCGCGTCGCCGGGCGATAGATGCGGGAGGTTCACATTGTAGAACAGTCCCGGTTCGACCGGCCGGGGCAGTAACTCGGCGAGAGCGCGGGCGGCAAATTTCGCGGCCAGATCCCAATCGAGTTCCATGTTTTTGCGGTGATATTGGGAAAGTGCAATGCCCGGCCACCCATGCAACACAGCCTCGCGCACGGCCGCCACGGTCCCCGAATAATAGACATCCGCCCCTAGATTGCCTCCCTGATTGATCCCACTCAGCACCCATTTCGCATCCGGCACGAGCCGATGCAGCCCTACGCGCGCGCAATCCGCCGGCGTCCCCGAAACTGCAAAGCGTCCCTCTCCACGCGCTTCCACCCAGAGCGCTCCCTCATAGGTCACGCGGTGGCTGACTCCCGATTGTGGGCCATCGGGAGCGACGACGACCGGCTCCCCATGTGCACTCGCCGCCACCAAAAGCGCCTTCAAGCCAGGCGCATCGATCCCGTCATCATTGCTCAGGAGAAATTTCATCAATCCACATCTAAGTGCCTTCCCAAACCAAGGGAAGCCCCAGCCGGAAATAACGGAGCCCGTACTAGCTCGCCAGAGCGTGTTCTGAATTTTGGCGCGAAGCGCTCCCCGCACCAAAGGTGCTCAACAAGCCAGCCCAGCGAGGAGGCGGAGGGGAATAGGAGTGTTCGGTGGGTGGGCGAGAAGGCCAGCGAGTGTAACGAGCACCGCCCTGGGTTGGATTTCCAAACGGGCACTCGCCCCAACGGGGCACAACAAGAATCCTATTTTGCACCGTTGGGGCGTGCGTGCGATTGGCGGCGTTACCCAGGGCAGCGCTCGTTCCTCGCTTGCCCTGGGCTGTCTTGCGGAGGGCCTTTGGCCCAGTCGTGCACGGACGCGCAAAGTTCAAAACATGCTCTAGCTAGTTGCACTGAAACTCCAAACGTCTCCCGCAGCCAGGGTTCAGCGAATGAATTCGCTGCTACGTATCGGACAAGCCGCTCACGTCGAGCAGCGCGGGTTACGCGCCCGCTGCAATTTTGCCATCGAGTATCCAAATCCAAGAACAAAGGGACTTGGTCGACCGACTACCTCCCCGCCGCCCACGTCACCGCGTTCTTCAACAGCGTCTGGTACGCCGGCAGGTCATGCGCCTTCGCATCGTGCCCCAGCGTGAGCCCGACAATCCGGGCCTTGGGATGCTTCACGATGAAGACCTGCGGAAACGTCTTGTTGCTCTTCGCGCTCGTCGCCGTCGCCAGCACCTCGATCTCCGCCGCCCCCGGTTTCACCTCGTAGTTGTAGAGTTCATCGGTGATCTCGAAACTCGCCGGCACACCTTTGGTCACCGGGTGTTCCGGGTTCGTCACATTGACCGTGTAAGGTCCAAAGGCATCGTGCCCGTGCGCGCCGCCGCCCAGGATTTCCTGGTTCCACTGCGGGAAGTTGCGCCAGTTGTACCAGGTGCCCGGATGCAGGGCGACGATGGCGCCGCCGCGATTGGCGTATTCGAGCAGCGCTTCTTTCGTCGCCGCGCTGATCGGCTGGTTCGCGCTCAACACGAGCACATCCACATTCTTCAAGATCTCTCCGATGCCGTTGAGATTCTGGGTAAAGTCCACCCAGCCGCAGATGGGCGCGAGCGTGGCTTTGTCCGTGCCGCCGAAGAATTTCACGAAGTCGTGCGAGCTTCCTCCACCGGCCAGCAGTACCCGGGGCCCATTCGCCGGCCGCGTGGCGGGCGGCTTCGGCACGGGATCGGTGAATTGCGGTACAAAATTCTCCTCGTCGGAGGCGCCGGCCGAAAACTTGCCCCTGGGCTTCGGAGCCTCGGTGTCGGCCGTGATGGCGAGCGTGGTCGGCGCGATGCCATTTTTGTAGCTCTCGAGCACCACGGTCTTGATCGGCGTCCGCTCATTCACCGGCAGCCAGAAATAGCGCACGTGCGTGCGCTTCACCACGCCCGCGGCACGCTTCGATCCGGGAACGTCATCGCCGCTCGGGTAGTCGATGAACACATCGCCGGTATAGAGTTCCTCCACCTGGCTTTTCCCGTCCGCGTACTCAATCGTGACTTTCATCGCCGGCTTGTGCGAATCCGGTCCGCCACCCCATCCGGCGACACCGCTCAGGAAATGCAAATTCCCAGCGGCAAAGCCCACCGGGATCTCGACCCGCTGCGGCATGGTGCTCGCATAGCTGCCTCGATCCCCGGGCTTCAGCACGATCACATTTCCGCCGGTCGGAGTGGTCGTGGGATCAGGCAGGGAGAAGGGCACACCGGAAACCATCACCACGCCATATCGTTCGGGCTGCACGGTGTCGTTCTTCGCTTCCCGCGACGCGTAGAGCCCGCCCAGCGTATTGGTGGTGAATGAATTGCCGAGATTGACGGCCCGGTACTTGGAGCTGCCGCCGCTCAGGTAGGCGAGAATGTCGCGGAGGCCATCGGCACCCAGTCCCTCCAGCCCCTCGGGCATCAACGATAGGCCCGTGTCCTGGCGCGATTTGATATCGGCCACCCGAATATCCTGCACAATGCCGCCGGGCAATTTGAGCGTGACTGTCTTTTCATTCTCCCGCCCGATAATGCCGGTCGCAAATTGCCCGTTCTTCAACGCCAGGTTCCACGTGCGGTGCTCGTTGTCCACCACGCGGCTCGGGTCGATGATATGAACGAGCAGCTCGTGGGTGCCATGCACGCCGATCCCATCCAGCAAGGGTCCCACGTCGTTGCCCTGACCGGCAAATTTGTGGCAGGTCGCGCACACCGTGGAAAAGAGCACCTTGCCCTTGGCCGGATCCCCGGTCTTGCTCTCGATCTCCGGCTGGAGCTTCGCGATGATCTCGTCCTTCGCCGCATTCACCCCCGCCCCGACGAGCGCAAAGACTTTCACCGCACGCTGTGCGATGGCGATGTCAGGATGCAGCCGGAGTTTGCTGAGCTTCGCCGGCCCAAGGAGCGTCGGCGCGAGTTCCTTGGATTCCATGGCGTCGAGCACCGCGTTGGCCCATTCTGCCCTCGTGGTCAGCGCGTCGAACAAGGCCGTCTGTCCGAGCGACGAGAGATGGGGCAACGCCGCGACGAGGGGCTTGCCGAGTGCCGGATCCGCCGTCGCCGCCAGTGCGGCGACGATCTCCAGCAGGAGAGGATCGGCGGGTTTCGAGTTCAACACCGCGAGCACACTCTCCACGATGCGCGGATCGGCGGCACGGGCCCTGACGAGCCCGGCGATGGCCGCGGCGCGCGTCGAAGCAGGCTGTTTGTCATCGCCGATCACGGGCAGCAGCGCGGCCACGCGCGTCGAAATCGCAGGCTTGAGAGCGCCGGCATGGTCCCACGCAACGGCAAAGGGAAGTGCATTCGCAGCGATTCCAATCTCGGGCGAGGCCACGAGCTGCTTCAATGCCTCGATCGGCGCGGTCGACGGAAGGCCCGGCGTTCCCCGTGAGAGCCCTTCAAGGATAATGCCCCCCAATGCGCTATCGGCGGGTTTGGCGGCGATCGCCGTCATGAGTCGGGCCGCGTCATCGCCCGACGTAATACCCTCCGAAAGTGCGGAGACCAGTGAGCGCAACGACTCCGAGTCGGCGGAATCCTTCGAACCACCGCCGTCCAGGGCGGCCAGGATGATCGGCACGGGATTCCGCGAGGCAGCCGCCAGGGCGGCACTGCGCGACCAGTCGTCATTCAATTTCGGCAATGTCGCAAGAAGTGCCGTCGCACCCGATTGGTCGATCGTCACTGCCGAAAGAGCACGCAACGCGAGCAGGCGGACACGCGCGTCATCATCGTTGAGCAGCGCTACCACGTTGGCCTTGTTCTTTTCTCCCAGCGCCTCCACGACGAGCAGCGCCGACTTTCGTACGCTGACGTCGTCGCTCGTCAGCGCCGTCTGCAAAGTTTGCGCCTCCAGCTTGCCGAACCGCTCCAACGCCCAGAGCGCCAGGATGCGCGCCGGCGCAAATTTCTCGCCAGCGGCCATCGCCGTAAGCGCTGGAACCGCGCTGGCCGCATCGGAGCGCTCCATCAGCAATCGGTGCGCGTTCAAGCGAACCTCCTTGTTCGGATGCGTGAATGCCTTCACCAAACCCAAAGCGTCCGCTTTCGTCAGGTCGAGCGCCTCGAGCTTCACAGCGTTGTCGTTTTGGATCCGATAGATACGCCCGAAATAGTGCTCGCGATCCGGCCGCACGCTCGCCCCGGCCCGGCTGTGCTTGGGACCCCGCGTGTCGCTGTGCGCCACGATCGGGCTGTAGAAATCGAGCACATACATGGCGCCGTCCGGTCCAAACTCCACGTCCACGGGAAAAAACCAAAAATCGTGCGCCCGCAGCCATTCCCGATCGGGCTCGGTCATCTCTCCCGTGATATTCGGCGCTCCGTACTTCAGCTTTTCGAAGTGGATGATGTCGAGGATCGGCTCGGTGCAGAATACCGTATCGTTCCACTCCTTGGGCCACGCGCCGCCTTCCTGCACCGTGCTGGCGCAGGCCGAACTGTAGCCACCGACCACGTCGATCTGCATGTAGGGCACCCGTGTCGGCATGTCCGGGCGCACGACCTTGCGGCCGGCGATCACGCTTTCCGCGCTGCCCGCCTTGCCGATCTTTCCTTTCGTCAACACCCATTCCGGCAGGACGACGTGCTGCACCGGGTTCCCGCTTGTCGCCTGACCGAAATACACTTCGCCATCGCTCGTCACATCCAACCCAAATGCATTTCCACCCTTCGAGCCCACCTGCTCGATCGCCGAGCCATCCGGCTTGAAGCGGAACACGCCGGAACTGACCTTCGCCTTCACGGCGGGATTCACGATCGACACCGCATCGGCGCCGCTCCCGGTATTCGCATAGATCCAACCATCCGGCGCGGCGATGAAGTGATTGGATACAAAGTGCGTATCGCCCGGAGCGAAACCGGTGTAGAGCCGCTCGACCTTCTTTTCGGCCCCGTCGCCATGGATGAAAACGATATCCGGCTGGTGCACCGCGATCAACCCGTCGCGCCAAAGGCAAAAGCCCGTGACGAGTTCCAGCCCTTCGTAAAAGATCGTCTTCTTGTCCATCACTCCATCGCCGTCGGTGTCTTCCAGAATGCTGATGCGATCCGTCGCGGGACGATCATAGTTATCGGGTTTCAGGACCCCGGTTTCTTTCCATGCAGCCTCCGTGAGCGGACGGCGGCCATTGGGGTACTCGGGCGTCTCCGCGATCCACAAACGCCCCTTGGCATCCCACTGCATGGCAATCGGCTTGTTGATCAGTGGCTCGCTGGCGATGGCGGTCGCTTTGAAACCGGGATGTAGGTCGAACGACTTCACCGTGTCCGCCGCCGTCCGCGGTCCGCCCTGCGGATAGCGCAACGTCGCCAGATCCGCCTTGGAGCTCAGTTCATCGACGTTCTCGCGTTTCGCGCTCCACGCGATCCCGCGGAGGATGAAGGTCCGGATACTGGCATGCTTCAAGGTTTCGGGACCGTCCTGGAGGAGCACAAACGCGCGATGCTTGTCCGCGCCCTCGTAAGTCCACATCTGCGGCTGGATGTCATAGACGTTGGCCCGGTCGAGGCGTTCCGGCGCCCGGTTGTCCACTCTCTTGTTGGTCACCTTGGGCGTGAACGCCGACGCCAGCACATTGATCGACGCATCGAGATCGAGGTCGTAGGCCGTGTTGTCGGTAATGTCGAAAGCCGAGGTATCCCGGGTGATGGGATGCGCGTCCGTGAGCGGGTAGAGCATCATCAGGCTGGGAAATTTGTGACTGTTCGGCGTCCACGCGCCGCCCACGAGCGGCTTCAGCCAATCGCCGCCCGAGATGGCGTCGCCCAGCACCACGATGCCACCTCCGCGCTTCGCAAAAGCCTCCAGCGCCTCGCGCGGCACCGCCGGTTGCGCACCTTCGAGAACAATCACGTCAGCCGCGCCGAGCTGCGCCGCATCGATCGTCGGCGCCGCCTTCGCCTGGGCGCCACGTTCATTGAGCGTGGCCACAAGTCCGGAGCCTGCCGCCGCGTCATTGGAGGAAACAAGAACGCGCAGGGGAGAAGCCGCGCTCGCAACGGAGACGCAGAAGGCAAGAAGGAGAGAAACGATCTTCATAGGAGTGCGAGGAGTAAGACCGCGAATGTCCCCCGCGGTTAGCAACTTGTCCCTGCTCAAAATCCACCTCCGCATCGCTGTGGCACACATGAGGCGGGACAAGTCGTGGTCCTCGTATGCTGCCATGCCCCGAGCGCGAGCGCCGTTCACTTTCCTTTGTGATCCCGCTCAGCCGTAACAATGGATGCGAAGTGGAGACTTGCCCTTCAGATGGCGTGCGCCAGCGTCCCCACCTGGAGGGTCGGCGCTCCGTCGCCGCCCAAACTCGTGATGGCCTAAGCCATCGCTGCTTGGGCGCTGACGGTGTAGTGCGTTCGAACTTAGTGGTTGCCTCGAGGCATCTGAAATCTACGGCATCGCTACCGCGGAGTTCCGTCTCAGCAGACAGAGAGCGGTAACGGCGCGCGCCCGAAGCAACACGCCGTCCGACGAGAAAGCCGGCCGCGACTCTAAACTAATCAACTCTACTTTCTACCCACCCAACTCACCGCATTCCGCAGCAGCGCCTGGTACTCCGGCAAATCATGCGCCCGGGCATCATGCCCGAGCGTGATCCCCACAATCCGCGCCTTGGGATGCTTCACCACAAACACTTGCGGAAACGTCTTGCCGGTGGTCGGACTGGTCGCCTCGGCCAACACCTCGACCGCATTGCCCGCGGGATCAGCATTGTAGTTGTACAGCTCGTCCGTGATCTCAAAACTCGCCGTCACTCCCTTGGTCACCGGGTGCCCGGAGTTCGTCACCTTCACCGTATAGGGCCCCAGCTTGTCATGCCCGCGCGTCCCTCCACCTACCACCTGGAGATTCCACTCCGGAAAGTTCTTCCAGGCGTACCACGTCCCGGGATGCAGCGCCACGATCCCCTTGCCGGAATTGGCGTAGTCGATCAGCGCCTTGCAGGTAGCGGCGCTGACTGGCTGGTTCGCGCTCCAAACGAGCACATCCACGCGATCGAGAATCGCCGGCACCCCATTGGCATTTTGCGTAAAATCCACCCACCCCACACTCGGGGTCAGCATCGCCTTGTCGGACGCGCCGAAGAATTTCACGAAATCGTGCGACGAACCGCCGCCCACGAGCAGCACCCGCGGTCCGCTTGCCGGGCGGGTCGACGGCGGCTCCGGCACGGCATCGCTGAATTGCGGGACAAAACCTGAGTCGTCCGCCGCCTTCGCCGTCACCGCCACGGTGGCATTCACCGTCACCACTTTGACCGGCGCGACGGGTGCGGGAGCCGGAACCGAAGCGGCGCTGATTTTCGGCAGCGGCGCATCATTCGGATCGGCCAGTTCAGCGGTGATAGCCACCGTGGTCGGCGCCGCGGAACTCGCGAACGATTCGAGGACGAGCTTCTCGATGGGCGCGCTACGTTTCAACGGCTTGCTGAAGAATCGGAGCTGATGGGCGCTCACTAGGTCGGTGGCCTTGGACCCGGGCACATCCACGTGCGGACGATAATCCGCAAACTCCACGCCGTTCTTGCAGATGATTTCTTCATTTTGCCCATCCGAGTACACGACCGTGACTTTCATCACGTCATCCGTCGCTCCGCTACCATTGAAGCCCCAGCCGGTGACACCCCCGAGGAAGTGCAGTCGGTTCGCCTTGAACCCGCCCAACCTTGCCTCCACGCGTTGCGGGAGCGACTGGGCAAAGCACTTGCCGGGGCCACCCTTCAGCACGACGACATTATTCCCGGTCGGGCTCTTGGCAGGATCCATGATCGTGAACGGAACGCCCTCGAAGCTGACCACCCCGAATTTCCTGAATGGCAGTGTGTCGCCCGTGGCGGCCTGCGAGGCGTAGAGGCCCTGACGCGTGTCCGCCGTGTAGGCCGACTTGAGGTCGACCAACCGGAAGCGCTGGCCGGCACTGCCGCAGATAAAGGTCAGGATGTCGCGAAGATTCTCCGCGCCGAGTCCTTCGAAGCCCTCCGGCATGAGCGAACGGCCGGTGTTCACGCGGCTCTTGATCTCACTCACCTTGATCTCCTGTTCCCCGGCAAGGCTCTTCATCGCGATGGTCGCGGGGTTTTCCCGCGAGATGATCCCCGCGTAGATCTGCCCGTTCTTCGTCTCGATGTTCCAGGTGGTGAAGCTGGGATCCACCTCCCGATTCGGGTCGACAATCGAGATGAGCAACTCCGCGGGCCCATGCGCCCCCATGCCGGTGAGGGCCGGCCCGATGTCCGCACCAATGTCGTCCAGCTTGTGGCAGATGGCGCACGTCGTGGTGAACAGCGTCTTGCCCTTGGCGGCGTCGCCGGGCTTCTCCACCTCGGGAGTGAGCTTCGCGATCACGTCGTTCTTCGCCTTGATGGCCGGCCCGAGCAGTTCGTCGAGCATGGCGTTGGAACGCTGGGCTACTTCCTTGTTCGGATGGGTCCGCAACCGCCCAAGGCTCGCGGGCCCCAGCGGAGTCAGGTCGATCTTGTGGTCACGGGCCGCGTCGAGCAGCGCGAGCGTCCATTCCGCGCGCTGGAGCAGCGTATCGAAGGCGGCGGACTGGGCCGTGGGATCGAGTTTGGCGAAGGTGCGGACGATCGACGCGCCGGCTGCGGGATCTCCCGTCGCACCGATGGCCATGATTAACTCACGCTTGCTCGTGGGCGAGAAGTTGGGTTTTCCCAGCAGTTCCTCGAGCGCGGGAAACACTTCCTTGTTGGAAGCGCGCAGTCCGATCAGCGCCTGGGCGGCGCTGAGTTTTTCGGCATCATTCCCGGAGTTCAACCGCGCGAACAAATCCTTCGCCAGCCCATCGATCATCGGCTTGAGGGCGCCGGCACGATCCCACTTCGCGGCGAGCGGCAACGCGCTGCCGCTGGCGCCCCCATTGAGAAGCTTGCCCAACGCTGCAGAGAGCGATGGGGTCATTGCCGGTGCGTCCTTGAGAGACCGGCTGAGCGTATCAAGAATGCTGCGCTTGAGCGCATCGGCGCTCGCGGGCTTGCTGGACAGCGCGACGACGAGTTTCTCGGCGGCGGCGAGATCATTCTTGTCGCCGATATTCTGCGCGAGGGCGCCCACCAGCGGCGCCAGCAGGTTCGGATCGGCGCTGTCCAGCGCCGCGGAGATGCTCGCTGCGGAGTTCTGGAAAGCCGCCCCGACGGCAGCGCTGCGCTGGAAGTCATCGTCAAGTTTAGGCCAGGCGGCGACGAGAGCCTTGGCAGTCTCATCCGTCAGCACCGCATTCGAGAGGGCGCGCAACGCTGCCACTCGTACTTGACCGTTGGCATCGCCGAGCGCCGCCGTAATGCCCTTATCAAGATTGCCGATGTCGGCCCGAAATGCGTTGTTGGTCCGGATCTCGGAGTTCTCGGCAACCAGCAGGGCATTTCGGCGCACGTCATCGTCTTTGTCGGTGAGGAGCACGAGAAGCGATGATGGTTTCAGCAAGGTCACGTCCAGGACACGCGCGTTGTTCAATGTCCAGAGCGCCGCAATCCGCGTCTCCGGATTGCCCGATTGGAGCTGATTCTCAACCAGCCCGATGGTAGCGCTCATGTCGCCATGTCCCGCGACCGACGGCAGGGTGTCGATGAGCAACCGGCTCGCCGTCATGCGCACCGCGCGATTCGGATGATCCAGCGCCTTGGCCAGTTCGCCGATCCCCGACTTCGATAAATCTGGAACGGCAATTTTCTTCGCTTCCTTGTGATCGAGCCGCCAGATGCGGCCGAAATAGTGATCGCGATCCGGGCGCACCGCGGCGTTCACCTTGTTGTGATCGGGCCCGCGCGTATCGTTGTGAATCACCGCCTGGTTGTAGAAGTCGCCCACATAGACCGCGCCATCCGGACCGACGCGTACTTCAATCGGCCGCCACCACATGTCCGTGCTGCGGATGAATTCCGTCTCCTCGCGCCCCGGCAATTTGTAGCCGGTGTAGCTCGACCCAACCGGCTTCAGCCGGGAGTGATGGACGATATTAATCGTGGGTTCGGTAACAAAATAGTCGCCGTTGTATTCCTTGGGCCACGAGCCGCCGTCGTAGATCACGCATCCGGCCGCCGCGGTGAAATCGCCGACATGATCGATCTGCCGATAGGCCTGCTGGTCCCACGACATCGCGGGGAAGGTCTTGGGCGAGGCGATGACATTATTGAAGCTCGCCGTGTTGCCGATCTTCCCACGCGCCAGTGCGTACTCGGGAAGGATCGTGTGATTGAGGACCGTGCCGCTGGTTGGCTGCGTCCACATCACGCGATTGTCGCCGGTGATCTCCAGGCCCCACGTGTTCCCGCCCTTGCTCGAATATTGCTCGATCGCGGAACCGTCCGGCTTGAACCGCACCACACCGCTCCCGATCTTCGGCATCAGCTCGCCTTTGACGTTCAGCACTTTGTCCGAGCCGCTGTAGCCGTGTGTCGCGTAAATCCAGCCGTCCCAGCCCCAGCGCGGATTGTTGATCACGGCATGCGTGTCCTGCGTGCCGAGACCCGTGTAGAGTTTCACCACGGTGTCCGCCTTGCCGTCGCCGTCCGTATCGCGCAGCCAGAGGATGTCCGGCGCCTGCGTGACGATCACGCCGTCCTTGTAGAAGACGAAGCCGGTGACGAGTTCCAGGCCCTCGTAGAAAATCTCCTTCTTGTCCATCACCCCGTCGCCGTTCGTGTCCGTGAGGATGCTGATTTTATCGAGCGCCTTGCGCTCCTGCTGCCCGGGCTCGGGATCGATGCCACCGTGGTCCTTCCACTCCTTGCCGCGATAGTCGGGTCGCATGCCGCGCCGGCCGTTCGGATACTCCGGCGTCTCCGCCACCCACAGCCGCCCCTTCGGGTCCCAATCGAAATTCATCGGCTTTGTGATCAGCGGCTCCGAGGCGACGAGCTGGAAATTGAAATCGGGATGAATTTCCAGCGCCTTGATTGTGTCCTCCGGCCGCTGTGGACCTCCGGGCGGGTAAGTCAACGCGGCGATTTCCTCCTTCTTGCAAAACTCGTCGACATTGGCCCGCTGGCCCGCCCACGCGATGCTGCGCAGGAGAATCGCGCGGTAATTGGGCAGCGAAAAGGTGTCGTAGAGATGCCCCGGAATGCAGACGACCGCGCGATACTTGTCCTTCTCGTAGGTCCACATCTGCGGCTGGATGTCGTAGATATTGGCCTTCCCGCCCTCGGCCACCTTCTTGCCTTCGCGCACTTTCGGCGTGTAGGCGGTGGCCAGCACGCGAATCTCCGGCGCGAGATCCATGTCGTAGTAAATCTCATCGTCGAGATGAAAATTCGAGGCGCCCTTTGTGATCGGGTGTCCGCCGCCCAACTGCTGGTTCTCCGTGAAATACAAATCCATCGGCCCTTCCTTGAATTTCGTCACGTTCGGTACCCACGAACCACCCACCATCGACTTCCACCACGGCGGATCGTTACTTACCGCCGCGGCGTGAATCACGACCAGCCCTCCGCCGCGCTTCGTGAACTCCGCCAGATTAGCCTTCTGCTCAGCCGTGGCATCGCCGCCGGACTGCGCATGCACGATGATGACGTCGGTATTCTTCATCTGCTCTGCCGTCGGCCAGTCCAGCGCGCCGTCCGCTTTCATGCCCCGCTCCGCAAGCAGCACCTTCCAGTCATTCAGAAAGCGCTCATGCTCGTGCGCATTCGGGCCGTGGGTCTTCTTGCCGCCACGGATGAAGACGCGCAGGGGTTCGGCCTGCCCGGAAGCGGCGAGACAGCAGAGGACAAGGAGGATGAAGAGACGTTTCATGGCGTGGAGATTTTGGGGGCGTCGGGCGGCAAGGCGCTCGGGGGACATACAGACAACCAGCAGAGAATACCTGTTCGAGGCAAGTTAACATGCCCGAAAAGCACGACCGCCTATCGCCAAACCACATGGGCTGTCTCCCTGTCGAACGAAAGTATTCAGTGTTCCGTATTCGGTATCCAGAAGCAGCGTCACTCGCGGTTTTACTGATCACTGAACACGGATTACTGATTACTTCCGCCCACCCATGCCCCCCGCTCCACTCACCGAAACACACACCGTCGGCGTGGACACCCGCGAATGGAAAGTGCGCGCCCAGGAATGCCCCGCGCTCGCCCTGCATCACATCGCCCACGTGGGGGTGGCCGACGCCGCGGCGCCCTACGAAATGGTGCGCATGGACCTGAGCGGCACCTACATGCTCTCCTGCTCCGCCGGCAGTGGCCAGATCCTGCTCGATGGCCGCTGGCAGACTTGCCGCGAAGGCTGGGCCTGCCTCGCCCCGCCCCACGCCCTGCTCGCTTTCCGGGCGATGAAGGGCCTGCGCTGGGAATTCACCTGGGTGCGCTATCAGCAACCTCCCGAACAAAAGCCCATCATCTCCGCGTCCTCGCCCGCGCTCGCGCGCTTCGACCCGCTCCCTCTCCGCTCCGCCGTCCGCGGGCTCTACGACGAGATGCAAAGCCAGACGGCCCCCATGGCCGTGCCCCTTTGGACCGAGCTGATCCACAGCTACGTCACCCGCTTCGCCCGCCCGTGGCAGACCGACGACCGCCTCGGCCACCTCTGGGAACATGTGGCCACGCGCCTCGGCGAGCCATGGTCGCTCGACCGCCTCGCGCGCCATTGCCACCTCAGCACCGAGCATCTGCGCCGCCTTTGCCGCCGCGAACTGGGCCGCAGCCCGATGCATCACGTCATCTTCCTTCGCATGCGTCACGCCGCGAAACTGCTCGCCGCCACCGACGACAAGATCGAGACGATTGCCGGCGAGGTGGGCTACGCGAATCCGTTCGTCTTCTCCACGACCTTCAAGAAATGGGTCGGATGGCGCCCGAGCGAATACCGCGCCCGCGGACGGTGAAGTCCGCTACCGCACCATCGTCTGGATCAATTGCTCGTAATGCGCCGGGTCGAGCTTGAGCAGATCGGCCGCCTGTTCCGGCGTCGGCTCCCATGTGCTCTCCGGCAGCGACGGCGAGAACTCCACCTGCTCGAAGCGCACCACGATGTTCCACCCCGGCTTGGCCACGGAAAGCCGCGCCGGTTTCGCATCCGGGCGCGCCCAGACCCGCGCCGCCCAACCCGGCGCCTTCAGCGCCTTCACGAGTTCCGGCATCAGAAAAAGATCCATCACCCGGCAAGTCTCTCCGCCCAGCGGCTCCGACCCGATCTCCTTCACCTGGAACAAAGCCGGCAGAAAGACGAGCTGCTTTTCCGGGATCGGCAACGAGAAGGGCTCCAGTTGGAATTTCGCATCGAGCTTCGGCAGCTTCTTCTTTTTCGCCGCCGCCTCCAGCAGCGGCTGGATCTTGCTCGCCGGGTAGGCCCACACTTCCTGCCCGTGCCGGCAAATGGTGATATCCTCCCCGAGCACCGGCGCATGCAGGCGCACCTTGTCCGGATATTCCAGCGCCAGCTCCGCCTTGCTGCCGATCAATTCCGGGGGCACATCCGTCATCTGCTCCAGCTTCCCCGTCAATTGCATCGCCCGATTCGGATTCGAAGTGGTCTTCACAGCCACATTCAGAAACGGCACCAGCATCTTGCTCAGCAGATCGTAGCGATTTTCCTCCTCACCCCGGGCCAGCGGTATGGCCAGCAACGCCAAAGCAGGAACAACAAGTGACAACAAAGATTTCATGAATGGTGCGCGCAAGCGCACCCACCGTAGCCAAAGTTCCCCGCGACGCCACCGCACAAAGCGCCGTCCGCCCTGTCGGACGAGTCAGACGAGTCCGGCCTTCCCGACTTTTCTCTTTGTGACCTCGCCCGACTTTCTCTAGAGCATTGCCTTGCCCATGGCGGCCACGCTTTTCCCGACCCTCTTCCTCGCAGCCTCCGACGGCGGGCTCGTCTACGCCTTCGAGATGTCGACGCTGCCGGGCAAGACCATCCTCCTGCTCCTCTTCTTCGCTTCGATCTTTAGCTGGACGGTCATGGTCACGAAATTCCGTGTCATCCGCCACGCCCAGCGCCGGCGCGACCAATTCCTCGCCCTCTTCCGCACCGATCGCCAGCCCCTCCGCATCTACACCGATCGCGCCCGCTTCGAAGGCGCCCCGGTCTTCGCCGTCTACAAAGCCGGCTGCAAGGAACTCACCTACCAGCTCCTCGGCTCCGCCGAAGTCGACGAAACCTTCCGCGGACGCCTCGACGCCGCGACCAAAATCACGCCCGCCCAGATGCGCGTCGTCGGCTCCGCCATGGAGCGCGCCGTCGGCGAAACCGCGCTCAAGCTCGAATCGCAAATGATCCTCCTCGCCACCGCCGTGAGCGGCGCCCCCTTCCTCGGGCTGCTTGGCACCGTCTGGGGCGTCATGGAGACATTCAGCGGCGTCGCCGCCTCCGGCTCCGCCAATCTCGCCGCCATGGCCCCCGGCGTCAGCGCCGCGCTCATCACCACCGTCACCGGCCTGCTCGTCGCCATCCCCGCCATGTTCGGCTACAACTATCTCGTCACCACCATCCGCGCGACCATCGTGGAACTCGATAATTTCGCCGCCGAGCTCAGCTCCGAGTTCGAGCATCGCTACGTCGAGCACGGCGC
>Ga0070658_10000710_pt1 | contig 28818 bp, 29 predicted proteins | sample KBSC13metaG_FD_64664 | JGI IMG/M metagenome (GOLD analysis project Ga0070658, IMG submission 64664) | Corn rhizosphere microbial communities from Kellogg Biological Station, Michigan, USA - KBS C1-3 metaG | ecosystem: Host-associated > Plants > Roots > Rhizosphere > Soil ... | reverse complement strand
GCGGCCTTGAGCGAGGGGGATGCAGCCACCGCGCCGGCGCTCATGCGGCGCTGAACGGCGCGACGCCCGCGGGGCGGCCATCCGAATCGAGCCGGATCGCCTCGATTCGCGCCTGTGCCGCGTCGAGCCGCTCGGTGCATTTCTGACGAAGGCGCGTGCCTTCCTCATAGAGGCGGATGGCGTCATCCAGTTTCGCCTCGCCGCTTTCGAGCTGGCGGACGATTTCCTCGAGGCGCTTCAGCGCGTCCTCGAACGACAGGTCATCGATCGGCGTGTCCATCCGCCACGCTATGCGGCAGCGGACCGGCGGGGGCAACCCGCCGATCCGTCACTTGTGATCAGGCGATATGCAGCAGCCGCGCGACGAAGATCAGCACCATGCCGCCAAGAATCGACGCGATAAGGCCGGCCGGATGGAACGGCTCGCTCGACTTGCGATTGAGCAGCTGCAAGACGAAGCCGGCAACGAACGAACCGGCAATGCCCAGCAGGATCGTGACGATCCAACCGACGTGGACGGGACCGGGATAGAACCAGCGCGCCAGCGCGCCGACGATCAATCCGACGATGATCATGCGGATGATACCCATTATTCTCTCTCCCTAAGGCCATGTGGCGTCAGCAGGATTGCATGACCATTCCGGTTGCACAATGACTCGTTCGAGAAGTCGTTCCCTGGAAAATGCGGATCGCGGGACCCGCCATCAGGGCCGTGCGTTCGGCTGACCGAAACGAGAGGCAACCCCAATGTTCACCAGCATCAATCCCGCCACCGGCGAGCCCGGCCGGAGCTTTGCCGAATTGACCGACGCACAGGTCGAGGCACGGCTTGCCAAGGCGCACGATGCCTTCCTCGTTTGGCGCAACAGCGAGCTCGCCGACCGCGTGGCCTTGCTCCGCCACATCGCCGAGCGGTTCGAGGACGACAAGGATCGGCTGGCGCGCATCGCGACCGAGGAAATGGGCAAGACGCTGAAATCGGCGGTCGCCGAAGTGGAGAAATGCGCTTCCGCCTTTCGCTACTATGCGCGGCACGGGGCACAGCTGCTCAAGCCGGTCGAGGTCGATACGCCGGTCGGCCATGCCGCGGCGCGCTGGCTGCCGATGGGGCCGGTGCTCGCGGTGATGCCGTGGAATTTCCCTTATTGGCAGGTCGTCCGCTTCGCCGCACCGGCGATCATGGCGGGCAATGTCGGTCTGTTGAAACATGCCTCGTCGGTCCAGGGCTGCGCCGCCGCGCTGGAGGAGACGATCCTGGCAGGCGGGGCGCCCGAAGGCCTGTTCCAGAATCTGGCGATCAAATCGGCCAAGGTCGCCGACCTGATCGCCGACGACCGCATCGTCGCGGTGACGCTGACCGGCAGCGAAAGCGCGGGCGCCAAGGTCGCCGAGGCTGCCGGCCGCGCGCTCAAGAAAGTCGTGCTCGAACTCGGCGGATCGGACCCGTTCGTCGTCATGCCGTCGGCCGATATCGCGCTCGCCGCCAAGACCGCGGTCGCCGCGCGAACCCAGAATACCGGCCAGTCGTGCATCTGCGCCAAGCGGATGATCGTCCATGCCGATGTCTATGACGCGTTCATGGAGACATTCTCGGCGGGGATGCAGGCGACGAAGACCGGCGACCCGATGGATCCGGCTACCGAGATGGGGCCGCTATCGTCTGATGAGCAGCGCGAGACGGTGCTCGGCCAGATCGCGAAATTCCGCGATGCCGGCGCAACCCTGCTGTTCGGAGCGGAGAAGCCCGATTTGCCCGGCGCCTATCTGACGCCCGGCGTGTTGGTCGATGTCGATCCCGACAGCGAGGTCGCCAAGGAGGAAGTGTTCGGTCCCGTCGCGATGGTCTTCAAGGTCAAGCACATCGACGAGGCGATCACGCTCGCCAACGACGTGCCGTTCGGATTGGGGTCGTCGGTCTGGACCAATGACGATGCCGAAAAGGAGCGCTTCGCCCGCGACATTGCCGCCGGCATGACTGCGGTCAATCGCATGCTCTCCTCGACTCCCGAGGCGCCGTTCGGCGGGATCAAACGCTCGGGCCATGGCCGTGAACTCGGCCCTTGGGGCCTGCACGAATTCATGAACCTGAAGGCCGTGATCGGCTGATCGCCTGGTCGCCGTCATCCCAGCGAAAGCTGGGATCTCGAGCCGCATCGCAACACCGCACGAGACCCCAGCTTTCGCTGGGGTGACGGGGAGCAATGCGTACCTAGCTTGACGACCCACTCAATTCATCTATGAATTAGCACGGTTCGCCGACGGAGCACGCTAATGCAGTCCGATACCGACCGCCAACGATCGCCCGGCCTCAAGCTCATCCTGGCGATCGTCATCGCGATGATGCTGACCGTTCCGCTCTTCGCGATCTACCTTCTGGTCTATGATCGCCAGCACCAGTCCGATACAGCGCGCAGCTCGATCGCGCAGGGCTGGGGCGGAGCGCAGACGCTAATCGGGCCGCTGCTGGCCATTCCCTATCGGGCCGAGACCACGACCACCGAGACGGTCGATGGCAAGCAGGTGACCAAGACCGGTATCGAGACGCGCGAACTGGTTCTCTCGCCTGAAACCGCCGACATCGTGACCAAGATCGCGCCCGAGGTTCGCAAACGGTCGATCTATGAGGCGGTGGTCTATGGCGCGCATACCGCCGGGCGCGCGCGCTTCGCCTTGCCCGCCGACCTGCAGCGCTATGGCGTCGCCGCCGACAAGCTCCAGCTCGATCGCGCCGAACTGCGCTTCGGCGTCTCCGATCCGCGCGGTCTCTACGGCGCGCCGCCCAAGGTCACGATCGACGGCGCCGCACGATCGCTCCAGCCCGGCAAGGGGCCTGGCGAAACCAACGGCGCGGGCTTCTACACCTGGCTCGACGCCACCGCACTGGCGACCAAGCCGATGATCGCCGATTTCGTCTTCGACCTGCGCGGCAATGCGTCGCTGGCATTGGTCCCGCGCGCCGGCGACACGCGCTGGGCGCTTACCTCGCCTTGGCCCAATCCCAGCTTCCAGGGCGGCTTCCTGCCAACCGATCGCCAAGTCGCGGCCAACGGGTTCACCGCGACCTATCGAGTCGGCAACCTCGCGCTCGGGCGGACATTGGTCGATATCGGCGATACGACAGCCGCGCCGGTCGTCCCGGCATCGCCCGGCTCCCCCTCGGTCGAGCGCGCGGCCGCCGCCGGCCCGCAAGCGATGACCGCGCAAGTCGACCTGGTCACACCGATCGATCTTTACGACCAGGTCAACCGCTCGGTGAAATACGGTTTCCTGTTCATCGGCTTCACCTTCGTGGCGTTCCTGATGTTCGACGTGGTCGGCGGGGTACGTGTGGCGACGGTCGAATATCTGCTGGTCGGCGTGGGCCTAATCCTGTTCTTCGTGATGCTGCTCGCGTTCGCGGAAGTCGTCGGCTTCACGCTCGCCTATCTGATCGCGGCGGGCGCGATCGTCGGCTTGCTGACGGCCTATTCGGCGGCGGTGCTCAAGAGCCGACGGCGTGCCGGGTTCATCCTCGGCCTGCTCGTGGCGCTCTACGCCGTGCTCTACATCCTACTCAGCCTGGAGGCCTATTCGCTGCTGATCGGATCGCTGCTGCTATTCGCGGCACTGGCGGCGGTAATGTTCCTCACCCGCAACATCGATTGGGGGCGGGTAACGCCGCCAGTTCCAGCATAAGTCCAAACAGGAAAAAGCCCCTTCCATCCGGGAGAGGCTTTTTCCGATTCTCCGCTCCGCCTCAGATCGTCGTGCCGCCGTCGATCGTCAGCGTCGTGCCGGTGATGTACGACGCATCCGGCCCCGCCAGGAAAGCGACGGCTCCGGCGATTTCCTCGGCCTCGCCGAAGCGGCCGAGCGGCACCTGGGATATCAACAGATCGTAGACCGGCCCCTCGCTCGGCGCCAGGTCGGTGGCGATCGGTCCCGGCTGGATTACATTGACCAGGATCTTGCGGGCGGCGAGATCCCTCGCCCAGCCGCGCCCCAATCCGGCCACCGCTGCCTTGGTCGCGCCATAGGTCGCGATGCCCGGAAACGCTGCGGTCTCGCCCGCGATCGACCCGATCAGAATGATCCGTCCGCCGTCCGGGATATGCGGCAACGCCGCGCGCGTTCCGACGTGCAGGCCGCGGACATTCACCCCGAATTGGTGGGCGAACGACTCGTCATTATCCTGATCGACCTCGAAGAATTCGGCGACACCGGCATTGTGGACCAGGATATCGATCCCGCCCAACGCCTTCGCCGCCGCGTCGATCCCGGCGCGCTGCGACGCATCGTCCGCGGCATCGGCCCGGATCGCCACTGCTTTTCCACCTGCTTGCTCGATAGCCGCGACGGTCGCGTCGGCGGCGGCCTTGTTGCCGGCATAAGTGATCGCGACGTCGGCGCCCTCGGCGGCCAGCCGCTTGGCGATCGCCGATCCGATCCCGCGCGATCCACCCGTGACCAGCGCCTTCTTGCCCCCAAGGACCTTGCTATGGGACATGTGCCTTCTCCGAAAATCTGCCCGCGATCACGACGTCGTGCGCTGCCGGCGGAGCGTGATCTGGGAGGCATGGTTCGTTAGTTCAATATTCCCGAACTATGAAATCGATGAACCTTTCCTATATTCGTCGCATGCCTCGCTTTACCCATCCCCGGCTGGAGGACGTGCCGCTCGATCTGGCGCTTCACGCGCTGGCCGATGCCAATCGTCTGGCGATCGTCGCGCGTCTGGCCGCGGCAGCTGGGCTGAGTTGTTCGAACGCGGCGCCATGCGACGCGCCGGTTCCCAAAAGCACGCTGTCCAACCATTTGAAGACGCTGCGCGCCGCCGGATTGATCGAAACCACGCAATCGGGCCGCGAGATGATCAACGTGCTGCGCCGCGCCGAGTTCGACCGGCGCTTTCCCGGCCTGCTCGACGCGATACTTGCCAACAACACGGTTTGACGGGGTTGCACTCCGCAGCCGAAAGGCATAGCCGCACCGCAGCACCGCGATAGGGACACGCAATGGCCGAGTTCAGCCTGCCGAAGAATAGCAAGATCCGCAAGAACGGCACGGTCCATAAGGCACCCGAGGGCGCCACCAATATCCGCCGCTTCAAAATCTATCGCTACGATCCCGACACCGGCGAGAATCCGCGCTACGATATTTTCGAGGTCGACCTCGACACGTGCGGGCCGATGGTGCTCGACGCCCTCATCAAGATGAAATCCGAGCAGGATTCGTCGCTGACCTTCCGCCGCTCGTGCCGCGAAGGGATTTGCGGGTCGTGCTCGATGAACATGGACGGCAAGAACGGCCTCGCCTGCACGACCGCGATCGAGGACTGCAAGTCGGAAGTCACGATCACCCCGTTGCCGCACATGGAAGTGATCAAGGACCTGGTCCCCGACTTCACCCATTTCTATGCGCAATATGCGTCGATCAAGCCGTGGTTGCAGACCGTCACCCCGGCACCCGCGGGCAAGGAACGGCTGCAGAGCCCCGAGGATCGCGAGAAGCTCGACGGGCTCTACGAATGCATCCTTTGCGCCTGCTGCTCGACCAGCTGCCCGAGCTATTGGTGGAACAGCGACAAGTTCCTTGGCCCGGCGATCCTGCTCCAGGCCTATCGCTGGCTCGCCGACAGCCGCGACGAAATGACCGGCGACCGGCTCGACCAGCTCGAGGATCCGTTCCGCCTCTATCGCTGCCACACGATCATGAATTGCGCCAACGCCTGCCCCAAGGGACTCAATCCCGCCAAGGCGATCGCCGAGATCAAGAAGATGGAAGCCGAGCGGATTGTCTGACGCCCCGGCCGGAGCGGATATGACCGACACGCCGAGCCCGCTCTTCCTCTACGACGACGATCCCGATCTGCCAGGCTGGAAGCGCTGGCAGTTCCGCGACTCGACCCGGTTCAATTCCTTCCTCGAACCGCTCCAGGTCAAGCTGGAGGGCAGCATCGCGCGGGTCCGCATGATGCCGCGGCACGATCATTCGAACATGCGCGACAGCGTCCATGGCGGCGCCTTGCTCGGCTTCATGGACGTGTCGCTATTCGCCGCCAGCCGCGCCTTCGGATGCCTGGGCGCCGGCGGCGCCGTGACGCTCGATCTGTCGGCGCAATTCATCGGCGGCGGCATGATCGGCGAGCCGCTCGAAGCGCATATCGAGTTGCTGCGCGAAACCAGCCGCATGCTGTTCCTGCGCGGACTGATCGTCCAGGAAGGGCTGCCGACCATCGCGAGCTTTACCGGAACGCTTCGTAAGGCCTCGCCGCCACGGTCCCCGCAATGAGGCGCGCCATCTCCCTCTCCCCATCGGGGAGAGGGCCGGGGAGAGGGGGATGATCACCGTTCTCCAGCAATATCACGCCCTGATCGCGGCCGGCGAACTCCGCGCCGACGCCGACCAGGAAGCCGCCGCGCGACGCCTGGATACCCTGCAAGCCGAGCTCGAAGCCCAGCCTAAGCGCGGATCGGTGCTGTGGCGCGCGCTCGGCCGCAAACCCGAATCCCCGCGCGGCATCTATATGTGGGGCGATGTCGGGCGCGGCAAATCGATGCTGATGGACCTGTTCTTCGGCTGCCTGGCGATCAACCGCAAACGCCGCGTCCATTTCGCCGAATTCATGCTCGAAGTGCATCAGCGCATCGCCGAGGAACGCAAGAAGGAGGTTGGCGACCCCATCGCTCCCGTCGCCACGGCACTCGCTGAGGAAGCGCGGCTGCTCGCGTTCGACGAGATGATGGTGACCAATTCGCCGGACGCGATGATCCTGTCGCGGCTGTTCACCGCGCTGATCGAGGCGGGCGTGACAATCGTCACGACGTCCAACCGCCCGCCGCGCGACCTCTACAAGAACGGTCTCAACCGCGAGCATTTCCTGCCGTTCATCGACCTGATCGAACAGCGGCTCGACATACTGCCGCTGAACGGCCCGGTCGATTATCGCCGCGACCGGCTGGGCCAGCAGGAAACCTGGCTGGTGCCCAATGGTCCGGAGGCGACGCGCAACCTGTCCGCCGCCTTCTTCCGCCTGACCGACTATCCGCCCGAGGATGCCGCCCACGTGCCGAGCGAGGATATCCCGGTCCAGGGCGGACGCACGCTGCACGTGCCCAAGTCGCTCAAGGGCGTGGCGGTGTTCAGCTTCAAGCGATTGTGCGCGGAAGCGCGCGGCGCCGCGGACTATCTGGCGATCGCCCGGCGCTATCACACCGTGATCCTGGTCGGCATCCCCAAGCTCGGACCCGACAATCGCAACGAAGCAGCCCGCTTCGTGTCGCTGATCGACGCGATCTACGAGCACAAGGTCAAATTGCTCGCCGCCGCCGATGCCGAGCCTGCCCAGCTCTATACCAAGGGCGATGGCCGCTTCGAGTTCGAGCGCACCGTCAGCCGGCTGGAGGAAATGCGCTCCGACGAGTATCTGGCGCAAGGTCACGGCAAGGATTAGTCGACGCGGCGATGGCTCGACCCACGACAGCGCTGGCCGCGATCCTGCTCGGCATCCTGCCGGTTCAGGCGCTGGCCGGGCCGCCTTATGATACCGACGACCCCCAACCGACCGACTATCGTCATTGGGAACTCTACCTGTTCGGAGCGGGTGCCCGCAGCGGTGGCGCGTTCGACGGCTCGGCGGGACTCGACGTCAATTACGGCGCGATGCGCGATCTTCAGCTGACCGCGACCTTGCCGCTCAATTTCACCCGAGGTCCCGGCGCGCATACCGGGATTGGCGACGTCGAACTGGGCGTGAAATATCGTTTCTACCACGACGACCGCGGCGGCTTTTCGATCGCCGCCTTTCCGCGCCTCATCCTGCCGAGCTCGGGAAAGCGTTACGGGTCGGGCAAGACCGCAATGCTGCTGCCGCTTTGGGCGCAAGAGGACATCGGCAAATGGTCGCTGTTCGGCGGCGGCGGTTATACGCTCAACCCCGGTGCCGGCAGCCGCAATTACTGGCAAGTCGCCGGCGCGGTAACGTGCGCGCTGTCGTCCCGGCTCAGCGTCGGCGGCGAGGTCACGCATCGCGGGCCGGACTCGGTTGGTGCCCGCCCAACCACGACGCTGGGCCTGGGCGCGATCTATCGGTTGAAGGGGCCGTTGTCGCTACTGACCTCGGCGGGGCCTAGTTTCGCCGGTCATCATGGCGACCGATACCATGTCTATGTCGCATTGGGTCTGGCCTATTAGGAGAGAGCATGGACGATTCGGATCGCGACGCCTCGAGCAAGGTTCCCGCCGTCACGCTGGGCTTCTGGATCATCAAGATCCTGGCCACCACCTTGGGCGAGACTGGCGGGGACACGGTCTCGATGACCATGGACCTGGGGTATCTGGTTGGCACGGCCATTTTCCTCGCGCCGCTGATCCTCTTGGTCGTCGCGCAAATCGGCGCCCGGAAATTCCATCCCTTTCTCTATTGGGCGACGATTATCGCCTCGACCACGGCGGGAACGACGATGGCGGATTTCGCCGACCGTTCGCTGGGGATCGGGTACGCCGGGGGTTCGCTGGTCCTGTTGGTGCTGGTATTGGGCTCGCTCTGGCTCTGGAAAGCGACGTTGGGCAAGGTCTCCACCGACGACATCCATACTCCGCGCGCGGAGCTGTTCTATTGGGTGACCATCACCTTCTCGCAAACGCTGGGCACGGCACTCGGCGACTGGGCGGCTGACGATGGCGGGCTCGGCTATTTGGGCGGCGCGGCGGTATTCGGCGGCGCGCTGGCCGTCGTCGCACTGCTATACTTCACGACCAAGGTCAGCCGCATATTCCTGTTCTGGATCGCGTTTGTCCTGACCCGGCCGCTGGGCGCGACCGTCGGCGACTTCCTCGACAAGCCGCTCGAGCATGGCGGGCTAGACCTCAGCCGCCCCTTGGCGTCGCTGGTACTTGCGGCGGCAATCGTTATTCTCATCCTCGTGCTACCCCAGCGCCCCGGACGACACCCGGCCAGCGCAACCATAGGAGACGCCGCATGATCGTCACCACCACCGAGAACGTCGCCGGTCACAATGTCGTCAGGAACCTGGGCCAGGTGTTCGGCGTCGTCGTCCGCAGCCGCGGTCTGGGCGGCAATATCACTGCCGGGCTGCGCTCGATCGTCGGCGGCGAGATCCCCGAATATACCAAGCTGGTCGAGGATGCGCGGCGGCACGCGATCGACCGCATGATCCAGAACGCGACGGTGATGGGCGCCAACGCCGTGGTGATGATGCGTTTCGACTCGGGCGAGATCGCGCAGGCGATGAACGAGGTCGTCGCCTATGGCACCGCGGTCATCCTCGATCCGGCGCCCTGACATGTTGCGCAACGTCGTCCTCGCGCTTGGCCTGGCCTGGTTGGCGGTCGGGCTATGGGTCACCTTGGTCGACGCCGCCGGCTGGCCGATGCTGATCTTCCCGGCAATCCTCGTCGCTGCGATCGTGTTCGAACGCGTCAATTACCGCGGCAATGCCAGCACGCCGCTCGACGCCAATTGGCGGCCGACCAACGAACGTTTCCTCGACGAGGCGACCGGGCGGCCGATCACCGTCTGGTTCAACGCGACAACCGGCGAGCGCCGCTACGTTGATGATTGACGGACTATTGCACTTGCGAATGAATTGCAGTAATGGATGTTAATTCCTCCTGTTTAGCGGTTGCTTCGGGGCCGCCAAGCGCCTAAGCGCCGTCGCGTCCCGCGCGCCTTGGGGTGCGCCCACTCGCGCTTAGGAGTGCACATGGCCCGCAAGAAGATCGCGCTGATCGGCGCCGGCAATATCGGCGGCACGCTCGCCCATCTCGCCGCTCAGAAGGAATTGGGCGACATCGTCCTGTTCGATGTCGTCGAAGGCGTGCCCCAGGGCAAGGCGCTCGACCTCAGCCAATGCGGTCCGATCGAGGGCTTCGACGCCAAGATCACCGGATCGAACGATTACAAGGACATAGCGGGCGCGGACGTCATCATCGTCACCGCCGGTGTCGCCCGCAAGCCTGGCATGAGCCGCGACGACCTGCTCGGCATCAACCTCAAGGTCATGAAGGCGGTCGGCGAGGGCATCAAGAACAACGCTCCCGACGCGTTCGTCATCTGCATCACCAACCCGCTCGACGCGATGGTCTGGGCGCTGCGCGAATTCTCCGGCCTGCCGCACAACAAGGTGGTCGGCATGGCGGGTGTGCTCGACTCGGCACGCTTCAGCCACTTCATCGCCGACGAGTTCGGTGTGTCGGCGCGCGACGTCACCACGTTCGTGCTCGGCGGGCATGGCGACACGATGGTCCCCGTGGTCCAGTATTCGACCGTCGCCGGCATCCCCGTCCCCGACCTGATCAAGATGGGCAAGTCGACCCAGGAGCGGATCGACGCGATCGTCAAGCGCACCCGCGGCGGCGGCGGCGAGATCGTCGCGTTGCTCGGCACCGGCTCGGCTTATTACGCCCCCGCGACCAGCGGCATCGCGATGGCGGAAGCCTATCTCGGCGACCAGAAGCGCCTGCTGCCCTGCGCGGCCTATGTCGACGGCCAGTATGGCGTCGATGGCCTCTATGTCGGCGTGCCGGTGATCATCGGCGCCGGCGGCGTCGAGCAGATCGTCGAGATCGCGCTGGACGACGAAGCCAAGGCGAACCTCGGTGTCTCGGTCGACGCGGTCAAGGAATTGCTGGTCGCCTGCAAGGGCATCGACAGCTCGCTGGCCTGAACAACTCGTATATTACTAAAAGGGGCACGGCGCCCCGTCCGACTATCAGGAAGAGGCACCGAATGAGCATCCTCGTTGACAAGAATACCAAGGTCATCACCCAGGGCATGACCGGTGAGACCGGCAGCTTCCACACCAAGGCGGCGCTCGATTACGGCACGCAGATGGTCGGCGGCGTGACGCCGGGCAAGGGCGGCACCGAGCATCTCGGCCTGCCGGTCTATGACACCGTCGCCGAGGCGGTGAGCAAGACCGGCGCGACCGCGTCGGTGATCTACGTGCCGCCGCCCTTCGCCGCCGACTCGATCCTCGAGGCGATCGACGCCGAAGTGCCGCTGATCGTGACGATCACCGAGGGCATTCCGGTGCTCGACATGGTCAAGGTCAAGCGCGCTTTGTCTGGCTCCAAGTCGCGGCTGATCGGTCCGAACTGCCCCGGCGTGCTGACGCCGGGCGAGTGCAAGATCGGCATCATGCCGGGCAGCATCTTCAAGAAGGGATCGGTCGGCGTTGTAAGCCGTTCGGGCACGCTTACCTATGAAGCCGTGTTCCAGACCTCGAACGCCGGCCTTGGCCAGACCACCGCGGTCGGTATCGGCGGCGACCCGGTCAACGGCACCAACTTCATCGACGTGCTCGAACTGTTCCTGGCCGATGACGAGACCAAGTCGATCATCATGATCGGCGAGATCGGCGGCTCGGCCGAAGAGGAAGCGGCGCAGTTCCTGAAGGACGAAGCCAAGCGCGGCCGCAAGAAGCCGATGGCCGGCTTCATCGCCGGCCGCACCGCGCCTCCGGGCCGCCGCATGGGCCATGCCGGTGCGATCGTGTCGGGCGGCCAGGGCGGCGCCGAGGACAAGATCGCGGCGATGGAATCGGCGGGCATCAAGGTTTCGGCCAGCCCGAGCCTGCTCGGCGAGACGCTGCTCGAGGTGTTGAAGGGGTGACGACCAAACCTTCTCCAGAGGGAGAAGGATACGAAGGCTTGGCAGCTTGCTGCCTAGCCGAAGTTGGATGAGGGGACCCGCTCTCGATGGGGTGATCCCCTCACCCAGCTCCGACTAAGGCCTTGCTAGGCAAGACCTAAGTCTGCGCAACCCTCTCCCGATGGGAGAGGGAAGGAGTGTAAGATGGGCTACGAAGGTCTGGATTTCAGCGAGATCGCGGCGGGGGTGTCGCCTGCGTTCGTCGAGACGCTGTACAGGAAGTTCAAGGAGTCGCCCGACTCGGTCGAGCCGTCCTGGCGCGGCTGGTTCGAGGGGCTGGAGAACGGCCCGTCGACCGCCAGCTGGGCGAACCCCGCCTGGCCGCCGGCGTCGACCGACGACCTGACCGCCGCGCTCGATCCGACCCAGATGGAGCCTGCGCCCAAGCCCGCGCGCGGCGGCGCTCCTGCCGCTCCCGCTCCGGCCGCCAAACCCGCCAGCCAGGACGATATCGTCAAGGCGGCGAGCGATTCGATCCGCGCGATGCTGCTGATCCGTACCTATCGCGTGCGCGGTCACCTCGCCGCCAGCCTCGACCCGCTCGGCCTGTCGCGACACGAACTGCCCGACGATCTCAAGACCGAATATTACGGCTTTTCCGAAAGCGATATCGACCGCCCCGTCTATCTCGGCGGGACGATGGGGCTGCAATGGGCGACCATCCGCGAGCTCGTCGACATCTTGCGCGCCAATTATTGCGGCAATGTCGGCCTGGAATACATGCACATCGCCGATGTCGAGGAGCGCCGCTTCCTCCAGGACCGGATGGAGGGCAAGGACAAGGCGATCCAGTTCACCGTCGACGGCAAGAAGGCGATCCTCAACAAGGTGATCGAGGCCGAGCAGTGGGAACGCTTCGCCGGCAAGAAGTTCGTGGGCACCAAGCGCTTCGGGCTCGACGGCGGCGAGGCGATGATCCCCGCGCTCGAAAGCGTGATCAAGTACGGCGGCGCGATGGGCGTCAACGATATCGTGTTCGGCATGGCGCATCGCGGCCGCCTGAACGTGCTGGCCAACGTGATGGCCAAGCCGTTGCGCGTGATCTTCCACGAATTCGGGGGCGGTTCGGCCAATCCCGAGGATGTCGGCGGGTCGGGTGACGTCAAATACCATCTCGGCACCTCGACCGACCGCGAGTTCGACGGGATCAAGGTCCATATGTCGCTCGTCGCCAACCCGTCGCATCTCGAGGCTGAGGATCCGGTCGTGCTCGGCAAGGTCCGCGCGATCCAGACGCTGGCCGGCGACCTCGAGGAGCACAGCCACTCGCTACCGGTGCTGATCCATGGCGACGCGGCGTTCGCCGGCCAGGGTATCGTCTGGGAATGCCTCGGTTTCTCGGGCATCCGCGGCTACAATACCGGCGGCTGCATCCACTTCGTCATCAACAACCAGATCGGCTTCACCACCAGCCCGCAATTCGCGCGCTCGTCGCCTTATCCGTCGGACGTCGCCAAGGGCGTCCAGGCGCCGATCTTCCACGTCAATGGCGACGATCCCGAAGCGGTGACCTTTGCCTGCAAGATGGCGATCGAGTTCCGCCAGACTTTCCATCGCGACATCGTCATCGACATGTGGTGCTATCGCCGCTTCGGTCATAACGAAGGCGACGAACCGAGCTTCACCCAGCCTTTGATGTACAAGGCGATTCGCCAGCATCCCGGCGTCAGCGAAGTCTATGGCAAAAGGCTGATCGCCGAGGGCGTGGTCGACCAGGCCTGGATCGACACGGTCACGCATCAGTTCGACACTTTGCTCGAAGGCGAGTTCGAGGCGGGCGCGTCGTACAAGGCGAACAAGGCCGACTGGTTCGCGGGGCGCTGGTCGGGGCTGCACATGCCGGCCGACGCCGAGACGGCGCGCCGCAACGTCGAGACGGGTATCGAGCGCAAATTGTTCGACAGCCTGGGCCGTACGCTGACCACGATCCCCGAAGATCTGACCGTCCATAAGGCCCTCAACCGGGTTATCGACGCCAAGCGCGAGATGTTCAAATCGGGCGAGAATTTCGACTGGGCGACCGGTGAGGCGCTCGCCTTCGGTTCGCTGCTGTCGGAAGGCTATGGCGTCCGCTTGTCGGGACAGGATTCGGGCCGCGGCACTTTCTCGCAACGCCATGCCGTCTGGGTCGACCAGAATGACGAGCACAAATATGTGCCGTTGTGGAATGTCGAACATGGCAATTTCGAAGTGCTCGATTCGCCGCTCAGCGAATATGGCGTGCTGGGCTTCGAATATGGCTATGCGCTCGCCGACCCCAAGACGCTGGTGATCTGGGAAGCCCAGTTCGGCGATTTCGCCAATGGCGCGCAGATCATGATCGACCAGTTCATCGCGTCGGGTGAAGCCAAGTGGCTGCGCGCCAACGGCCTGGTGATGATGCTGCCGCACGGTTACGAAGGCCAGGGCCCCGAGCACAGCTCGGCTCGTCCCGAACGCTTCCTCCAGCTCTGCGCCGGCGACAATATGCAGGTCGCCAATTGCACCACGCCGGCCAACATCTTCCATTTGTTGCGCCGCCAGATGCACCGGACGTTCCGCAAGCCGCTGGTGATCTTCACGCCCAAATCGTTGCTGCGCCACAAGCGCGCGGTGTCGAAGGCCGAGGATTTTCTGGGCGACAGCCACTTCCGCCGCATCCTGTCCGATCCCGATACACCGGCGGACAATGAGACCAAGCGGCTGGTGCTGTGCACCGGCAAGGTCGCCTATGATCTGTTCGAAGCGCGCGATGCCGCAGGCGACGAGAACACCCAGATCGTCCGCGTCGAGCAACTCTATCCGTTCCCGGGCGATCCGCTCGCCGAGCGCGTCCGCCGCATGCCCAAGCTCGAAGAGATCGTCTGGGCGCAGGAAGAGCCGAAGAACAACGGCTATTGGTTCTTTGTCGAACCGCTGATCGAGGAAGCGCTGGCCGCGGCCAAATGCAAGGTGAAGCGCGCGCGCTACGCCGGCCGTGCCGCTTCGGCCTCGCCCGCGACGGGCCTCGCCAAGCGCCACCAGATGGAACAGGCCGCGCTCGTCGCCGACGCGCTGGGCCACAATGTACGCGAAGAAATCCGCCGCACGCGGAAGGGCTAGAACCGCCCGACACCCCAGCGAAAGCCGGGGTTTCGAGCGGCAGATACTAATCATGAGATCCCGGCTTTCGCTGGGATGACGAGGTGAAGATGGCAACCGAAGTCAACGTCCCCACGCTGGGCGAATCGATCGTCGAGGCAACCGTCGGCGAATGGCTGAAACAGCCCGGCGACCCGGTGAAGGCGGACGAGCCGATCGTCAGCCTGGAAACCGACAAGGTCGCGGTCGAAGTGCCGTCGCCGGTCGCCGGCGTGATGGGCCAGCATGCGGTCGCGGTCGGCGATAACGTCGCGGTCGGCGCGCTGCTCGCCACGATCGAGGCAGGTGGCGCCGGCGCCACTGCGCCTGCCCCTGCTCCGGCCGCTCCCGCGCCGACGCTCGCCTCCTCCCCCGCCGCGACCGCCGGCCAGCAGGCGCCCGCATCGGGTGACACGCCGGCCGCGCTCAGCCCCTCGGTGCGCCGTGCGGTACTCGAGACCGGCGTCGATCCCGCGACGGTCAAGGGCACCGGCAAGGACGGTCGCCTGACCAAGGACGACGTGCTCGCCGCCGCCGCGACCCCGGCCGCGCCCGCGCCGTCGACCGAGCCGGTCCCGACCCCATCGGTCGCCGCCTCGACCGGCCGCAAGGAAGAGCGCGTGCGCATGACGCGCCTGCGCCAGACCGTCGCCAAGCGCCTCAAGGACGCGCAGAACACCGCGGCGATGCTGACGACGTTCAACGACGTCGACATGTCGGCGGTGATCGAGGCGCGTACCAAGTACAAGGACCTGTTCGAGAAGAAGCACGGCGTCCGCCTCGGCTTCATGGGATTCTTCGTGAAGGCCGCCTGCATGGCGCTGAAGGACGTGCCCGCGGTCAATGCACAGATCGATGGCGAGGAAATCGTCTATCACGATTATGCCGACATCTCGGTCGCCGTCTCGGCACCGCAGGGCCTGGTCGTGCCCGTGATCCGCGACGCCGACCAACTCTCGGTCGCCGGCATCGAGAAGACGATCGGCGATTTCGGCAAGCGCGCCAAGGACGGCACGCTCAAGATGGAAGAGATGAAGGGCGGTACCTTCACCATCTCCAACGGCGGCGTGTTCGGTAGCCTCATGTCGACCCCGATCATCAACCCGCCGCAATCGGCAGTGCTCGGCTTGCACCGTATCGAGGACCGCCCGGTGGTTCGTGACGGCCAAATCGTGGTGCGCCCGATGATGTACCTGGCGCTCAGCTACGACCATCGCCTGATCGACGGCCGCGAGGCGGTGACTTTCCTGGTCGCGCTGAAGAACGCGATCGAGGACCCGACGCGCATTCTGATCGACCTGTAAGTCCCTGCAGTGCTCCTGCGAAAGCAGGAGCCCAGGGTTATTCGCGGGCCGCTGGAGATTCGGCCCTGGGTCCCTGCTTTCGCAGGAACACATGAGGAAGGAGACCGATCACGAAGTCAGGCTGCGTCCACCTGATGGCGAGCGGGCGAAACGGCACGCTATATCTGGGCGTTACCAGCGATCTGCCGGGGCGGGCTTATCTGCACCGCAACAAGGTGGTTGACGGTTTCTCCAAGAAGCATGGCTGCACGCTCCTTGTTTGGTACGAAGCGTATGACGATCTTCAAGAGGCACGGCGTCGCGAACTGCAAATGAAGAAATGGAAGCGGAGCTGGAAGATCGAGATGATCGAGCGGGACAACCCGCAGTGGAAGGATTTGTACGACACGCTGTTCTGACGCGTATCGCTGTTTTTATCAGTGCTCCTGCGAAAGCAGGAGCCCAGGGCCGCGAAGGGCTCTGTTACCCTAGGCTCCTGCTTTCGCAGGAGCACGGTGGAGTGTGTGATGGCTGACTATGATTTCGACGTCCTGGTGATCGGTGCCGGCCCCGGCGGCTATGTCGCGGCGATCCGCGCGGCGCAGCTTGGGCTCAAGACCGGCTGCGTGGAAAGCCGCGAGACATTGGGCGGCACCTGCCTCAACGTCGGCTGCATCCCAAGCAAGGCGATGCTGCACGCGTCCGAGTTCTACGATCACGCCGCCAATGGCATGATGGCCAAGATGGGCATCAAGGTCACGCCCGAGCTCGACCTCGACACGATGCACGGCCAGCGCAAGGACGCGGTCAAGCAGCTGACCGGCGGGATCGAATTCCTGTTCAAGAAGAACAAGGTCGAATGGATCAAGGGCAGTGCCGCCTTCACGGCCGCCGACACTGTGCAGGTCGGCGACCGCGGCGTGCGCGCGAAGAACATCGTCATCGCTACCGGCTCGTCGGTCACCCCGCTTCCGGGTGTCGAGATCGACCAGAAGGTCGTGGTCGATTCGACCGGCGCGCTCGAACTGCCCAAGGTTCCCGGGCAGATGGTCGTGATCGGCGGCGGCGTGATCGGGCTCGAGCTCGGCAGCGTGTGGCGTCGGCTCGGCGCCAAGGTCACGGTGGTCGAATTCCTCGACCAGATCCTGCCCGGCTTCGACGGCGAGGTCCGCAAGGAATCGAACAAGATCCTCAAGAAGCAGGGCCTCGAATTCAAGCTGTCGACCAAGGTCACCGGTGTGACGGTGAAGGGCAATAAGGCGACCCTGACCGTCGAACCCGCCGCCGGCGGCGCTGCCGAGACGATCGAGGCGGATACCGTCCTGGTGTCGATCGGCCGCAAGCCCAATACCGACGGCCTGGCGCTCGACAAGGCTGGCCTCGGCACCAATCAGCGCGGGCAGATCGAGATCGACCACGACTTCAAGACATCGGTCCCCGGCATCTGGGCGATCGGCGACGTCGTTCCCGGCCCGATGCTCGCGCACAAGGCCGAGGACGAAGGCATTGCGGTCGCCGAGAACATCGCCGGCCAGCACGGCATCGTGAACCACGACGTGATCCCGTCGGTGGTCTATACCTGGCCCGAAATCGCCGGTGTCGGCCTGACCGAGGAAGCCGCCAAGGAGCGTGGCGAAGTGAAGGTCGGCAAGTTCCCGATGCTGGCCAACAGTCGCGCCAAGACCAATCACGAGCCCGACGGCTTCGTGAAGGTGATCGCGGATGCCAAGACCGACCGCGTGCTCGGCGTGTGGTGCATCGCGAGCGTCGCCGGCACGATGATCGCCCAGGCCGCGCAGGCGATGGAATTCGGCGCGACCAGCGAGGACATCGCTTACACTTGCCATGCGCATCCGACGCACAGCGAGGCGATCAAGGAAGCAGCGATGGCGGTGACGGGGAAGCCGATCCACATCTGAGCCGGCAAGGATTTAGCGGCAGCTAAATACGCGCAAACCCGGCTCAGATCGGCCGGCGGCGCTCAGGCGCCGACCGACGAGTTTCAGGTGCGGGATGCCCCGCATCCCGCAGGCCATGCCGGGGGCATGGCCGACCTGAAACTGGCTTTGCCGCGCCGCCTAGCCTTTCGTCAGCTCAGCGATACCGCCAGCCGCCGTTCCAGCGCTCGCGGTGCCACCAATAGCGGCGGCCGTCCCAATAGCCACGCTGTGGATAATAGCGGCCGATCACCAACCGGACCTCGGGCCCGCGGGCGACATAGCGCGGTCCGTTGGGAACGCAGCGATTGTGCCAGCCGCGGTGCCAGCCACGGCCGCATCCTTCGCGCGCCATGGCAGGGGTGGCGGCGGCGAGCATCGTGCCGGCGGCAGCCAAAGCCAGAATCATTGTCTTACGCATGGTGACCTCTCACGTCTTGTTACCGGCCCGGCCGCACATCGAACGCTGCCGGACACGGCATCAACGCGCGACCGCGAAATTCCCTTCGGTCGCGCCGCGGGTGAAACGATCTCATTCCTGGCCGGTTGCAGCAATGCGCGGCCTCAATGGATGCCGAGCAGGATGTTGTCCTACCGCCCCCCGGGTGGACAACTTGGTCGGCGTCAGCCCGCGAGCATCGTCCGCCAGCGTGTCCGCGCTTCTGGCGACCACACCTCCGCCGGGTCAGGATAAAAGCCGTCATAAGCCTTCGCGCCGGGTGGGAGCGTCACCCAAGGCAATTTGGAGCGCGTGTAGATATGGACGTCGGGCGGCAACGCGGCGGGCGTGTCGAGCGTGCCGACGCGGACGAACGCCGACTTGCGCCCCGATCCGGCATAATGGCTCCACAAGGCGACGTGGCAGTCAGGACAGCGCACGATCTCCTGTCCCTTGCCGCTCGCCGATGGCGTCATCACCGCCTCGGGGCTGCCCCGCAACAGCGCGACGCGATCCGCCTCGATCACGGCGTTGATGACGAAAGCGCTGCCGGTTTCGGTCTGGCAGTCGGCGCAATGACAACAATGCACGACCATCGGCGGCGAGCCGAGACCAAAGCGCACCGCGCCGCAGGCACAGCCGCCCTCCAGGCCGGTCATCTCATTTGTCCTTTCCCTTCCAGCCGCCACGCCTCCCGCCGTCGCCCCTGGGCGCACCGCCGCTCCGCGGTGCGGGGGCCGGCCCGTTGGACCGGACAACCGGTGGAGCGGGTATGACGCGCGCCGCAGCCGGCGGCGAAGGCGGTGGGGGCGGAGGTGCCGATACCGGCGCGCGGGGCGGCGAGAAGCTTGGCCGCGGCGCGACGATGACGGGGGCAGGCGGCCGCTGCGGTTCGGGGCGCCGCGATACGGCCCGCTCTTCAGGCAGCGACTCGCCCCTGTCGCGATCGACCTTCACCATCGGCGGTCGTGGCACCACACGCGCCGGCCGCTCGAAACGCCCGTCGCTGCGTAGCGTGCCCGGCGCGGGTGTCGGTACGGGCACCGGTGTGGGCGCGACCGCGGGCGGCGGTGGCGGGGCGACAGAAGGCACGTCGCGATCGTTCAGCATCCTCGGCAGCGGCCGGTTCGGGCGTCCGAAGCCACCCCTTGTCGGCGGCGGGGACACGACGACCGGTGGCGGCAAGGGAGCTGGCGTCGCCGGCGTGCCTTGGGGTCCCGGCGGGGAAGAGCCGGGCACCGACGGCTGGCCAAAGCGCGGCGGATACGGTCGGCGACCCGGCCCGATGCCATCGCCGCGTCCCGGTCCGCCCGGCTTCACCACCGACGCGCCCGGCGCACCCGGTGTTGGCGGCGCGACAGGCCGCGGGCGGCCGATCCAATGGCCCTTGCCCGGCCGATTGCCGGGACCATTGTCCTTGTCCGGCGCGACGCGACCCGGCTTGGTCACCCATTTGCCGTCGCCCTGCGGCGGGCCGCGATAGCCCCCACGCCGCCACCGGTCGAACCACTCGGCGCGTTGCCGCCGCTTCTGGCCCTCGGCTCCGAGCCTTTCGCGCCAGTCGCGATGATGCAGCCGGCCCGGCCCGGCGCGATAGCGGATCCAGCCCGGCCGATTGCGCCAGGTATCGAGCCGCAACTCGATCCCACCGAACCAGCCGATGCTGTCGGCCCAGTCGCCGGCATAGACCGGCTCGGGAGTCTGCATCGCCCGCTTCATGCCGAAGCCACGCTCCGACAGCCACGCCGCCCCGTCGACGATATCGTCGGACGGATCGACCAGATCGCCATTGTCGCCATAGACAGCGGCGAGGGTTCGCCCCTCAAAGCCATAGGCATAGGTCCGGTCGCCGACGAAGAAGGGATAATCGTCGCCCGGCGCGAAGACGTAATAACGGTAATCGTCGCCGAGCGGCTCGGCGAGGATCGTCGAGCCATCGGCCATCGCCCAGGCCCAGCAGTCGATACCGTCGAACCTGAAGCCGTGATCGGGCGGCGACGTGCCCATGGCGTCGAGCAGTCCATCGGCGTCGTCTATATAGCGATAAGCATCATCGGACCCGGACGCGGATGCCGCCGCAGACGGCATGTCTTGCGCGGTGGCCATGCCCGGCAGGGCGGCGCCCGCCATCAGCACGAAAATCGCTGCTGTCGCCGAACCCATCCGCTTGCGCGTCATCATCTGCCCCACTCCTGCCGACACCGCCAAGGTCATCGCACAATGTCAATGAACTCGCCCTGTCACGCTCGTTCAGCCGGCGTTGTCTTGACCGCCTCCAACATTTGCATCCCAGCGTGACGCGCGACGACACGAAGTCAATCGCCGCCGGTCGCGCTCACACCCGCGCCTTGCATCGCCGCGTGGCGCAGTTAGGGTCGCGGCAAGCGGCACCGCCGCAGCAGGAGAGCGCGATGGCGAAGGTACGCCTGACACAAGCAGCCAAGGCGTTCGGGCCGGTCGAGGTCCTGAAAGGCATCGATCTCGACATCGCCGATGGCGAATTCGTCGTGTTCGTCGGGCCCTCGGGCTGCGGCAAATCGACCCTGCTGCGCAGCATCGCCGGGCTGGAGACGCTCAGTTCGGGGACGGTCGAGATTGACGGCCGCGCAGTCAATGATGTGGCACCGTCGGAGCGCGGCATCGCCATGGTGTTCCAATCCTACGCGCTTTATCCGCATATGAGCGTGCGCGAGAATATGGGCTTCGCGCTCAAGCTGGCCGGACGATCGAAGGCGGAGGTCGCGGCGGCGGTCGATGCCGCTGCGGCGACGCTCGACATCACGCATCTGCTCGACCGGCGGCCCAAGGAATTGTCGGGCGGCCAGCGCCAGCGCGTCGCGATCGGCCGCGCCATCGTCCGCCAGCCTAAGGTGTTCCTGTTCGACGAGCCCCTATCCAACCTCGACGCCGCGCTGCGCGTGCGCATGCGCTACGAATTTGCCGGGCTGCACAAGGCGTTGGGAACGACGATGATCTATGTCACCCACGACCAGGTCGAGGCGATGACCCTGGCCGATCGCATCGTCGTGCTGAACGGCGGGGTGATCGAACAGGTCGGCACTCCCGAGGAGTTGTACACGCGGCCCGATACGATCTTCGTCGCGGGGTTCATCGGATCGCCGACGATGAACCTGATCCCGGCGACCTATGCCGGGCCGGGCGCAAAAGGCGCGACGGTCAGATTGGCGGGCGGACAGGTCATCGAGACGGCGATCTCGCCCAAAGTGATCGCACCCGGCGCCGCGCTCACCTTGGGTATCCGGCCAGAGCATTTGCGACCCGATGGCGCCGTCAATCGACTGACCGGCGCGGTGCGGCTGATCGAGTCGCTGGGGGCGGTCCATCATGTCCATCTCGCGATCGACGGACTCGCCGAGCCGTTGGTCGCGTCGCTACCAACGCGGCCGACCAGCGAAATGGTCGGCATCGCGCTGGCACCCGAGACGCTGCACCTGTTCGACGAACAGGGTCGCGCACTGCCGCGGCCGATGCCGGCCGCCCCGCGCGCTGCCGCTTAGCACCGATCCGGTCGTAAAAAGCCGCTTGGCGCGGCGCCCCGTTGGGGCTTAGAAGAGTTCGTGGAAACGGTTACACGCACCGCCAGCCGGCGCATTGGGGAGGAATAGATGTCGACCGCCACCATTCGCGATGTCGCTCGCCGCGCTGCGGTTTCGGTCGCCTCTGCCAGTCGCGCGCTCAACAACCATGCCAGCGTCACTCCGGCGACGCGCCAGCGCGTGATCGAGGCGGCGCGCGCGCTAGACTATGTCCCGCACCTCGGCGCGCGCAGCCTGTCGCGTGGCCGCTCCAACACGATCGGCGTGGTGCTGCCCGATCTGTTCGGCGAGTTCTTCTCCGAAATCATCCGCGGCATCGATTACGCGGCGCATCGCCGCGGGCTGCAATTGCTGCTCTCCAACATGCATGGCAGCGCCGACGAGACCGAGTTGGCGATCCGGGCGATGCGCGGCCGCGTGGACGGGCTGCTCGTCATGTCGCCGCAAGTCGATGCCGAGTTCCTCGGCCGCAACCTGCCCAAGGGACTGCCGGCTATCGTCATGAACGCGGCGGCCAGCGACGGCACCCATCCGACGATCGCGATCGACAATATCGCCGGCGCGCGCGAGGCGGCGGCGCATCTCGTTTCGCAAGGCTGCACCCGCATCGCGCATGTGACCGGCCCCTGCGGCAATGCCGACGCGGACTCGCGCCGCGCCGGCTTTCGCTCCGCAATTGCCGAATTGCTCGGTCCTGAAGCGGGCATCGAGATCGAAGGCGATTTCAGCGAAGCCTCCGGAATCGAGGCGGCCCGGCGGATTCTCGGCCAAAATCCGCGCGTCGATGGTGTGTTCGCGGCGAACGACATGATGGCGGTCGCTTGCATGGCGACCCTGGCGGAGGGCGGGATGCGGGCACCAGACGATGTCGCGATCATCGGTTTCGACGGTGTACCGATCGCGCAATATGTCACGCCGGCGCTGTCGACCATGGCGCTCAATCTCGCCGAGCTGGGGGAGCGTGCGCTCGAAAAGCTGGTCGCGATCGCCGTATCCGAAGAGCCGGTCGAAGCGACCACTGAAATGCTCAAGCCCGAACTCGTCATTCGCGCGTCCAGCCATCGCCGCCATGCTTGATCGCCGCCAATTGCTGCTTGCCGGGGGCGCCGCCGCGTTGCTGGGCGGGTGTACGGCCGCGGGCATGGGAGGCGCGCCCGCGGCGGCACCGCCGGCCACCGCCGGGCTGTTCGCCGACATTCACCAGCGGACATTCCGCTTCTTCTGGGAGCGGTCGAACCCGGCCAACGGCCTGATGGCCGATCGCTGGCCGACGCCGAGCTTCGCGAGCATCGCCGCGACCGGCTTCGCGCTCACCGCCTATCCGATCGGCGTGAAGCATGGCTGGATCAGCCGAGCCCTGGCGCGCGAACGCACGCTGGCGACGTTGCGCTTTTTCTGGACCGCGCCGCAAGGCGACGCGCCGAGCGGGTTCAGCGGCTACAAGGGTTTTTTCTACCACTTTCTCGACATGGATCGCGGGCTGCGGTTCCGGCAAACCGAATTGTCGTCGATCGACACCAGCCTGCTGCTCGGCGGCGTGCTATTCGCAGGGCAATATTACGACCGGCCCGAGGAAGCCGAGATCCGCGACCTCGCCGCCAAGATCTACGCGCGGTGCGACTGGCGCTGGTTCCAGCAGCAGGATGCGCAAAAGCGCGTGTCGATGGGTTGGCATCCCGAAAGCGGTTTCCTCGAGCGGCCATGGTTCGGCTATACCGAGGGTCAGATCCTCTACATCCTTGCGCTCGGCGCGCCCGAACATTCTCTCGACCGCGACGCCTATGACGGCTGGTGCTCGACCTATGCGGAGAGCTGGCGTGGCAGCGGCGATACCCGCCACCTCGCCTTCGGGCCGCAATTCGCGCACCAGTTCACGCAATGCTGGGTCGACATGCGCGGCATCCGCGATGCGACGATGCGCGAAGCCGGGTTCGACTATTTCGAAAACAGCCGCCGCGCGACCTATTGGCAGCGCGATTATGCCATCCGGAACCCGGGTAAGTGGGTCGGCTATTCGAAGGACATCTGGGGCCTGAGCGCTTGCGACGGACCGGGCGACGTTCAGGCGACGGTCGACAGCACTCGGCGCCAGTTTATCGGCTATGCCGCACGCGGACCGGTCGGCCTGCCCGACGGTCTCGACGACGGCACGATCACGCCATATGCGGCGATCGCCTCGCTTCCGTTCGCGCCGGAGATCGTCGAGCCCGCCGCCCGCGCGCTGCATGCTCGCTACGGCAGCGCGATCTATAGGCAGTACGGCTTCCTCGACGCGTTCAACCCGAGCTTCACCTTCGCCGATCTGCCGCACGATCATGGTTCGATCACCGCGACGGCGGGCTGGGTCGACAGCGACTATATCGGTATCGACCAGGGGCCGATCGTCGCGATGATCGAGAACCAGCAGAGCGGGTTGATCTGGGACGCGATGCGCGAGCACCCGGCGATCAGGCGCGGACTGCAGCGCGCGGGGTTCACCGGCGGCTGGCTGGGGTGAAGCTTCTCGCCGCCCTCGCCTTGGCGCTGGCCCCGATCTTTCTGGGATCGTGTTCAACGACGCCATCGAAGACCGTGCTCGACATCTGGGCGATGGGCCGCGAAGGCGAGGTGATCGGCGAGTTGGTGCCCGAGTTCGAACGCGAAAATCCCGGCATCAAAGTGCGCGTCCAGCAACTCCCCTTTTCGGCCGCGCACGAGAAGTTGCTGACCGCGTTCGTCGGCGACGCGATGCCCGACTTGGCGCAGCTGGGGAATAGCTGGGTGCCCGAATTCGCCGCGCTCGGCGCACTCGACCCGCTCGACCTGCGTGTCGCCGCGACGCCGTCCATCCCGCGCGGAGACTATTATCCCGGCATCTGGGATTCGAACCTGGTCGACGGCAAGCTCTACGGCGTCCCCTGGTATGTCGACACGCGGCTGCTCTTCTATCGCCGCGACATCCTGAAACGCGCTGGCTTCGATCATCCGCCGCGCGACTGGGCCGAATGGCGGCAGCAGATGGTGGCGATCAAGAAGCTGGTCGGACCGGGCAAATACGCCACCTATTTCCCGTTGAACGAATATGAGCCGCTCGAAATCCTCGGGCTCCAGGCACCGGAGCCGATGGTCACCGACGACGCGCGCGGCAATTTCGCTAGTCCGGGCTTCCGCAAGTCGCTCGCTTTCTATCTCGGCACGATGCGCGATGGGCTGGCGCCGGTCGCGGCAAGCACCGAGGTCGCCAATGTCTGGGACGAGTTCGATCGCGGCTGGTTCAGCTTCTACATCACCGGCCCATGGCAGATCGGCGAGTTCAAACGCCGCCTGCCGCCTGCGCATCAAGGCGAGTGGATGACCGCGCCGATGCCGGGGCCCGACGGTCCGGGCGTGTCCAATGCCGGCGGCAGCAGCCTGGTGTTGTTCAAATCGTCGGCGAAGAAGGATGCGGCGTGGAAACTCGTCGAGTTCCTGTCGCGCCCCGCCATCCAGATCCGGTTCCATGCGCTGACCGGCGACCTGCCGCCGCGCATCAGCGTGTGGAAGAGCCCCGAACTGGCCAGCGATCAATATGCGAAAGCGTTCGGCGCGCAGATGACACGGCTGCGTGCGACACCCAAGGTCCCCGAATGGGAGCGGATCGCCACCGACCTCAAGCTCGTCTCGGAAAAGGCGGCGCATGGCGAATTGACCACCGACCAGGCCGTCGCCGAGCTCGACAAACGCGCCGACGAGACGCTGACAAAGCGTCGGTGGATATTGGCGCGCAAGAGGCAGGTCGGCGTGCCTCGCACGGAGGTGCCGTCATGAACCAGGAACGCGCAGCCTGGGGGTTCGTCGCGCCCGCGCTGATCGCGCTCGCGCTGTTCTTTTTCCTGCCCGTCGCCGCCGCGCTGATCCTGAGCTTTACTGATTTCGACATCTACGCTGTTGCCGATATCGGCAATCTCCGCTTCGTCGGGCTCGACAATTACATCCACCTGCTCGAAACGCCGCTCTTCTGGAAAGCGCTCGGCAACACGGCCTGGTTCGTCCTACTCGGCGTGCCGCTGTCGATCATGATGTCGCTCGCCGCGGCCTTGCTGCTCGACAACAAGCTGGCGCGGTTCAAGGGCTTCTTCCGCACCGTCTATTTCGCGCCGGTGGTCACCACCTTGGTCGCGGTGGCGGTGATCTGGCGCTATCTGCTCCACATCAAATACGGGCTGGTGAATTGGGCGCTGGGCGGGATCGGCATCGGCCCGATCGACTGGCTGGGCGATCCGCATTGGTCGATGCCGGCGATCGTGCTGTTCGCGGTGTGGAAGAATTTCGGCTATAACATGATCATCATCCTGGCCGGGTTGCAGACCATTCCCGAGGAGCTGCACGAGGCGGCGCGGATGGATGGCGCCAACGCCTTTCAGAGGCTCCGCCACGTCACCCTTCCCGGGCTCGCGCCGGTGCTGCTGGTGGTGTCGATCCTGACCATGGCGGGCTATTTCCAGCTGTTCGCCGAGCCCTATGTCATGACCCAGGGCGGCCCGGTCGAGAGCACCGTTTCGATCCTCTATTTCATGTACGAGCAGGGCTTCCGATGGTGGAACCTGGGCTTTGCCAGCGCGATCGCGTTCGTCCTTTTCCTGGTCATGTTCGCGCTGACCCTGGTCCAGCTCAAGGTCAGCGAGCGGTGGACGCAATGAAGCGCGCACGTCTCCTGCCCAATCTGGCGCTATGGATCGTCGCGCTGTGCGCGATGGCACCGTTGCTGTGGATGGTGTCGGTCAGCTTCATGACCCCGGGCGAAGCCTCGTCCTTCCCGCCGCCATTGCTGCCGGCGCATCCGACCATTGCCAATTTCGTCGAGCTCTTCGCCAGCACCGACATGGCGCGATATCTGGTCAACAGCCTGACCCTGGCCACGCTGGCGACCTTGCTGTCGCTGACCTTCAACGTGATGGCAGGCTATGCCTTCGCCAAATTGCGCTTTCGTGGCCGCGACAGGTTGTTCCGTTTCCTGCTCACCGCGCTCGTCATCCCGGCGCAGGTCGCGATGATTCCGTTGTTCCTGATCTGTAAGTCGCTCGGCATCGTCAACAGCTTCGCCGGCGTGCTGGTACCGTCGATCGCAACGGTGTTCGGCATCTTTCTGGTGCGGCAATATGCGCTGTCGATCCCAGACGAGATGCTCGAGGCCGCGCGGATCGACGGCGCGAGCGAGGGCAGGATCTTCCGCTCGATCGTGCTGCCGACATTGAAGCCGATCCTGGCCACCCTGGCGACGTTCAGCTTCCTCGGTTCCTGGTCCGATTTCCTCTGGCCGCTGATCATCCTCAACGACAGCCAGAAGCAGACCTTGCCGGTAGCGCTCGCCAATCTCAGCCGCGAGCATGTCCAGGATGTCGAGCTGATGATGGCGGGCAGTGTGGTGACCTTGCTCCCCGTCCTCCTGCTCTTCCTGCTGTTGCAGCGTTACTACATTGCCGGGCTGATGGCGGGGAGCGTCAAGGGATGAGGAGATTGATCTTGGCCCTGGCCGCCGCGGCGACGATCGCCGCGACCAAACAACCGCCCGCCCCTCCCCCGCTTCCCGAAGGCGTGCAAACCGCGCAGCCGGCGCCGGCCGTGGGCGGCTATCCCTATCTGCTCTTCAAGCCGCGCGGTTACGATGCCGACAAGACGCAGCAATGGCCGCTGGTGATCTTCCTTCACGGCTCGGGCGAGCGCGGCAGCGATATCGAGGCGGTCAAGCGCAACGGCCCGCCCAAGATCATCGCGCAGCATCCCGGATCGCCTTTCATCCTCGTCTCGCCGCAGCTCGAAGCCGCCAGCGACGAAGACAGACGGTGGGACACGGCCAAGCTCGACCAATTGCTCGCCGCCGTCCGCAAGCAGTATCGCGTCGATCCGAGCCGCATCTACCTGACCGGGCTCAGCCTGGGCGGGTACGCGACCTGGGCCTGGGCGCTGAGGCATCCAGAAACATTCGCCGCGATCGTGCCGGTCGCCGGCCTGTCCGAGGATAGAGACCTCGACCCGTGCGTGCTCAAGGATATGCCGATCTGGGCGTTTCACGGCGACCAGGATGACGTCGTCGATCCCCAGCAAGGCTTCGCGATCGTCAAGAAGGTCGATGCCTGCAAGGGCAGCGTCCGCCCCAGGATGACGATCTACCCGCAGATGACCCACGGATCGTGGGAGCCTGCTTATGACGACCCGGCGATGTGGCGCTGGCTGCTCGAGCAGCGTCGTACCGTCCCCGCCCCAAGCGGTCCCCAGGAAACCAGCAAGAAAAAGGCCGACAAGAAATGAGTAATCCGTTCCCCGACGATTTCCTGTGGGGATGCGCGACCGCGGCGTACCAGATCGAAGGCTCGCCGCTCGCCGATGGCGCCGGCGCGTCGATCTGGCAGCGGTTCAGCCATGACCCGCGGCTGATGGCAGCCAAGGGCGATACCGGCGACGTCGCCTGCGATCATTACAACCGCATGGCCGACGACGTCGCGCTGATGAAGCGGCTGGGGCTCAAGGCCTATCGCTTCTCGGTCGCCTGGGGCCGCGTGTTGCCCAACGGCATCGGCAAGGTGAACGAAGCGGGGTTGGGGTTCTACGAGCGACTGGTCGATACGTTGCTCGAAAACGGCATCGAGCCGCTCTGCACGCTCTATCATTGGGACCTTCCCGCCGCGCTGGACGACAGAGGCGGCTGGCTCAATCGCGACAGCGCAGACTGGTTCGCCGACTATGGCCGGGTGATGTTCGAACGGCTCGATGGCCGCGTGACCAAGTGGGTGACGCTCAACGAACCCTGGGTCGTCACCGATGGCGGGTATCTTCACGGTGCGCTCGCGCCGGGGCACAGGAATGTGTTCGAAGCGCCGATCGCCAGCCGCAA